>Ga0224500_10001580_pt1 | contig 13299 bp, 12 predicted proteins | sample SF_Oct11_sed_USG_FD_168126 | JGI IMG/M metagenome (GOLD analysis project Ga0224500, IMG submission 168126) | Sediment microbial communities from San Francisco Bay, California, United States - SF_Oct11_sed_USGS_4_1 | ecosystem: Environmental > Aquatic > Marine > Sediment | place: USA: California... | reverse complement strand
GCTTCTCGCCGGCCTTGTGCGCGCGGGCGGTGAGGCCGTTGGTCGTGTAGCTCGCCGAGATGTCGAGCAGGATAGGGTCACCGCCGGTCGGAATGCCGGCGGCGATCGGATTGGGCGTGAACACCGGCGACACCGCGCCGAACGGCGCCACGCTCGCGCCCGAGGGATCCGAGCACGCGAGCAGCATGACGAGTCCCCGGTCCGTCGCGCGCTTGAGGTACGCGGCGAGGCAGGCGATGTGGTGCGAGCGACGGATCGACACGGTGCCGCTGCCCTGCGAGGCCGCCATCGCCGCGGCAGCGTCCATCGCGCGCAACACCAGCCACGGCCCCGGCAGCCGCTGCCCGTCCCACGCCTGCGTTGCAGGGCGCGAAGTGACGACGATCTGCGCGCCGTCCTTGCGCATCGCGCCCTTGTCGAGCTCGCCGAGATAGCCGGCAAGCTGCGCCAGGCCGTGCGTCGTGTGCCCCATCAGGTCGCCGTCGACCAGGATCTCCGCGACGTCGCGCGCCATGTCGTCGCGCATGCCCGCCTTCGCCAGCAGCGCGTGCGCGAACTCGACCAACCGCCCGGCGTCGATAGTCGCGCTCATCGCCTGCCCCGGCCGTAGAGGTCGAGCCCGGCCTTCGCGCCGTGCGTGATGAGCCACGTGTCGGCGCCGTAGAGCAGCACGTTCACGCCCCACTTCGCCAGTCGCTCGATCTGCTGCGCATTCATCGCGGTGGTGCCCACCGACTTGCCCGCCGCGCGCGCGATGCCCGCGGCGCGCTCGATGAACGCGTGCACGCGGGGATCGTCGACCTGACCGGGGATGCCGAGCGCGACCGAGTAGTCGAAGATGCCGAGGTAGACGTGGTCGAGATCGGGAATGCGCACGATGTCGTCGAGCTGCGCGGCGGCCGCGGGCGACTCGACGAGGACGCCCGTGAACGGATAGCCGGGCGCGAGCTTCGGCTGCGGCGGCAGGCCGTAGCGCCCGCCCCGCGTGAACGGGTTGTAGCCGCGCGTGCCGGCCGGCGCGTAGTGCGCCATCGCCACCGCGCGCGCCGCCGCGTGCGCGTCGGGAACCTGCGGCACGACGATGCCGTCGGCGCCCAGGTCGAGCGCGCGCTGGATGAAGAACGCGTCGGGTCCCGGCGAGCGCACGATCGCCGCGGCGCCCGCGCCCTCGCAGGCGGCGATCCCGCCCTCCAGCGCGGCGAAGTCCCACGCGCCGTGCTCGCAGTCGAGGATGACGAAGTCGAAGCCGGCGGTCGCGAGCGCGCCGGCGACCTGCGCGTGCGGGATCACCGACCAGATTCCTGCGAGGGTGGCGCCGCGGGCGAGCTTGCGGCGCAGCGGATGCGTGGTGTCGGTCATGCGTGCGGCGGTCCTTTGGCCGCCTGACGGCGATTCTACGGCCGATCCGCCGCCCGCGCCTTCTGGCACGATTGCGCCTGCGATGGACACTCCGAGACCGCCGACGCCGCCCGTGCCCGTGTCGCCGCCCCCCGCGGCCGGCGCGGACACGGTGACGCTGACGGCGCGCGTGTTCGAGGCGCCGGTGCATCCGGAGGGCCCGCGCCTGCCCGCGTCGCTGCAGGTGTCCGTCGTCACTTTCCGGCCGGACCTCCACCTGCTCGACCGCTGCTTCCGCAAGCTGGCGCTGGCGATCGCGGCCGCGCGCGACGACCGCGTCGTGCGCACGGTCGCGCTCGCGCTCATCGACAACACGGGTGAGCGCGCGGTGGCGAAGGAGGCGATCGGCGTCGCGCAGCGCCGCTTCGGCGAGGCGAACGTGCAGCTCACGTACCTGCACGGCCACGCCAACATCGGCTACGGGGCCGCGCACAACCTCGTCCTGCACGGCAGCGGCGCCGACTACCACCTCGTGCTCAACCCGGACGTGGAGCTGGCGCCCGATGCGCTGGCCGTGGCCGTGCGCTGGCTCGCCGAGCACCCCGAGGTCGGCGCCGTCGCGCCCGAGGTCTACGACGGCGACGGCGAGCGGCAGGAGTACCTGTGCAAGCGCTACCCGACGGTCGCCGACCTCCTGCTGCGCGGCTTCGCGCCGGGGCCGCTGCGGCGGCTGTTCGGGCGCCGCCTCGACCGCTACGAGATGCGCGACATCATCGACGCCGACCCCGAGCGCGTGGTGCTGGACATCCCCGCGATGTCCGGCGCCTGCCTGCTGGTGCGGCGCTCGGCGATCGACGCCACCGGCGGCTTCGACCCGAAGTTCTTCCTCTACTTCGAGGACTTCGACTGGACCGTGCGGCTGAACCGCATCACGCGCACCGCGTACCTGCCGGCGATGCACGTGCGCCACCACGGCGGCGGCGCGGCGCGCAAGGGACCGCGGCACATCGCGTGGTTCGTCCGCAGCGGCTGCCGCTTCTACAACAAGCACGGGTGGAAGTGGTGGTAGGGTCGACGCGAGCCGCGCAAGTCCCGAGGGGCAGACCCGGGTCATGAGCGGAGGGCTCGTCGTCGTCACGGGCGCGACCGGCTTCGTCGGCGCCGCGCTGTGCGAGCGCCTGCGCGAGCTGCGCCGCCCGCTGCTCGGCGCCGTGCGCGCCGCGCAGCCGGGCCTGCCCTCCGACATGCAGCCGGTGGGCGATCTCGCGCTGGCGAGCGACGACGAGCTCGACGAGCTGTGCGCAGGCGCGGAGGCGATCGTCCACCTCGCCGGGCGCGCGCACGTGATGCGCGAGCGCGCATCCGACCCCGAGCGCGCGTACCGGCTCGCCAACGTCGAGGCGACCGCCCGACTTGCGCGCGCCGCGGTGCGTTGCGAAGTGCGGCGCTTCGTGCTTGCGTCCACCGTCAAGGTGAACGGCGAGACGAGCCCCCCGGGCAGGCCTTTGCGCCCGGACGATCCTCCGCGCCCGGCCGACGCGTACGCGCGCAGCAAGCTCGACGCGGAGCGCGCGCTGTTCGAGGCGGCGGTGGGCTCGGCGACGGTCCCCGTCGTGCTCCGCCTGCCGCTGGTGTACGGGCGTCACGCGAAGGGCAACTTCCCGCGGCTGGTGCGGGCGATCGCGCGGCGGCGCACGCTGCCGCTCGCGTCGATCGCCAACCGCCGCAGCCTGCTCTACGTCGGCAATCTCGTCGACGCGATCGTGGCGCTGCTCGACGTGCCGCAGGCGCCGCCCGGCGTGCACTTCGTCGCCGACGCCGAGGCGGTGTCGACCCCCGACCTCGTGCGCGCGATCGCCGTTGCGTTGCGCGTGCCCCCGCGCCTGGTCGCGATGCCCGTGCCTCTGCTGCGCGTTGCCGGGCGGCTGACCGGCCGCAGCTCGGCGATCGAGCGTCTCGCCGGGTCGCTCGAGGTCGACACGTCGTCGTTTCGCGAGGCGACCGGATGGGCGCCGCGCTTCTCGCTCGATGCCGCGCTCGCCGACGCGGCGAGGCGGCGCTACCCGCCGCGCAGGCGCGCTCCGCAGGGGGCGCCGCTATAATCGGCTCCCCTCCACCAGGATCCGCCCCCGATGACTTCCCGCCCCAGCGGCCGCCGTCCCGACGAGCTGCGACCCGTGCGCATCGCGCGCAACTTCACGCGCCACGCCGAGGGGTCGGTGCTGATCGCCTGCGGCGACACGCAGGTGCTTTGCACAGCCAGCGTCGAGGAGGGCGTTCCCCCGTTCCTCAAGGGCCGCGGCGGCGGCTGGCTCACCGCCGAGTACGGCATGCTGCCGCGCTCGACGAACACGCGCACGCGCCGCGAGGCGGCCGAGGGCAAGCAGTCCGGGCGCACGCAGGAGATCCAGCGCCTCATCGGGCGCAGCCTGCGCGCGGTGACCGATCTCGCGTTGCTCGGCGAGCGCACGATCCGCATCGACTGCGACGTGCTGCAGGCCGACGGCGGCACGCGCTGCGCGGCGATCACCGGCGCTTTCGTCGCGCTTTCCGACGCGCTGCGCTGGTGCCGCGAGCGTGGGCTGGTCGCCGGCGACCCGCTCAGGGACTTCGTCGCGGCGGTGTCGGTCGGCATCGTCGACGCCGAGGCGGTGCTCGACCTCGACTACGCCGAGGACGTGCGCTGCGAGACGGACATGAACGTCGTGATGACCGGGCAGGGCGGCTTCGTCGAGGTGCAGGGCACCGCCGAGGGCGCGCCGTTCACCCGTCGCCAGTTCGAGGACCTCGTCGCGCTTGCCGAGGGCGGCATCGCGCACCTCGTCGCCGAGCAGGAGCAGGCGCTGGGGCTGCTCGGAAAGTAGGGTCAGACCCGCATTTTCGGAAAGCCGGGAAAGCGCCGAAAGTAGGGTCAGACTCGACTCTTCGAAGTAGGGTCAGACTCGACTTTTCGCCCGTCACCTCGCGCCCATGGCGGCAATTCGCAACCGGAAAGTCGAGTCTGACCCCAATTTCGGGGCGGGCGAAAACTCGAGTCTGACCCTCGTTTCCGGGCGGCTGGTGCTGGCGTCGAACAACGAGGGCAAGCTGCGCGAGTTCCGCCGGCTGCTGGCGCCGCTGGGCTTCGACGTGGTCGCGCAGGCGGAACTCGGCATCCCGGAGGCCGAAGAGCCGCACGCGACGTTCGTCGAGAACGCGCTTGCCAAGGCGCGCCACGCGAGCGCGCACGCCGGGCTCCCCGCGCTCGCCGACGACTCCGGCGTGTGCGTGGCCGCGCTCGGCGGCGCGCCGGGGGTCGCCAGCGCGCGCTACGCCGGCGAGCCGAAGTCCGACGCGCGCAACAACGCAAAGCTCGTCGCCGCGCTGCAGGGCGTGGCCGACCGCCGCGCCCACTACGCGTGCGTGCTGGTGCTCGTCCGCCACGCCGCGGATCCCGAGCCGATCATCGCCGAGGGGCAGTGGCACGGCCGCATCGTCGACGCGCCGCGCGGCAGCGGCGGCTTCGGCTACGACCCGCACTTCGAGGACCTGGCGACCGGCCTTTGCGCTGCCGAGCTGCCGCTCGAGCGCAAGAACGAGCTGTCGCACCGCGGCAAGGCGATGCGCGCGCTGATCGCGCGGCTGCAGGAGCGATGAGCGCCCCGCGCTTCGACGCGCTGCCGCCGCTCACGGTGTACGTGCACCTGCCGTGGTGCGTGCGCAAGTGCCCGTACTGCGACTTCAACTCGCACGAGGCGCGCGGTGAGGTGCCGCAGGAGGCCTACGTCGACGCGCTGCTCGCCGACCTCGAGCAGTCGCTGCCCGCGGTGTGGGGCCGCAGGGTGCACGCCGCGTTCATCGGCGGCGGCACGCCGAGCCTGTTCGCGCCCGCGTCGATCGACCGGCTGCTCGCGGGCCTGCGCGCGCGCCTGCCGTTCGTGGCCGGCGCCGAGGTCACGATGGAGGCGAACCCGGGAACGTTCGAGCAGGAGCGCTTCGCCGGCTTCCGCGCCGCGGGCGTGAACCGGCTGTCGCTCGGCGTGCAGAGCTTCGACGACGCGAAGCTCGCGGCGCTCGGACGCATCCACGGCGCCGACGACGCGCGGCGCGCGGCCGAGGCGGCGATGAAGCTCTTCGACAGCGTGAACCTCGACCTCATGTTCGCGCTGCCCGGCCAGACGCTGCAAGAGTGCGAGCGCGACGTCGACGAGGCTCTCGCGCTCGGCGCGCCGCACCTGTCGTTCTACCAGCTCACGCTCGAGCCGAACACGCTGTTTCACGCACAGCCGCCCGCGGGCCTTCCCGACGCGGACGCGGCCGCGGACATGCAGGATCTCGTCGCCGCGCGGCTCGCCGCCGCGGGCCGGGCGCGCTACGAGGTATCGGCCTACGCGAAGCCCGGCGAGCAGTGCGCGCACAATCTCAACTACTGGCGCTTCGGCGACTACGTGGGGCTCGGCGCCGGCGCGCACGGCAAGGTGTCGCAGGCGGGCAGCATCGTGCGCGAGGTGCGCTGGAAGCACCCGCGCGACTACGTGGAAAAGGTTGCCGCCGGGCAGCCCGCGATGGAGCGGCGCGAAGTGACGCGCGACGAGGTCGGGTTCGAGTTCATGCTGAACGCGCTGCGGCTGACCGCGGGGGTGCCCGCCGCGCTGTTCGCCGAGCGCACCGGCTTCCCGCTTGCCGGCGTCGCGGGGCCGCTGGCCGAGGGCGCGCGGCGCGGGCTGATCGTCGACGACCCGACGCGCATCGCCGCGACGGATCTCGGCCTGCGCTTCCTCAACGCGACGCTGGAGCTCTTCCTGCCCGACGCCGGAGGCGGCGCCAGGGCGCGCTCCGTCCCGCTGGAGCAGGCGGCGCGATGAAGGCGCTCCATGCCCTCTCGCTCGTCGACGCCGCAGGGCGCCTTGCGCGCGGCGAGCTCGCCGCCGCGGACTACGCCGGAGCGCTGCTCGCGCGCGTGGCGGCCACCGACGCTGCGATCGGCGCGTGGGCGTGCCTCGACGTCGGGCACGTGAAGCGCGCCGCGGGTGCGCTCGGCGCACGCGACGCGGGCGGGCGCGGGCCGCTGCACGGCATCCCCGTCGGGGTCAAGGACATCGTCGACACGTTCGCGCTGCCGACGCGGATGGGGTCGCCGGCGTTCGACGATTACGAAGCCGATGCCGATGCGGAGTGCGTCGCGCGCCTGTGCTCGGCGGGCGGGTACGTGTTCGGCAAGACCGTCACCACCGAACTCGCGTTCATGCACCCCGGCAAGACGCGCAACCCGTGGAACGAGCGGCACACGCCCGGCGGCTCGTCGCAGGGATCGGCCGCGGCGGTCGCCGCGAGCCAGGTGCCCGGGGCGCTGGGCACGCAGACGAACGGTTCGATCATCCGGCCGGCGGCCTACTGCGGCGTGGTCGGCTTCAAGCCGACGCTCGGCGCGATCCCGTTCCGCGGTACCAGCCTGTTCAGCGAGACGCTCGACACGCTCGGCACGTTCACGCGCAGCGTGGCCGACGCGGCGTTCCTCGCGGCGCCGCTGGCCGATGGCGCAATTCCATCGACGCCGCCGGCGTTGCCGCGCGCGCCTCGCATCGCCTGCCTGTCCGCGTTCCCGTGGGTTGCCGTGGAGCGTTCGATGTCCGCCGCGCTCGACGCTGCGGTCGCGAGGCTGGCCGAATCGGGCGCCGAAGTCGTCGCGGTCGCGTTGCCCGACGCGTTGGAGCAGACGGTCAAGGTGCAGCGGGCGATCATGCTGGGCGAGGCTGCGCGCAACCTCGCCGCGCTTCGCGCGCGCGCCGACTCGCTGTTGTCGCCGACGCTGCGCGACGCCCTGGACGAAGGCGCGCGCGTCGACGCCGGCGCGCTCGCGCACGCGCTCGCTTCGCGGCGGGCGATGATCGCGGTCGCGCTGGACTGGCTCGCGAACTTCGATGCGCTGCTCGTTCCCTCGGCCCCGGCCGGCGCGCCGGAGGGCTTGCAGAAGACCGGCGACCCGTCGTGCTGCACGCTCGCCTCGCTGCTCGGGGCGCCGGCGATCACGCTCCCGGTCGGGCGCGACGGGAGCGGGTTGCCGCTGGGCGCGCAGCTCGTCGCCGCGCCGGGCGCCGACGCTCAGTTGCTCGCGGTCGCCGCGTGGTGCGAGGCGCGGCTGCCCTTTGACGGCATCGAATAGCCGATCGACGCGGACGGCGCGCGCAGGCGCGGCGAATGCACGAATGCGGTTCCGGGGCCGCGCCCGGAACGCCTTCAGGGCGCGGCAGGCCTCGTCGCGCCCCGCCACGGCTGCACTTCCGGGCTGCCGAAGGCCGGCGGCGGCAGGGGGCGTGCGAGCCTGATGCGGTTCTGCTCCGGATTCGCCGTGCGCTGCGGCAGGCTCTCGAGGTAGCGGACCACGACCTCGACGCCGTCCAGCGGCCGCCCGTTCGCGTCCTGCAGCACCTCGATCTCGCGGGCCTCCACGACGTTGATCAGGTTGGGGTCGGCCCGATAGAAGTACGACGCGTAGGTGTAGTCGGCTTCCGGGTCGAGCGGCTTGTAGGCGCCCGACGCGCGGTCGAGGACGCGGATGTCGGAGGTCCTCTTGCCGCTGTCCCCGTACGGGTCCAGCGTCAGCGTGAGGCCGCTGAAGTTGAAGAGCCAGCCGCCGGTCCACCGCGCGACGTCGGGGTTGAGCGAGCCGTCCGCCGACGCCTCGATCTGGTTGCGCAACTGCCTGCCCTTGACCTTGCCCTTGGCGATCATCGGCCCGATCGGAATGAAGTGGTACAGGTCCTCCATGCGGATCGGGCCGGGCGCGACGTGCGTGCCGTAGCGGAAGCCGCGGATCGCGCCGACGTCGGCGTTCGCCTGGGCGCGGAAGGCGTCGGTGAGGAAGTCGTGCGCGGTGCCCTCGATGACCGCAGGCATCGGCTCGCCCGAGAAGTTCGAGCGGTGCAGCGCGACTTGCGTGTGGCCGACCACGGCGTCGATGGGACGGGCGAGCGCGGTCCCATTGAAGGGATTCACGTGCGGCTTGAACTGCGGGCCGGACACGAAGCTCGCGCGCTCCCGGGCGACCAGCGCGGCGATGCGCGCGCTCTCCGGGATGCTGTCGTCGATCCTGTGCGACTTCCAGCTCCAGCGCTCGATCTTCCCCGCCTTCACTGCGAGCACGAGCTCGCCCACGACGGTGCCGTCCTGGCCTTCCTCCACGATCAGCGTCCCGGTCTTCGCCACCACCGGCTCGCGCGTGACTTCGTGCATGTCCGACGAGAGGACGACGTCGATGCCGGGAATCTTCTCGGCCAGGCGCAGGTTGTTGGCCACGCCCATCTCCGACAGCATCACCAGCACGTCGACCTTCTCGACGGTGCGCAGCTGCGCGACCTGGCGGGACACCTCGGCGTCGAGCTCGTCGGGGGTGTTGCGGAGGAAGCGGAAGCCGCGCGTCACCGCGCGCCCCACCACCTGGGGCCCGCGGTCGGTCGTCAGGCCGAGGAAGCCGATGCGCACGCCGCCGACGGTCTTGACGACGTAAGGGGGAAGCACGCGCTGGCCGCTGCGGGCGGCGTAGGGCTCGCCGTCGTAGTACACGTTCGCCGCGACCGTGTTCCACGGCGCCATCGGGCGCTCGCCGGCGAAGAGCTCGAGGAAGCGCTGCGTGCCGTAGACGAACTCCCAGTTGCCCGGCGTGTAGACGTCGATGGCGAAGGCGTTCAACACGTTGACCAGCGCCTCGCCGCGCGTGTAGAGCGCCTCGGCGGAGCCCTGGATCGTGTCGCCGGTGTTGGCCAGCACGTGATGCGGATGCCTGGCGCGCAGCTCCTCGATCTTGGTGTACATGCGCGCCAGGCCGCCCTCCATCCGGCCGGCGGAGTCGGAACGCAGGTTCGGCCTGGCCACCATGTGGCCGTGGATGTCGCCAATGTGGATCAGCGCGACCTGCGTCTCTTCGCGGCCGGCGATGCTCGCGCAGCCGGCCAGCAGCATCAGCATGATGACGATCATCCGGCGCATGCCATCCCCCCCCCCAGTCGGATTGCCGCGGTCGCGGCGGGGCCGATGGCCACCTGCGGCGGCGACGTGCCTTGCTGCGATAGTATTCGTTCGTCGCCGCCATGGCGAGATGCTCCGCGTGCCGATGCCGACGCAGCCCTGCCCCGCCGAAACCGGGAGACGCCGCCAGCGCGAGCTGGCGCCGGGCTCGCGCCTGTCGGCCGGGCGGACCGCGCTCTCCGTGCGATGAAGCGCGCGAAGCAGCGTCCTGCGGCGCTGTCCAGGCCGCCGCGCCAGCGCAACCCGGTGGCGCGCTCGCCCCTCCTGGGCAAGGGCGGCCCGCACGAGCGCACGGCCTCGGCGAAGCGGCAGCAGGCGATCCGCGAACTCAGGCGCGCGATCGATGAGTTCGAGAAGGAGTGAGCGGGCCGGGGAGGCTCCGCGGCCCGCCGACGAGGCCGATGCGGGGCCCCGCACGCTCTCGCGCCGCGACCTCGAGGGCGGGCGCATGCGCGAGATCTACGTCGCCGCGGTCGACCCAAAGCGCGCGCTGACCGACGAGCAGCTGTCGGCGTCGCTCAACGCCACGCTGGCAGCCAGGCCGAAGGGCGCCGGCTGGTGGGTGTTCGCGTACGGCTCGCTGCTGTGGAATCCGATCTTCCCGGTCGCCGAGTCGCGTCCTGCGCTGCTGCACGGCCTGCATCGTCGCTTCTGCCTGTGGTCGCTCGCCTCGCGCGGCTCGCCAAAGGCGCCGGGGCTGGTGCTGGGGCTGATGCCGGGCGGCGCGTGCCGCGGCGTGGCGTACCGCCTGCCCTCGTCGCTGGCCATCGACGAGCTGCACCTGCTGTGGCGGCGCGAGATGGTCGTCGGCAGCTACGAGCCGCGCTGGGTGACGCTCGACGGCGGCACGCGGCGGCTCGCGGGCCTCGCGTTCGTCGTCAGGCGCGACCATCCGCAGTTCGCGGGCGCGCTGTCGCTCGAGCGGCAGGCCGAAGTCATCGCGAGCGCTTGCGGACACCTCGGCAGCTCGCGCGACTACCTCGAGCGCACCCGCATCGCGCTCGCCTCGCACGGCATCGTCGATCCGTACCTCGAGCGCGTCACCGACGCCGTGCGCGCCCGCGGCCCCGGAAAGTAGGGTCAGACTCGACTTTCCGCCGCAGCGATAAGTAGGGTCAGACTCGACTCTCCGCCGCAGTGCCCTGGCCCGAAAAGTCGAGTCTGACCCTACTTTTCCGTGCCCGAAAAGTCGAGTCTGACCCTACTTTTCTGCTGGCCCCCGAGCCACAGCGCCACCGCGAGCCACGCGCCGGCGATCGGCACCGCGAGCCAGCTCATCGCCACCAGCGACAGCCCGGCAGCCTTCAGGCCGGCGAAGATCCACGACGACGAGACGTCGCCGAAGCGGTGCACGAGCGTGTCGATGACGTTCTTCGCCTTGTACTTCTGCTCGACGGGCAGCACGTTGAACAGCGTCTCGCGCGCGGGCTTGGACACCGCGTACTCGCCCGCACGACGCAGGATGCCGAACGCGACCAGCGCGACGAGGCCGGGGGCGAGCGCGAGCGCCGCGAAGCCGAGGATGGACACCGCCGGCATCGCCACGAGCATGAACGTCGTGCCGAGCCTGCGGATCAGCGCGCCGAACGCGAACACCTGCACCGCGAGGGTCAGCAGGTTCACGGCCATGTCGACGAGCGCCAGCAGCCGGGTGCGTTCCGCGCTGTCGGGAATCGCCGCGGGCACGAGCTCGGTCTGCTGGAAGTAGAGGAACGTCGACAGCAGCGAGTAGGCGAACAGGAACGCGCAGATGCCGAGGAGGTACGGCGTGCGCACGACGTCGGTGAGCCCCGCCCAGATGCTGCCGCCGATCGGAGCCTCCGCGGCCGTGCCGACGGCTCCCGAGCGATCCGCCCACGCGCGCAAACGGAGGATGGCCACGATCGCCACGCCGAGGAAAGCGGCGGACACGAGCAGCATCCCCTTCGCGCCGACGAGCGTCACGAACAGCGCGGTCAGCGCGGGACCGGTCAGCGCGCCGGCCGTGCCGCCGGCGGCGATGAAGCCGTAGAGGCGCTTCGCCTGCGCGGTGTCGTACAGGTCGGCCATGAAGCTCCAGAACACCGAGATCGCGAACAGGTTGAACACCGACACCCAGACGAAGAACACGCGCGCGACCAGGCCCGCCTGCGTGCCGCCGGGGTCGAACGCGGCGTGGAAAGCGAACAGGTTGGCGGCGAAGAACGCGTACAGCCACGGCAGCAGGCGGCGGCGGGGAAACGTGCGCGTCAGCCAGCCGAACGCCGGCGCGACGACGAGCATCGCCACGAACACGCCGGTGAAGAGCTCGTGCAGCTGCGCCTGGCCGACCTGCATCGCCATCTCGTCGCGGATCGGCCTCATCACGTAGTAGCCGGCGAGCAGCGCGTAGAAATAGGCGAACGACCACAGCGAGGCGGCCAGCTCGCCGTCCGACGCGCCGGTCAGGCGCGCGAGCAGCGCGCGCATCAGAGCGCGATGTGGCGGCCGCCGTCGACGGCGAGGACGACGCCGGTGACGTAGGGCGCGTCGGCGAGCAGGAAGTGCACTGCGCGCGCGATGTCGTCGGGCGTGCCCTCGCGGCGCAGCGGCGTGTGCGAGACGATGCGTTGGCGCGCCAGCTCGTCGAACTGGCCGTCCTCGGGCCACAGGATCGGGCCGGGCGCGACGGCATTCACGCGCACGTCGGGCGCGAGCTCGCGAGCGAGCGAGCGCGTGAGGCCGGACAATCCGGCCTTCGCCGCCGTGTAGGCGACGTACTGCTTGAGCGGCAACTCGGCGTGGATGTCCGTGATGTTCACGATCGCGCCCTTCGCCTGCCTGAGCGCGGGCGCGGCGGCCTGCGCGAGGAACAGAGGCGCGCGCAGGTTGGTGCCGACGAGGTCCTCCCACGCCTGCGGCGTGATCTCGCCCACCGGGGTCGCGAAGAACGACGACGCGTTGTTGACCAGGGCGTCGAGCCGGCCGAACGTGGCGAGCGTCTGCTCGACCAGCGAGGGCAGCTTGGCGACGTCGAGAAGGTCGGCCTGGATCAGCGCGACGGAGTTTCCGCGGACGTGGTTGAGCTCGGCCTGCAGCAGCCGCGCCTCGCCCGCCGACTTCCTGTAGTGCAGCATCAGGCTCGCGCCGGCAGCGTGCAGCCGGCGGCAGATCGCGGCGCCGACGCGCTTCGCACCGCCGGTGATCAGCACGACCTTTTCGTGCACGCGCGAGCCCCCGAACGCTAGACTTCGCGGGAATCTAGCACAACGCCCGCGCGCCGTTGTCGCTCGCCCCGCCCGCCGATGCCGCCTGCCGCCGCCCCTCTGCCGCCACCCGACCCCGCTGCCGCCGCGCACGGCGCCAGGGTGGCGGGCGCGCTGCGCGAGCGCATCGATGGGAGCGGGGGCTGGATTCCGTTCGACGAGTACATGCGCTTCGTGCTCTACGAGCCGGCGCTCGGCTACTACGCAGCGGGAGCGAGCAAGCTCGGCGCCTCCGGCGACTTCGTCACCGCGCCCGAGATGACGCCGCTCTACGCGCAGGCGCTCGCCGTCCAGGTCGCCGCGCTCCTGCGCGCCGGCGGCCGCGAAGTCCTCGAGCTGGGCGCCGGCAGCGGTCGCCTCGCCGCGGACCTGCTCGCGGCGCTCGATGCGCTGGGGGCATTGCCGGCGCGCTACGCGATACTGGAGGTCTCTGCGGACCTGCGCGAGCGGCAACGTGCGAAGCTCGCCGCGATCGCGCCGCAACTGGCGGCGCGGGTTGCGTGGCTCGACGCGCTGCCCGAGCGCGTCGACGGCGTGGTGCTGATGAACGAGGTGCTCGACGCGATTCCCTGCTCGCTCGTGGCGCGCGTCGACGGCGAGTGGCGCCAGCGCGGCGTGCGCTGCGACGGCGAGCGCATCGCGTTCGCCGACCGGCCGCTCGCGGCCGGTGCGTTGCGCGACCTGGCGGGGGAGCGCTTCCCGCGCGAAGGCGACTACGTGAGCGAACTCAACC
>Ga0224500_10001579_pt1 | contig 13307 bp, 10 predicted proteins | sample SF_Oct11_sed_USG_FD_168126 | JGI IMG/M metagenome (GOLD analysis project Ga0224500, IMG submission 168126) | Sediment microbial communities from San Francisco Bay, California, United States - SF_Oct11_sed_USGS_4_1 | ecosystem: Environmental > Aquatic > Marine > Sediment | place: USA: California... | reverse complement strand
GCGGGGCGCAGAGGCACCTCGGGCAGCATGGCATCCGGCTGCAGCATCAGACCATCGCCGCTGTGGACGCGATGAGGAACTGGGCTGCGTAGTACAGCGGCAGGCCCCAGGCGCGATTGACGAAGGAATGCTGCACGAAACGGTCCCGCGCGACGGACACGTCGGACGCCGTGAATGCCAGCGCACCGAGCGCAACGGCCCACGGACCACCCGCCGCGGTCACGCCGCAGGCGAGCGCCGACATGAGGCCGATCACGATCATGTAGACGCGCACCGGCCCGACCATCCCGGCCGGCACCGACGGGCCGAGCCAGCGCAGGACTGCGCCAACGACCACGGCCAGCAGGACCGCGCCCGCGGCAAGCCCGATCGGATCCAGCGGCCGGGTCAGGAACGCCGCCGAGTAGGCGACGTGTCCGGCCAGGAAGGCGAAGACGCCGGCACGAAACACGGCTGGCCGGTCGAGCGGAATGAGCAGGAGATCGCCGAGCAGGCAGAGCACGAGTCCGAGCAACACCAGCTGGCCATAGGTCGAATCGAGCGCCCCCGCCGCAATGCCGGCCCAGATGAATGCCAGCGAGGCCACCGGCTTGGTCAGCCAGAGTCCCGCCCGGGAGCCGCGGCGCTCCGCGACCAGCAGGCCCGCCACGGCAACGGCGCAGAGCAGATACGGGCCCCAGTGCGGCACAGGATCACCCCCGGATTCACATCGCGCGCGCGGCGCGGCCTCGAAAGCATGCCGCAGGCGTCGGCATTGCGCCATCTGCGGCTTACGCGGCACTTGCGCAGGGCGCTAGAGTCCGTCCCCATGCCCCATATCGCGTCCTACTACGCGGCGACCGCGACGCCGTTCGCCGAGCAGCCTGCCCTGCAGGGCGAGGTCACGTTCGACGTCTGCGTGGTCGGGGCAGGTATCGCGGGCTGCGCGACGGCCCTCGAACTCGCCGAGCGCGGCTATCGCGTGGCATTGATCGACGCCGAGCGTGTCGGCTGGGGCGCCTCGGGTCGCAGCGGCGGACAGGCCATCTTCGGATTTGGCACGGGGCAGGACACCCTGGCGGCGCAGGTCGGCGTCGAGAGCGCCCGCCGGATGTGGGATGTCTCGATCGAAGCACTCGAGTGGGTGCGGGAGCGCGTGGCACGGCACTCGATCGACTGCGACCTCCACTGGGGTCACCTGCACGTCGCGACGCGGACTCGCCAGCGAGGCGAACTGCTGGAGCTGCAGCGCGAGCTGGCCGAGGTCTATGCCTATCGGTCGCCGCGATTCATGGAGCGGGAGGAGGTTGAATCGCTGCTGGCGACCCAACGCTATCTCGCCGGCCTGTACGACCCGGGCAGCGGCCACCTGCACCCGCTCAACTACACGCTCGGCCTCGCACGAGCGGCTAGTGAGGCCGGCGTCCGCATCTTCGAGTCGTCGCCGGCCACGCGCATCGAGCCGGGTGATCCGGTGCGCGTCGTCACACCCGGCGGGAAGGTGACCGCGCGATACGTGGTCCTCACGCGGGGCGGCTACGTCGGCGGCCTGCGGGTCGGCACGAACTGGCGCGTGATGCCCGTGGGAACCTACGTCGTGGCGACCGAGCCGCTCGGCCAGGCGCGTGTCACGTCGCTCGTCCGTGAAAACGTGGCCGTCGCCGACACCAACTTCGTGCTGGACTATTTCCGCCGTTCGGCGGACCACCGCCTGCTGTTCGGCGGTCGCGTCAGTTACTCGGGCATCGATGCGCGCGACACCGGCCGGGCGACGCGCGCACGGATGCTGCGGGTGTTCCCGCAGCTGGTCGACGCCCGGCTCGAATACGTGTGGGGCGGCTATGTCGACATCACGATGAACCGTGCGCCCGACTTCGGTCGCATCGGCCCCAACGTCTACTACCTGCAGGGCTTCTCCGGCCACGGCATCGCCATGGCCGGGATGGCGGGACGCCTGGCGGCGGAGGCGATCGCGGGCCAGGCGGAACGATTCGATCTCTTCGGCCGCCTGAACCATCGCATCTTTCCGGGGGGGCGCTGGCTGAGAACGCCCGCCCTGGTGCTCGGCATGCTCTGGTACCGGCTGCGAGACCTGCTGTAGACGGCCGCGACTTCCCCGCCCGGCCCGCAATCCACTAGAGTCCCGGCCGTTCAACGCTTGCGCTTGGTGCGCAGGTACAGCACATAGACGATCAAGGCGACGATGGCGATCAGCAGGATCTTGGTCATGAGCTTGTTGCGCACCGGGTGGTGCCGGGCATCTTACCCGTGGTAAGCGACGAATCCGCCTTCGTCTTGCGTGCCGGTCCGGGCGCCATGGAGCATGTGCGCGAGCGAGGGGTTTCGCCCGCCGACGTCGCCTGCATCCCTGCCGCCGCCGGCGGCCCCAAAGGGCTCGCGCTGATCCCGCTGGACAAGCTCCTGTTCCAGGAGTGGCTGAGCCGCAGTACCGCGCCGCTCGAACTGGCCGGCGCGTCGATCGGCGCATGGCGCATGGCGGCCCTGGCGCAACCCGAGCCGTTGCCGGCCCTCGATCGACTGCAGCGCGCGTATGTCCGCGACCAGGCCTACGCGGCCCGGCCCTCGCCAGAGGAGGTGGCCGCAACCTGCCGGCGCATCGCACAGGCCGTCCTCGGCAGCCGGCCGCTCGAAACGCGGGCGGGAGCCACCCTCACGGTGATCACCTCCCGCGCCCGTGGGCCGCTCCACGGCAAGGAGTCGAAACTGGCGTTTGCACAGGCCGTCCTGAGCAACGCGGTGTCACGCCGCCGACTGGCGCCCTACCTGGAGCGCGTTCTGTTCACGGCGGGCGAAGCGGGCTTCCTGACCGAACCGTACGATGACTTCGGCCTGCGGCGGGTGGCACTCGACGAGCGCAATGCGGAGGACGCCCTGCTCGCGTCAGGCACGATTCCCCTGCTCTGCACCCCGGTGCGCGACATCGCCGGTGCGCCCGCGGGCAACTACTGGGACGGCGCGCTCGTGGACTACCACCTGATGCTGCCGTACCCGGCATTGACGCAGACCGGCAGCCGCCGTCGCATCGTGCTCTACCCGCATTTCAACGACTACGTGACCCCGGGCTGGCTCGACAAGCACCTCCCCTGGCGGCGGGCACCGCGGGGCCACCCCTGGCTCGACGACGTGCTGCTCGTCGCGCCGTCCCCGGCCTTCCTGGCGCGGCTGCCGAACGGCAAGCTGCCCGACCGGCAGGACTTCTACCACTATGGTCAGGACCATGACGCGCGCGTCCGGGCCTGGGAACGCGCGATCGGGGAGTGTGAGCGGTTTGCCGAGGCCGTCCTCCGCTGGCTGGAGCGGCCCGACCCGGGCCTGCTGCGACCGATCTGACCGGCTATTATTCGCCGATGTTGATCCCCGCGCCCCGCAGCGTCGAACTCCTCCGCCACCCGGCATCGCCGACCTCGGGCGTGGTCCGCCGCTTCGACGTCGAGATCTCGACCACGGCGGACGGCGCCCTGCGCCTGCGCTATTTCGTGGACGGCGACGTGAACCGGCTCGTCGTCGCGCCCCACGCCCGGTCGGTTCGGACGGACGGGCTCTGGATGCACACCTGCTTCGAAGCCTTCGTGGCCGGGCAGGAGTCCTCGGCGTACTGCGAGTTCAACTTCTCGCCCTCGACCGAGTGGGCGGTCTATGGCTTCACCGGATACCGCGAGGGCATGGCGCCGCTCGCCCACGCCACTCCGCCGATCGTCACCGCCAGCGTCACGGAGGACCGCATCGCGCTCGAGGCCGTCGTGCCACGCGAAACGCTGCTTGCGCTGCCCGGCGACTCGAAACTGCGGCTTGGACTCGCGGCCGTCATCGAACGCAAGGATGGCGGGATTTCGCACTGGGCCATCACCCATCCGGCCGAGCGGCCGGACTTCCACGATCCGGCGGGCTTCGTGCTGCAGATCGAGCGCAGCCTCGCGTGGTGAGGTTCGGCATCGACCGCCTGCTCGCGGACGCGAAGCTCCGCCAGCCGTTGTCGGGGCAGCGGGTCGCCCTGCTCGCCCATCCCGCGTCGCTCACCACCGACCTCGAGCACTCGCTGGATGCGCTGGCCGCGACGGGCGACGTGAACCTCACCGCGGCGTTCGGGCCGCAACACGGACTGCGCGGCGACAAGCAGGACAACATGGTCGAATCGCCGGACTTCCACGACCCGGTGCACGGCATTCCCGCCTTCAGCCTGTACGGCGAGGTACGCCGGCCGACCGACGCCATGCTCGACGCGTTCGACGTGCTGCTCGTCGACCTGCAGGACCTGGGCTGCCGCATCTACACGTTCATCACGACGCTGCGCTACGTCCTCGAGGGCGCGGCCCGGCGCGGCAAGGCGGTGTGGGTGCTGGACCGGCCGAACCCGATCGGTCGACCGGTCGAAGGGACCTGCCTGCAGCCCGGATGGGAAAGCTTCGTGGGCGCCGGACCCATGCCCATGCGTCATGGCCTGACGGTCGGAGAACTCGGTCACTGGTTCGTCCGGCAACTGCGCCTCGACGTGGACTACCGGGTCGTCGAGATGCACGGCTGGGAACCTGCGCTCGGACCGGGTCACGGATGGCCACTCGGCGAACGCACCTGGGTGAACCCGAGCCCCAACGCCCCGAACCTGTGGATGGCCCGATGCTATCCGGGCACGGTGATGCTGGAGGGCACGACGCTGTCGGAGGGGCGCGGCACGACGCGCCCGCTAGAGTTGTTCGGCGCACCCGATCTGGACGCGGGTGCTCTGCTCGAGGAGATGCGGCGCCTCGCCCCCGGCTGGCTGCACGGTTGCCGGCTGCGGCCGTGCTGGTTCGAACCCACCTTCCACAAGCACGCTGGCCGGCTCTGCACGGGGCTCCAGGTACACGTCGAGGATGCGTCCTACGACCACGGGGCGTTCCGTCCGTGGCGACTGCAGGCCCTGGCCTTCAAGGCCCTGCGGCGGCTGCGGTCCGACTACGACCTCTGGCGCGACTTCCCGTACGAGTACGAGCACGACCGGCTCGCCATCGATCTCATCAACGGCGGGGACTCGCTGCGCCGCTGGGTGGACGATCCGGCGGCGACGCCCGGCGATCTAGAGGCATTCGCCGGACCCGACGAGCGCGCTTGGCTCGCGGCCCGCGAGGACGTGCTGCTCTATCGCTGAAGCGCCGTCACCGGCGTACGGTACGGCGATCACGCAGCGTGACGAACTCCTCGGCGGCCGTCGGATGCACCGCCACCGTCGCGTCGAACTGGTCCTTGGTGAGGCCCGCCTTCACGGCGATGGCGATGCCCTGGATGATCTCGGGCGCGTCCGGCCCCACCATGTGCGCGCCGACGACGCGCTGGCTCGCGCCGTCCACGACGAGTTTCACCAGGGTGCGCTCGTTGCGACCCGACAGCGTGTACTTGAGCGGCCGGAAGGTCGCGCTGTAGACGTCGACCTCGCCGAAGACCTCGAGCGCCCCGGCCTCGGTCAGGCCCACCGTACCGACCGGCGGCTGGCTGAACACCGCGTGCGGCACGAGCCGATGGTCCATGGGCACCGGCCGGCCGCCGAACAAGGTCGTCGCGACGGCCGCGCCCTCGCGGATCGCGACGGGCGTGAGCGCGACGCGGTTCGTGACGTCTCCCACCGCATGGATGTGGGGAACGCTGCTGCGCGAGTACTCGTCCACGACGACAGCGCCCGCGTCGTCGACCGCCACGCCGGCCGCCTCGAGCCCGAGGTCGGCCGTGACCGGCCTGCGCCCGGTCGCGAAGAGCACCGCGTCCATCTCCATCCGCTCGAGCCGACCGGCGGTGCACACGGTGACACCGAGCCGGCCGTCGGTCAGCCGCTCGATGGCCCGCACCTCGCATTGCAGGCGGACGTCGATCCCCTTGCGCACGAGTTCGTCGTGCAGGTGACGTCGCACGTCGTCGTCGAAGCCGCGCAGGATCTGCTCACCACGGTAGGCGATGGTGACCCGGGATCCGAGGCCGCGGAAGATGCCGCCAAACTCCGTCGCGATGTAGCCCCCGCCCACGACCAGCACGCACGCCGGCAGTTCGGGCAGCTGGAAGGCCTCGTTGGAAGTGATCGCGAAGTCGGCGCCCGGTACCTCCGGGCGCACCGGCGTGCCGCCCGTGGCGATCAGCACGTGACGCGCGCTGCAGAGGTGCCCGGCCACCTCGACCGTGTGCGCATCGGCCAGGACGGCCCGACCATCGAACAGCGTGACGCCCGCGGTCTTGAGCAGCGACCGGTAGACGTCCTCCAGCCGGGCGATCTCGCGGTCCTTGTTGGCGATCAGCGTGGGCCAGGAGAAATCTGCCTGCGCGCTCCAGCCGTAGGCGGCTGCGTCCTCGAGGTCCTCGCGAAAGTGCGCCGCGTAGACCAGCAGCTTCTTCGGCACGCAACCGCGGATGACACAGGTGCCGCCGGGTCGGTACGACTCGGCGATCGCAACGCGCGCGCCGAATCCCGCCGCTACGCGGGCCGCGCGCACGCCGCCGGAGCCGGCACCGATGACGAAGAGGTCGTAGTCGAACTGCGGCATGCTCACCTCTGTCTGATCGTCTGTCGGCCTGTCCGCCGACATAATCACGGGCTGGCCGTGCGCGTTAGCCCGGATTTTTTCTCAGCCAATGTATAGCATCCTACGCATGAAACCTGTCGCCGGGCCGTTCACCCGGCTGCCCGATCCCGGAGGCCGATCCCGTGAGCATTCCGCATTTGCTGGTGCACGACCCGAAGGACAATGTGGGCGTCGTGGTCGTCGAAGGGCTCGAAGCCGGGACCGAGATGCTGTGCGTGGTCACCCTCGACGATTCCGACTTCCAGCTCGTGGCGCGGCAAACCGTGCCGATCGGGCACAAGATCGCTCTGCGCGACCTCAAGATCGGCGACACGGTGATCAAGTACGGGCACGACATCGGTCGCGTCGTGGCGGACGTGCGGCAGGGCGAGCATGTCCACGTACATAACCTGAAGACCAAGCGGTGGTAACGGAGGTCGGTCGTGACAAAGGGCAGGAAGATCTGGGCCTATCGGCGTGAGAACGGCCGCGTCGGCATCCGCAACCACGTCGCCATCCTGCCGGTGGACGACATCTCGAACGCCGCCTGCGTCTCGGTGGCGGGCAACATCCGGGGGACCATCGCGCTGCCCCACGCCTACGGGCGCCTGCAGTTCGGCGAGGACCTGGACCTGCACTTCCGCACCATGATCGGCACGGGTGCCAATCCGAACGTCGCGGCCTGCATCGTCATCGGCATCGAGCCCGACTGGACGCAGAGGATCGTCGACGGCATCGCCGCCACCGGCAAGCCGGTCGCGGGTTTCTGGATCGAGGGCCACGGCGACATCGCGACCATTGCCGCCGCCTCGCGCAAGGCCAAGGAATTCGTGCACCTGACGTCCGGGCAGGTGCGCGTCGAGTGCGACCTCGAGGAACTCTGGATCGCCGCCAAGTGCGGCGAATCGGACACCACGACGGGCCTGGCTTCCTGCCCGACCGTCGGCAACATGTACGACAAGCTGATCCCGACCGGTCTCCACGGGTGTTTTGGAGAAACGTCCGAACTCACGGGAGCCGAACACCTCGCCGCGGCCCGCGCGGCGACGCCCGACGTGCGCGACAAATTCATGAAGACCTGGCAGGCATACCAGGACGAAGTCATCGAGGCGCACAAGACGTCGGATCTCTCCGACAGCCAGCCCACGCGGGGCAACATCGCCGGGGGCCTCACCACGATCGAAGAGAAGGCGCTCGGCAATCTCGAGAAGATCGGCCGGATGGTTCATTTCATCGATGTGCTCGGGCCGGCCGAGACGCCTGCACGCGGGCCGGGCCTCTACTTCATGGACACCTCGTCGGCGGCGGCGGAGTGCTGCACGCTGCAGGCGGCGGCCGGCTACGTGCTGCACATCTTTCCGACCGGACAGGGCAACGTGATCGGCCACCCGATCATGCCGGTGATCAAGCTCACGGGAAACCCGCGCACCGTGCGGCTGATGTCGGAGCACGTGGATCTCGACGTCTCCGGCATCGTCCGCCGCGAACTGACGATCGACCAGGCGGGCGATGCGCTGATCGACATGATCGTGCAGACGGCGAACGGGCGAGCCACGGCGGCCGAGGCGCTCGGCCACCAGGAATTCGTCATGACCAAGCTGTACCGGAGCGCATGAGTCGCAACGTTCGCAAGAATCCAGCACCTGCGCGCATGAGCAAGGCCCCGGGGAATTACGACCTGCTGGTCGTGGGCGGCGGCATCAACGGCGTCGGGATTGCCCGCGACGCCGCGGGACGCGGCCTGCGCACGCTGCTCTGCGAGCAGCACGACCTCGCGGCGCACACCTCCTCCGCGAGCACGAAGCTGGTCCACGGCGGGCTGCGGTACCTCGAGTTCTACGACTTCGGCCTGGTGCGCAAGTCGCTGCACGAACGCGAGATCGTGCTCGACTCGGCACCGCACGTCGCCTGGCCGCTGCGCTTCGTCCTGCCGCACGACTCTCACCTGCGACCGGCCTGGATGATCCGCGCGGGACTCGTGCTCTATGACCACCTCGCCCGACGGCGCCGACTGCCCGGGTCCGAGGTCGTCGACCTGCGCACCCATCCCGCCGGTGCACCCCTCGAGGCGCGCTACAGGAAGGGCTTCGTCTATTCCGATGGCTGGGTGGACGATGCCAGGCTGGTGATCCTGAACGCCATGGACGCCCGCGAGCACGGGGCACGCGTGCTCACGCGGGCCCGCTGCGCGAAGCTCGAGCGCCGGGGCGAGCGCTGGCGGGCGACGATCGAGCGCGCCGCGGGCCGCCGACTCATCGTCGAGGCCCGCGCGGTCGTCAATGCGACCGGCCCGTGGGTGGACCGGTTCCTCGACGACGCGACGCCGGTGCCGGCCCGCCGCCGCCCGCGCATGGTGAAGGGCAGCCACATCGTCGTGCCGAAGCTGTTCGACCACCCGTTTGCATACCTCTTCCAGGCGCCGGACGGCCGCATCGTCTTCGCCATTCCCTACGAAGGCGACTACACGCTGATCGGCACCACCGAGACGGACTACGCCGGCGACCTCGCGACGCCCGCGATCGGCTCGGGAGAAATCGACTACCTGCTCGAGATGGCGAACCGGTATTTCTCCACCGACCTGCAGCGAAATGACGTGGTCTGGACGTTTGCAGGACTGCGACCGCTGCTGGCCGACCCGAGCGATCGCGCCACGAGCGTGACTCGCGACTATGTCCTCGACCTCGACCGCAGCGGCCCGCCGCTGCTGTCCATCTACGGCGGCAAGCTCACGACCTACAGGAAGCTGGCGGAGGACGTCGTCGATGAACTGGCGCCCGGCCTCGACGGCCGGTCCGGGCACTGGACGGCCAGCCGCGCGTTGCCGGGCGGCGACATGCCGAACGCCGATTTCGACGCCTTTCTGGCATCGTTCCGGGCACGCCACCCCTGGCTCGCGGCGCCGCTTGGGGAGCGATATGCGCGGGCCTACGGCACGCGGGCGGAGCGAATCCTCGAGGGTGCCGCGCGGATGCAGGACCTCGGCCACGAGGTCCTGCCCGGCCTGCACGCGCGGGAGATCGAGTACCTGCGGCGCGAGGAATGGGCGGTCACGGCCGAGGACATCCTGTACCGCCGCAGCAAGCTGGCGCTGCACGTCCCACCGGGCTCGGAGACGCGCCTCGACGACTGGCTGCGGCGAAATCCAGCGACCGAGCCGGAGGCGCCGGAGCTGTAGTACGCTGGGGAGACCCCTGGAGGCCGTCCCATGACACGATTCGTGCTCGCCCTCGACCAGGGCACGACGAGTTCGCGCTCCATCCTGTTCGATCACGCCGGCAGCATCGTCGCCACGGCGCAGCGGGAGTTCACGCAGCATTTTCCGCGCTCGGGCTGGGTCGAGCACGACGCCGAGGAGATCTGGGCGACCCAGGCGGCCACCATCGCCGAGGTGCTGGCGCGTGCGCATGCCGGCATCGAGGACATCGCCGCCGTCGGCATCACCAACCAGCGCGAGACCACCGTGCTCTGGGACCGATCGACCGGGCGCCCGGTGGCTCCCGCCATCGTCTGGCAGGACCGCCGGACCGCCGATCTCTGCGCGCGCCTCAAGGCCGAGGGCCACGAGCCCGGCATCACCCGGCGCACCGGGCTGCTGCTGGACCCGTATTTCTCGGGCACCAAGCTCGCCTGGCTGCTCGACAGCGACCCGGCGCTGCGCCGGCGCGCGGAGCGCGGCGAACTCGCCTTCGGCACCATCGACAGCTGGCTCGCCTGGAAGCTGTCGGGAGGCACCCAGCACCTGACGGACGCGACGAACGCCAGCCGCACGCTGCTGCTCGACGTGGCGACCGGCGAGTGGGACCCGCAGTCGCTCGAGCTGCTGCGGATCCCGCCCGAACTGCTGCCGCGGGTGGTGCCCTCCTCGCTCGCGCATGGTGAGGCCTTCGCCCGGCTCGGTGGCCGTGAAGTCCCGCTCGGGGGCATCGCGGGCGACCAGCAGGCCGCACTGTTCGGACAGGCATGCTTCGAGCCCGGCATGGCCAAGAACACCTACGGCACCGGCTGCTTCATGCTCATGAACACGGGTCGCGAGCCGCAGCCCTCCGGCAACCGGCTGCTCACCACGATCGCCTGGGACCTGGGCGGGCGGCACTATGCGCTCGAGGGCGCCGTGTTCGTCGCTGGCGCCGTGGTGCAGTGGCTGCGCGACGGACTGGGTTTCATCGAGAAGTCGTCGGACGTCGAGGCGCTGGCCGCCACGGTCCCCGACACCGGTGGAATGTACCTCGTCCCGGCGTTCACTGGGCTCGGCAGCCCTCACTGGGACGCGTATGCGCGCGGTACGATGGTCGGTCTCTCGCGCGGCACGACGAAGGCCCACATCGCGCGCGCCGCCCTCGAGTCCATCGCATTCCAGAGCGCCGAGGTACTGCTTGCGATGCAGCGCGACGCCCGCCAGCCGCTGGTCGAACTGCGGGTCGACGGCGGGGCGACGGCCAACGACCTGATGATGCAGTTCCAGGCCGACCTGCTCGGAGTGCCGGTCGTGCGCCCGAAAGTCACCGAGACGACGGCGCTCGGCGCCGCCTATCTCGCGGGACTGGCCGTGGGATTCTGGAGTTCGCTCGACGAAGTCGCGGCCAACTGGCAGGTGGACCGGCGTTTCGAACCGCGCATGGGTCGCGAGCTGGCGGCGGCGCGCCTGCGGCAGTGGCAACGCGCGGTCGAGCGCTCCCGCGACTGGCACGTCGAGGACTGAGGCGCACGGCATGGGTCGGACAATCGCGCTCGCCACCCCGGTGTTCTTCCTGCTCATCGCCCTCGAGTACGCGATCGGCCGGGCGCGCGGCCGCAGCAACTACCGGCTCAACGACGCGGTGAACAGCCTGAGCCTCGGGGTCATGAGCCAGGTGCTCGGGCTGTTCATGCGGCTGCTGGCGGTCGGTATCTATGCCGCCGTGTATTCCGTGGCCGCCATCTGGCAGCTGCCCGCGGACCAGTGGTGGGTCTGGGCGCTGGCGGTCGTGGCCTACGACTTCTGCTATTACTGGAATCACCGGCTCGGCCACGAGAGCGCGATCTTCTGGGCCGCGCACGTCGTCCATCACCAGAGCCAGGAGTACAACCTCTCGACGGCGCTGCGGCAGACGAGCTCGGGCGCCCTGCTTGGCTGGATCTTCTACCTGCCGATGGCGATCGCCGGGTTTCCGCCGCAGGTGTTCCTGTTCGCCGCGATCGTCGACCTGCTCTACCAGTACTGGATCCACACGGAACAGATCGGCAAGCTCGGCTGGTTCGATCGCTGGTTCGCCTCGCCGTCGAACCATCGCGTGCACCACGCCGTCAACGACCGGTACCTGGACCGCAACTATGGCGGCATCTTCATGGCCTGGGACCGGCTGTTCGGCACCTTCGTCGAAGAGGACGAGAAGTGCGTGTACGGCACCCGCTCGCCTCTGGAGTCCTGGGATCCGCTGTGGGCGAACATCGAGGTGTACGCCGACCTCGCACGCAAGTCCTGGAACGCCGATCGCTGGCGGGACAAGCTGGCGGTGTGGCTCATGCCGCCCGGCTGGCAGCCTGCGCTCGCGGGCGACGCCGCAGGGCGCAAGCCCTCCTTCGACGTGCGGCGCGTGAGGCGTTTCGACCCGCCCATGGGTCGTGCCGTCCGTGCATTCACCGTGACCAGCTTCAGCGCCACGCTGCTCGGGTCGACTGCGCTGCTGTGGTATGCCGACACCTTGTCGTTCGCGGCCCTCCTGTCAGCGTCGGCGGCCGTGCTCGTGGTGCTCTGGGTTACGGGCGCCGTAATGCAGGGCCGGCTCAGGACGACGACCGCAGCACTGATCGCAGTCGCCGCCCTGGCGATGCTGCTGCCTGTCATCGCGGCGAACGCCGCCGCGCCTGCGAGGACCCTCGTCCAGGACGACGCCCGCGTGCAGGCCGCCGTGCAGGCGGCGCGCGCCGAGTTCCTGGCAGGACAGCCATTCGATCGCATGCACGTCACGGTGCTCGTGGCGGACGACGACGGGCGTTGGCTGCGCGGCGGCGTGCAGGGGGAGGCACTCACCTATCCGGCCAGCTGCGTGAAGCTGGCGTTCCTGGTCGCGGCGGTGCACTGGTGCGCGGAGCGCGGTCGCGCACCGGAATGCCTGGATGAGCACGTGCGACCGATGATCGTCGAGTCCGACAACGTAGCCGCAGGCCTCGTGGTGGACGCGATCAGCGGCGTGCCGAACGGCGAACCGGAGGGAACCGACCTGGACGGATGGATCGCGCGCCGCCGCTACGTCGAGCACGTCCTCGACGACGCGGGCCTGCTCCGTGGCCAGCGACTGATCACCAAGACCTACCCGAGCAACTCGGGGGACGAGCCCACGGGCCTCGAGCGCGCGGCGCTGCAGCGGCACGGACGGAACGCGATGTCGGCGGATGCGTCCGCCGAACTGATGCTGGCCGTCGCTTCCGGCGCGGTCGAGCCCCAGGCGCAGGGCTACATGCGCGGCTTGCTGCGACGCCCGACCTTCTCGCCACAGGGCGGCCTCGGCGGCGGCCTGCCGCCCGGCTCGCTGCACGAAAACAAGGCGGGCACAGCGTTCGACACGCTGGAGGACATCATGTTCGCCGAACTGCCCAACGGCCGGCGCATGGTCGTCGCGGCGTTCACCAATGGCTGGGACGCGCGCGAACCCGAGCCCTGGGACGTGGCGCGGCTGGGGCATTTCACGGAACTGCTGGTGGCGGAACTCGGGCTCGCGGCTGACCTGCCCGCCCCGCGCCGCCTGGACCCCCAGGCGAATGGAGACGGGTCCTATTCCTGGAGCCTGCCCGCGACGGCGCCGTCAC
>Ga0224500_10001577_pt1 | contig 13313 bp, 12 predicted proteins | sample SF_Oct11_sed_USG_FD_168126 | JGI IMG/M metagenome (GOLD analysis project Ga0224500, IMG submission 168126) | Sediment microbial communities from San Francisco Bay, California, United States - SF_Oct11_sed_USGS_4_1 | ecosystem: Environmental > Aquatic > Marine > Sediment | place: USA: California... | reverse complement strand
AGAAAGAAAAAGTATTCACGCGACTGCCGCTGGGGTTTCGTACGATGTCGACGAATGTCTTGCTGCCGGATACCTTTATCTTTCGGGCGTTGTCTCCAAGGCTGGGCTCGGCGACGACCACGGTCGACTTCATCCTACCCGGCATCCATTTGGAGCGATGGGAGATCGGCGACCGGTTCGCGTCCGTCATGTTGGTGGCCACCCCGCTCACTGATACACGAAGCCGATTCGACATCTGCGTGGGGTGGAACTTTCTGCGCGGGTTTCCTGTCGGGAGGCTGGTCCGTCGGACTCTCAGGACGATTCTTGGTCAGGACCGAACAGTTCTGGAATTGCAGGAACAAGGGTTCGGCCCGCATGGAAGCATGTTATTGAACGTAGAATCGGACACACTGGCCGTGTGGTACCGGCAGTTAAAGAAATATCATGGCGACATGTTGGCCGGTGTGCGCGATCCTCAGCATCCGGTTCCTGAGAAGACCCTGCTCAAATGGGTGACCTAAGATGGAGCGAGGAGAGAGTGGACTGGTTCCGGAACCCGCCCATTTCGAGATTGAGCGATGCACCAGGAGAACATCATACGTGCGCTGAAGGGTGGCGACCGGCGCTCCATCGGTCGTTCCAACCAGGTAGTCGCGCTTGTACGGCAAACACCGACACTGTTTCCTGCTCTCATAGACTGTATGTATCACGAGGACGAACTGGTCCGCATGCGAGCCGCCGATGCGGCCGAGAAACTCACCCTCACTAATCCTGAGTGGCTCCGTCCCTTCAAAGGTCAACTCCTGAAGTTGGCGACAGAGACCATGCAGCAAGAGTTGCGCTGGCACTTGGCCCAGTTGCTTCCACGCTTGGAGTTGTCGAAGAAGGATCGCGCGAGGGTTGTGGCGATTTTTCGACGCTATCTTGAGGATCACAGCCAAATCGTGAAGACGTTTACAATGCAGGGCTTAGCCGATTTGACGAGGCAGGATCCAAGCTTAATGAATCTAGTCCGGCCGCTCCTCGCCTCGCTCACCAAGACCGGGAGTGCCTCGATGAAAAGTCGAGGACGCAGGTTATTAGCCAAGCTTCGGGTGGAGAGGGTGTCCTCTTCTCCTGAAGCCTCTACCTAGAGGCCAATCGCGAAACCTGTATGTATACATGAATACAGACCGCAGGAGCCATACACGAGCAGAGCCGCGCTAAAGCGGTCTTGCGTCCGCCCGAATCATACGGTACAACAATTCTACAGGTCTCTGCGCGCAGCGCTCACGGTGGACGTCGGTGGGATCATTTGGATATCCCATGACGTGATCCTGGCAATCCTCAGATAGATCACCCAACCAGAGAGGGACGGGCAAGGTGCGAAGGAAGGATAGCGTGAAACGAGAGTTCAGAACCGTAGGCTGTCTGGCGGGATGGGTACTCGTGACTCTGGTGATTTGTCTAGGAGCAGAGACCTGGGCCTACGAGTCGGCGCCAGTGGTGGAAGGGGCCACGGTGCGCGGCACGGTGACCTTTCTTGGTACGGTCCCGGCGCCGAAAGAATTTGAGTTGCGTCGCTATCTGGACCACGAATATTGCCGTCAGCTGTCCGACGGACACGGGTATCGAATCATGAGAGAACTGACGGTCAGGTCAGACGGCGGCCTCAAGGATGTGCTGGTGATGGTGGAGGGCGTGGAGCGGGGAAAGCCCTTTCCCTTCACTGATGCCAAAGTGGAAGCGAACCTCTGTCAGTTTGTGCCGTTTGTCACCGTGGTCGGCGATAAGCGATTGATTACGATCGTTAATCGTGACCCAGTTCCACACGACATCCAGGGGTATGCGTTCGATCAAACTGGAGGCGACATGGTTTTTTATCGCCCGTCCTTGGAAGCGGAGGGGACCACTGATACCGTGCAGCTGGTCAACGGGCGAAGAGTATTCAGCATGCAGTGCAGCATGCACCCGTACATGCAGAGTTGGGGCTATGCGATCGATCATCCGTATTTTTCCGTCACGGATGCAGCCGGCTCCTTTTCCATCCAGGATATTCCGCCGGGGAAATATCGCCTCAAGGTCTGGCATCCGATTCTGGGCATGCGAGAACAGGCCTTGACCGTCGCAGCGAATGAAAGGGTTTCATTGGAGCTGTGGTTTCAGGCCAAGGATTGACCAGGAACGACTGACTATCGTGCGCCGCTGCTGAGTATTGCACGCTTGCCCGAACTACGTCAGGGAGAACGTCCACGCCAAGCTGATGGTCGATCAGAACACACCGTGACCGAGACAATCGTTGCGTCGCCGACGGACTGAGTCGACCCACAGTCGTCCGGAACGATGTATCTCCTTCAATTCATTATGAGAGTACAGCATGTATTACGCTCTGGTCATTGTGCACATTCTCGCCGCGATCAGTTGGGTTGGTGGCATGATCTTTTTGTCGTTGGTTTTGGCGCCCTTGGTGAGAAGCCGGAAAGCAGTACCGGAATTCATGGCGCTCTTTCGGTCTGCTGCGCTCCGCTTTCGGCCCATCGTTTGGGTGGCCATGGCGATACTCGTGATGACTGGTCCGATGTTGCTGTCGCTTCGCGGCATTGCGGTTGCGACCCCCTCCTCTTGGCCGGGAATTGTCATGGCAAAGCTGACGCTGGTCGCCCTGCTGCTGGTCCTCACCTTGCTGCATGATCTCGTGCTTGGTCCCCAGGTCAGCCGGGTGAGTGCTATTCCAGAATCCCAGCGAACGGCAGGAGAGCAGGTTGTATTCAAAACCGCCCGCTGGCTTCCTCGATTGTCCCTACTCATTGCCTTGGCCGTCGTGATCACGGCGGTGATGCTGGCACGGTGGTAGTGGGATTTAACGAGCGACTTGGTTGAACTGTACGGCGACATCTCCTGGCTTACCGCATCGAGTAAGAACGAAGCCTTCCTGGTAACAAAGTGAGGACGGGGTCCCATCACTCTGGTCGAGCCACTCAGGGTTACGGAGTCTTTGCGCAACGAAACCCATAGCCGAGGTGCCGGCGAGACGGCTCGGCATTGTAACGGAAGGACGATCCCAGAAACTCCTGAACATACAGCCAGTTTCCGCCCCGCACTACTTTAGACTTACCTGTTGTCGGTCCTTGAGGATTCTTCGTTGGGCTCTTCTTGTAATAGTCATGGTCATACCAGTCGTTGACCCATTCCCAGGCATTGCCGGCCATGTCATAGATACCGTAGGGGCTCTTGCCCATTTCGAACATCCCCACCGGAACTAAGGCCATATGGTTCGCCCATTCCTTCTTGCCGAAATTCGCGTGGAGCCTGGTGGGAGCCTCGTTACCCCAGGGATAGAGGCGACCATCAGTCCCCCGAGCCGCCTTTTCCCACTCCGCCTCGGTCGGCAGACGCTTGCCGGCCCATTTGCAGTACGTGGCTGCATCCGACCAGCTGACGTTGACGATCGGACGCTTCTGGTGGCGGGATTGGTTCATGATCTCCCACTCCGGCGGCGCCTGCGCGCCAGTCGCCTCCAGATACTTGGCATACTGCCCCACCGTCACGTGGTACTTGTCCATATAGAACGCGTCGAGGTAGACGCGATGCACGGGCTTTTCGTCAGCTTTCAAGGTACTCCCCATCGTGAATTCCCCTGCCGGCACCAGCGCCATTGGTACGTCGCGGGGATGCGTCGGGAATCCCTCTCCTGCGGACCCATCTGGTTTCAGGCTATCCGGCGAAGTGGTCGAACGTCGCCCAGGGAATTTCGCTTGGAGCTGTTGATAGAGGGCCTGTTGCTCAGTATTGAGGCCCAGCTCATGAGCACCCTCAAGGGCCTCCTCCGCCTGCTTCATCTTGTCGGACGGAGCTTGTCCACCGGCAAGCAGGCCCTTTGCTTCCTCCAACAACCGCCACGCGGTCACTTCCTCCAGCGACTGCCACACCTTCATTTTGCTTAACCGTGGCTCCCTCGTTCCCGTGATCCTGGATTTCGCATCCAGATGTAGCGCCGTCTCGTAGTGCTCTTCCGCGCAGTCCCAGGCTCCTAATCCTCGACAGGCCTCAGCCAAGTTGAAATGAGCCCGCACATTAGACGAATTCTTGATGAGCCCTGCCTCCAACGTCGCGCGGGCTTCGGCATATTGGTTATTCTTTAAGAGACTCTCTCCTTTGGCGAAGTCCTGCTCGGCAGCGTCGGCTGCCAGCGCCATGGAGGTTGCGGTCATGTTCAAACATATGACAAAACTCAGCACCCCAAGCGTCTGTTTCATAAGCGCGTCCCTCCCACTTGTGACTGCTCTATGGCAGTGGGTCTCGTCTCCCGGTAAAGAGTGCCGGCCGCCGTCGTGAACACAGCCTTCATGGTTGGAAAGATAACATACCCTGACCTAAGCATAAAGAAGCCGAAGCGAGCGGGCACATTTTGTGCGGTTGATGATTCGGGCTCACGAATAAGTCTCTGGTGATTGCAGGCTCAGCCACTCGGACTGTCGCCTTCTGCGACAAAGGTTTGGTGCCTTCTGTAGCAAAGGGCTACGGTAGTCGATCGTTGCTCGTAACATTCTGCGAAACCAGTGAACTTCCAAGGCTGAATGTTAGATTCTCTTGACCCACCTCGCGGTGTCCTCCTTGCAAGCTCGACGGACTGTTTAGTGAAAGAGATGGTCCATGTTTGTTTTCTGTATAAGGGTGAGGAGTGTTGTTCCGACAATGAAGAGAGAGGCATAGCGGCAAATGAAATCACCATGGTGTATCGCGGGTGTTGTCGTGTGGGTTCTCACGATTACGGTTCTCGGATGGTTCTTTATCAATGGATGGACCACGAAAGGAAGCGACGGGCGCACAGAAATACTGGTGGCTCCGGCTGAACGTGATCAGATACTGGCGGAGATGCGGCAGCTGTTGAAAGCAGTGGACGGTGTCATCAGAGAGTTGGGAGAGTCGGAACCTGACCTCAAACGAATGGAATCGGCAGCCAAAACAGGTGGCATGCATATGGCCGAGGATGTGGAACCGGCCGTCATGGTCAAGCTGCCGCTGCCGTTTAAACAGATGGGTATGTCGATCCACAAAGATATGGATGCGTTAGCGGATGCGATCGCGCAGAACGAAACACCGCAACAACTCTTGAAGCGCTTATCAAGCATGACGGCTCGCTGCACAGCCTGTCACGACATGTATCGATTCAAGGCGAGCGAGTAGCTGTCGGCGATGAACAATCAGGAGTAAAGAAGGCGAGCCACAAATCGAAATGAGAGCGAATCTATTTCCAATGTAGCGACTCCCACCAAATGAGCGCTCCTGTCGTGGCCGGATGGCATAAGCCTCGAAGGCGGGAATCCGCTACGACCGAGAGCAATGTTGCTCCGGCCATGCAAGGAGGGAGGTATTCATGAAGTCCAAAGCCATGATACGTGTTGCGATAGCGGCAGCCATGCTGTTGCCGGTCGGTTTTGTAACCATCACATCAGCGCAGGATCTCGATCGTGACCGCGATCAGCTCAAGACACAGCAGCAACTCAAAGATAAGGACAAGCTGCAAACAAAAGATCAGCTGAAGGACAAAGACATGTTGAAAGAGCAGGAACGGACGCGCGAGCGTGAACGGGCAAGGGAACATATGCAGACAGAGCGCCCCGAGAAGCCGCAGCATGAGAGAGCAGAACGGGGCGACCGGGGAGGGGGCGGCCGCTAGCGACGAGGGAGTGCTGAGCTAATGGGACGCTTGGTGCTCAGCACTTTTCTGAGAATGGAGGTGAACGATGGCACGAGTGGCGATTATCGGCGCATCGATCGGCGGCTTGCCCGCCGCCTATGAGGCACGGGCATTATTGGACAAGAAGCATACGGTCACAGTCATTTCCAATGTCGGCTCGTTCCACTTCGTGCCGTCGAATCCCTGGGTCGCGGTCGGCTGGCGCAACCGCAAGGATATCAGCTTTGAGTTGGGTCCGGTCCTGGCCAAGAAGGGAATTGAATTCGTTCATGCCACGGCTGATCGGATCGACCCGGAACAGAATCGAGTCATTACAGCGAAAGGCGAAGTGCCGTACGACTATCTCATTATCGCGACGGGGCCCAAGCTCAACTTTGCCGCAGTCCCTGGGCTTGGTCCAAGCGGTTATACGCAATCGGTCTGCAACGTGGATCATGCTGAACAAGCCTGGGGCGCCTATCAGAGCTTCTTGAAAGATCCGGGTCCTATTGTGGTCGGGGCTGCGCAAGGCGCCTCGTGCTTTGGTCCGGCCTACGAGATGGCCTTTATCCTCGATGCGGACTTACGAAAGAAGAAACTCCGGAAGAAGGTTCCGATCTATTTCGTCACACCCGAGCCTTATATCGGTCATATGGGCCTCGCCGGTGTCGGAAAATCCCGGCGGCTGATGGAAGATGAGTTCGCTGAACATTCGATCACACCGATCCACAATGCGGCGATCAAAGAGGTCCAGCCTGGGAAGATGCTCTTGGACGATGGTCAGGAAGTACCCTTTCGCTACTCAATGATGATCCCGCCGTTTGCCGGCGTCGATGCGGTGGCTGGAACCCCGGGCCTCTGCAATCCTAAAGGGTTCGTCAACATCGATGCATACCAGAACAATCCGAAGTACAGGAACATCTACTCGGTGGGCGTCTGTGTTGCCATTCCGCCTGTCGAACAGACACCGGTCCCGACCGGTGCGCCGAAGACCGGATATATGATCGAGTCGATGGTGTCGGCGGCTGTTCACAATATCAAGGCCGATATCGAGAACAATGCGAAGAAGGAAACCGCAACCTGGAATGCGATCTGTCTGGCGGACATGGGTGATACAGGGATGGCGTTCGTGGCTCTGCCACAGATGGCGCCACGCAACGTCACCTGGGCGAAGAAAGGCAAATGGGTCCATCTGGCCAAGATCGCGCTCGAGAAGTACTTTCTGATGAAAATGAAGCGGGGCGTCAGCGAACCATTTTTCGAGAAGGCGATCCTTGATGCCATAGGGATCGGCAAGCGCGAAGTCCCGGGATAACGGCCATTTCTTGTCTGAATCTTTTACTCGGTCTGTGTCTCACATAGGCAAGAGGAGAGGAGGGTCACATGAAACTCAACGAACAGCTTCGGCTCATCGCCGGCGTGTGTGTGCTCATCGCAGTGATCTTGGGCGCGACCGTTCATCCGTACTGGAACTATTTCGCTGCCTTTGTGGCGGTGAATTTGATCCAATCAGCTTTTACCGGCTGGTGTCCGATGATGGCACTGTTGCGCAAACTCGGGGTACAAGAATGATCGTGACGTTGTCGTGGGATATTGTATTCTTAGGTGAGCGCAATCACGCCTGAAGTGAGATGAGGGAATAGGAAAGCCGTTATGACCATTCCCCTGGTTCTGGAGGACACATTCACGAGCGAGCAGGATCTGCGGGATATGATTGCCGCTCGAAAGATTTGCTTCGACCACGATCCCTTTTATGTTAAAGATGGATCGAATCAGATCGTGCAGATTGGTTTTCAGCTCAACCTCTACGCGGCTTTTCAGGACCCCAAGCATCTGCCGTCGAGCGAGGATACCGAGCTGCGCGACCTCATCGGCGACCTTCGACGGCTTTGCCGCGTGTTCTTTCAGTCGCTGGATCTTCTGAAGCCCTGCGAATATCCCGAACCGCCTATGCATCGCGTCATGTATTCTCCGGAACGTCGGTATCGAGCGGAGGTCTGTCTTCAAGTGCCCATTTTCGACCGGGGACACTACGGGGCAAAACCCGATCATCGTTTAGAAGAGCTGCTCAAGACGGCCGAATGTCTCCTTCGACAGCTGGGGGCTAGGCGTGGGACGTGGGATGATCAGAAGAGTACGAATGCCCACTTGCAGGATCGGTGTGAGGACCATGCTCGGGCGGCCGCGGGTGAATCCTGAGGTCGGAGGAGCACACTACACAGATGGGATGTAAGTCTGTGAAACAGCTATTCATCGCGGTGTTACTCTTGACCGGCTGCGGATCCAAGGAAGAGCCGGCCGCAGTAGTTTCGGCCGCCCCGCAGAAGACCATCCAGGCTTCGGTGGTCGAGGCCAAACATACGACGGTGCCGATCCGAGTCGAAGTCACCGGTCAGGTCGCACCGATCTTCCAAGCCACACTCTCCAGCCGCATCCAAGGAACCATCGACAAGTTACTTGTTCGAGAAGGGGCAAAGGTCTCCAAGGGGCAGACCTTGATTCAACTGGATAGCCGAGACCTTCAGGCGGAGTTGGCGCGCGTGAACGCCGAGATCGAGAATGCGAAGGCGCATCTTGACCGCATGAACCAGCTCTACATTCAGGATGCCGTCTCAAAACAGGAATTGGAGAACGCGACCAGGGCGTATCGCGTGGCGGAATCGAGTCGCAAGGCGGTGGAGGCTCAACTCAGTTATACGACAGTGAAAGCACCATTCGATGGTGTCATCACTGAAAAACACGTGGAGGCGGGAGAATTGGCGTCACCCGGTCAACCGTTGCTGAAAATGGAAGATCCTCTACAGCTTCGCCTAGAAGCCACGGTAGCGGAGGGAGATCTCAGGTCCGTTTCTCGTGGGGACAAAATTCCCGTGATCATTGATGCCTTGGGGGGGGCACCCGTGATCGGTACCGTCAGCCAGATTCTCCCTGCCGGAGATCCTCGAACCCATACGTTCATGGTCAAGGTTGATTTGCCGAAGACAGTCGGCCTGAAGACCGGCATGTTCGGGCGCTTCCAACTGGATAAAGGCGCGACGCAAACCATGCTCGTCCCTTCAGCAGCCATCGTCGAACGCGGTGAGCTCACGAGCCTCTATGTTGTTGGGACAGATCAGATCGCACGGCTCCGGTGGGTTAAAGTCGGGCGGCGGTTCGAAGGACAAACGGAGATCCTCTCCGGCCTTCACGAGAGCGAGCGGGTCTTGACGGAGGGGAGTCGTGGGGTCGATGGAGCAGCCGTTCAGGTCGTCGCAATAGTAGCGACGCCTCCGCATAAGGCGCCGTGAAGTGGAAGCGAGTTTCTGCTTTCGAGTTACAAGTTTCAGGTTGTTGAGAATCTGAAACTCGAAACGCGAAACCCGAAACTTTCGAGCGAGATACGAATGACGGCTGAAGCATGACGAATTATCGCCCAGGATTGAGCGGTCGCATCGCGTCCCTCTTCATCAACAGTAAACTCACACCGCTCATCATGCTGGGCGTGTTGCTGTTGGGCCTGTTTGCAGTGGTTGGGACGCCTCGAGAGGAAGAGCCACAGATCGTCGTGCCGATGGCCGATGTCTGGCTCCCGTTTCCAGGGGCAGCCGCCAAGGTCGTCGAAGAACAACTGACCAAACCGTTTGAGCGTAAGCTCTCTGAAATCAAAGGCGTCGAGTATGTCTACTCGATCTCACGCCCAGGCGGCGCCCTGATCATTGTCCGGTTCTATGTCGGTCAGCCGATGGAGCAAAGCCTGGTCGATCTCTACGATAAGTTGATGTCGAACCAAGACTTGCTGCCCTCTGGAGCCGGGTCGTTTCTGGTCAAGCCGAAGGATGTCAACGACGTGCCGATCGTCACGCTCACGCTCTCCAGTGAGCGCTACGGAGAATTTGAGCTCCATCGTCTGGCTGAACAGGTGTTGGAGGAGACCAAGAAGGTAGCTGGAACATCAGCCGGTTTCATCGTCGGCGGACGCCAGCGTGAGCTCCGTATTCAGATCGATCCCACCAGGTTGAAGGCGTACGGACTGACGCCTCTGCAGGTCGCGAACGTGGTCCGTGGGGAGAATCAGGCCTTGTCGACCGGCCGCTTCGACAGTCGTAATCAAAGCTTTCTGGTGGAGACCGGCCGCTTCATCCGGTCACGTGAGGATCTGGAGGGGCTGGTTGTCGGCGTGAGCGAGCAGCGACCGGTCTATCTGCGTCAAGTGGCGGAGGTGACCGATGGGCCTGAAGAAGCGACGAGTTACGTCTGGTTCGGAACTGGTGAGGCGTCAGGCGTAAGGAGTGAGGCGAAAAGGCTGGGCGACGCCCCTCACCCCTTACCCCTCACTCCTCACGAGCTTCCAGCCGTGACCGTGGCAATCGCCAAGCAAGCCGGTATGAATGCCGTGACCATCGCCGCCGAGGTGATTCGTAAAGTCGACGAGATGAAAGGCGTCACCATTCCGTCTGACGTCCGCGTGACGGTGACTCGTGATTACGGAGAAACAGCCCAAGAGAAAGCCAACGAACTGCTCTGGCACCTCTTGATCGCCGTCGTCGCGGTGGTGGTCTTTCTCGGTGTGGCATTGGGACCGCGACCGGCTCTCGTCGTCTCCATCGCCATTCCTCTGACGCTTGCGCTCACGCTCTTTACGTCGATGATGATCGGCTACACGATCAACCGTGTCACACTGTTTGCCCTGATCTTTTCAATCGGCATACTCGTGGACGATGCCATTGTGGTGGTCGAAAACACCTATCGCCATCTGAAGATGCATCTTCGGTCTCATGAGGAAGCCTCAATCCAGGCTGTCGACGAAGTCGGAAACCCCACGATCTTGGCGACATTCACCGTCATCGCAGCCCTTCTGCCGATGGCCTTCGTCTCCGGGCTCATGGGGCCCTATATGCGACCGATTCCCGTCAATGCCTCCATCGCGATGTTTTTCTCACTGCTGGTTGCGTTCATCGTGATCCCGTGGTTTTGTCAGACCTGCTATCGGCCGGGAGTTGCGTTATCGGGGATTGATCAAGGAGGAGACGAGCAAGGGCGTACAGGTCGGATTTATCGGCGGCTCCTGTCCCCGCTACTGGCCCATCCGATCCTCGCCTATGCATTTCTAGGAGTGGTCGGGTTGTTACTCGTTGGCTCGACCTTGTTGTTCTACACCCGCCATGTCGTGGTGAAGATGCTCCCGTTCGACAACAAGAGCGAAATGCAGTTGGTCATCGATATGCCGGAGGGGACGACGCTTGAAGAAACCGCGCGGGTCACACAAGCGCTGGGACGCTATGTGAAGACGGTGCCGGAAGTGCGAGATTATCAGGCCTATGTCGGGACGGCCTCGCCCTTTAACTTCAGTGGGTTGGTCCGTCACTACTACCTGCGTGAACAGCCGCACGAGGCCGATATCCAGATCAATCTGGTCGCGAAGCATGCGCGAGCCGCCCAGAGTCATGAAATCGCCCAGCGGATTCGTCCACCGGTTCAAGAGATTGCCCGTGAATATGGAGCCAATGTGAAGATCGTCGAAGTACCACCCGGGCCGCCCGTGCAGTCAGTGCTCGTCGCGGAGGTCTACGGCTCTGACTACGACAGGCAACGCGCTGTGGCTCGTGAGATTCGGACGTTGTTCGAAAGTACCACAGGAGTGGTCGACGTGGATGACTATATCGAGGCGGATCACGTGAAATATGTCTTCACGGTTGATCGGGCCAAGGCCGCGCTTGTCGGTATTCCTTCCGAGGAGATTGTGAACACGCTGCACATGGCTCTCCAAGGTACAAAGGTCGGGCTGGTCCATATTCCGCAAGAAAAAAGTCCGGTCCACATCGTGCTCCGTTTGCCCCTGGCCGAGCGAACAGGTCTGGAGCATCTCGGCGAGATCGGGCTACGCACGAAGAGTGGCGGCATCGTCCAACTGTCCGAGTTGCTCCAGATCGAGCAAACGGTCCAGGACAAAGCGATTTATCACAAGAACCAAAAGCCGGTCGTCTACGTGGTTGCGGATGTGGGAGGACCCGGAGCGGAACAAGCGGAAAGTCCTGTGTACGGTGTTCTCGGAGTGGGGAAAAAGCTGGAAGAGTTTCGGCCCGCAGAAGGCTATCAAATCGAGCAGTACTATGCCACCCAGCCCTGGTCGGAAGAGAAGATCGCGATGAAGTGGGATGGGGAATGGCACATCACCTATGAAACGTTTCGCGACATGGGCATCGCGTTTGCCGTCGCCATGTTGCTGATCTATCTGCTGATCGTCGGGCAGTTCCAATCATTTATCACGCCCTTGATCATCATGGCGCCGATTCCATTAACGCTGATCGGGATATTGCCAGGTCATTGGCTGACCGGATCCTACTTCACCGCCACCTCGATGATCGGGTTCATCGCGCTGGCCGGAATCATTGTGAGGAACTCCATCCTCCTGGTCGACTTTATTCAGATCCAGGAACGGGCGGGTGTTGCATTGTCGGAAGCCGTCATTGAGGCTGGGGCCATTCGCACGCGCCCCATTCTTCTCACCGCTGCTGCACTGATGGTCGGGGCCTTCGTCATCATTCTCGATCCGATCTTTCAGGGATTGGCGGTTTCGTTGCTCTTCGGTGTCGGGGCCTCGACGCTGCTGACTCTGGTCGTGATTCCTCTGCTCTACTACCATGTGACCAGAAAGCCGATTGCACCCTGTCTTCACCCTGTCGGATCGATAGGTGAGGATCATTCGCGGAGTTCCGAAGAAGGAGATTCACAGCCGGTTCTTACCTAGCTGTGGAGTTTGAAGTAGGAGACCTTGGGTGATTCCCGGTCATGGCTTTGTTTTCCTTTCTTCGGCCAGGGTTCGTTCTCGCAGTTTCTTGACTAGTTCCTGATAGGAACTCTCGCGAATGATTTTCTGGAACTGACTCCGGTAGTTCTTCACCAGGCTGACGCCGTCTACGATGATGTCATAGGCATGCCACCGGCCGTCCTTTGCAAATAGGCGGTAGTCCATAGGAATGGTCGTCTTATCTGAACGCAGCTCGGTTCGGACTTCGGCATAGGTCCCTTCGATCCGTTCCAAAAGGTACGCCACTTGTTCTCCGCTATAGCCTTCGATCTTTTCGGTGTACCGGTCTGAGAGAAACCGTTTGAAGAGCTCGACAAACTCCACACGCTGGACCTCGATGAGCGGAGTCCAATCAGCGGCCAAAGCTCGTTTCGACATTTCAGCATAGTCAAATCTGCTGCCGATCACCTCTTCCAACATACGACGGCGAGGTATCAGTTTAGCCGGCTCTTTCAGTGCCGGGTCTTGGAGGATTCGGATGACCTGAGTGATCGTTCCGCGAACAGCTTCGGTCGGTGATTCAGGTCCAGCTGCTGCAAGGACGACGGGCCAGACGAGAACGAGCTGCACTGCAGCATGAAGGGCGAAACCCCGCATAGCCGCGCGCAGCCGCTCTCGGATCACTCCCGGTTGTGGCCACTCACCATGCACACAGCACTGTCGAATTCCCTTCGCGATCGGCGGTGACATGAGTCAATAGCCGTTCGGTGAGTCGTCAATCCATTAAGAACGTGACCTTCAGATCCACGCGATACAAGACAACCTTGTTGTTTTCGACCACGACATGTTGCTCTGCCACCCAAGCCGACTTGATCCCGTGGAGGGTCTTGGATGCTCGGGCGATTCCTTGGACGACGGCATCCTCGAAACTCGTGGGCGATTCGG
>Ga0224500_10001576_pt1 | contig 13319 bp, 13 predicted proteins | sample SF_Oct11_sed_USG_FD_168126 | JGI IMG/M metagenome (GOLD analysis project Ga0224500, IMG submission 168126) | Sediment microbial communities from San Francisco Bay, California, United States - SF_Oct11_sed_USGS_4_1 | ecosystem: Environmental > Aquatic > Marine > Sediment | place: USA: California... | reverse complement strand
GTGATCCAGCGATTCGTGGTTCCGTTCCGGGGCGACTTCTTCAAGCCGGAGTCGAGCGAACACGAGGTCGAGTGGCGCAGGCGCAGGATCTTCGACAGTACCGCACCGAACTCGTGCAACCTGCTCGCCTCGCAGATCCACGGCAATCTCACCTCGCCGGCCGTGCGCTGGTTCAACCTGAAGTTTCGCGACGAGGAACTGAACTCGAACCAGATGGCGCAGGAGTGGCTCGAGGAGTGCGAGCAGATCATGTGGAACACGCTGATCGAGTCCGACTTCAACCTCGAGGCGGCTGAGATCTACATGGATCTCTGCTCGTTCGGCACCGGCTGCATTGTCGAGGAGCCCGTGAGCGAGTCCGAGTGGAAGGGCCTGAACTTCACGGCGGTCCCGGTTCGCGAGACCTACTTCGAGCCCGACGCAGAGGGGAAGGTGCTGCGCCTGTATCGTCGACTTCAGTTGACCGCGCTGCAGATGGTCGACAAGTTCGGAGTCGAGAACCTGCCCAACGAGATCGCGAAGGACGACGACCCGGACAGGAAGCACGACGTGATCTTCGCCATCTACATGCGCGGCGACAAGAAGGACGCGGACACGACGAAGCCGCTGGTCCCTGAGAACAGGCCGTGCGGCTACATGTACGTCCTGCATGCGAGCGCGCAGCAGATCGGCAAGGAGGGCGGCTATTACGAGATGCCGGCGTTCGTGCCGCGCTGGTCGAAGGTCTCAGGATCCCGCTACGGATTCTCGCCGGCGTTCATCGCGCTGTCGGACATCCTGCAGTTGAACGAGGTCGTGATGCAGACGAGCGAGGCGAGAGCGAAGGCAATCGACCCGTCGACGATCACGACAGAGAACGGGCTGATCTCCGATCTGGATCTGTCGCCGGGTGGACTGACGATTGTCAGCGACATGAACGAGATCGCACCCTACGAGAGCCGAGCCCGGTTCGATCAGGCCGATGCCGAGATCGACAGGCTGCAGCGATCCATCGAGCGGATCTTCTTCATCGACAAACTCGAGTTGAAGGACAGCCCAGCGATGACGGCCTACGAGGTGCAGATCAGGTACGAGCGCATGCAGCGTCTGCTCGGCCCGACGCTCGGCCGGCTGCAGGCCGACTTCCTCGATCCGCTGATCCGCAGGACGTTCATGATCCTGATCCGTGCCGGCCAGATGCCGGAGATGCCTGAGGCCGTGGCCGACGCTGATCTCGACATCGAGTACATCGGGCCGCTGCCTCGAGCGCAGAAGAGCGAGCAGGCCGATGGCATCGACATCTGGATGAATGGCATCGCGAACCTCGGGCAACTGTACCCGGAGATGCTCGACATCCCAGACACGGACGCGGTCTCGAGGAAACTGGGCGAACTGCGCGGTGTGCCGGCGGCTCTCATGCGGGACGAGGACGAACTCGAGGAGATCCGCACGATGCGCAAGCAGAAGGCAGAGGCGGTGGAGCAGGTCGCGATGGCTCAGGCTGGCGGCGAGGCGATGCGGTCGATGGCAGAAGGAACGGCCGCGGTGCAGGACAACCCGGAACTGGCGGCAGCAGCGGGAGGTATGCGCAATGGCTAGTACGAAACTCCCGAACGCGGAGATCGTCATGGCGAAGATCTCGCAGGGCGATCACATCTACTCGGAGACATTCCGGGGCATCAACGGCGAGAAGGTTCTCGAGGATCTGCAGAAGAGGTTCCTGAACCGCACGTCGGTGGCGAAGGTGGAAGGTGTCGTGGATCCGAACATGACGCTGGTCAACGAAGGCGCACGAGAGGTCGTGCTGTACATCATGAAACGGATAGAGGGTGCGAGACATGCAAGAGTGGATGAATGAACTGCCCGAGGAACTGAAGGGCAACGAGACGCTGGGCCAGTACAAGAGCCTCGACGAGGCGCTGAAGGGATTCGTCGAGACGAAGTCGATGCTCGGCAATTCGATCAGGATCCCGAGCGAACATGCCGGCGAGGAAGACCGGAAGGCGTTCCTCGAGAAACTGACGACGAAGGTGCCGGAACTGATGAAGCGGCCGGACTACGAGGACGCTGAGTTCTGGGCGACGTTCGGTACGCCGTCCGATCCATCGGGGTATGCGATCCCTGAGGGAGTCGAACTGCCGGATGGATCCGAGGAAGGACTGCGCGAGATCTTCCTGAAGGCGAAACTGTCGAAGCAGCAGGCCGAGGACATGATGAAGGAAATGTCGGCCCGTGGATCTGCGATTGCCGGCGAGCAGGCGGTGGCGGCAGAGGCTGCAGAGAAGGCGCTCCGGGCCGAGTGGGGCGCGGCGTATGAAGAGCGGATGAAGACCATCGGCGCTCTCGAGTCGAAGTTCGACCTGTCGACACCGCAGGGTCGGTACGAGATCGCGAAGGCTCTGTTCTCTGGTGAGGCAGAGGTCGCTGGTCAGGGCGAGGGCCAGTCGGGAGCGATGACCCCGGCAGAGGCGCAGGCACGGATCGACGAGATCTACGCGAATCCGAAGTCGGCGTTCCGCGACAAGTCGCATCCGGGTCACCGGCGAGCGATGGACGAGATGGTCAAACTCGTGGCGCTTGCCAACCCCGGCCAGTCGACGGATCCCATGTCGTTGCGTCGGACGGGCTGATACGGGTAAACTCCGGGGCATCGAGCCGGGATTCCCGTCCGGCCCCGGAGACTCGATAAGCAAGGCCCGGACACCGGATTCCCTTGAATGGTAATTAACAACTGCCAACAAGGAGAATCCTCATGGCAACTACACAACCGAATGTCTATATCCAGACATTTGAAAACAACGTCCGGCATCTTGCCCAGCAGGAAGTCACGCGTCTTCGTCCCTATGTGATGGAACGCGCTGCCGGATCCGAGCAGCACAACTGGGAACGTCTCGGCTCGAGCGATGCCGTGCAGAAGACTGGTCGACTGGTCCAGACTCCCGAGGCTGACACGCTCTGGAGCCGTCGCGTATCGGTCGCCCAGACGTGGCACAACGCCGATAGCACCGAGCAGGAGGATCCGTCCCAGATGCTCGTCGACCCCAACAGCAACCTGACGAAGTCGCTGGCGTACTCGATGCGCCGTGCAATGGACGACATCATCATCGCTGCTGCCACGGGCAACGCGCTTGACGGTGACGGTGCGCCCGTCGCATTCCCGGCCGGCCAGACTGTCGGTGACGGCACGACCCCGATCTCGTTCGACTTCATCACTGCGGTGCAGGAGAAGTTCATGCAGAACGACATCGACCCGTCCGTTCCGAAGGTCGCGGTCGTGGGTCCGACGCAGGTCCGCAAACTGATGCAGTTGACCGAGCAGACCTCGTCTGACTACGTTCAGGCTCAGGCTCTGCAGAACCTGCAGCAGGCCGGCATCGTGCCGAACTGGATGGGCTTCACATGGGTGCTGTCGACCCGCCTGCTGGCCCCGGCCGCTGGTGAACTGTCGTGCCTGTTCTTCACGGAGCGCGCCATCGGTCTGCACATCGCGAAGGACATCTCGGCGAAGATCGCCGAGGATCCGTCGAACTCGTTCGCGTGGCGCATCTACTGCAACTTCGTTGCTGGTGCCGTCCGCGTCGAGGATGAGCATATCGTCGAATTGCATGTCGCCGACACTCTCTGAGTTCGGTTCCGTGCGTACCCGCCCCCTCCTTCGGGAGGGGGTTTTTCAGGGGAGAGAAGTATGACCATCATGGCCCACGGGCTTATTAGCGAACCGGGTGCAGTCCTCTCGGACATCGTCGTCACTGGCACTGCAGTCGAGGTGCCGGCGAACCGCATCGCGATCTACGCTCTGGCGAATGTTCCAGAGTACCGTCAGGTCGAGATCACGAACGCGTGGCAGTTCCTGCTCAACGGTGTGCGTGACCGGGCTCTGCTCGACATAGAACCAGCGCCGGGATTCAAAGGCGCGAGAGTCTACTCAGGCGTGAGCATCGACAAGATCGGCGTACCGAATCGCCGCACTGAGTCGACGGTTGCATCGTTCAACGCGGACGACGTGGCAATCGGAATCAGCGCCGAGATCTCGACGAGCCGCGGCGGTCTCACGAATCACCTCGAGAGTCACTTCGGTGCGCTCATCGATGCGGTGCGGGAGCAGGTTCTGAAGGCGGCGTAATGTCGCAGATTAACGATGCCATCGTCGCCGCTGTCGGGCCGCACATCAACGATGGGCTGCTCGCGTATTACAAGGCGAACGGGGCGACGGCGAACCAGATCAACGATGCGGAATACCAGTTCCTCATCGCGAACGGCGCGGACCCGGCGCAACTGAATGACATGTGGTTCCGGTTCCTGCGCCTGATCGGTTACAAGGGCGCTCTGGATGACATGCTGCTCGACTTCTGGGAAGGCGGCGGTGTGATCCCGGTTCCCAGTCGTGCGTTCGACAACGGCTTCGATGCGGGGTTTGGATAATGGCAAGACGATTTTTGGATGACATCCGCGCAGACCTGCTGACGCTGCTGCCGGATAACGTGGTCGGTGAGATCTCGCCGGCCGATGTGCGCGGCATCCTGCGCGACATCATCGACTCGACGATACAGGACGAGGCAGCACTCACCTCGCCGCCATCCGTATCGCTGAACCTGACCACAGTGCCGACCGAGTACCCGGCGATCTTCGACGCGTCCATCGGTGGACTGCCCGGATTCCTCACGCCGAACCCGACGACGGGCCGGTTCGAGTTGTCGCCGACTCCCGGCTTCTCGTATCAGATCGAGTTCTTCATTCAGGCCGAAGGGCCGCAGAATGCGGAGATCGACATTAACATCATGCAGAACGGTGTCCCGGTCGGCGAGTCCTACCAGATCGTCACTCGAGGCCCCGGTCGTGGCGTATCGACCGACGCGAGGTGGATTGAACTCTCGGCGCTGGCGAACATGACCTACGGCATCGGCATCAGTTCCCCGACAAGTGCCAGCATCGACGTGACCAACGCGTTCGGTCTGGCGGTCATCGTGCCGACGAATAGCCCGTGACGCATATCAACGACGACATCCTCGCGGTCGTCGGGCCTCAACTGAATGACGGCCTGCTGGCCTACTATCGGGCCAATGGTGCCACTGCCAGCCAACTGAACGACGCGGAGTACGAGTTCCTGATCGCTCAGGGTGCGACGGCTGCGCACGTCAACGACATGTGGGTCGAGTACCTGACCGGGCTCGGGTACACGGGTACGCTGGACGACATGAGGAAAGCGTTCTGGAAAGACGGTGGAGTGACACCTCCGGTCTTCGCGACGTTCGATCCTGCGAACAAATCCGCGATTCAGATCCTATCGGAAGGCAACCTCCGGGCCGTCAGCAACAGCGCGGCAAATCGTGGAGCGGTGTTCGCTACGCTGGGCGCGACTACGGGCAGGTGGTACTGGGAGATTCTGTCGCTAACTGGTGTCACTGCGCAGGGTGTCGGCATTGGTCAGCCAGCGAGCAACGTCAACGAGTACCTCGGAAGCACCGCGACTGACTGGGGCTACTTCCCGACAGGTGCGTACTGGACTGCCGCTGCCAATCAGGGAACAGGACTGGCCTACACGACCAACAGCATTGTCGGCTTTGCGCTGGACATGGCAGGTAACCTGACCACATACGTCAACGGAGTGCAGTCGTTCTCCGTGCCGCACGGGCTGACCGGACTGACATGGCCGGGTGGCAGTGACTCATCCACGGGCGGCGTGTCCGACATGGTGGCAAACTTCGGCGACAACGGCACCTTCGGTGGCCGCGTCACAGCCGGCGGCAACAAGGACGCGAACGGTCGCGGCGACTTCAAGTATCCAGTCCCGGCCGGGTATTTGTCTTTGTGCGACAAGAACGGTGCGTCGATATACATCCCGCCGCCGATTGAGATCGGCGACGTGCATAAACTGGTGGCCGGGACGAACCCTGCCGGCGAGCGTGTCGGATACCGCCGCGGATTCTGGGGGTCGTTCATACCTGACGACGTGCCGCCGCTGTCGAGGCTCTACTCGAGGGTGTCGGTGAACAGGCTATTCATGCAGTGGCTCGGTGACTGGACCGTGGTCTCGTTTACCGGGATGGTGATCGAGAGGATACTGACGGGTGACGTGACGACGCTCGGTGCGCCGAACCTCGAGTCATACGATGGCACGTTCACAGAGTGGCGGTGGAACACGCCATACAAATTCAACGATGGCGAGGAATACTTCGTTAGGGTACTCACATAGGAGATTGCAATGGGACTCAAGGCAGGACTGAACCAGACCGACATCAATCGGACGAAGCGAATGCTGGCGCAAGGCTACACGGTGGAAGAGTGCGCGCAGGCATGCGTCGTGCTGCCGGACGTGATGCGCCGGTATGTCGAATCGCTCGAGCCGAAGGCGGCGGTCAAGAAGAAGGCCTCGAAGAAGAAGGCCGCAGAGACAGAAGATGGCAACGCGGACTGAGATCGCCAACCTCGCGCTGTCGTGGATCGGCGCTAACCTTGTCACCGATGTCGACGTGGACGACAGTGACGAGGCGAAACTGATCCGGCTGCACTATGGCCCTGCACTGAAGGCTACGCTCGAGGCGCAGGAATGGTCGTTCGCGATCCGTCGATTCGAGCCGACGCTGGACCCGGTGCAGCCTCTCTACGGATGGGGCAATCGGTTCACGGTGCCGGCAGACATCATCCGGGTGCTGACCTGCGACCGTAACAACGCGCAGTCGATTGTCGGCAACGCGGCGTATCAGCCTGAGCAGATCGACTGGGACTTCGAGGATGGCTACATCCTGACGAACGAGTCGGTCGTGTACGCTCGAGGCATCACGGAGAACGTGAACGAGGGTGACTTCTCGCCGACGTTCGTGCAGGCCTTCGCCGCGAAACTGGCGCTCTTCGTCGCCTACCCGCTGACGCAGTCGTCGCAGATCTTCACCAACATGGGTGGCCTGTACGCCGGCATGCTGAAGGAAGCGAAGACTCGTGACGGGATGCAGGGCCGCAGCAAGCGGATCCGCAACCGTTCGCTCATACGGGTGCGCTGATGTCGCGGTCGCAGCAGGCACGGTTCTCATTCTCGGCGGGAGTTCTCTCGCCGAGGATGACGCTGCGCGCAGACTCGGACAGGCAGTCGTCTGCCTGCCGGGTGATGCAGAACTTCATTGTCACGCCGCAGGGTGGCGCGCTGTTCCGTCAGGGTTCCGAGTTCATCGGCGAGCCTGCTGATCCGCAGAATCCGTTTCGAGTGTTCGCGTTCCGTGATGGTGGCGATAGGTCGGACACGATCTTCGAGGTCGGACCCGGAAAGACTCGGCAGTGGCGAGACGACATCATCCTCGGCAACCCGACTCCGCTGCTGCAGGAGATCGACAACCCGTACACGGTAAGCGACCTTGCCGAGGTGAACTTCACGAATCAGGAATCGCTGGTCGTGATGCTTTCGCAGGCACATCCACCGCAGTACTTGCGGCTTGAGAGTCAAGGTACGATCACGATCATTCCGTTCCCCGCTCGTGATGTTCCGAAGATGCTCTTCGAGGATTACAAGTCGCCGCAACTGCAGGGTGGGTCGACGACATACGAGGTCGACTTCACGGAGGGCGGCTGGGTCGATGGTGATCCGTTCTATTTCAGTTACGGTGGAATCACGAACTCGACGTACTACTACAACCGCCGAGGATACCGAAGAGTTGATGCCGAGTTCGAGCCTTTCAATGAGGACTTCAACAGCCGGACGATCTATCGGTACTCGACGGTGCCTGCGACGATGATCGCCACGCTCGAGGCCTGCTTCAATGAGGCTCGTGCGCTCAGGACCGGACACACCATCAGTGCGGTGAACGTGTCGCCGGGTGTCTACGAGGTCACGGTCGACGGTCCTCGGTCAGGCAGGCCGGCAACAATCAATCACACCTCGGTACTGACGAAGGTTTGCTCAATTGAGATCACTGCAGGAATCCCGAACACGGGTGCCGAGCCTGCGTGGTCGTATCCGTATGTCGTCGAGAATGGCGGCTCGTTCTACATCTGCATTCTGCCGCACACCGCATCGGCAACAAACGAACCCGGTGTCGGTGTCGACTGGGAGACGTACTGGGCTGAGCAGGCATTTGAGCCACCGTGGTGGGAATGGCAGCACGACAGCAACAACCCATGGGCGACAGGCACGATCTATTCGCCATGGGATCGCGGCTTCCCCGGTGTTGGTGAGTTCCACCAGCAGCGACTCGTGCTTGCTGGCAGTCAGGATTCACCGACGACGATCTGGGCATCGCGCATCGCATCGTATGGCGACTTCGAGTCTGGACCGAATGACACGGACCCGGTGCAGTTCTCGGTGGAGACTTCCGATACGCCTGCCGTGAAGTGGATGTCATCGACGGCGCTCGGCCTGTTGGTCGGTACGTCTGCCGGCGAGTTCGTCATCAGCGCGCAGATCACGCTGTCACCGTCCGACATTCAGGTGCAGCGACAGAATTATTCGAGGGCGGCAAGGGTGCAATCGCTGCGCATTGGCAGCACGGTGTTCTACGTGGAACTTGGACGCACGAAGATCAGGGCATCGCAGTACAACCGCGACTTGCTCGGCTATGAGTCTGTAGATGCATCCGTGACGGCAGAGCATCTGCTGCGTCCGGGTGTTGGCCGACTGGAGATGTGGCGCACACCTGAGTCCGTCGTGGTCATGGTCGGCGATGATGGCAACCTTCTGTTCATGACCTACGTCGAATCGCAAGGCATTGCGGCATACTCACAAGGGAGTCTCGGTGATTCGATCTACGATGCGGTTTCGATCTACTCTTCACTCTCATTCGAGGACGACATTTATGTATCGGTCAGACGAGAGAGTGGCTGGTGTCTGGAGAAGATGCGTTATCCGCGCCGCGACTTCGGTGCAGACCTTGACGGAATCGTTCACCTCGATAGTTACGAAACCGGAACGCTCACCAACCAGTCGACGATTGTCGGACTGAATCGTCTCGCGTCTCGCGAAGTGCGAGTCACTCTCGATGACGCAGACATCGGTCTGTACATGGTCGACGGTTCTGGCAACGTCGATCTTACTGTGCCGCGCTCAGGACGCTACGCTGTCGGCCTGCCGTATGTCGGCCGCATCGTCACCTACGAACACGTCTCCGGCAACCCGGCGGGAGTCGGGTTTGGCACCGCTCGCAAGTGGAACAAACTGTATGTTCGGCTACTCGACTCTGGCCTTCCGAAGATCAACGGGCAACTACCTGCTGATCGAACTCCGGCGACCCCGATGGATCTTCCCGAGCCTCTCAGGTCTGAGGATGCGCGTATCCACAACCTCGGGTTCGGTGACGGCTCAATCGAGATTGTTCAGGATCTTCCGTTCCCCACTCACATTCTGGGAGTCTATGGTGAGTTCGCCAGCCATAACGCATAGCAGCGTCGACAAGATCTTCGCTCTGGAGGATGCGCTGGGGAAACTGCCGCAGGTGGAACTCGAGGTGCGGCATCACTTCGCGCCGGGAGTCTACGTCCGAGAGATGTTTCTGCCGGCCGGGGTGTGCGCGACGGGTGCGATCCATAACACGGAACACATGAGCATCTGCCTGAATGGTCGCATGAAGATGGTGAGCGCGACGGCACCTGACAGGATCATCGAGGCTGGTGACATCATCGTCAGTCCACCGGGAACGAAGCGCGCAGTGTATGTCCTTGAGGATGCCGTGCTGCTGACGATCCACGCGACGGAAGAGAGAGACATCGCTAAACTCGAGGCCATGCTCGTGCATAACGACAGACGGCTGCTCGAGCATGAGCGTCGGGAATTGCTGGAGGGCGAAGAATGAGTTTTGCAATCACTGCCGCCGTCGTCTCCGTAGGCACTGCGGCGTATTCCATTTCCTCGAGCCGGAAGTTGGCGAAGAAGCAGGACGCTCTCGGCCGCGAAGAAGCGGCGATGGAGAAGGATGTCACTGCCGAGCGGGTCCGTCAGATCGGCCGTGAAGAGTCGATGATGCGCGAGGAGACCGTCGCAGCGACGGCCGCGTCCGGCGTGAAGATCGGATCGCAGTCGACGCTCGAGGTGCTGGCCGAACAGAAGGCCGAGTTCGCAAGAGAGCGAGCGATCACTGAGAAGGTCGGCGCGTCTCGTGCTGCTGCCGCTCTCGGCAACGCTTCGCTCAGGTCGCAGACGACGAAGTATCAGGGTTATAGCGCGGCGGCATCGGGGCTCACGAACGCCTTCAGCCTGCTGCACATGAGGTTCGGATGAAACTGCCACGTTACTCATCGACGGCACTGCCGAGGACTGAACAGGTCGACCCGAATCTGGTCGCGGCTGCTGCGCAGGCTAAGACGCAATTCGTCACTGAGTCGCTGACGGGCCTGTCCGAGTTCGCGGTGCAGGTCTACGACGCGGAGCAGCAGACGAAGCAGGCGAACGCCATCGCGAAGACCGAGGCCGACGTTGCCGGGTTCCTCGCGAGCGGCGAATGGGAACAGGAAGTCACGCCTGAGCAGAAGGACTTCATGGGCCGCACGATCCGCGAGTCCCGGCCGATGGAGGAGAAGAAGGCCGAGGACTGGGCGACGATCAAGAAGCAGACCAGCGGCTACCTCGAGGGGCTCACTGGTCGCCGCCGGCGTGAGGCCGAGACGGCGCTGGCCGGCATCTACATGAAGGCCGAGATCGAGGCTCAGGCGAAGGCCGACAAACTGCGGGTCCGTCGTGCGAAGAACACGACGTTCGACACGGTGACGATGCTGCAGGAGTCGGGCAACTTCAGTGCTGCGCGTGAGCAGATCGACACGGCGGCAGAACTGGGGATCCTGAGCCCTGCCGAGCGCAAGTCGGCTCTCGAGCAGAACCGCGAGCAGGAGGTGCTGAAGCCTTACTACGACGCGGTGGCTACGCAGAACCTGTCGACCATCGAGCAGGCCCGTGCTGCGATCCTGACTGACGGCAGCATCGCCGACGCTGAGAAGCGGATGACGGTCTACAAGCAGTTGCTGGCAGAAGAGGATCGCCTGCAGTCAGAGGAAGATGACAACCCGGTGTTCGAGCAGAACTACCTGAAGGCGCTGCCTCGTGCGGTCGACGGCTCGCTGTCGCTCGACACGCTGATCGCGAACCGCGACAACCTGACCGAGTCTCGGTTCGACACTCTGACATCGATCATCCGTGCGCGTTCGTCGAATCGGTCGGCGGGTGACTTCACGAACACGGCCGGCGAGAAGTACATCAACGACCAGATCAAGAACCTGCTGACGTGGGCCTATCGCGACGAGACGGTGCCGTACTCTGAGGCCGTCGATCAGGCGAAGGCGAACATCCTGATGAACCCGAACATCGGCGCGGCAGATGCGATGAAGGCGCTGTCGGACATCGACGGCTACACGAAGTCGATCATCGACAATCCCGACTGGCGGCAGTTGCTGGACGTGGAACGAGCGTCGATCACCGGCATGACGGCGACCGGGTCGTTCATGGCCGGCGACAAGGATGTCGAGGCAGAGGTGTACGAGTCGCTCGAACTCGGGTTCTACCGTGCCGCGATGCGTCAGGGTGACAGGTTCGACGCTGACAAGTGGATCGCCGAGAATCGATTCAAGTACAGGTTCGATGCGATCTCTGCTCGCGCAGAGAAGGGTGGCTACAACATCGTCATCAACGAGGAGGCGACCGGCATCGATCTCGAGAAGACGAAGATCGAGATCATAAACACCTTCAGGCGACGGACTGAATTGGAGCCGTCGAATGACCTGTATCAGGATGAAGAGGCCGCTCTCGCTTCGATAGGCAGAGAGATCAAGTATCTACAGAAGATGCTCGGGATGAAATGATGGAACCTTACGACAAGCAACTCGAAATCGCTGCCGACAGGGAATTGCAGTCTGACGTTGAGAACGGCCGTCGCTTCGTCGCGGAGTCTAATCAGCCTGACAATCTCAAGACTCGAACCGAGGAATGGAAGAAGTCGATCCCGCACACTCTGCCGCCTGATGCGGACTACGACTACATGTCGATGGTTCGCGACGGCAAGCAGCCGTCGATGTCGCACAAGCCTGCGGACTGGAACGATGCGGAGCAGGGCGAGTGGAAGCCTGAGCCGGTGTTCCTGCCGCACGAGTATTACCGCGGATCGCTGGTCACGAGTCGCAAGGGCGGCACTGGCCGACTGGTGCAGAAGCAGTACAACCTCAACTCCGGCAAGATGGAGTTGTCGCTGCCGTTCTCTCGCGTCGTTGCTCGAGGCATCGAGGACATCGGCACCGGGCTCGTGAACATGGCATACGACGCAGGGACGCTTACCGCTCTGCCGGTCGATGTCGTGAAGGAGACGGCGAAGGCTGCTGCGCGCTCGACACCGTTCACTGCCGGCGCGATGGCGAAGATGGATGTCGAGGCCGGTACCCCGGAGAGAGAGCGCCCGACGCTCGGCGCGATGTTCGATTCGTGGGAGAACGCAGCGGCAGAGGGCCGTCTCGACGAGTACCAGAACACGCCGTGGGAGATTGCTCGCGACGACATGTTCGAGCGGTATGACTGGGAGCGTCCGAAGATCGGCGACACCGAGGTCTACGGTCTCGGCGAGGAGATGTCGTCGCTGATGCTGACCATCGTCGGAGACTTCGCGATTGGCGGCAAGATGGCCGGCCAGCGTTCGGTGTCTGCGGATGCCGGCAAGTTGAAGGCGTTCACCGAGATGCTGATCGACAACCTGAAGACTGGCGTGTACGGCGAGTACCTGTTCAGTCACGTCGACGAAGAGGGCGGCAACATCTCGTCGCTGCTGCGCGACTTCGGGTTCGACAACGCGGTGACCGAGGCTCTCGACACTCGCGGCATGGATAACGATGCGATGCGTATCGCGTTGAACACGGCCGAGGGTGCAATTCTGTCGTCGCTGTGGCACTTCGCGAAGATCACGAAGGACGTGGCGCTGCAGGCGAAGATTCAGGAGCGAGCGGCGATTGTCGCTGGCCGGATCATGGAGAACATCGGAGGTGGCCCGGTCGCAGGATCACCTCGAGCGCAGCGTGGCGCAATCGGTGACCTGAGCAAGACCGGCAGTGGCGCACGTTCGATTGGTACGCATGCGACCGCGGAGGAGATCACGCAACTGGATCCGGGCCGTCCGATCTATGTGGCGCAGTCGAATCCGGGCGAACTGGCCGGCGGCATCAATACGCGCCCGGTGCAGCACGAGGTGTTCCTGAAACCCGGCGCGAAGCAGGTCAACGTCATGGACGAGGATCTGCGCATGGCGTGGTACGACGATGCCGGCGAGGAAGCCGGCTACGCGAAACTCCGTGCGAAGTACCCTGACGCTGACGTGCTGGTCGGCGACAACGGCACGACGCTGATCATGAACCCGGACATGATTGAACTGGGAGCAGCGATCAAGCAAACG
>Ga0224500_10001575_pt1 | contig 13324 bp, 12 predicted proteins | sample SF_Oct11_sed_USG_FD_168126 | JGI IMG/M metagenome (GOLD analysis project Ga0224500, IMG submission 168126) | Sediment microbial communities from San Francisco Bay, California, United States - SF_Oct11_sed_USGS_4_1 | ecosystem: Environmental > Aquatic > Marine > Sediment | place: USA: California... | reverse complement strand
GCTCGCGGTTCACCACACCGACCTGAAGCGGAACCTGCAGGATGGACTCGGCGATGGGGCGGATCGCGAGAGTCTTGCCGGTGCCGGTGCCGGCGACGATGCCGAAGCCGCGGCCGGACACGGCGAGCGCGCGGATCTCGGCCCCGTGCTCCCGGTCGAGCAGGGTCTCGATCCCGGTTAGACCCAGGCCAAGCTCGATGGTCTCACAGGCCGCGCGGGTGGGGGCGATGACGATGATCCGGCCCCGGGGGTGGACCGCGCGGCGGAAGGCGTCGGGATCGGGAGGGAGGAGGTGATCGCGGGTGGGGTGCACACTCCAATGTAAGGGCGGCCCGCACACCGCCCCACTGCCTCCGCTCAGTTTCGCAGGAAATCGATCCTGACTGCCAGCGGGCGCCTGCGCTGGAACCGGTCAGCGGCGACGACCGCCTGCGCGGACGAGGGGCTGACCCGTATCGTCGCGAGCGACGACCGGACGACGGTTTGCCCGACAGCTGCCGCGCCAACTCCAGCCGCGATGGCGTCCCTGCTCGGGCCCACCGCAAGCACCCTCGCCCGAGCCTGCACGGTCGTCCGGATTTGCGCCGTTATGGGGGCAGGCAGCGAGAGGGCCAGGGCAAGGAGCAGCACCCTGGCGACTCCCACCTGGGCCCGTGGACCGGGGCCGGGGCGCGCCCCGGCGGCGGTTCCGTGGATGTGTTCCCGGAACGGGGGTAGCGACCGGGCCTGAACTGGTTGCTGTTGTGTCACTTGCATAGGGACTCCTGCCGCGCAGTGACTGTGGAGAAGACACCTGGTACTGTCTAAGAATCGAACATAGCGAACCGCTTATTTCTGAAGAGTTTACCTACCGTTGCTCGTGGCTATTGAACGCACGGCACAAGGGTTGCCAAAGCCCATCCCGCCGCAGGGCCATTTTCCGAACTGACACGGTCGGCGGCGTCATTCACATCACCCACAGGGGGTACGGCAATGAGCAATTCGATGAAGTATGCGGTCGCGCTAGCGGCCGCCATGAGCCTGACCGCCGTCTCGGCGGAAGCGCAGTCGGGGAACATCAACGCCAAGGCCACCGTGCTGGCGCCGATCACCATCGCGCAGGGCGCTGAGCTGGACTTCGGCAACGTGCTCCCGGGCGTCAACAAGAGTGTCGCCGCTGCCTCGGGCGCCACCGCTGGCCGGTTCGACCTGACCGGCGTCACTGGTGCGAACGTCAACGTTTCCTTCACGCTTCCCGCCAATCTGGCGAGCGGCGCGAACACCCTGCCGATCGGCAGCTGGGACGGCTGCCACAACACCATCGCCAACCAGGCCGGCTGCACCGGCTTCACGCCGTCCGCCGGAACCACATCGGCTAACTTCGTCGCCGGCGCGCTGTACGTCTACGTGGGCGGCACCGTGTCGCCCGCCGGCCTTCAGCCCGCCGGGCTGTATCAGGCCAACGTCACTCTCAACGCGGCCTACTTCTAAGCCGGCGAACGCCTGACGGGGCAACTCACGGGTGCGGACGGTGCCACTATCTTGCACCAATCCCACCCGTGAGGCCACCCCGGGGAATCCGAATGCCTCGATGCGTCACCTTCCTGCTGTTCACAGCCTGCCTGCTGGCCCGGCCCCTCGCCGGGCAGACGCAGGTTTCGGGCGTTCGGGACCTCTCGTTTGGAATCGTGATCGCGGGAGTGCCCGCGACAGTGGCACCGGGCGACCCGGTGAAGAGCGGTCAGTTCTATCTCCGGTACGTGACGGGGGGGAGAGCGCGGGTGCGCCTCACCCTGCCCGCGACGCTCAATCGGGTCGGGGGCGGCGGGACGATGCCGATCAGCTTCCGCAACGGCGACGCGTTCGTGTTGGGCACGGCGCCGGGCAGCGTGCCGAGCAGTTTCAACCCCGGGGGCCTGCTGAACTACCGGTTCACCGGCTCCGCCGACGCGAACATCTACCTCGGCGGGCGGGTGACGCCGGCAGCCGCGACGGCGAGCGGCAACTACACCGCACCGGTGGTACTCACCGCGACGTTCTTCTGAGGCTCGGACGCGCCCTGGCGGCCGCGGCCACCCTGTTCGCCCTCGACGCTCAACCTGTTGGGGCGCAGGGCGTGGTGATCGCCCCACATGCGATCTACATCGATCACCGTACTCGCAGCACCTCCATCACCCTCTACAATCCCGGGGCGACTTCAGTCGAGATCGCGATCGCGTCGATCTTCGCCTACCCGGTGACCGATTCGGTTGGTCAGCTCACCCTGTTCACGCCGGATTCGCTGGACGCATCCATGCCTTCGGCGGCCGGCTGGATCGAGGCCTTCCCCAAGCGGATGCTGATCGCCCCGCTGCAGCGGCAGACGGTGCGCCTGCTCGCCCGGCCGCCGCAGGGCCTGCCCGATGGCGAATACTGGGCCCGCCTGGTGGTCAGCGCCAAGGGTGGAGCGGCACCGGCCGGCGAGGCGGACAGCGACGGCATCAGCATCGGATTCAACATCGAGATCCGGAGCATCCTCCCGCTCACCTACCGCAAAGGCGCCCTGAAGACGGGGCTCGGCGTCAGCGACATCACGTCGACGACCGCCGGTGATTCGCTGATGGTGAGTGCGAAACTGACCCGCCAGGGGACCGCGGCCTACATCGGCACCGCGAAGGGCACCCTGCTCGGACCGGACGGAAAGGCGGCGGCCAGCTTCGAGGAACCGATCGCCGTCTACTACGAAGTCGAGCCGACCTTCGCGCTGGGCACCGCCGCCCTGCCCGCCGGGCCGTACCGGTTGCGGCTCGAGTTTCTGAGCGAGCGACCCGACATCAGCCCAGAACTGCTGCTGCGCGCGCCGCCATTGCGCGACTCGGTGGAGGTCCGATTGCCGTGAACCCGGCGCACCGCGCGGCGCTCACTCTCCTGCTGTCCGGGCTGCTGTCGGGTCCGGCGGCATTTGTGCTTCAGGCCCAGGAGAGTGTCGCCGAGCCGGTGCTGGTCGAACTGCGGCTCGGCCGGATCGCAGAGCGCACCGTGGAGGCCTACCGCCTGGGCGAGGAAGTGCTGATCCCGATCCGGTCGTTCTTCGACCTGGCCGAACTGAGGATCGACCCGCTCCCCGACGGTACGCTCGAGGGGCTGCTCCAGCCCGGCAACCTGCGCTTCATCCTCGACCCCGTTCAACGCACGCTGCAGGTGGGCCGCGAGAAGACCGCGATCCGCGAGACGCAATTGGTCGCCACCGGGCAGGAGATCTTTGTCGGGGCCCAGACCCTCCGGGCCGCACTCGGCCTCGAGTGGGCCGTGTCATGGCCCGACCTCGAGGTCACCCTGCTCGACCCGACCAGCCTGCCGGTCGCCCGGCGCATGCGCCGAGAAGCGATGCTCGCGTCCCGAATGACCAGTGGTGCCGAGCCGGAACTCCATGCGGTGCGGTATGACCTGCCGCGATCGGGCATCCGCGGCCTGGTGGTGGACTACTCACTCCTGGCACCGACCTCAGGCGTCGAGGCATCCGCCTACGCCACCTCGGTGGGCCTCGACGTCTTCGGCGGCGCCTTCTCGCTCGGACTGCAGAGCCAGGCGCCGGGCGAAGGCCCGCGCGCGGACGTCTCCTGGACCGGGGTCTGGCGCGAGAGCCGATGGCTCAGCCAGACCACACTCGGTGACGGCTACTCCACCGGCCCACGCGGGCGCAGCGTCCGCGGCGCCACGCTGAGCAACAGCCCCTACGTCCGGCCTTCACTCTTCGGCTCAATCCCCTTCACCGGGCAGCTGGGGAGCGGCTGGACTCTCGAGGCGTATCGCGGAGGCCGACTCATCGCTTTTGACTCGGTCAACGCCCTGGGGCAGTTCTCCTTCGACCTGCCAGTCCAGTACGGCGAGAATCCGGTGGACTTCGTGGCCTACGGCCCCTTCGGCGAAATCCGCGAGTTCAACCAGGCCTACCGGATCCGGCCCGACCTGCTGCAGCAGCGGACCTTCGAGTACGGCCTCTCCGCCGGCGCCTGCCGGACCGACCGCTGCGAGGCCACCGCCAACGTGGATCTGCGCTACGGCCTCTCGAACCGCTGGTCGGCCCGCGCCGGGCTCGACCAGTTCTGGCGTGACAGCGTGGGCAACCTCTCCCATCCGTATGTCGGGATCACGGGCGCCATCAGCAACCGGCTGACGCTGGAAGCGGAGGCGGTGGCGAACGCGGTGCTCCGGGGCGCCGTCCGCCTCGAGCCTTCGGTAGATCTCCAGCTCCTGCTCGAGGCGAACCAGTTCGTCGGGGACGCGACTCAGCCCATCCTGACCCCGGACGGGCGGGAGAACCAGTTCACCCTCTACGGCTTCTGGCGCCCCATCCCGCGTCTGGGGGCGACCTATCTGGAGGGAAGCCTCGACAGGGTCGGGACCGCGACCGGCCACCTGAACAGCGGCCGGATCGGCGTGTCGTCCCAGTGGGCGGGGGTCAGGGTGATCCCGTCCGTCCGGTTCGAACGGCAGGTGGTCAACCCCGGGTCCCAGTTCAACCGGACCTTCGTCGGGATCAACAGCTTCATGCTGCCCAGGCCGGGCCTGCCGGGACCGCTGGGCAACCTCACGGCACGGGGCAATCTCGAGTTCGAGGCTGGCACGGGGATGTCGAACGCCTCAGTGTTTCTGGGCATGCCGCTGTTGCGCGGCCTCCGCACGGAGGCCGGCACCTCCTGGTACAACACCGGCGGGGCGACGTTCACCATGCTCATCGCCGCCGAGCTCCCGACCGTCCGGTCTTACACCACGGTGACGGCGGGTCACGGGGCAGCCTCCGGCTCGGAGTACATCTCGGGATCGGCGATCTACAACCCGGGGCGGAGCGGGATGGACTTCTCGGGGACGCCGGCCAGGCAGCGCGGCGGGCTGACCGGCCGGGTCTTCCTCGACCAGAACGCCGACGGGGAGTTTCAGGAAGGTGAGCCACTCATTCCCGGCGCCCGCGTGATCATCGGACGGGGGTTCGGCGTGAGCGACTCCAAGGGACGCTACCGTTTCTGGGACCTGGTGCCGTTCGAACCCACGCCGGTGCATGTGGACAGCGCCACCCTGCCCTCCCCGCTGTGGGTCCCGTCGATCCCGATGGCGGCGGTCGAGCTCTCGCCCAATCGGTACCGGCGACTGGACATCCCCATCGTGCCCGGCGGCGTGATCGAGGGCCGGGTCGTCTGGGCCGGCGGCAGCCAGAGCCCTCGCGCGGGGGTCACGGCTGGCGTCGTGCTGACGGCCACTCACAAGGCCACCGGCGAAGTGCGCACCCTGTCCACCTTCTCGGATGGATCGTTCTACGCCATTGGCATCCGGCCAGGCGAATGGACCCTCTCGGTCGAGACCCAGTGCCTGGCCTTCCTCGAGGCGGCCTCCGATCCGATCGGGTTCACGATCCACGCGGACGAGGACGGGGAAAGCCTCTCCGGCCTCGAAATCGTGATCCGATAGGCCCGCCCGCCGACAAAAAACAACCCCGCTTGAGGCGGGGTTGCCGGCTCCGGGCGGGGAGCCCGGTGCCTGCTGGGTGAGCCTGTAAGAGGCCGTGTGAGGACAGGACTCACCCCATTCAGATGAACCCGCTAGTTGCGCCAGTACCGCCCCCCATCCTCCCAGACGCTCACCCGGTGTAGCCCGTGGGAATCCGGATGACGATGGTCGTAATACCGCGCTGACGCTGGATGGAACCACAGCGTGGCGCGGTGATGATTATGGCCGCGGGTATGCAATCCATACCGGACCGCGACGGGCCGGCAGACGTGGCGATGGGTGTGGTGGCGGCTGACGACGACAGGCGCGGCGTGGTAGTGGCCTGGGTGCCCGATGACGACACGGCCCTGAACCGGACCGCTCCCGATGTGGATGTCGGCGAACACGACCTGTGACGCCGATGCGGACGGGACCGCGGTGACCAGGGCGACAACCAAGGGAATCGTTCGCATTGATTGCCTCACAAGCATGGGGATGACGGCGATAGAGGCGAGAGCCATGCCATTGCTGTAGGTCATGACTGGACAGCGGGTTAGCGGGAGCGGGGCAAATTGGACCGTCCCCCATGCGGGACAGACCGGGGCCCGAGGTGTCCTCAAAGCCAAACCGGTTGATCTTGACAGCCTCCAATCCTCCGGACATCTTCTCGACTCCCGACGCACCCCGGCGTATGCGAAGGGGATCCGGCCGTCCATACGACGCCTTGCGTAGGGGCCGGCCACCAATGCAGTTCCCCCACGGTCGTGGACTGAACCATGTCGATGTGGCGAGAACTCCTCTCCTTTTTCACATCCCCGCAGATGGAGGCTAGTATGGCAGCGGACTTCTTTATCGGTGAGTCGCTGGTCGGCGACGGCAACGAGATTGCCCACATCGACCTGATCATCGGCAGCAAGAGCGGCCACGCGGGCGCGGCCTTCTGCAATGCGCTCGTGAACAACAAGGACGGATTCACCACCCTGCTCGCAGTGGTTGCCCCGAACCTCGCCTGCAAGCCCGACACCATCCTGTTCAACAAGGTGACGATCAAGGGCGCCAAGCAGGCGGTGCAGATGTTCGGTCCGGCCCAGGCCGCGGTGGCGCGCGCTGTCGTGGACAGCGTCGCGTCGGGCGTGATCCCGAAGGACAAGGCCAACGACTGGTGCATCGCGGTCGGCGTGTTCATCCACTGGCAGGCCGCGGACGACAAGAAGATCTACCAGTTCAACTATCAGGCGACCAAGGAAGCCATTGAGCGCGCCCTGAAGGGTCAGCCGACGGTGGACGCCGTGCTTAGCGGCTCCAAGACCGCGCGCCACCCCTTCTCCGGCGTGGACAACGCGTAAGCCCGACCTGCGAGAGTGATCGAGGGGCGGGTGCGCCGCGACCTCCGGGTCGCGGCGGATTCGCCCCTCAGTCATTTTCCACCCAGCCTCAGACCCGAAGCCTATTCCGCCATGCGAAATCTCCTGCTGCAACTCGATTCCTCCCGCCTCCCGTCGGTGTTCGACCAGGTCGTGGCCTACGATGGCGGCGCGGAGCAGATCATGAGTTACGGGGGCGTGACCCCCGAGGATGTCCGTGACCTGGTCCACGGGTGCATCTTCACCCGCGGCCCCAAGGACCTGCGCCACACCGCAGTCTGGATCGGCGGCAACAACATGTCCCAGGGGGAGCAGCTCCTGGCGATGGCGCAGGATGCGATGTTCCACCCGCTCACTGTTTCGGTCATGCTCGACTCGAACGGGTCGAACACCACGGCAGTCGCGGCGGTGGTGAAAGTGGAACAGACGCTGGGCAACCTGAAGGGGCGGAAGGTGCTCATTCTGGGCGGTACAGGTCCGGTGGGCCAGCGCGCGGCCGGCTTGCTGGCCAAGGATGGGGCCCACGTGACCATCACCTCGCGCAAGCCGGAACAGGGCGAGAAGGCGCGGCAGTTCATCAATGCGCGTTTCGAGGTGCCCGTGGAGGCGAAGACGCTGAGCGACCCCTCCACCGTGGGTGAACTTCTCGACGGAGTCGAGGTGCTGGTGAACAGCGGCGCCGCCGGCATCCAGATGGTGGCGCACAAGGCGTGGGCCGGGCACCCGACCCTGAAGGTCGCCGTGGACCTCAACGCCGTGCCGCCGCTCGGCATTGAGGGCGTCGAGGTCCAGGATGCCGGTGAGGTGCGCCACGGCGTCACGGTGTTCGGCGCATTCGGCGTGGGGAACTTCAAGACCAAGCTGCACAAGCGCTGCATCGGTCGGCTGTTCGAGCGCAACGACCAGGTGCTGGACGCCGAGACGATCGCCGACATCGCGCGGGAGATGGTGAAGAAGAAGTAGGGCAAGGCTTCATGCCCCGCGTCCTCGGCATCGATCCGGGCACCGTCTCGATCGACATCGTGGGCCTCGCGGATGGGGAGCTCTGGCTGGACCGGACCTTTCCCACCCGCGAGGCCCTCGCCGCACCCGAGAGCCTCGTTCGACTGCTTCAGGAACAGGGGCCCCTGGACCTCATCGCGGGTCCCTCCGGCTACGGCCTGCCACTGGTCATGGCCGCCAACGCCACCGAGGCGGACCTCCGGCTGGCGTTCCTCTCCCGCGAGGGTGACTCGGGAGGCATCGGCGGGCTGGGACGACTGTCGCGGCTCCTCGCGAGCGCCGACCTGCCAGTCATCTTCACCCCCGGCGTCATCCACCTCGTGACCGTACCCGCCCACCGCAAGACCAACCGCGTCGACCTCGGCACCGCCGACAAGGTCGCCGTCGCGGCGCTCGGCATCTGGGACCAGGCGCGCCGTTCCGGGAGCTCGTCGTTCATCCTGCTCGAACTCGGGGGCGCCTTCACCGCGGCCGTGGCGGTCTCGAACGGCCAGATCGTTGATGGCATCGGCGGAACCAGCGGGCCGATCGGGTGGCGGTCGGGTGGCGCGTGGGATGGCGAAGTGGCGTTTCTGGCCGGTCAGGTCACCAAGGAGATGCTGTTCCGTGGCGGAGTATCGGAGGGGAGGCCCGACGACCTGGACGGCTATGTCGAGGGTGCCCACAAGGCGGTGCTGGCGCTCACGGCCACGCTTCCCGGACCAGACGAAATCCTGCTCTCGGGGCGGCAGGTACTTCGTCCGGAGATTCGGGAACCGCTCGAGCGGAGACTGTCGGCCATTGCGCCGGTGCGGCGGCTCGGGGGGTTCGCCTCGGTCGCGAAGGAAGGAGCACAGGGCGCAGCGATCATCGCGGATGGCCTGGCGGGAGGCGCCAGCCGAAGCATCACCGATGGGATGCGACTGCGTGAGGCCTCGGGAACGGCGCTGGACCACCTGCGGGCCATCACGCCCGACCAGGCTCGCCGCCGGCTCGGCCTGCCGGCGGCCTCAGGCTGACTCGCGAGCCGCGAGCCAGGCCACGGCCACGGCGGGGGCGCAATCGGCGATCAGCGGCCGGACTGCGACATTCGCCGGAACCAGGTTCCCGAAGTCGAGTACCGGCCGGCCCCTGGCAGCGGTGAGCGCGCGGACGACAAACCGCCCAACCCCCGCCGCAACCAGCGGCGCGTCACCCGACAGGCCGCTCCGCGAGATGACGAGAGCGCAGCCTTCATCGATCCGGCGGCGCTGCGCCGCGGCCAGCCACCCTGCCAGCTCCCGCCAGGCGGTGAGCTGCGCCGACTCCATGTCCCGGCCGATCATCCGCGCCAGCCGGCGGGCACTTCCCTCGACGGTCTTGGGTCCGCCGTCGGCGGCCGGATGCTGGTCCGCCCCCTCGGGCAACGTCCCGAGCAGCCGGTGGACGTCAGCTGCAGTCGCGAAATACTCCGCGACCAGCGGCACGGAGTCCCCCGCGAATGGCACTCGTTCCGCCAGCGCCATCAGCGGCGTCCTCACCACGCCGGTATAGACCAGTTCCCCGGCGACCAGGCGGGTCGCATCATCGGCGCCCACGGCGGCGACCGCGCCACCCGAGACCGGCACGAGGTCGGTCGTGGTGCTGCCGATGTCGATCAGCAGGCCTTCCTGCAACCGATCCGCGACCAGCGCCGCACTCGCCATCCAGTTGGCGGAGGCGACCTGCGCCGGTGACCGGCTGGCGGTGGCGGCGTCCACGAACCCGTCGCGACCGGCGTAGAAGCGCAGGTCCGAGCCGGGGAGCCGCTCTCGCATCGCCGCGACCAGCGCGAGGACACCTTCCTCCCGGTTCCTGAACAGGTCGACCATCTCGCCGGTCATGGTCACGGCGTGGACCGGCGCCTCGCCCATGACCGACCGCGCCTCGTCGAGGGCGGTGAAGAAATGGGGCATCCCCTGCCAGAGCGGACAGGGCCGCTGCACCACGGCCTCGACGGCGCCCGAGCCGCCGACCCGGGCCGCCTTGAGGTGGGCGCCGCCGAGGTCCCACCCGATCACCGAACTACCGGGCACCGGCGGCCTCCAGCGGGATGTCCACCGCGATGTCGATCGGCGGTCGGGGATGGGCGGATAACCCGCCGCCCCCGAGCATCGCCAGGACCATCGCGGGAGCGTTGAGTCCGGTGGCCTGCCGGAGCGCCGAGAATGAAGTGGTCAGCCGTGGGTTGATCTCGAGCACGACCGGGCTGTACGGGGTGGAGATGAAGTCCACGCCGACACATCCCCAGAGTCCCGGAACCGCCGCCGCGATGCTCGCCGCCAGGAGACCGTGCGCCTGCTCCTGCACCGGAAGCGCGTTGATCCGGAGGGACTCGAGCACCGGCTGTTCGCCGTCGAATCGGACCCGCTGCCGGTTGACCGAGAGAACCCGGGCTCGACCCTCGCAGCAGATCAGGGAGAGGCTCGAGGGCTCTCCTTCGAGCCAGGGCTGGGCGACGGGGCCGGATGAGGCGTCGGCGAGCAGGCGGCGCGCAGTTTCCCAGTCCGGCACACGCCGGGCGCCCTCACAACCCGCGCCGTCATCGAGCTTGACGATCCAGGCCCCAACCCGCGGCGGAAGCGACTCTCCCCCGCGGAAGGTCGGGACAACGGGAACACCCGCGCCACGCAGAGCGTGCGCCGTCCGGTACTTGCTGGATGCCAGGCGAATCGCCTCGGGACGGCATCCGAGCAGCAAGCGGTTGCCGGCGAGCGTCATCCGGGCCAGCTCTTCGAGCAGACCGCCGGTTTCGGGTGCGGTGGGCCAGACGGCGTCGGCGGCCTCGAGTCCCCGCGCGAAGAGATCCAACGGCGCGTCGCCCGGCTCTGCGGGGATCGACTCCACTCCGGGAAGGGGGGCAAGCCTGGGATCGCGGCTCGCCAGCACCGTGACACCGGGCACGTCGCCAAGGTCCGCGACGAGGGACCGCGCCATCAGGTCGGCTTCACGGGCGAGGCGGGGTGGCAAGGCCTGCGAGGCCATCCCGCCTCCGGTCACGTGCTCGTAGACGAAGACTCTCATCCGGCGGCCCGCGCCTCCGCGATCAGCCGTTCGAGCTCGCGCTGCCGGCCCCGCAGCTCTGTCACCGCCGCCTCGGTGTCCGAAGCCTCGGCGTGGACGGTGCAGACCGGCTCGCCCGCCGTGAAGGCGTGCCCCGGCTGAGGCAGGTCCCTGCACCAGGCGGGGAAGGTGAATTCGCCGGGAAGCCGCCACGGGCCCTCCGCCGCGACGATGGCGTGGGCCCGCGCCCTCGGCGGGACACCGCCGCCCGCCTCCACCCGAGGCAGGCGGCCGGCGCACGCCTGCAGATGCGCGTCAAAGAGTCCCCGCGGAAAGTCGGCGTCGTAGAGATCGAGTGTTGCCGTGGGCCGGGGGTTCACCTCGAGGGCCAGCCAGGCGTCATCGCGCCAGATGAAGTCGAGTCCCGCCAGGCCTCTCAGGCCGGTCGCCGCGACCAGCGCGTCGAGCCGCATCCGCAGATCACGCTCCAGCGCGGCCGGAAGCACGAGGCCTCCCGCCGCTCCGGCGTAGACGAACGGCCTGGCGGCACCGACGGACCGGGTCCACTGCTGGTTGACGCCCACCACCAAGGCCCGATGTCCGTCGCAGAGAAAGAGCACCGAGCAGACCCGCCCGGTTTCGAGCCGCTGGAAGTAGGTGCCACGCCCCACGGCGGCGTCCGTGGCGCGCCCGACGTGGGTGCCCCCCGCCCCTCCGGCCTTCTTGACCAGCCAGCCAGCCGGCGCCGGCGGCGGAGTGTGGCGAACATCGGGGTAGCGGATACCGATCCGGTCGAGCAGCGGAAAGAACCGGCGCGGGTCCTTCACGGCTCTGACGACCGGGGCCGGGTTTCCCATCAGCGTCCGGCCGGCTGCGAGTCTCGACAGCAGCGCGCGGCGCCCTTCGAACCCCGCCCCGACGACGAGTCCCGCGCAGCCCGATGCCGGGGCCATGGCATCGGCCCGGGACAGCAGCGCGGTGCGATCGAAGTGCATCGTGCCTGGCTTGGCGACGGCGGCGGCGGCCCGAGCTGCGGCGACCGTGTCACGGTCGGCGAAGCAGTCGAGGACGACGACCGGGTGTCCGCCCCTGGCCGCCGACTCGGCCAGCGCGCGGCCGGTGACGGCGGCGATGAGAAAGGGCGGTGCCTCAGCTGTCACGCGGAACCGGCCAGAAGAAGGACAGACGCCATTGCGGTACGGACCGATTGCCTCATCTTAGCAGACACTACGCCCGATGCCCATGCCAACCGCTCCCCTGCCGCCCGGCACGATCCACGACGTCACCTGCCCCTTCTGCGGTCTGGTATGCGACGACCTGGTGGTTGAGACAACCGGGCCTCGCCTCCATGTCGTCGCCAACGGCTGCCCGCTGGCCGTCGCGGGGTTCGAGCGCGACCCCGCGAGCGGCGGCGCCGCGGCGCGGGTCGGAGGCCGGCCGGCAACCGTGGGAGAAGCGGTGACGGCGGCTGCGCGGCTGCTGTGCGAGGCGAGGCAACCGGTGCTGGCGGGCCTGGCCACCGATGTCGCGGGGGCCCGGGCCGCCACTCAGCTCGCCGAGCGGGCCGGAGCCGTGCTGGACCACATGAACTCCGCCGCCGGGGTGCGGAACCTGCTGGTGCTCCAGGACAGCGGCTGGATCACCACCACGCTCTCCGAGGTGCGCAACCACGCGGACCTGCTGATCGTGGCCGGCGCCGACATCGCGCGACGGATGCCGCGCTTCTTCGAGCGGTGCATCGGCAACCGGGAGACGCTGTTCGGCGGAGAGCGCCGGTGCGACGTGGTGTACCTCGGCCGCGGCCCGGGTTCCGAAGGCGCCGCGGGTGCTTCGAGTACGGTCATCGAGTGCGAGGTGATCCGACTGCACGAGGCCTTCGCGGTGCTCAAGGCGCTCGCCGGGGGCAGGACCATCGGGGCCACGGAGGCGGCGGGCGTCCCGATGGCCCGGTGGCGTGAGCTGGCCGAGCGGTGCCGCGCCGCGCGCTACGGCGTGATCGCCTGGATGGCGGCCGACCTGGATTTCCCGCAGGCCGACCTGACGGTGCAGGGCATCTGCGAGTTCGTCCGGGACCTCAACCGCCATACTCGGTTCGCCGGCCTTCCGCTGGGCGGGAGCGAGGGCGAGACGACCGCGGACGCGGTCCTCCTCTGGCAGAGCGGCTTCGGGCTGCGCACCTCCCTGGCCGGCGGCAGCCCGGACCAGGACGTCCATCACTACTCCGCCGAGCGGATGGTACGTCGCGGAGAAACCGACCTCCTGCTCTGGGTCTCCAGCTTCAATGCCGCCCGGACGCCACCCGCGAGCGACATTCCCACCATCGTTCTGGGCCGGGCCGGCATGACGCTGTCGCAGGAACCGGCGGTGTTCATCGCCGTCGGGACTCCCGGCGTCGAGCATGCGGGTCACCTGTTCCGGACCGACCGGGTGGTGGCGCTGCCGCTCCGCGCGCTGCGCCCATCGCCTCTCCCCAGCGCGGCGGAGGTTCTCACCGCGATCGACGCCGCCATGCGGGA
>Ga0224500_10001572_pt1 | contig 13332 bp, 12 predicted proteins | sample SF_Oct11_sed_USG_FD_168126 | JGI IMG/M metagenome (GOLD analysis project Ga0224500, IMG submission 168126) | Sediment microbial communities from San Francisco Bay, California, United States - SF_Oct11_sed_USGS_4_1 | ecosystem: Environmental > Aquatic > Marine > Sediment | place: USA: California... | reverse complement strand
CCGGAGATGTCCACCTGCTTGATCTGGTCGCGCGTGAAGCGGTAGGCGGCGTTCAGGACGCTGCCGGGCCGCGGGTTGAAGCGCCCCGTGAGGTCGAACTGCTGGGCCCGGTTCTGGGCCGCGTCGTACTGGAGGCTGCCGTCGATGGCGATAGCGGGCGTGACCTGGCCGGAGACGAGCGCCACGAGGTCGGAGCGGCTGCCTTCCGGGGGGCGCGACGACGGGTCGAGCGTCACGCGCGGCGGGTCGAAGTAGTAGATCTGGCCCAGCGTGGCCTTCAGCCGCTCGAGGCCGGAGTCCGACTCGACGAGCCGGCTCGTGATGGCCGCGGTGACCTGGTTCGCGTCGCCGATGCGGTCGCCGCCGATGAACCGGTTCTCGCGGAAGAGGGCGTTGTAGCCGAAGTCCACCTCGGCCGTCGAGAAGTTGGGCAGCCGCGCCTGGTCCCGGTAGGGGATCCTCACGTAGAAGAGGCGCGGCTCGAGGGTCTGGAAGTAGCGCGCCCCCCGGAAGTCCCAGGGCCGGTCGAAGTAGAGGGCCGCATCGAGGCTGCCCCCCGGCACGCTGCGCGTGGCGTCCTCGAACCCGTCGTCGTTCTGCGAGAGCTTGTATTTCGTGTAGTGGAAGCCGACCTTCGGCGTCACGTAGCCCCATGCCCGCTTGAAGGGCAGCGACGCCTGGGGGTAGACGATCAGGCGCTGGCCGTTCACGAGCTTGGGGTGGCTGTAGTTGGTGAGCTCCCCCGCCAGCAGCCAGTCGACGCCGTACAGCCCCTGCTTCAGGCCCGTGACCATGAACTGCGGGACCTGCCGGTAGGGCTCCGTGACGGGCGCGAGCGGGTCCTGGAGGGTCTGGTAGGCGATCGCGCGCGCCGTCGCGGTCCACACGTCGTCGCCGTATCCCAGGATCACGTCCCGGGGCAGGTTCGTCTGGGACGTCGCCGACACGCGCGTCGACAGGTCCCGGAAGTAGTCGTTGTCGGACACCTTCTGCGCGTTCACCGCGAGCGACACGCCGAAGGGCAGCTTCTGGGAATGCTTGATCGCGACCAGGTAGCGGTCGGTGTCGGCGATCGCGTCGTTGGGCAGGTACTCGATGTCCGCCTGCCCGGTGAAGGTCGGGCGCAGGTAGCGGTACTCGCCCCCCAGCTGCAGCCCTCGCTTGGAGAAGATCTTCGGCGTGAGGGTCGCGTCCTGGTCCTCGGCGATGTTCCAGTACCACGGCAGCGCGAACTCGAAGCCGCCGCGGCCCGAGGACCCGAACGTCGGCGCGAGGAATCCCGTCTTCCTCGCGTTGTCGATCGGGAAGGAGAGCCAGGGCGAGTAGAGGATGGGCACGCCGTAGAAGTACAACGCGGAATTCCAGGCGGTGCCCACTTGCCCCTTGCCGTCGATCTCGAGCTCGCTCACCTTGAGCGTCCAGTCGTCGCGCGGCACGGGGCAGGTCGTGTACTGCGCGTCGAACAGGCGGCTCTTCTCGTCGCCCTCGAGGACCGCGCGGCCGGCCGAGCCGCGCGAGGCGCTGCGCCGCTCCTCAGTCTTCGGGATCTCGAAGGACGGCCGCTCCATCTCGCCGGTGCCTTCGCCGATCCGGTAGACGAGCCGCGGGCCGGTCACCGTGTCGCCGGCGCGTTCCAGGCGGACGTTGCCCGTGGCGACGGCCGTGTCCGTTTCGGTGGCGTACTCGAGGCGGTCGGCGCTGATCGCCGCGCCCCGCTGCCGGAGGGATACGGCCCCGGTGGCGGTGATCGTCCTCGCCTCGTCGCCCGTGATGCGGTCCGCCGACAGGAAGCGCACCGCGTCGCGCTCGACCCGGGGCGGCGGCGGCGCGAGCCTGCGGTCGAGCGTGAGGGCCACGCCTTCGTTGCCCGCCGCCGGCAGGGCGCACGCGCAGGCGAAGACGAGCGTGAGGGAGCGGCGGACCATCGAAGGGGGCGGGCGGCGCGATGCTAGAATCGCCAAGAATACACGCGAAAGCCCCGCCGCTTCATTCCCCATGGACCGCCTCGAGGCGCTCGACGCCTGGCTTCGCGACGCCCTCGGCGGGCGCGCCTTCACGCGCGAGCCGGCGAGCGCGGACGCGAGCTTCCGCCGCTACTTCCGCGTCTTCTCCGAGGGCCGGACCTGGGTCGCCATGGACGCGCCGCCGGAGCGCGAGGACTGCCGGCCCTTCGTGAAGGTCGCCGGGCTCATGCGCGCCGCCGGACTGCACGTGCCGGACATCGTCGCGCAGGACCTCGCGCAGGGGTTCCTCCTGCTCTCCGACCTCGGCCGGCAGACCTACCTCCAGGCCTTCGACGGGGCGAACGTCGACGGCCTGATGCGCGACGCCATCCGGGCCCTCGTCGACTGGCAGGCGGCGACCCGCGACGGGGAACTGCCTCCCTACGACGAGGCGCTGCTGCGCCGCGAGCTCTCCCTCTTCCCGGAGTGGTACGTCGGCCGCCACCTCGGCGTCACGCTCGACCCGGCGGAGCGCGACGCCCTCGAAGGGGTCTTCCGGAACATCCTGGCGGCGAACCTCGCGGAACCCCGCGTCTTCGTGCACCGCGACTTCATGCCGAGGAACCTCATGGTGTCCGACCCCAACCCGGGCGTGCTCGACTTCCAGGACGCCGTGCACGGCCCCATCAGCTACGACGTCGCCTCGCTCTGGCGCGACGCCTACGTGAGCTGGGAGGAGGAGCGGGTGCTCGACGGGACCATCCGCTACTGGGAGGCCGCGAGGAAGCGCGGCCTGCCCGTGCGCGCCGATTTCGGCGACTTCTGGCGCGACGTCGAGTGGATGGGGCTGCAGCGTCACCTGAAGGTGCTGGGCATCTTCGCCCGCATCCACTACCGCGACGGCAAGCCCGGCTACCTCGAGGACACGCCGCGGTTCGTTTCCTACGTGCGCCGGACCTGCGCGCGGTACGGCGGGCTCGCGCCGCTCGCGCGGCTCCTCGACCGGCTGGAGGGCGTGAGCGTGCGCGCCGGCTACACCTTCTGATGCGGACGGCGGGAACGCGGTGACTCCCTCGGCGATCATCCTCGCGGCCGGCCGCGGCGAGCGCATGCGCCCGCTGACGGACGCGACGCCCAAGCCGCTTCTCCCCGTGGGCGGCAAGCCCCTCGTCGCGTGGCTGCTGGAGCGCCTCGCCGCCGCGGGGATCCGCGACGTCGTCATCAACCACGCCCACCTCGGCGAGCGGCTCGAGGCCGCGCTGGGCGATGGCTCGCGATGGGGCGTGCGCATCGCGTGGTCCCGCGAGGGCACCGCGCTCGAGACCGCGGGCGGCATCGCGAACGCCCTCGGCATGCTGGGCGAGCGCCCGTTCCTGGCCGTGAGCGCCGACATCTACACGGACTTCGACTTCTCGCGCCTGGCGGAGGTGGCCGGCGACATCGCGACGCGGCCCGACCGTCGCGCGGCGCATTTCGTCCTCGTGGACAATCCGCCGTTCCACCCCGCGGGGGACATGGGGCTCGCGCAGGGGCGCGTGCGCCGCGAGGGGCCGCTGCTCACCTACGCCAACATCGGGGTGTTCCACCCGTCGCTCTTCGCGGGCATCGCGCCCGGCACGCACCTGCGGCTCTTTCCCTGGGCGTACCGGTTCGTCGACGAGGGGCGCGTGACGGGCGAGCGATTCGAGGGAGCCTGGGAGAACGTCGGGACGCCCGGGCAGCTGGCCGCACTCGACAGGAGGCTTTCGCGATGACGTTCTACGTTCCCCGCCATTTCCGATTCGACGATCCGGAGGCGCTCGAGCGCTTCGTCGCGGCCCATGCGTTCGGCACGCTCGTCTCCGCGGGCGCCGGCGGCCTTTCCGTGAGCCACGTCCCGTTCCTGCCGGAACGCGGCGCGGACGGGCGGCTTCGGCTGCGGGGGCACGTCGCGCGCGCCAACCCGCACTGGCAGGCGCTCGAGGCGGCGGGCGAGGTGATCGCGATCTTCGCGGGCCCGCACGCCTACGTCTCGCCCAGCTGGTACGAGGCCCATCCGAGCGTGCCGACGTGGAACTACGCGGTCGTTCATGCCCGCGGACCGGCGCGCCTCCTCCCGCCCGGGGAACTGCCCGCGCTGCTGGACCGCCTGTCGCGGACCTACGAGGACGGGCGCGCCTCGCCCTGGCGCATGGAAACGCTCCCTCCCGACTTCATGGGGAAGCTCGTCGAGGCCATCGTGGGATTCGAGATCGTCGTCGAGACGCTCGAGGGCAAGTTCAAGCTTTCGCAGAACCGCAGCGCCCGGGATCGCGAGGGCGTGGCCGCCGCGCTCGAGGCCGAAGGCCAGGAGGCGCTCGCCGCACTCATGCGCGCCCACTCGCCCGGCCCCCCCGGATCCCGGTAGGGGTTTCCCGGTAGAATCGGCGGCCTCGCGGCGCCCTTCGGCGCGCCTTCCACGGACTCCCCATGAAGCTCGAAAACCCCCACGCCATCAAGCCCTTCCGCCAGCGTCGCGCGGCCCTCGCCCGGACGCTCGGCGAGGGCGTCGTGATCCTGCCCACCGCGCCGGAGCGCACGCGCAACGCCGACTCCCACTACGACTACCGCTGGGACAGCGGCTTCTACTACCTCACCGGGTTCCGGGAGCCCGAGGCGGTCCTGGTGATCGTGCTCGGCCGCAAGCCGCGCGAGATCCTCTTCTGCCGCGAGAAGAACCTCGAGCGCGAGATCTGGGACGGCTTCCGGTACGGGCCCGCGCTCGCGAAGCAGGCGTTCGGCTTCGACGCCGCGCATCCCGTCGCGGAACTGGACACGATGATTCCCGAGCTCATCGCCGACCAGCCCGTGATCCACACGCCCGTGGGCGCCGACCCCGCCTGGGACGCGCGCGTGAGCGGCTGGCTGAACGCGGTGCGCGCGAAGGTGCGCACGGGCGTTTCCGCGCCCGCGGAGATCCGCGACGTGCGCGCGGCGGTGAACGACATGCGCCTCTTCAAGGACGCGACCGAGATCGCGATCATGCGGCGCGCGGCCGAGATCTCCTCCGCGGCCCACGTGCGCGCCATGCGCGCGGCGGCGCCCGGCAAGCGCGAATACGAGATCGAGGCGGAGCTGCTGCACGAGTTCTGCCGCCACGGCGCGCGCTCGGCGGCCTACGGGTCCATCGTCGCGGCCGGCGCCAATGCCTGCGTCCTGCATTACCGGGAGAACTCGGCCGAGCTGCGCAAGGGCGACCTGATGCTCATCGACGCGGGCTGCGAGCTCGACAGCTACGCGGCCGACATCACCCGCACCTTCCCGGTGGACGGCAGGTTCAGCGCGGCGCAGAAGGACATCTACGAGCTGGTGCTCGCCTCCCAGGAGGCGGCCATCAAGGCCGTGAAGCCGGGCGCCGCGTTCATCGACTACCACGACGCCGCCACGCGCGTGCTGGTGCGCGGCTTCATCGACCTGAAGCTGTGCAAGGGCAGCGTCGACAAGGTGCTGGCCGACGAATCGTACAAGCAGTTCTACATGCACCGCACCGGCCACTGGCTGGGCCTCGACGTGCACGATGCCGGCGACTACATGCGCAAGGGCAAGTGGAGGAAGCTCAAGCCCGGCATGGTGCTCACGGTGGAGCCGGGCTGCTACATCCGCCCTGCCGACAAGGTGCCGAAGCACTTCTGGAACATCGGCGTGCGCATCGAGGACGACGTCCTCGTCACCGCGAAGGGCCGCGAGATCCTCACCGCCGGCTGTCCCAAGCGCGTGGCCGACGTCGAGGCGGCGGTCCGGGGCTAGCCGAGCGGCGCCGCAGCCATGGACCGGGTCGACATCGCGATCGTCGGGGCCGGGCCGGTGGGCGCCGCGCTCGCCGCGCTCCTCGTCCCCGGGGGTCGCACGGTGCGCGTGCTCGAGGCGCGGGACGGTCCGTCGCGCGACGCGCGCACGCTGGCGCTCTCGCAGGCGAGCCGCGAGTTCCTCGAGGAGGCGGGCGGCTGGCCCGCGACCGGCGTCACGCCCATCGTCGACATCCACGTCTCGCAGAAGGGCGGGCCGGGCCGGACGCTCATCGCGGCCCGCGACCAGGGGCTTGCCGCGCTCGGCTACACGGTCGCCTATGCCGCGCTGGAGGCGGTGCTGGAGCGGCGCCTGGCCGCCCTCGGCGCGAGCGTGTCGTGGGGGACGGCGTGCGAGTCGATCTCGCTGGCGGCCGATGGCGCGACGCTGGTGCTCGCGGGCGGGGGCCGGCTGGCGGCGCGCCTGCTCGTGCTGGCCGACGGCGGCGCCAACGCGCGGCGCATCCCGGGCCTCGCGTATTCGGAGAAGGACTACGGCCAGGTCGCGATCACTGGCCCCGTCCACACCGACCGGCCGCATGGCGGCCGCGCCTACGAGCGCTTCACGCCCCGCGGGCCGGTGGCCCTGCTGCCGGTGGAGGATCGCTATGCGCTCGTATGGACGGAGACGCCGGACGAGGCCGCGCGCATCCTCGCCCTGGACGACGGCGCGTTCCTCGCGCGGCTGCAGGCGCATTTCGGCGACCGCGCCGGCCGCTTCGTCGCGGCCGGCCCGCGGGCGTCGTTCCCGCTGAAGCTGCGGACCATCAATTCCACGATCGCGCTGCGCACGGTGATCGCCGGCAACGCGGCGCAGGCGATGCACCCGATCGCGGGGCAGGGGCTGAACGTGGGGCTTCGCGACGCCGCCTCGCTCGCGTCGATCCTGCGGGCCGATCCGTCGGGCGATCCCGGCGCCGCCGCGATCCTCGAAGCCTACCGCGGCTCGCGCCGGCGCGATGCCGGGCGCGGCGTCGCGTTCACCGACTTCCTCGTGGGCGCCTTCATGGACGATCGCCGGCTGCCGACGTGGGGCCGGGGCGCCGCGCTCACCCTGCTCGACCTCGTGCCACCGGCGCGGCGGCTGCTGGCGGACCGGATGATCCACGGGGCGTCCGCGCGATGAAGGATCCGCGCCCATGAAGGCCGGCGGTCCCGGGCGGGGCCGGATCGTCGTGGTCGGGGGCGGTGCCGTGGGGCTCGCCTTCGCGGCCGCCTGCGCCGACGAAGTGCACGTGCTCGAGAGCGCCCCGCCCCGTCCCGCGCGGGACCCCGATGCGTTCGACATCCGCGTCTTCGCGCTGAGCGGCGGGACGCGCGACTTCCTGCGCGACATCGACGCATGGCGGCGGCTGCCGGGCGAGCGGGTCGCCGCGGTCACCCGCATGGAGATCTTCGGCGACGACGGCGCCAGCCGGCTCGATTTCACCCCGCCCGGCGGCCGGGCGCTGGCCTGGATCGCCGAGGGGAATCGCCTGTCCCGCGCGGTCGAGGAAGCCGCGCGCGAGCGCGGCGCGATCGTCACGGCCGGCGCGCGCCTGCGCGCGATCGCCGCGCGAGCGGAAGGGTGCGAGGCCATCCCCGACGAGGGGACGGCGATCGCGGCGGACCTGCTGGTGGGCTCCGACGGCGCGGACTCGTGGGTTCGCGGCGAGCTCGGCCTCGCCTCGGCGGCGAAGCGCTATCCGGAGACCGCGGTCGTGGCGCACTTTCGCTGCGAGAGGCCGGCGGCGGGCGTGGCCCGGCAGTGGTTCCGGCGCGACGGCATCCTCGCGTGGCTGCCGCTGCCCGGTGAGCGCATGTCGATCGTGTGGTCGGCGCGTGGCGGGCTCGCCGACGAGCTGGCCGCGCTCGACGCGGAGGCATTCGCGCGCCGCGTTCGCGACGCGGGAGGCGCCGCGCTTGGGGACCTCGCGCTCGATTCGCCCGTCGCGCGGTTTCCGCTGCGGCTGATCCGCGTGCCCCGCATCGCGGTGCCCGGCGCCGTCCTCATCGGGGACGCCGCCCACGGCGTGCATCCGCTCGCGGGCCAGGGCGTGAACCTGGGCTTCCAGGACGCGCGCAGCCTCGCCGGAACGCTCGCCTCGCGCTCACCCCTGGAGCGTCCGGGGGACCTGGCGCTCCTTCGAAGGCACGAGCGCGCCCGGCGCGCCGACGTCGACGCGATGCAGTTCGTCACCGATCGGCTCGAGTGGCTTTTCGGCCTCGACGCGCCGATGGCCGCGGCGGCGCGCAACGCGGGCCTGCGAGCGGTCGACACGGCCGGCTGGGCGAAGCGGCGCCTGGCCGCCCACGCAATGCGATAATCCCGTCGCCTTCGCCTCCGGGAACTTCCCCGGCCGGTCGCGGCCCAACCCCGGAACCCCAGAGACCTTCCATGAACCTCCTCGCCTCACTCTCCTCCGCGATGCTCGTCCTGGCGCTCGCCTTTCCCGCCCTTGCGCAGGACCTCGACCGCGTCAAGTCGGACCTGCGCAAGAAGTTCCCGGACGCCCAGATCGACACGGTCCGCAAGAGCGGCTACGGCGGCCTCATCGAGGTGACCGGCGGCGGCGACGTCTTCTACACCGACGAGAAGACCACGTTCCTGCTGCTGGGCTCGCTCGTCGACACGAAGACGCGCGAGAACGTGACCGAGGCGCGCGTGCGCAAGCTCTCGGCGATCAAGTTCGAGGCCCTGCCGCTGGAGTCGGCCATCAAGATCGTGCGCGGCAACGGCTCGCGCAAGATCGCCATCTTCGAGGACCCGAACTGCGGCTACTGCAAGCGCTTCCAGCGCGACCTGGTCGGCGTGACGGATCTCACGATGTACGTGTTCCTCTACCCGATCCTCTCGCCGGACTCGACGGACAAGGCGAAGGCGGTGTGGTGCTCGGCGGACCGGCCCAAGGCCTGGCTCGACCTGATGCTCAAGGATGCGGCGCCCGGCGGCTCGACGGCCTGCGAGACGCCGATCGACCAGATCATCGCGTTCGGGCGCGAGAAGCGCATCACCGGCACGCCCACGATCTTCTTCGAGGACGGCGAGCGCGTGCCCGGCGCGATCCCCATCGCGCAGCTCGAGAAGCGCTTCGCGGACGCGAAGGCGGCGAAGAAGTAGCCAGGCGGGTGGCCGGCGTCGCCGGCCGGCACGCTCAGGACTTCGACGCGGCCTGGACGGTCGCCGTCGGCTTGTACCCCTTCGGAAGCAGGACCCACATCCGCCCGGACTGGCGCATCTTGCCGGCCTGGTTGCCGGCCGCGTCGCCGAATCCCCAGAAGAAGTCGGCGCGAACGCCGCCGTTGATCGCGCCGCCCGTGTCCTGGGCCACCATGAGGCGATTCAGGGGCTGCGGGGAGTTCGGCCACGTGGTGGCGAGGTAGACGGGCACGCCCAGCGGGATCACGCGCGGGTCGACGGCGATGGAGCGCTCGGCCGTGAGCGGGACGCCCAGCGACCCGATGGGCCCCGGCAGGTCGCCGGGCAGCTCCCGGAAGAACACGAAGCTCGGATTCTCGTTCATGAAGCGCTGCACCTTGCCCGGGTGGCGCCGCGCCCAGTCCTTGATGCCCTGCATCGAGGCGCGTTCGGGCGGCAGCTCCCCGCGCTGGATGAGGAGCCGGCCGAGGGACCGGAAAGGATGCCCGTTCTGGTCGGCGTAGCCCACGCGCACGCGCTCGCCGTTCTGGAGCTGCACCTGGCCGGAACCCTGGATGTGCAGGAAGAAGAGCTCGACCGCGTCGTCGACCCACGCGATCTCGAGTCCCTTGAGCGGCGCCGGATCCACCTCGATGTCGCTCCGGGAGAGGTAGGGGACGACCCGGTTGCCCTCGACCCGGCCGCGCAGCCGCTTGTGCTTGAGGTCGGGGTAGACCGACGAGAGATCGATCACCAGCAGGTCCTGCGGCACCGCGTAGATCGGATAGCGGTAGGTCGGCGTGCGCGTCCGGCTGCCGCGCAGCAGCGGCTCGTAGTAGCCGGTCACCATGCCGGCCGTCGACTCGTCCGCGTTGATCACCTGGTAGGGATCGAACCGCGACTCGAAGAACGCGGCGATGTCCCGCTCGGCGCTATCCGGCGGCAAGGCGGTCGCCGCGGCGCACACGGACTGCCAGTCCGGCTGCTTGGCGAGCGCGCTGCAGCCCCTGACGAAGGCGACCAGCGATTCGCGAAGGGGCTCGCGCCGCCATTCGGGGAGGTCCATCCACGAGGCGGGCTGCAGGCGGCCCCGGTACTCCACTTCGGGGACGGGCGCCGCGGGGGCGGCCGGGGCGGCCGGGGCGGCGGGCGCAGCCGGGCACGCCGGCTTCTCGACGGGCGGGCAGATGAGCTTTTCGGGAGCCTTGTCCGCGACGGGACCCGGGGGAGTCGCGCAGGCGGCGGCCAGGAGCGCGAGGCCAAGCGTTGCGGCGGCGCGCAGGCGGGGCGCGGGAAGGACGGAGGCGAACGGCATCGCGGCGAGTATAGCGGAAGGGTTCCGGCCGGCGGCCCTATAATCGGAGTCGTTCATGGTCACGTTGGAGTCGCGAATGGGCTGGGTGTTCCTCGAAGTGGCGGCCGCGCTCGCGATCGCCGTCGGCATCGTCTGGTGGACGATGCCCCGGAAGCCCAAGGACAAGGATGGCGCCGGCGAGCCGGAGGGACGGGACGGGCCGCCGCGCGGCTAGTGCAGGACGCGCGGGACGCTCAGCGCGAATTCCGGGATCGGCGCCTCGAACCGCGTGCCGTCCTCGGCCACCAGCTGGTAGCTGCCGCGCATCGTGCCGACCGCGGTCGGGATGGAAGAGCCGCTGGAGTACTCGAAGGTGTCGCCCGGCTTGAGCACGGGCTGCTCGCCCACCACGCCCATGCCGCGAACCTCCTGGACCTGGTTGTCGGCGTCCGTGATGATCCAGTGGCGGCTCACGACCTGCGCGGTGACGCTCCCCGTGTTCGTGATGCGGATCGTGTAGGCGAACACGAAGCGATCGTCCTCCTCGTCCGACTGGTCGGGCAGGTAGGTCGAGTGCGCCGTGACGGCCACGAGGTATTTCTTCGATTCGGGCATGAGTCGATGTTAGCAGGAAACCCGGAGCGCGAAACGGCAGGGGGAATCGCGTAGAATTTTGTCTTCCACCGCTTCCCGGACCTGCCATGTCCCGCATCGCTCCCAGCCTGCTTTCCGCGGATTTCGCGCGCCTCGGCGACGAGGTCAAGGACGTCATCGCGGGTGGCGCGGACCTCATGCACTTCGACGTGATGGACAACCATTACGTTCCCAACCTCACCGTCGGGCCGCTCGTGTGCGAGGCGATCCGGCCGCACTGCAGCGTGCCGATCGACGTGCACCTCATGGTGAAACCCGTCGACCGGATCGTCCCGGACTTCGCCAAGGCGGGCGCCTCGATCATCAGCTTCCATCCGGAGGCGAGCGAGCACATCGATCGCACCCTCTCGCTCATCCGCGACCAGGGCTGCAAGGCGGGGCTCGTGTTCAACCCGGCCACGCCGCTCGCGTGGCTCGACCACGTCATGGACAAGGTGGACCTGATCCTGATCATGAGCGTGAACCCCGGCTTCGGCGGGCAGTCCTTCATCGCTTCGGCGCTGCCGAAGATCCGCGAGGCCCGGCGGCGCATCGACGCGAGCGGGCGCGACATCTGGCTCGAGGTCGACGGCGGGGTCAAGGCGGACAACATCGCCGCCGTCGCCAAGGCCGGCGCGGACACTTTCGTCGCCGGCTCGGCGGTGTTCGGCGAGCGCGACCGCGCGGCCGCCATCCGCCGCCTGCGCGACGCGCTCGCCGGAGCCTGACCGTGGCGGCCGTCCCGGCGCGGCGCTTCCGGGCGGCGCTCTTCGATCTCGACGGCACGCTCGTCGACACCGCCGCGGACCTCGCCGCGGCCGCCAATCGCATGCTGGCGGACCTCGGCCGTCCCGCCCTGGACGAGGGCGGCATCCGGGACTTCGTCGGAAAGGGGGTCGTGAACCTCGTGCACCGTTGCCTCGAAGCCACCGGCGGGGCCACCGAGGACGACCGGCGCCGCGCCCTCGAGGTCTTCGAGGTCCACTACACCGCGGGGATCGCGGACCGCTCCCGCCCCTATCCGGGCGTGGTCGAGGGGCTGCTCGCGCTGGAGCGCGCCGGCATCGCCCTGGGCTGCGTCACCAACAAGGCCGGCCGCTTCACCGAGCCGCTGCTCGAGATCACGGGCTTGCGGCGCTTCTTCGGCGTAGTGGTGTCGGGCGACACGGTCGAGCGCAAGAAGCCCCACGCGGACCCCATGCTCTTCGCGGCCGGCAAGCTGGGCGTGGCCCCCGCGGAGACGCTCGTCGTCGGGGACTCGCTGAACGACGTGCTGTCCGCGAGGGCCGCCGGATGTCCCGTGGTGGTCGTCCCCTACGGCTATCGGGAGGGCCTTTCGCTGCAGGACCTGGGCGCCGACGCGGTCGTCGCGAGCGTGGAAGAGGCCGCCAGATCGATTACAATGTCCTCGTAGCCCACGAAATCGACTTCACCCTCCTCACCATGGCACTGCGCGGATTCCTGCTCGACTGGCGATGGCACAGCTGGCGCTGAAACGCCCGGCCCGACCGCCTTTCGACCCGAATGCCGTGTGGTGACCCATGACTGAAAACGAATTCCTGGCGCTTTCCCGCGCCGGCTACAACCGGATCCCCCTCACGCTCGAGACGCTCGCCGATCTCGACACCCCCCTTTCGCTCTACCTGAAGCTCGCCAACGCGCCGGGCTCCTACCTGCTCGAGTCGGTGATCGGGGGCGAGCGGTTCGGCCGCTACTCGATCATCGGGCTGGCCGCCCGCGAGCGCATCGAGGTCGGCGGCGGACGGGCCCGCGTGATCCGCGACGAGGCCGTGGTGGAGGAGCGGGAGGCGGGCGACCCGCTCGCCTTCGTCGACGACTACCTGAAGCGCGTCGCGGCCGCGCCCCTCGCCTCGGGCCTGCGCTTCGCGGGCGGGCTCGCGGGGTATTTCAGCTACGACACCGTGCGCTACATCGAGCCGAAGCTCGCGCGCGACGCGCGCCCCGACCCCATCGGCCTGCCCGACATCCGGCTGCTCCTGTCCGAGGAGCTCGCCGTCGTGGACAACATCGCGGGCAAGGTGCACCTCATCGTCTATGCCGACGCCCGCGAAGCGAATGCCTACGCGAAGGCGCGCGCGCGGCTCGAGGTCCTGCGCGGGCGCCTGCGCGGCGCGGCGGCGCTACCCGCGCACGTCGCGCCGGGCGAGGTGCCGCCGCCGCGGTCGAACATCGGCGAGGAGGCGTTCTATGCCGCGGTGGCGAAGGCGAAGCGCTACATCACCGACGGCGACGTGATGCAGGTGCAGGTCTCGCAGCGGCTGTCGCAGCGATTCGCGGGCTCCGCGCTCAACCTGTACCGGGCCCTGCGCTCGATCAATCCGTCGCCCTACATGTTCTATTTCGATTTCGGCGACAGCCAGCTCGTGGGCGCCTCCCCGGAGATCCTCGTGCGCCGCGAGGGCGACAAGGTGACCGTGCGCCCCATCGCGGGGACGAGGAAGCGCGGCGCCACCCCGGAGAAGGACCTCGCCATGGAGCGCGAGCTCGTGGGCGACCCCAAGGAGAGGGCCGAGCACCTGA
>Ga0224500_10001571_pt1 | contig 13340 bp, 9 predicted proteins | sample SF_Oct11_sed_USG_FD_168126 | JGI IMG/M metagenome (GOLD analysis project Ga0224500, IMG submission 168126) | Sediment microbial communities from San Francisco Bay, California, United States - SF_Oct11_sed_USGS_4_1 | ecosystem: Environmental > Aquatic > Marine > Sediment | place: USA: California... | reverse complement strand
TCGGTGGAACTGTTGCAGAAGGGTGGGGCGAAGCCGCCGGCGGAGCCCTGGGCGAGCATGCCGAACACCGGCGAGTGGTAACGCGTCGCCGCGGCGCGAGATTGGGGCGGCCGATGGCGTGTTATCCCTAGGGTCAACAGGCGGTTGTCCGGATGGCTCTGGACGAGCACGGCATTGAGAATGGTTCGTGTTCACAGTTGACTGCGAAGGAATAGTCGATCCACGAGCACCGCTCGACGACTGACCACCGCTCATGCCCGCGAAGGCAACCGCGTTTCGCCCCGCCGCCCACCCATGGCTGCATGCCCTCGTCGCACTGGTCCTGGGGTGGCCGATGCCGGGCGCCACGGCGGAGTTCGGCGCGTCCTGGACCGGCGACTTCGCGACTGTGGCGAGCGGTGGCCTGCAGCAGGAAGGCCGCCACATGGGCCTCGTGGAACTCTCGTTCGATCACGACTTCGCATGGCGTGAGCGCGAGCTCTCGCTGCATCTCTCCGGCCAGCACCGTTACGGCGGTGGCTTCTCGGAGAACGAGGTCGGCGACCTGCAGACTGTCAGCAACATCGATGCGGAGCATGGCACGCGCCTGCTGGAGGCGTGGCTGGCGATCCCGCTCACCAGTCACACCTCGGTGCTCTTTGGCCGGTACGACCTGAACAGCGAGTTCGACGCGATCGGGGCGGGTGCGCTGTTCCTCGGCAGTTCGCATGGCATCGGCCCAGACATCTCGCAGACCGGTGCGGTCGGCCCGTCGATTTTCCCGAACACCGCGTTCGGCATCCGCGTGCAGCATGCGAGCGAACGCGGCGGGGCACTGCGCATCGCGGCGATCGACGTCGACGCCTCGGATGAGTACGACTACGGCGATTCGCCATTCGCCGGCGGCCCCATGTTGGCCCTGGAATATCAGTGGCCGCTGCAGGCCGCCACCGTGAAGACGGGCGTCTGGCTCTACACGCGCACCTGCGATTCGATGTACGCGGAAGAGCGCGGTGCGCAATACGGCGGCTACGCGTCGGTCGAACGCCGCTTCGGCGAGAACCTCGTGGCCTATGGACGCGTCGGCGTGGCCAACGCAGAAGTCTCGCGCATCGGTCTCTACACCGGCGGCGGCATTGTCCACACTGCAGGCTTGCTGCCCGGCCGCGACGACTCGATCGGTTTCGCGATCGCCTACGCGCGCAACGGCCGCGGGTACGATGACGCCATGCATGACGCGGGCGTGCCGGTCACCTCGGGCGAACAGGTGTACGAACTCACCTGGCGCGTGCCCGTGGGCGAGCACGTGGTCCTGCAACCCGACGTGCAGTTTGTCGTCGACCCCGATTCGAATCCCGCGATCGACGATGCGCTGGTGGTGATACTGCGCGTCGAGCTTGCGCTATAGCGGCGCGCCGGCGCCGATGATGCGTGGCTCGGGTTCGAGCGTCACGCCGAACTGCTCCTGCACCGAAGTCATGACGCGACGCGCGAGCGCGACGAGTTCCGCGCCAGTGGCATGCCCCAGGTTGACGAGCACCAGTGCATGCTGCGCCGAGATGCCGGCGTCGCCCTCGCGGTGGCCGCGCCAGCCGGCCTGCTCGATCAGCCATGCGGCCGAAAGCTTGCGTTGATCCGCCTGCGCGGCAGGAAACACGGGCAGGGCCGGGAACCGTGCCTGCAGCGCGGCGGCGACCGTGTGCGGCACCACCGGGTTCTTGAAAAAACTGCCGGCATTGCCGGCGACGGCGGGGTCGGGCAGCTTGCGGCGCCGGATGCGTCGCACTGCCGCAGCGACGTTGCGTGGCGTGGGTGGCAGGTCGCCCATGGCGACCAGCTCTTCGGCCAGCCCCGCGTAGCCTAGCTGCGTTGGACCGTGCTTCGGCAAGCGCAGCTCGAGCGCGGTGACGATCCAGCGTTCGGGTTCGCGCTTGAAGACGCTGTCGCGATAGCCGAACCGGCATTGCGTGCGGTCGAGTCGCGCAAAGCGCGAGCTGAGCCGGTCATAGGCATGCACGGCATGGATGAACGTACCGACCTCGACGCCGTACGCACCGATGTTCTGGATGGGCGCGGCGCCTGTCTGGCCGGGAATCAGCGCGAGGTTCTCCAGGCCCTGCAACCCCTGGTCGAGCGTCCAGTCGACGAGCGCGTCCCATGCGAATCCAGCCTCGACGTGCACGAGCGCGCCGTCCGCGTCGGCCTCGACGATGCGTGCGGCATCGCCGACCAGATGGAGCAGGCAACCGTCGAAGGCCGGGGTGGCGAAGAGCACGTTGCTGCCGGCGCCCAGCACCATCATTGCCATGCCCTGCAGCCGCGGATCCGCGAGCAGTTCGGGCAGCGCCGCCGCGTCATGCACAGTGGCCAGCGCGCGCGCGCGCGCGTCGAGGTGAAACGTGTTGCGTCCGGCGAGCGGCACGTCCCGGGCGATCGAGTACGCTGCAGCCATCGCGCGGATCAGCCGGCGGGCGCCATGCCGGGCGAATCAAGAGCTGCAGAAGACGGCATGAGCCCTCCCGGGCTGCATCGAAGGGTCGTGAGCTTGCCACTGCGCGAGTGCATCCGTCACTATGCATCGCAGTCCGCCAGGACAGGCCCCATCCATCATGCACAAGCAAAATGACACGCCGCGCGGCGTCGGCACCATCGCGCAGGCGCAGGCCTTTCTCGACGCCAACCCCGACATCGAGGCCGTGCAGCTCGTGATCACGGACGCGTGCGGCGTCGGTCGCGGCAAGAACGTCGCGCGCGAGGAACTCGCCGCGCTGTTCACCGGGGGCCGCAACGTCGCGGGCTCGATCCTCGGCCTGGACATCACCGGCGAAGATGTCGAGGGCACGGGGCTGGTATGGGCCGTGGGCGATGCCGACCAGTGCTGCCGCCCCGTGGCCGGATCGCTGACGCGCGCGCCGTGGCTCAAACGGCCGACGGCGCAGGTGCTGGGCACGATGTACGAGCTCGACGGCACCCCGGCGAAGGCCGATCCCCGCCACGCGCTCGCTCGTGTCGTCGCGCGCTGCGAAGAGGCGGGGCTCACGCCGGTGATCGCGGTCGAGCTCGAGTTCTACCTGCTCGAGCGTGACGCGGACGGCCGCCTGGTGCCTTCGGCCGGCCAGCTGAGCGGCGAGCGGCGCGGGCGCATCGACGCCTACGGACTTGGCAGGCTCGACGACATGTCGCCGTTGTTCGACGACCTCTATGCGGCCGCCAAGGCACTCGGGCTGCCGGTGCGCACGCTGATGTCGGAATACGCGCCCGGCCAGTTCGAGATCACGCTCGAGCACCGCGCGGACGCGATGCGCGCGGTGGACGAGGCCATCCTGTTCAAGCGCGCAGTGCGCGGAGTCGCTGCGCGTCACGGGCGCGTCGCCTGTTTCATGGCCAAGCCCTTTGCCGGGCACGCAGGCTCAGGCATGCACCTGCATGCCAGCCTCGCGGACCGCAGCGGCGCGAACGCCTGCGCCGACGACGACCCGCAGGGCAGCCAGCTGCTGCGGCATGCGATCGGCGGCCTGCAGGCGACGCTTGCCGACGGCATGGCGATCTACGCGCCAAACGCCAATTCGTACCGCCGCTTCCGCTCGATGAGTTACGCGCCAGTCGCTGTCGCATGGGGCGTCAACAACCGCTCCGTGAGCCTGCGCGTGCCCGCGGGCCCGCCGGCCAGCCGGCACGTCGAACACCGCGTCGCCGGCGCCGATGCCAACCCGTATCTCGTCGCCGCCCTCGTGCTCGGAGGCATGCTGCACGGCATCGAGCAGCGCATCGATCCGGGTCCTCCCGTCACGGGCAACGCCTATGCGCAGCCACCGGCTCGCACGCTGCCGACGCAATGGCACGCCGCGCTCGAAACCGCAGCCGCGTCCAGCTTCGTGCGCGAGACGCTGGGCGAGGGTTTTCTCGCTGTTTTCCTGGCGATCAAGCATCAGGAGGCAGAGAAGTTCGGCGCGCTCGTGAGCGATCGCGACTACGAGTGGTATCTCGATACGGTGTGAGCACGAGGCGACATAATTTTCCTTGCTCGCGGATGGACTCCCGCCACCGATCGAGCGCAGCATTAAGTCATGCCGATCGGCCTCGGAGTGAGAGCTGAATCAACGTGAGTAGAGGGGTGGGCGGGGAGAATGCTCCGCACGCCAGCCGACTGCTCACCGAGGACCAGCCCAGTGACCCGTACTTCCGAACGATCGATCGCCCGCAGCGCCGCACTTTCGAGCAGGAGCTCTCCGCCCGTGACCATTCACCTGCGCAAGATGTACGTCGACTGCCGTTTCGGGCAGTTGCACTTGCACACTTCGTTCCCGTCGAGCGGCGGCTTCGATGAGCTGACCCCGTTGCTGTGCGTCGCGCCGCCCAGCCTGACGGGCCGCGCGTTCCGTCCGTTGCTGCGCGACCTCGGCCGCGACCGCAGCGTCTATGCACCTGACCTGCCCGGCAGCGGCGAATCCGACGCACCTGACCATGCACCGATGGTGGCCGACCAGGCCGCCGCGTTCATCGACCTGATCGAATCGCTGCGCCTCAAACAGGTCGACGTGATCGGCTACCAGGCGGGTTCACTCGCGGCCATCGAACTCGCGCTGGCGAAGCCGGAACGGGTTAGGCGCCTGATCCTGATCGGCGTGCCGTCCTCGGACGGCAGTTACCAGGTCGGCGAACGGTTGCCGCTGCTCAGGCTGCCGGTGATGATCCTGCGCGCGCGCGACGAGTTCTGGGAATCGACCGGACGCACCGAGTCGCTGTTGCGCGATGCGCGTCGCGCCGAACTCTCGCCAGCCACGGGCGACGTGCTCGACGCGGATGCCGATGAGGTCGCGCGGCTGGCGCACGACTTCCTCGATCGCTAGCACCGTCGCTCCATGGCGACCGCGCGAGTGACGTCGCCCGCCGTGTCACACGCGGCGCTGGCCGACGCCGAGACCGCGGTCATTCGTGCCGCAGTGCGTCGATCGGGTTGAGTTGCGCGGCCTGGCGTGCCGGGTAGTAGCCGAAGATCACGCCGATCAGCGCCGAAAAGGCGAAGGCGACGAGGTTGATGCGGAGGTCGAACAGGAAGGGCACCTGCAGCATCGGCGCCACCGCCCAGCTAGCAAGCAGTGCCAGCAGCAGACCGATGACACCGCCCAGGCAGGCCAGCACGATGGCTTCCACCAGGAACTGCAGCAGCACCTCGCGGCCGACCGCGCCAATCGCGAGCCGGATGCCGATCTCGCGCGTCCGCTCGGTCACTGACACCAGCATGATGTTCATGATACCGATGCCGCCGACCAGCAGGCTGACCGCTGCGACGGCGCCCAGCAGCGAGGTGAGGATGCGCGTGGTTCCCTGCAGCGTCTGCGAGATCTGCGCGGTGTCGAAGATGTTGAAGTCGTCCTGCTTCGCGCCGCGGATGTTGCGGCGTTCGCGCAGCAACGACTGAATCGAGGCGGTGACGGCCGCCATGTCGTAGGCCGGATCAACCTTCACCATTATCTGCCGGACGTTGCGGTTGCCGGTCATGCGCCGCTGCACCGTCTTGATCGGCATCAGCACGACGTCGTCCTGGTCGTTGCCGAAACCGCCCTGGCCCCGCGTGACGAGGGTGCCGATGACCTCGCACGAGAGGTTGCCCAGGCGGAAGCGCTGTCCCAGCGGGTCTTCCGCGCGGAACAGGTTGCGCTGCACCGTCGATCCGATCACGCACACGGCCTTGCCCGCCTGTTCCTCCGCTGCAGTGAAGGTGCGTCCGGATGCAGTCTCCCATTGCTGCGCCGTGAAATAGGCGGACGTCGTGCCGTTGACGGTCGTCGACCAGTTGGCCGCATTGCGCACGGCCGTGCCTGACGCCTGCGCGAGCGGGGCGACGACGACGACGCCGGCGACCTGATCGCGGATGGCGGCGACGTCGTCCATGTCGAAGTTCGGAGGCGCCGGACCACCGCCCCCACGCCCAAAGCCCTGGCCGGGCCGGATCTGCAGGATGTTCACACCCAACCCGGAAATCTGCTCGCGTACCGCTGCCGTCGCCCCGTTGCCCAGCGTCACCATTGTGACGACGGCCGCGACGCCGATGACGATGCCGAGCACTGTCAGGAACGAGCGCAATGCGTGACGCCGGATTTCCCGCAGCGCGAGCACCAGCGTGGGACCGAGCATGCTCATGGTCCGGAGGCCTCGCCGTGTTCCACGAGTCCATCGCGAACGTGTACCAAAGTGCGCGCATAAGCGGCCATCGCGGCCTCGTGGGTCACCATGAGGATGGTGATCCCGGTCCGATTGAAGCGGGTCAGGAGATCCATGATTTCGAGGGAACGTGCCGTGTCGAGATTGCCGGTCGGCTCGTCGGCGAGCAGTACCTGCGGCGACGTGACGATCGCCCGTGCGATGGCCACGCGTTGTTGCTGGCCGCCCGAGAGTTCGGCCGGGGTGTGATCCCACCAGTCGGCGAGTCCCACTTCGGCCAGCGCGTTCATCGCGGCTTCGCGTCGCGCGCGCGGCTTCTCGCCGCGGTAGAGCAGGGGCAGTTCGACGTTCTCCAGCGCATTGGTGCGAGCCAGCAGGTTGAAGCCCTGGAAGACGAAGCCGAGGTAGCGGCGACGCAGCAGCGCGCGCTCGTCGCGGGTCAGCTTCTCGACGTGAAAGCCCTTGAACAGGAACTCGCCCGTGGTTGGCACGTCGAGGCAGCCGAGGATGTTCATCATCGTCGACTTGCCCGATCCCGACGGCCCCATGACTGCGATGAAGTCGCCGGCCGCGACGGCGACATCCACGCCGCGCAGCGCCTGGAAGCTGGCGGCGCCGGTGCCGAAAGTCTTGGTCACGCCGCGCAGTTCGATCAGGGGATCGCGCCGGCCGGCGCGCGCGACACCGGGGTCATCGACCACGGGTGCCTTCCGCCGCCAGTTTTCCGGTGATCACCAGCGCCCCTTCGCGCAACGTGTCTCCCGTCACTTCCGTCAACGTGCCGTTCGTGTCACCCGTCGTGACCGCGATGGGCTCCGGCTCACCCTTGGCAGAGAGAATGTAGACCTGTTGCGCGCTGCCCCGTCCGATCTGGACCTCGCGCGCCCTGTTGCCGGCAGTTCCGCGCGGCGGAACGGGCATCAGTACCTTGGTGACGCCGGTACGCTCGCCACTGGTCGCGCTGGCGTCGGGCGAGAAACGCAATGCGGCATTGGGCACCAGCAGCACGTCCTGCTTCTCGCTCGTGACGATCTCCGCCGTGGCGGTCATGCCGGGACGCAGCGTTCCCTCCTTGTTGTCCACCGTGAGAACGGCGGTGTAAGAAACGACCGTGCTGGACGAACCGCCCGAGGCGGTCGAGCCGGCATTCGCACCGACGTCCACACGTTCGACTCGCGCCGGAAACGTGCGACCCGGAAAGGCATCCACCTGGAAAGTCGCCGACTGACCGGCGGCAACCTGTCCCACGTCGGCCTCGTCCACCTTGACCTCGAGCCGCATCGCGCTCAGGTCCTCGGCGATCAGGAACAACACAGGCGCATTGAAGGAGGCCGCCACCGTCTGGCCGGGATCGATCTGGCGCGACAGCACGACGCCCGTGACGGGCGAGAGGATGAGGGCCTTGGAAAACTGCGTCTGGTCCGACGACAGCTGTGCTCGTGCCTGTGCCACGCCGGCCTCGGCCGTGCGTACACCGGCGACCGCGCGTGCATACTCAGCCCTGGCCGTGTCGAGCTCGGCGGCCGAAGGCACCTTGCCCCCCGACAGGGCGTGCACTTCCTCGAGTCGCGCCAGCGACGCTTTGGTCTGCTGCGCCGTGGCTTCAGCCTGCGCGACGTTGGCGAGCGCCGATTGCAGCGCTGCCCGGCTTCGCGCGATGGCGTCCTGCAGCCGTGCGGTATCGATTCGCGCCAGGACCTGGCCCTGCTTCACCCGGTCGTTGTTGTCGACGTTCACTTCCGTGATGAGCCCCGACAGTTCCGATCCAACTTCGACTTCGCTCGTCGGCTGCAGGTTGCCGGTGGCGGAAACCGTGACGCGCAGGTCACCGCGCAGCACGGGCGCGGTCGCGTAGTTCGGCTGGTCGCTCCTGCGTCCCGTGAAATACAGGAAGGCGATTCCTGCCAGCAGCAGCACGGTGATGACGGGCCACGCCTTGCGAAATGGTCGCATGCCTGCCGAGGCCGGTTGCCTGCCGAGGAATTCATCAAGCGTCGAGCGCTCCGGACGGGGGCCTGCCTGAGGTTCCATTGGGTCCTTCATGGGAACGTGGACGTAAGCGAACGCGGGGGGGGTGCGTTTTCCCAGCCACCGCCAAGTGCCTTGTAGAGCTGCACGGTCGCCGCCGCACGGTCGGCGTGGGCGGTCGCGCGGCTGGTCTCGGTCGCGAGCAGGCTGCGCTCCGCGTCGAGCAGGCTGGAGAAGTCGATTACGCCGGCCTGGTACTGGCTGCGCGCCAGCGCGGCCGCGTTACGTGCAGCTTCTTCGGCGACGGCGAGCTCGCGCTCGCGCTGCTCAGTGACGGAGATCGCCACCAGGGCATTCTCGGCTTCCTCGAGCGCCACCAACACCGTGTCGCGGTAGACGGCGAGTGACTGGATCGCTGCGGCCCGCTGTTGTTCGACGGCTGCGCGCAAGCGTCCGCCCTGGAAGATCGGCGCGGTCAGGCCCGCCGCGAGGCTGCCGAAGGCTGCGCTCGTGAGGTCGCCCCAGTTCGACGAGTTGCCGCTGAGCGAGCCCGCTAGGCCCAGTGCGGGGTACAGGTCGGCTTCGCGCACGCCGATGCGGGCCGTCTCGGCGATCAGCGTGCGCTCGGCGGCCGTTACGTCCGGGCGCCGGCGCAGCATTGCGGCCGGAACGGCAATGCCTGCGGCGAAGGCCATCGGGATCGGGGTCGCTGGTTGGAACATTGCGTCGACGTCTCCCGGGGCCTTGCCGGTGAGCACCGAGAGCCGGTTGAGTGCCGATGACAAGGCTTGCTCGCGCAACGGCACCGTCGCTGCGGTCTGCGCGCGCAGCTGGCGCGCCTGTTCGAGGTCGAGTGTGCCCACGAGCCCGGCCTGCACGCGCCACTGGACGATCTGCAGCGTCTCGTCCTGCGCCGACAGGTTGGCCCGGGCGATTGCCAGCTGGCGTTGAGCGAGCCTGGCATCGACGTAATTGAGCGCGACCTCTGCGGCGACCGTGAGCTGCGTGGAGTGGAGATTCGCCTCGACGGTCGCCAGGTCGGCCATGGATGCCTGCACCGCGCGGCGTTGTCCGCCGAACAAGTCCAGTTCGTAGCGGGCGTCGAAGCCGGCGTCGTAGGTGGTGCGATCGGGTACCCGTGCCTTCGAACCAACGCCCATGAGCCGCGAAGCCGAGGCGCCAAAATCGAGCGTTGGCCACCACCCCGCGCGGGTACCCTCGAGCGCGGCCCGGGCTTGCCGGACTCGGGCGCCTGCGGCGTCGATGTTGGTGTTGGCGGCAAGCGCCTGTTCGACCAGACGTGAGAGCACCGGATCGTCGAAGGTGTCCCACCAGTCCGCGACCGCTGCTTGGGTCGTGTTCGTTGGCACCGACGACGCATGAAACTGGGCGGGCACCCCGAGCGATTCGGGTGAGGGAACCCGCGGCTCGGGACCGACCGTGCATCCGGCATTCGCCAGGACTGTAAGCAGCAGCAAGGGCAGGCGCGAATTCAAGATCCAATCCAGGCTATGCGGCGTATGTCGAGTGGCGACGCGGTGACTACAGTACAAGAAGCGTTCGCCGAGTGCCGCGCGACGTTGAACGCGGGGCTCGTTCGTCGATGCTCATCAGGGACCCCGGCCGGGTCAACCAAGTTCCCCGTCGCGGGCCGATTCCCCAGAACAGTCAGGAAGCCGTGCGACGCACAAGCGTTCGCACCGCCTTGAGGCGGTCCGTAACATGTCGTCATCCCAGCCTGTCAGAGTGACTCCATGGCCGGTGCCAGTCTGCTTGCCCTGCTCGACGACATCGCGAGCATCCTCGACGATGTCTCGGTCCTCACCAAGGCCGCCACCAAGAAGACTGCTGGCGTGCTGGGGGACGACCTTGCGCTGAACGCCCAGCAGGTGAGCGGCGTGCAGTCCGCACGCGAGTTGCCCGTCGTCTGGGCCGTCGCCAAGGGTTCGCTGGTCAACAAGGCCATCCTCGTACCCGCTGCGCTGCTGATCAGCGCGGTCGCGCCCTGGGCGATCATTCCGCTGCTGATGGCGGGCGGCCTGTTCCTCTGCTTCGAAGGGTTCGAGAAGATCTGGCACGCGTTCGTGCACCGCGCCGACGTCGAGGCACATCGGCAGGAGTTGCGCGAAGCCCTGGTCGACCCCAACAAGGACCTGCGCGCGGTCGAGCGCGACAAGATCAAGGGCGCCGTCCGCACCGATTTCATCCTGTCTGCCGAGATCATCGTCATCGCGCTGGGCACGGTGGGCACGGCGCCGTTCCCCACGCGCGTCGCCGTGCTGGTCGGCATCGCGCTGCTGATGACCGTGGGCGTCTACGGCCTCGTGGCCGCAATCGTGAAGCTCGACGATGCCGGCCTCTATCTCAGCCGCTGCGACGGGCAAGGCATGACGCGTGCCGCCCTGCGCGCGCTCGGCCGCGGCATTCTGGCGTTCGCGCCATGGCTCATGAAACTGCTGTCGGTGCTGGGCACTGCCGCGATGTTCCTCGTGGGCGGCGGCATCCTTGCGCACGGCATCCCTTGGGTCGCGCATGGAGTCGAGCGCTTTGCCGGACAACTGGCCGACCTTGCCAGCGTGGGTCCCGTCCTCGCGCAGCTGACGCCCTTGCTCGCGAACCTGGTCGTGGGGCTGCTGGCCGGCGCACTCGCCGTGGCAGTGTTTGCCGCCGCGCAGCAACTGCGGGGCGCCGCGGCTCGCTGACCCCGCGGTCCGCTGGCGCGGGGCGCGTCGTGCACGCCCCGCGCCGTCAGCCGCAAGCCTTACCGCACGTCGATCGCCTGCTGCGGCAGGCTGAAGTACTTCAACTTCTTGTCCTTGCGCTTGCGGTTGGCGAGCCAGTGCGCGTTCGACGAGCTGACCCCCGCGTCCGCCATCGCGGGTACCTTGGCCGGCATTGCCAGCGCCGGCTGGCCGATGGCCTGCAACGCCTGGTTGATGCCCGGCAGTTCCGCGGCCGAGACCGTCTCGAACGACTTCTCGATGTCCGCGAGTTCCGCCTCGAGCACGCCGATGCGCTCGACCTGGTACGTGCCCGGCGCGCCTTCGTAGCTCATGATCGCGCCATAAAGCTGGTCGGTGTGCTCGCGCAACCGTTCTTCGCCCGTGATCGCGCCGCCTTCCTTGGTCGCGACGATGCGCTTGCGCACGTCGTCCAGCTTCGCGTCGAACGCCGCCAGTTTCGCCTTCGTCGCCGCATCGACGGCGGCGTTGCCGCTGGCGGCTGCGACACTCGCCCGCAGCGCCTGGATGCGTTCGAGCACGGCCGTTTCCTCGCCGAACAGCTGGCGGACGCGCATCGCCGCCTCGTACTGCTGCTTGCGCTGCTCGAACGTGAACGTGGAGCGGCGGTCGAGGCCGACGTCGAACGTGTGTTCGTACACCTGCCCGCCCTTCGTCATGCGCGCCGTGTAGCTGCCAGGCAGCACGCGCGGACCCTGCGTACCTGCGAACGCGAGCTGCACGGCCGGCGGCACGCGCGGCGGCTTCTCGCGCATCGACCATTCGACGCGATTGAGTCCGCGACGCTTGCTGGCCGGCAACTCGTCGACGACGCGGCCGGTGGAATCCACGATCTCCAGCTTGAGGCTGCCGAACAGGTGACGGGTGCGCTGGTAGTAGGTGATCACCGCGCCCGACGGCGGGTTCTCGCCGACGAAGGTCGCTGAGCCATTGGACCAGCCGCCCGTCGCCTGGATCCGCTGCTGCACCGGGCGCGCCGACACGAAAGCGGCCTCGCTGGCGAGCAGGTCCCGCGACAGGGCGCGCAGCGGCGTGATGTCGTCGATGATCCAGATGCCCCGGCCGTGCGTGCCGATCACCAGGTCGTTGTCGCGCGGCTGGATCACGAGGTCGCGCACGGCGACAGCGGGGAACTTGCCGCCCTTGAAGCCGGCCCAGGTCTGGCCGCCGTCGATCGAGATCCAGAGGCCCAGCTCGGTGCCCAGGAACAGCAGATTGGGCTGCTCCGAGTCTTCGCGGATCACATGCGCGTAGCCGCGGATGCCGCGAGTGTCTTGCGGCGTGACGAGCGGCCGCCACGTCTTGCCATAATCGCGCGTCACGTAAGCCCAAGGCTCGTGATCGCCGAACGTGTGGCGGTCGAACGTCGCGTAGGCCGTCGCGGCATCGTGCCGGCTGGCTTCTACCCAGCTTACCCACGACGCTGTCGGCAGCCCCTTGAGGTTGCGGGTGACGTTCGTCCAGCTCTGGCCGCCGTCGCGGGTGAGCTGCACGTTGCCATCGTCGGTGCCGACCCAGATCGTGCCTGCCACCTTCGGCGATTCGCTGATCGAATAGATCGTCGTGTGCATCTCGGCCGCCGAGTTGTCGACCGTGACGCCGCCAGTTTCTTCCTGTCGCTGCTTTTGCGGGTCGTTGGTGGTGAGGTCCGGCGAGATGCGGTCCCAGGTCTGGCCGTGGTCGCGCGTGCGGAACAGGAACTGCGCGCCAATGTAGAGCGTGCCTTTCTCATTGGGCGAAAGGTGCAGCGGCGTGTTCCAGTTGAAGCGCAGCTTCTCGCCGGCGCGCGCCTTCGGCTGGATGTCCCGCGTCTCGTGCGTGTGCTTGTTCACGCGCGCGAGCGTGCCACCCTGGTATTCGGTGTACAGGTAGTTGCCGTCGGCCGGGTCGGAGAACATCCAGAAGCCATCGCCGCCATACATGTTCTCCCAGCGGCCGTTGGTGATGCCGCCCGGATACGCCGAATCGCCCATCCAGCTGCTGTTGTCCTGCAGGCCGCCGTAGACATGGTACGGGTCTTCGTCGTCGACGCTCACGTGATAGAACTGCGAGATCGGCAGGTTCTCGCCCTTCCACCACTTGTTGCCGCCGTCGTGGCTCTGCCACAGGCCGCCGTCGTCGCCCGAGATCACGTGCCTGGAATTCTTCGGGTTGATCCACACGTCGTGCACGTCGCCGTGCATGCCGTTGAACCCGCCCACCGCGGAGAAGCTGCGGCCCGCGTCTTCGGAAAGGATCAGCGCGCCGTCGTCCTTGAACACGCGGTCGGCGTTGTTCGGATCGACGGTCATGCGCGCGAAATAGAACGGGCGCCACACCATCCACTGGCTCTTGTCGCGCGCTTCCCAGGTCGCGCCGCCATCGTCGCTCACGTACAGCGCGCTCTGCGGCGACTCGACGAAGGCATAGACGCGCTTCGAATCACTGGGCGCGACGTTGACCGCGATGCGGCCGTACGGCTTCTGCGCGAACCCCTTGTTCTTTTCC
>Ga0224500_10001570_pt1 | contig 13346 bp, 12 predicted proteins | sample SF_Oct11_sed_USG_FD_168126 | JGI IMG/M metagenome (GOLD analysis project Ga0224500, IMG submission 168126) | Sediment microbial communities from San Francisco Bay, California, United States - SF_Oct11_sed_USGS_4_1 | ecosystem: Environmental > Aquatic > Marine > Sediment | place: USA: California... | reverse complement strand
CAGCGACAGCAGGAGCTGATCGCCGTCGGCACTCGGCGTGGCACCGCCGCAGTAACTGGTGTTGCCACCCTGGGGCACGACGGCGATACGCGCCTCGTGGCAGAGTGCGAGCACCTGCGAGACCTCCGAGGTGGTCGCCGGGCACGCAACGAAGGGTGTGGCGCCCCGGTACAGGCTGCGGAAATCCGTCAGGAAGCGCGCGGTCCTTGCGGGTGCGTCGATGCAGCCCGCCTCGCCCAGCACGACCCGGATACGCTGCAGCGCGTCGGCATGCGAATCGGGCGCGGCTGCCTGCATCCGGACCCGCGGCGCTCAGGCCGGGCGCGACGCGGCCACCCTGGCCACGACCAGGGCGGCGCCGACGGCGGCGGCCAGCACGAGGATCGAGGCGAGCGCATTGGTGAGCATGGTCGGCGCAATGAGCAGCAGCAGGCCGAAACCCAGCATCATGAAGCCGGATATCAACTTGAGCAGGCGGCCTTCCGCTTCGGTCAGCTTGCGTGCGCCCATGGTCCTCGTGAACACCGTTACGATCGCGAGCAGCGGCAGGACGTAGATCACGTTGTATGCCGCAAGCCACGCATAGTACTGCCAGGACTCGAGGTCCGCGAGCGTCAGCGCCCGCGTGTACACCATCGGGAAGCCCGCGGTGCAGAGCAGTTCGTACGAGTTGGCGACGATCGCGAGCAGCACCGTGCTGACCAGCATCGGACCGATGCTGCCGGAGGCGACCACCTCGCGCATGCGCTTGAACAGGCCGGGCTTGGCCGCGTCGGGGATCGACAGGCTCGGGCCTGCCTTGAACCAGAAATAGTCCTTGATGTTGAGCGCGGCGACCGTCAGTGCGACCAGTCCCGCGAGGAACGTGATCACGCGCAATTCGCCCGCGATCAGGAAGACGTTGAGCCATGCGGCCATGAACACGAAGTAGACGAGCCCGGAGAACAGCACGAACGTGCCGCCGATGACCGCCATGCGCGCGCGGCTCCTGGCGTGAACCAGCAGGCTGAGCAGGAACAGCAGCACGAAAAATGCGCAGGGATTGAACGCGTCCATGCCCGCGAGCACCAGCGTCAGCACCGGGAGCGAGAACGCCTTGGCGTCCACCGGGCCGATGAACGGCAGGTTGACCGTGGTGCCTGCATTCTCCTCCGCCGCCGAGAGTTGGGTGATGGCGCGGCCGCCGACAGCCGATGCAGGGTCTGGCGCACCGGGGTTCGCGGCGCGCCTGTCGCGGCATGCCTGCAATGCATTGGCGAGTTCCTTGCCCGTCGTCCCGGCCGAGTCGTAGCCGATGATGATCTGGCGGCAGAACACCAGGCCGGGTACCGAGAGCGCCTCGACGCCGAGCGCCTGCGCCGTCTCGTAATAGAGCCTGGCATTGCCACGGTGATCCTTGACCGAGTAACGCTTCACCTCGAGCCACGGAGTACTGGCCTGGAGTTCGGCGATGAACGGCTTGGCCGCCTGGCAGTGCGGGCAGGTCGGCGAGAAGAAGTAATACAGCCGGACGGTGGGTGTGCCGTCCTGCGCGGTGCCGTACCAGAAATCGTCGGAGCTGGGATCATCGATCGCCGCCCCCGCGAGACTCGCAAAAAACAACAGCACCAGCAGCCAGGCCAGTCGGATCGGGGACATTCAGTGAAGACCTGTGCTTCCGGGGAGGTGCGCGAAGTCCAGCGGGGCGGTCGGCCGACGCTTCAGTACCGACCGTGGGTCTTGTAGAGGTAGTTCGTCAGTTCTGCGGTCTGCATCGACAACCGACGCTGCAGTTCGTGCACCACGCGAACGATCGCGCGCATGACCCGATAGACGAGGTGGGGATTGCGGTCGAGCAGGCCTTCGAGGTCGCCACGGCTCAGGCCGAGCACACGCGTGCCGCTTTCTGCGACCAGCGAGGCGTAACGCAGCGCGCCGTCCAGGAACGAAAGCTCGCCCACGACGTCACCGGGGCGCAGCACGCTGAGCGTGATTTCATTGTCGGTGCCAACCGACTTCACGACCGCGATGCCGCCGCTCGCGACGACGTAGAGGTGGTCGTCGCTGTCGCCTTCGCGCACGAGCACTTCCCCCTGCGCAAGGTCGCGCAGGGTCATCACCGTGGCCAGTGCCCTGCGCTGGTCCTCAGACATCTCGACTGCCAGCTTGGATCTGCTGAGGCCTTCGAGGATGGCGGCTTGGGTCATGACGGACTCCGGCAACGATTGGACTGGTTGCGGATTGTCGCGGTAGCGCAGCCGCCGGGCCAGTAGGTGAAACCCGCGACCCAGCCTGCGGTGGGCCGGTAGCGGACCGGTGCGACGGCTGCGGAGGCGGCCGGGTGGACGCTCAGGTCGGCGGGGGCAGGCGACACCGTGGCTTCGTCAGCAGCATCTGCACGTCGCCGATCTGCCGCTCTAGGAACCCGCCCTCGCAATAGCAGAGGTAGAAGTCCCACATGCGGATGAAGCTGTCCGGATAGCCGAGCTGGCGCACCTCCGCCAGGCGCGCGAAGAAATTCTCGCGCCACCTCCGCAACGTGGTCGCGTAGTGCGGCCCGATGTCCTCGAGGTGGTACACCTTCAGGTCGGTCGAGCGGCGGAGCGAGTCCGCAATCGCCGTGACCGACGGGATGAAGCTGCCCGGGAAGATGAAGCGCTGGATGAAGTCGACGGACTGCAGCGCCTGCTCGTACAGCTGGTCCTGGATCGTGATCGCCTGCAGCAGCATGGCGCCGTCGGGCTTCAGCAGCGCGGAGCACTTGGCGGTGTACGTGTCGAGGTACCGCGCGCCGACCGCCTCGATCATCTCGACCGACACGAGCTTGTCGTAGGTCCCAGTGAGGCTGCGGTAATCCTCGAGCAGCAGCGTCACCTGGCCACTCTGCAGCAGGCCGGCCGCGGCGAACTTCCGCTGCGCCCAGTCGTGCTGCTCGCGCGAGATGGTGGTGGTGGTGACCTTGCAGCCGTAGTTCTGCGCCGCGTGCAGCGCGAGGCCACCCCAGCCGGTGCCGATCTCGAGGAGGTGGTCGGCGGGCGACAGCCGGAGCCGGCGACAGATGCGATCGAGCTTGGCGAGTTGCGCCTGGTGCAGGCTCGCGTCCTCGCGTTCGAACACGGCGCACGAGTACGACATCGTCTCGTCGAGGAACAGCGCGAACAAGTCGTTGCCGAGGTCGTAATGGGCAGCGATGTTGCGGCGGCTGCCGTCGACGCTGTTGCGGTTGAACCAGTGCAGCACGCGCCGCACGGGATCGCTGACGTAGGCGGCCGCGCCCTCGAAGGACTCCATCGCCTCGCGGTTGGCCACGAACATCCGCACCAGGGCGGTGAGGTCGTCCGTGCGCCAGAGCCCGCGGATGTAGGCCTCGCCACCGCCGACGGTGCCGCCGAACGCCGCGTCCGCGAACGTCTGCGGATGCAGCACTTCGAGCGTGGCGTGGAGATCGCACCCGGCCGTGCGCCGGCCGAACACGTGACGCTCACCAGTCGCCGGCACGACGACCGTCAGTTCGCCGCGCTGGAATTTCGCCAGTGCGTTCAGGAACAGCCGCTTGCCGGCACGCTGCAGCCACGTGCCTGCGGCGCGGTCGGATTGCGGCAGCGGCAGCGGGTCGACCGCGGGGATGATGGACGCAGTGGCTTCGGTGGTCTTGCTCATGGCGTGGTCTCGATGGGATCGACGCGGCCGGCGCGCTGGCGATGGCCGGCGCCGGTCTTGTCGGGGTGCGTGAACAGCGGCGTGCGCTTGAGCCAGAGCCGCAGCGCCTGCCAGTAGATCGCCGCCGTCACCTTGAACGTGACGAGGGGGTGCCGCGCCAGCGATGCAGCGAGTGCAGCGCCCGTGATCGGTTGCCTGCGCAACGTGAGCGTCGCGTCGAACAGCTTGCGGCCGTCACGCCGGTTTTCCATGTGCACGGCGAGCGCGTCGTGCGGATGCGTGAAGCGCCAGTCGTATTCCATGTCCATGGGCATGAACGGTGAAACGTGGAAGTCCTTGGCGAACTCGAACTGCAGCCGCTCGGGCGTGCCGCGGTTGGCCGACTGCGGCAGCACGTAGCAGTGGCGCTCGCCCCAGGGTGTGTTGTTGATCTCCGCCACGATGGCGACCAGCTGTCGATCGGCCTGGTCGAAGCAGTAGTAGAAACTCACGGGGTTGAAGCCGTAGCCGAAGTGGCGCGGATGCGTCAGCAAGCGCACCGGCCCCTCGGCTTCGATGCCGGCGCGCTCCCGCACCAGTTCGCGGATGCACTCGCCCAGGTCGCGCCGCGGATCGCCGTAGTGATCCGCGCGACGCCAGCGGGCGAGCCCCCAGCGCGTGCCGGCAGACCAGAACCAGCGCCCGCGGAAAACGGTGTCTGTCTCGGCGAGGTCGAGGTACAGCAGCGCGAGCCGGTAGCTGAACGCGTGTCCCGCCGGCTCGAACCGGCGGTGCCTAACCGACCCGTGGTAGAGGCAGCTGTGCACGTTCCAGGTCCTCGCCAAAGTGCGCCAGCGCGGCCTGTGCGCTGACGACGCCGTCCTCGTGGAACCCCGACCGCCAGTAGGCCCCGCAGAAATACGTGCGTTGCACGCCATTCAGCTCGCGGTGCCGTGCCTGTGCTGCGACGCCGGCCGGCGTGTAGACCGGGTGCGCGTACTGGAAGGAGCGCAGGATGCAGCTGGGATCGATCGCATCGCGGTGATTGAGCGTGACCAGGAACCGCACCGGGGCATCGCGCAGGCCCTGCAGCACGTTCATGTCGTAGGTGAGCGCCACGGGCTCCTGCGGATCGCGCAGCAGGTGGTAGTTCCACGCGGCCTGCGCCAGTCGCCGTCGCGGCAGCAGGCTGGCGTCGGTGTGCAGGATCGCCTCGTTGGCGGCATACGGCATTGCGCCCAGCGCGTCCTGTTCCGCGGGCGTCGGGGCTTCGAGCAGGGCCAGGGCCTGGTCGGAGTGGCAGGCGAGGAACACATGATCGAACGCTTCGACGTCCCCGGCGCGTGTCCGCAGCAGCACCTGGTTGGGCATCCGGCGGATGGAGGCGATCGGGGTCGACAGCCGCACGCGCGCCCGGGCCGCCGCGAGCAGCGCACGGACGTATTCGCGCGAGCCGCCACTGACGGTCTGCCAGACGGGCCGGTCGTCGACGCTGAGGAAACCGTGTCGGTCGAAGAAGCCGATGAAGAAGCGCGCCGGGAAGCCGAGCATGGCGGACGCTTCGGCCGACCAGATCGCACGGCCCATCGGCACGATGTAGTGCTCGACGAACTGCCGCGAGTAAGCGCCCGCCGCGATGAATTCGCCGAGGGTGACGTCGTGCGTGCCCGCTGCGTCGAGCCAGGCCCTGGCGCGGGCGTTGAAGCGCAGGATGTCCGCGATCATGCGCAGGAACGACGGTCGCACGAGGTTCCGCCGCTGGGCGAACAACGAGTTCAGCGACGTGCCGTTGTACTCCAGGCCCGTGCGTTCGCAGCGCAGGCTGAAGCTCATGTCCGAAGGCTGCCACGCCACGCCCAGCTCGCGCAGCATCGCGATGAAGTTCGGGTAGGTCCAGTCGTTGAAGACGATGAAACCCGTGTCGATCGGCCAGTGGCGACCGCCGATATCGACGTCGACGGTATTGGTGTGTCCGCCGGCGTAGTCAGCCGCCTCGAACACCGTGACCTGGTGCGCGGCGGAGAGCCTCCACGCTGCATACAGCCCGGCGACACCGGCCCCGACGATGGCGATTCTCATGCTGGGGTCGCCTCGCGTACGTCGCGGATGCGGTCGGGCACGGTGTTCAGGTCCCAGATCACGCCGAGCGCCGCCAGACCGCGCAGCAGGTAGTACGTGATGTCGAACTCCCACCAGTAAAAGCCCTGCCGCACGGCGCTCGGATAATGGTGGTGATTGTTGTGCCAGCCTTCGCCGAGCGTGATCAGCGCCAGCAACGCATTGTTGCGGCTGTCGTCCCTGGTGGGGTAACGACGCGAACCCCAGCCATGGGCCAGCGAGTTGATGGTGTAGGTGCCGTGATAACAGAGCACCGTCGAGACGAAGAAGCCCCACACCAGCAGTTGCCCGCCCGTCGTGCCGAGCGCAGGCGCGAAGCGCTCGAGCGCCATGCCGGTCAGCAGCAGGGTGAGCGCGAGCGCGAAAGGCACGAGGATGTCGAAGCGATCGAGCCAGCGCAGCTCCGGGTACTGCAGCAGGTCGCGTACGCGCCGCAGGTCGGGGTGGAAGTGGCGCTTCGACAGGAACCAGCCCAGGTGCGCCCAGACGAAGCCGTCCTGCACGGGTGAATGAGTGTCCTGCGGCCGGTCCGAGAACGCATGGTGATGACGATGATGCGCGGCCCACCAGATCGGGCCACGCTGCACCGCGGACGCGCCAAGCAGTGCGAAGGCGAACTGTGCCGCACGCGACGTCTTGAACGACCGGTGCGAGAAATAGCGGTGGTAGAAGCCGGTGATTGCGAACATGCGCAGCAGGTACAAGCCAACGCAGGTGGCAATCGCGGTCGTGCTGACGCCGACGTAGAACGCGAACAGGCACGCGAGGTGCATCAGTGCGAAGGGCACGATGCGCCCCCAGTCGACGCCGTCCGCAGCATGCGTCTCGTGCGTCGCCTCTGGATCGGGTTCGCCGGCATCGAACCACTGCCGCAGCTGGTGCAGGCAGCCCTCGGAATTATTCGTGCGGCGGTCCCTCACCGGCGGGCGGCGCGGCTTTCGAGGCCGAGCAACTGCACCCGCAGGTCGCCGACCACGCTGCGCGAATCGAGCCAGATCGACAGGAAGGCGGGGCCAAACGCCGGATCGTCGATCTCGCCCATCAAGCCCCGGTGATCGTAGAAGCGAGTGGCGAGCCCCGGGACCACCACGGTGGTGACGTTGTCGCCCGGCCCGACGTCCGACCAGAACGCGCGCAGCGAAGCGAGCCAATGCTCGCGCTGCTCCGGCGGCACTGAGCCGAGCAACCGCCAGGCGGTGGCCGTGATGCGGAGCAGCTCGTCGCGTGAAAACTGCCGCTGATACGACAGGCTCAGGGCGACGGGATCACCGGACTCGTAGCCGGTGAAGTTGCCGGCGGGCGTCCACAGGCTGGCGTGGTAGATGGGGCGTCCCAGCCAGCGCAGTTCGCCTGCGCCCACGCGCTGCAGGCCGTAATTGCCCTTGAGCACGGGCTCCGGCAGGTTCGACGCCCGCACGGGTCCCGCCAGCAATGTCGCGGCGGCCGCGAGCGCCAGGGTGATCGGGATGAGACAGGACGTCCGGCGTGACATGGTCGACTTTTCGCCGGCCCGGGGGGTGCGGATTCAGCTGCGAGTGCGCGCAACCGGTTCGCGGAGGGAGGCATAGGCCGCCAGTGCGGCGTCCCGGCTGGCCGCAAGTTCCACGATGGGACGAGGGTAGGTCTGCCCAAGTGCAACACCGGCCTGCGCCAGGACCTCCGCAGGGGCGTCCCAGGGGCGATGGATCCACCTGTCGGGCAGCTGCGCCAGTTCGGGCAGCCAGCGGCGGAGGTACGCGCGCGCAGGGTCGTACCGTTCGGCCTGCAGCACCGGATTGAAGATGCGGAAGAACGGGGCTGCGTCGGCGCCGCAACCTGCGGTCCATTGCCACCCGAGCGTGTTGGCTGCGAGGTCCGCATCGACCAGCGTGTCCCAGAACCAGCGGGCGCCGGCCAGCCACGGCTGCCGCAGGTTCTTCGTCAGCAGCGAGGCAACGATCATGCGCACTCGGTTGTGCATGTAGCCGGTCGTCCATAACTCCCGCAGACCGGCATCGACGATCGGGTAGCCGGTGTGGCCTTGCTGCCAGGCGCGCAGCAGGGCGGCGCTCTCCGCCCACGGAAAGCGCTCGAAGCGTTCGTCGAGTGGGCGCTCGGGTGTGTGCGGGTAATGGTGCAGCAGGTGATACGAGAATTCGCGCCAGCCGATCTCGCGGACGAAGCTGTCGGCGGATTTCGCCGCCTCCGGCTGATCGACGACGGCATTGCGCGCCGCGACCAGGCACTGGCGCGGACCGATCTCGCCGAAATGCAGGTGCGGCGAGAGCCGTGAACTCGCCGGGAGGTCCGGGCGATTGCGGCCTTCGTCGTAGCGGCCGATCCATTCGCCGCAGAATTGCTGCAGCCGCTGCTGCGCGCCGTTTTCGCCTGGTGTCCAGTGCCGGGAAAATGCCGTGTCCCACGCAACCCTCGGCAGCAGATCGAGTTCGTTCAGCGCCAGACTGGCGATGGGCTGCGCAGGTCCGCGCAGGCGCCTGGGTGCCGGCAGCGGCGCCGGTTGCGTATCGAGTCTCATCTGGCAGGCCCGCCAGAACGGCGTGAAGACGCGGTACGGTCCACCCTGGCCGCTGCGGATTTCCCACGGTTCGTGCAGCAGGTTCGCGTTGTGGCTCTCGCATTCGAAGCCGAGGTCGCGCAGGCCGGCCTTGACCGTCGTATCACGCGCGACGGTGGCAGGATCGTAAAGACGATTCCACACGACCTTGGTGGCGCCGACCTCGCGCGCAAGCTCGGTCAGCGCGGACAACGTGGGTCCTCGACGCAGGGTGAGTGCAACACCCTTCGTGCGCAGCGCCGCAGCGAGAGCGGCCAGGCTGTGGTGCAACCACCATCGACTCGCAGCACCCGGCGACCAGGGGCTTTCTTCTTCAGGTGCGTGCACGTAGACCGCCACGACGTGGTCGCTGTCCGCCACGGCCGCGGCAAGCGCCGGGTTGTCCGACAGCCGCAGGTCGCGCCGGAACCAGACGAGAGTGGTCGTGTCGCTCATGCTGCGTTCACCCTAATGGAAAAAGCCGCGCCCCGTGAGGAGCGCGGCCTTCGTTGCAGCCCGGGCCGGGTTAGCCGACCGAGTTGCGGAGCGCGGCGATGCGCTCTTCCAGCGGCGGGTGCGACATGAACAAGCGCTTGAAGCCGCCCGGCTTCGGGCCGCCGGCTATGCCGAACGCCGCCATCTTGTCGGGCAGCGCGCCGGAATGGCGCTGCTGCAGCCGCTCGAGCGCGCCGATCATGGCCTGGCGACCGGCCAGGTGGGCGCCACCCGCGTCCGCGCGGAACTCGCGCTGCCGCGAGAACCACATGACGATCATCATCGCGAACAGGCCGAGCACGAGCTGCGCAATGATCGAGGTGATAATGAACGCGGGGCCGTGGCCTTCTTCGGTCTTGAAGATCACGCGGTCCACGAAGTGGCCGATGATGCGCGAGAAGAAGAACACGAAGGTGTTCACCACGCCCTGGATAAGCGTCAGCGTGACCATGTCGCCGTTGGCGACGTGGCTCACCTCGTGCGCGAGCACGGCCTCGGCTTCCTGCTGCGACATGCTTTGCAGCAGGCCCGTGCTGACCGCGACCAGCGCCGCATCACGGCGCGCGCCCGTTGCGAACGCGTTCGGCTCGGGCGAATCGAAGACCCCCACCTCCGGCATGCCGATGCCTGCGGCCTGCGCCTGGCGCTGCACGGCGCCGACCAGCCAGCTTTCGGTGGCGTTGGCGGGTTGCGAGATCACCCGCACGCCCATCATGCGCTTGGCTGACCACTTGGAGATCGCGAGCGAGAAGAGCGAGCCCGTGAAGCCGACCACGGCCGACAAGACCAGCAGCTTGCCGAGGTCGAGGTCCGAGCCCTGCGCGTCCAGGATCGAATTGATGCCGAGCAGGTTCAGCACGATGCCCAGCAACAGCATGATCGCGAGGTTGGTGGCGAGGAACAGCAGAATCCGTTTCATCTTGGCGAGTCTCCAGCGGGCGATCCCTTGAGGCCCATTCGCTTGGGGTGATCTTCCGGGTTTCAATCCCTGCGGCATCCGGGCATGGCAGCGGGTCCCGGCCTGGGCGCATAATAGCAGGAAGCAAAAAACCGGAACCAAAGTTCGGACAACGGCCGTCTGCCGGAGTTCCGTCCGACCCGCGCGAGGTGTCCCGATGACCGCAAGTCCTGCCCGGCACTGGACGTTCCTGAGCAACCACGCACACGTCCTGGTCTGCCTGGCCCAGGACCCGGACGCGCGCCTGCGCGACGTCGCGCTCGATGTCGGCATCACGGAACGCGCAGTCCAGAATATCGTGAGTGACCTCGAGCAAGCCGGGGTAATCGTGCGTGAACGCGCCGGGCGGCGAAACTCCTATCGGCTCAACCTCGAGGTGCCGCTGCGCCACCCCCTCGAATCGCACAAGAACGTCGGCACGCTATTGTCGCTCGTACTTGACCGCGCCGGGCTCAAGCGTGTCCGCTCCGCCTGATGGCTCAGCGCGGCTGCGCCACGCGCTGCGCGAAGGCCAGGCGAAGCTTGCAGTTCGGCTCGCCCGCCTGCGCGAGGCCGACGAGCGCGATGTCCACCAGATCCGCGTCGATTGTCGGCGCCTGCGCGCCCTGCTCAAGTCATTCAAGCCGTTTTTTTCCCGGGAACAGGCATCCGGGTTCAGGGAAGCGCTCGGGCGGGTCGCCGACCTGCTCGCTGAGATCCGCGAACTCGATGTCCTCGCCGAGCAGCCGTCCCTGCGGCGCCCGTCCTGCGATCGCGAACTTGCCAGCGCGCGACAACGGGCCGTAAAGCGGCTCGCCCGTCGTTTGGCCAGTCCGTCGAATCGGGCGGCGGTCGAGGTGTCTGCCCGCGGCCCAGGCCGGGGCAACCTTGGGCTGCGCGCTGGAATCCCCGCTGTCGACGTGTTGCGACGCGTACGGCGCTCGTGGCGCCGGGCCCAACGCCTGCTGGATCCGCACCCGCGCACCCGGAAGGAACTGCACGAACTCCGTATTCGCTTGAAGAATTGCCGCTACACACTTGAAATTGTTGCGGATATATCGCCAAGGAATGCGGCGACACTGCGTCGCCGACTGCGCGACGCACAGCAGAACCTGGGTGATCAGCGGGATGCCGCAGCTGCGGCGAACTGGTTGCGCTCAGATCCCGGGCGCGCGGCGCGCGCCCGGGCTGCGCTGCGGTCGCTGGAACGACGGGTGAAGACCCTGGACCGGGGCCTCGCTCCGACGCTCGAGCGCGTTGCCCGTGCCGGAAAGCGCTGGGACCACGCAATCACCCGTTTGATCGAGCTGGACCTCAGAGGTCCATCCTGACGACGAGCAGCCCGCCTGAATTCGGTTCCGTTTGGACCGAGAATCCGAAGCGGCGTGCCCAGGCGGCGATCCGCGCATTTTCGGCCAGGGTCGTGCCTTCGAGGCAATCGATTGCGCGAGCCTGTGCCGCGGTGGCCAGCGTACGCATCAGTTCCGTGCCGAGGCCCCGTCCCTGCCAGTCATCGGCCACGACGATGGCGCATTCGGCGCGTCTCGTTGCTTCGATGCGGGCATAGCGGCTCACGCCGACGAGGGTCTCGCCGGTGGCATCCTGCGTGATGCCGCCGACCGCCAGCCGGTCGTAATAGTCGAGGTCCAGCAGCCGTTCGAGATCGCGCTCGCTGGCCGTCGTGGCGAAATACTGGACGCGCTGGTAGAGCGTCTGTGGAGACAGCCCCTCGATGAAGCGTCGCTCGAGAGCGAGGTCTTCGTGGCGAAGTGGGCGGATGGTGACCGCGGGCGCACCGGCAGGCTGCCAGGTGCGTTCGAGCTCGCAGGGGTAGCGGCCCCGGAGGGCCTCAGGATCGACCGGCGCTGGGGAGGAAGGCCGCGTCACTCGCGATCGCGGTATTCGTCGTCGTCTTCGTCGAGGTCGTCGTCCTCGTCATCGTCCCAGTCGTCGTCCTCATCCTCGTCGTCTTCGTCGAGGTCGTCGTCCTCGTCGTCTTCGTCATCGTCTTCGACGACGTCGTCGACCCAGCCTTCCGGGGCGACGGCGAGTTCGAGATCCATCTCGTTCCACTGGTCGAGGTCGATTTCCCGAATCTCGCGATCCGGCCACTGGATGCGGATGATCTCGTCGTCAGGGTCGACCGAAAGCACCTGGAACGATTCCTCGTTGTCGAGATCTTCGTACCATTGGCCTGCCTGCGGTTCGTAGTCACGGCTCACGGGTAAACCCTCGGCGGCAACGCCGCCCGAAAACGGCATCAGAGCGCGAACAACTATACGGTTGGGCGCTCCGCGCAGGCAACCGGAACACACCGATGCTGCACTGCCGCAATTCACGTACACTCGGGGTAGACCGAGGGTCTGCCAGAGGACTAGATCGTGTACACGTACCGCGCCCCGCTCCGTGATATCCGTTTTGTCGTCCACGACGTGCTCGACTTCGAGCAGAACTACCGCGCCTACGGCCGCGAAGACCTGAACCGCGAGTTGCTCGAGGGCATCCTGGAGGAGGGCGCGCGCTTCGCCGAGGATGTGCTGGCCCCCACCAATCGCGTCGGCGACGTCCACGGCCTCGTGTTCGAGAACGGCGAAGTCAAGACCCCGCCCGGCTTCAAGGAAGCCTACGACCGCTACTGCCAGGATGGCTGGATCACGATGACAGCCGACCCGGCCTGGGGCGGCCAAGGCCTGCCAGGCGGTTTCGCGCTGGCCTTCGGCGAGATGCTGGTGTCCGGCAACATGGCGTGGCGCATGTATTCGGGCCTGACCGAGAGCGCCGCGCTCACGATCGCAGCCCACGGCAGCGAGACGCTCAAGCAAACCTACCTGCCCAGGATGATCGCGGGCGACTGGTCCGGCACGATGTGCCTGACTGAAGCGCACAGCGGCACCGACCTCGGCATCCTCAAGACCAGGGCCGAGCCGCAGGCGGACGGCTCCTACGCGATTACCGGTACCAAGATTTTCATCAGCGCCGGCGAGCACGACCTGACCAGGAACATCGTGCACCTGGTGCTGGCGCGATTGCCCGACGCACCGGCGGGCACCCGTGGCATCAGCCTCTTCGTCGTGCCGAAGTTCCGGCCCGATGCGAACGGCGATGCGGGTGAACGCAATGGGGTCGTGTGCGGCTCGATCGAGCACAAGATGGGTATCCACGCGTCGCCGACGTGCGTGATGCACTTCAACGGCTCGATCGGCTGGCTGCTCGGCAAGCCGAACGAAGGCCTCGCCTGCATGTTCACGATGATGAACCAGGCGCGCCTCGGCGTCGGGCTGCAGGGCCACGGCCTGTCGGAACTCGCATGGCAGGCATCGATTTCCTACGCCAACGATCGCCTGCAGGGCCGCGCCATGACGGGCGTGAAAGAGCCCGGCAAGGCGGCGGACCCGATCATCGTCCACCCCGACGTGCGGCGCATGCTGCTGACGCAGAAGGCGCTCGTCGAGGGCGGCCGCGTCTTGTGTTTCCTGACCGGACGCGAGATCGACAGCGCGCACCTCAATCCGGACCCGGAAGCCCGCCGGGCATCGAGCGACCTGATCGCTTTCCTGACACCGATCGTGAAGGGCTTCCTGACCGAGGCCGCGATGGAAGTGACGAGCCTCGCCGTGCAGATCCACGGCGGCCACGGCTTCATCC
>Ga0224500_10001569_pt1 | contig 13347 bp, 14 predicted proteins | sample SF_Oct11_sed_USG_FD_168126 | JGI IMG/M metagenome (GOLD analysis project Ga0224500, IMG submission 168126) | Sediment microbial communities from San Francisco Bay, California, United States - SF_Oct11_sed_USGS_4_1 | ecosystem: Environmental > Aquatic > Marine > Sediment | place: USA: California... | reverse complement strand
CACCGGGCTGGGTCCTTTGTACGCCGGGAGCAGCGAAGGATGGCCGTTCACGACTCCGAGCCGAGGCACGGCGAGCGCTTCCGCTGGGATCTTCCACGGGAACCCGGCACAGAAGACGACGTCCGGCTTGAAGACCCGTAGGAACGGCGAAATCCGATCCCTGCGCGCCGCAATGACAACGTCCATGTCCGGCGGTGTCGCGCTGAGAGCGCTCTCGAGCCCTCCGTATCGCTCGACGCCCTCGCGAGCCATGAGCAGCGCGACGGGCTCGTGACCGTGCGCTCGGAGCAGCGAGCTGAGCCCCTGCACGGCGGGCGCGATCTGCGCGATCAACACGACCCTCATGACGAGGGGGAACCTACCCGCGTTCGAAGTAGCGCATGCGCTCCCAGTCTGTGACGACCTTGTCAAACAGCGCCTGCTCCGTATGCGCGTAGTTCAAGTAGTGGTCGACCACCTGGTCGCCGACGCGCCACGTGCCATCGTCCCGAGCTCGAGCGCGAGGATCGCCTCGCGCAAGGTCGACGGAAAGCGCTCGGCATCCGACTCGTACGCGTTCCCTTCGAGTGCGGCCGACAGTGGAAACTCGCTCTCGATCCCGTGGATACCCGCCGCGATGATCGCAGCGAACGCGAGGCGACGATGCCACGACTTGGGCGGCACGGGCGGTCAACCATCTGATCGTCCAAACGGAAGCGCTCGCCGGTTGGCGGGCCGGCCGGACGCTCGCAATTTGCGAGAAGTTCTTCTTGGCCACCCCTTGATCGGACACGTCCGCTGTCGTACATTCCTGCTGCGCCGAGCACGGGGCGCCGGTAGGACGAAGCCCCCCGAGGAGCACTACGCGGAAGCGGAAGGTTCGTCGGGAAGGTGGACGAAAGCGTTCCCGGCTCGGCGAACTCTTCGAGGCCGGGCCTTCGTGCCCGGCCCTTTTTCTTCTCTAAGCATCCCAGAGCACACACGGTTGATCGCAGTTTCACCCTGTGTGAAAAGAAAACTTCGCAATTTGCGAAGACTTCCCTCGCGACGGCCTTGACGCAGTTTGCCTGCCCACCTAGTGTCCCGATTGCACCGAGCACGGAGCGTCTGAGGTTGATGGCTCCCCGACAGGCACTCGCTTCGGCGGAGGTCAGTCGGGAAGCCGGACGAAGACGTCACCGGCTCGGTGCATTTCGTTGTAGGCGCGACCCGCTCGTCGGCGCGGCCTCGAATAGATCGTTGTCGATCGTTCGCCCAACATCGATCAGCCTCCGCGCGACTCGAGAAAGTAGGGCACGAGCGCGTCGGCCTCGGTCGAGACGGTGACGTGAATCGCTGCCGGCTCGCGAACCCACGCAATCAGGCCGCGCGCGGCGAGGTCGTCGAGCATGAACTGGAACGCTCGAGCTTGCGCCGTGGATTCGTAGCGCCGCCGGATGTCGAACGCGTATCCCGTGGTGTGAAGCGAGTAGTCGGACGTGGCTTCGGAGTTCTCCTCCCGCAGAAGCGCCTGGTAGGGGTCGTCACGCACGGTGCTCGTGACCACAAGTGGAGCCGTCGCACCGCCGTACTCGTGGACACGTTGGGCGAGATACATGAGCAGAGCCAGTGCCTCGGGGCGAAGCCCCCGGTAGAGCTGCTTTTCGAGACCGAGTCGCGGAGCAAGTTCGCCCATTGTCTCGTCCACTCCAAACCAATACCTGCGGGGATCGTGAGGCAACGGCAGCAGCGCGTGACTCTCCCACGCCTCCTCGAGGTCGTTCCTGTCTGCGAAGCGCTCCGTCAGGAGGCGCGGATGGAGGACTTCCTCGGCGCTTGCCTTGGACCCGTGCAGCTCGTCGAGATCGCGCAACCGGTCCGGGTCCTCGCGATAGAGCCGCATGATGTCCTTCGCGGCCAGCACCCGCCAGTAGTACGTCGGCGAATCGTCTCCCAGCCGCGAGAGAAGAATAAAGGCGGAAAGTCGGTGGGCCGGCGTCGTGTCGAAGAAGACGCGGGCCCAGGTGAGATCGTTCTCCTCGACGAGCTGTGGAATCGAGATACCGCGGTTGCCCCCTGCGTAGGCGCTGAGGACGTTCGACAGGTTGCCGATCCCCATGTGATACGAGACGACGGCGAGGTCGTCGCGCCCCAATCTCTCGCGAGCGGTTGTCAGGTACCTGACGGTCCCCGCCAGCGCTCGCACGGGATCGAACCGCGCGTCGATCGTGCGCCGTCGCTCGCCGAGACGGCCTGCGGTGAGCGCGTCGCCTCGCTGCGCGGCGGCACGAATCCGAGTCGTCAGCCTCCGGCTCTCGGCGAGGTCCACGCGCATGTCGAGGAAGCTCGTCGCCGTCTCGGCCAGGATCTGGGTCAAGCCCGAGGCTCGAGCCGGGTCGTCGCCGGCGATCACATCGGGTCGGCCGCCGCTCTCGAGAAACACGATCGCCTCGACGACGTCTGCATCGAGATCACTGCCGGCGATCGCGTCCTCGATGAGGGGCCGGAACTCCGCGGTGCGGCGTGCCGCCGCGAGAACGCCGCCCGGGCTCTTCGCGAAGAGCGGATGACTGAGCCCGAATGCTGCCGCGCGTTCGAGATCCGCATCCTGCCCGTCCTCGTAGGCGAGCGGGTCCGACACGGTCGGTTCGCCTCGGGGAACGAGCATGCGAGCGCCACCGCCTCCGTCGGTCGAGCGGACGAACGCCGCTGCCACGATCGCAAGTCCGAGGAGAGCAAAGGCAGCTGCGATCAGTCGGCGGCGGCGGATTGTGCGCCGGTCAGGTCGAGAGCGGACCACTGGAACGTGACATTCTCGCCGACGGACCGCTGTTACCGGTCCAGGCGAAGCACAAGGGTGCCGTCATCGCTGAGCAGCGGGACGAAGTCCGCGACGTCGGCATCGGCGGTGACTGTGCAGTTCTCATCGGAGACACCGACTATCCGTCGGCTCGGAACGAGGTACACGAGTCTCTCGGAGACGCCCCCCCGTACGACCAGCGCCGGGCCGTCGATCTCTCCGGGCGCCAACTCCATGCCGACGACGGTCCCGAGCTCTCCGTAACGCCCGAGCACGCGATACCCGACGAGGCCGGGACGTTGGTCGCCTCGAGTGCTCAGACGACCAGCGGAAGCGTCTCGGAAAACTGGCTGATCCTCCCGCAGCGACCCCGGACGTAGACCCGTCGCCTTGACCGGTCGACGGCCGTGACGAGAGACCACGGAATCACCGGGTAACTACGTCCTACGAGCCTACGGACGGCAACGACGACGTAGACCGGCATGCTCGTCTCGGAGCGGATGACGCGCTCGATCCTTCCGAGGGCTCCGTCCTGGGCGAGGACGGTGTCGCCGACACGAGCCGCGGGGGTGGAGTAGGTTTCGGCGCGCAGCGCTTCACGCGGGTCCGTCGCTGAAGAATGTGTCGCCAAAGCGCGGGTCGCATGGAGAAGTTCCATGCCCGCATGGTGTAGCCGCGTCGTGGTGAAGGCTCCCCGCGTTGCCTGGGTTCTCTATGGATCGTGTGAGGGTTTCCTCACGGACAGGGCCACTACAACACCGTCCGCATACTTCCTCGCATGCAGTCCCGGATACTGAGCATGCGCTGGTGGTTGGCACTTGCGTTCGCGAGCATCGCCGCACTTACCGCGGTCGCCGTGGCGCAGGTGTTCAACGCGAGAAGTGAAGATGCAATTCGTGCCCGCGCCCGGGAGCTCACCGCCGGCTCGGCGGTCACGGCGGCCCTCGAAGTCACATCCGCATCTGACAGAGGCGATATCCAGCCAGCCGTCGACCAACTCGGTGAGTCGCAACAGCTCGCTCTCTTCGTTTTCGACCGCCAGGGGTCGCCTCTCACTCCCGAGCAATCGCGGGGAATCAACGTCGCGTCGCTCCCGAACTTCGCCAAGCTTCGAGATACGGCGCTGCAAGGAAGGCGAGTGGTTGACACCGTCGACGGCGGGCGCTTGGTCACCGTTGCACTCCCCCTTCGTGGAGAGAACGCCGCGGTACTGATCGCCGTCGCAGCCAGGCCGGATCTCGAAGATGCGCTGGGAATCGTGCGGGCCGAGATTCTGCGGGCGGCGCTGTGGGCCGTCGCCATCGGCGCACTGGCCGGCCTTGGCGTCGCGCTCCTTATCACTCGGCGGCTGCGCAGGATCGCAACCGCCGCTGCCGACATCGAGCAGGGTCGGTTCGACCGAGAGCTGAGGCCCCACTTCCACGACGAGCTCGGCACGCTCGCCGGGACGATCGACCGGATGCGTGAGCACCTCCGTAGGTCCTTCGAGGAGCTCGAAGAAGAGCGGGATCGGCTGCAGCGCCTGCTCGAGCAGCTGCAGGAAGGTGTGGTTGCGGTCGACGACGGTCTCGTCGTCCAGTTCGCCAACTCGCGCGCTCACCGCCTGCTTGGGACCGACTTGGCTGTCGGCAAGCCGCTGCCAGAACCTTGGCCGGCGTTTTCGCTTCGTGAGGCCGGGAGGTCTCTGTTCGATCCCGGGACGAGCGCCGAAACGATGCGCGTCCATCCCGATCCCGAGCGGACGTACCTGATTGCGCTCTTACCCGCCACCAGTCGCTCGCATGCGGGTGTTGTCGTCCTCACGGACGTCACCGATCAGGAGCGCCGGGAGCGCGCCGAGCGCGAGTTCGTCACGAACGCCGCACACGAGCTTCGAACCCCGCTCTCCGCTATCGCGAGCGCCGTCGAGGTGCTTCAGCAAGGCGCAAAGGAGCAACCGGCAGATCGCGACCGGTTCCTCGCGGTCGTCGAGCGCCAGACGACGCGCCTGACCCGGCTGGCGCACGCGCTTCTGACTCTGGCGCGCGCCCAGACCCGGTCGGAGTCGGTCCGACTCGAGCCCGTCCCGCTGTCTCCCATGCTGCGAGACATTGCGGAGAACGCCGGTGATCCTTCGGTTTCGGTCGAGCTCTGCTGCGAGAACGTCGAGGTGCTGGCGCACAGCGAGCTTCTCCATCAGGCACTCGATAACCTCGCAACCAACGCCCTCAAACACGCGAGCGGACAAGGCGTCACGCTCCGAGCGACGCACCTCGATCACCGCGACGTCCGAATCGAGGTGGCGGACGAGGGCCCCGGGATGAAGCCGTTCGAGGCCGGCAGGGCATTCGACCGCTTCTACAGAGCGGCGGGTTCCAACGGTGAGGGCTTCGGTCTCGGCTTGTCGATCGTCCGCGAGGTCGTCGGCGTGATGGACGGAACTCTGTCGATCGAGAGCCGATCCGAGGAAGGGACTACGGTATCGATCGTGCTCAAGTCCGCCGGGGAAGCGAGGGGGTGCCGATGAGTCCCCGCGTCCTCCTCGTCGACGACGAGCGCGACATCCTCGATCCTGTGACCTACGCGCTCGAGCAGGAAGGGTTCGAGGTAAAGACCGCCGACGACGGCTTGGCGGCGCTCGCTGCCGCGCGAGGAGAGCCTTTCGACGTCGTGCTCCTCGATGTGATGCTTCCCGGCATGTCGGGAATCGACGTCTGTCGCACGCTCCGGGGCGAGAGCGACGTTCCGATCGTGATGCTCACCGCCCGCGACGGGGAGGTAGACCGTGTTCTCGGCCTCGAGCTCGGCGCAGACGACTATGTGACCAAACCCTTCTCGACCGCCGAGCTGGTAAGCCGGATCAGGGCGATACTGCGCCGTCGAGAGCTCGACAGGCAGTCAGGGCCGGGGACCGAGCTCCGTGTCGGCGGGATCGTTCTCGATCTAGCGAGACATGTCGTTACAGTCGACGGCCGCGAAGTGAATCTGACCCCCTCGGAGTTCCGACTTCTGCTGCTGTTCGCGGAGGAGCCCGAACGGGCGTTCACGAGACACCAGATCATGGAACACCTCTGGCAGACGCCGTACGTGGGCGACACGCGGGCATGTGATGCGCACGTCTCGAACCTCAGGCGCAAGATCGAAAGGAACCCCGCGCATCCCGAGCGGATCGTCACTGTTCGCGAGGTCGGCTACAAGCTCGTCCCCGCCGAGTCTGTGAGGTAATCCTCACAGACTCGGAACACGCTGGCCACAAGCCTGATGACGTCCCTCACTCGGCTGTCCTACCTTGGGACTCATGATGACCAAGGTACGAACATTCTCGTCAGAACCGATATCAGTTAGGCGCGTCGGTGCGAGCGTCTGGATCCTTCGCCTTCGCGAGTCGCTCGAATTCCGCGCGGCAGCCGCACTCCGAGAGGCGTTCGGCGAGGCGATCAGGCGTGACGCGAACGACGTCGTCGTCGATCTCGCCACGGCGGATTCGGTCAGTGCCGAAGGGGCAGCTGTGCTCGGAGAGATGGCGGATCTCATGCGCAGCCGTAACGGCGCCCTCTGGATTGCAGCTCCGGGGCCGGGAGGCGACAGCTACACGCTGCGGCCGGTTAGAGAGTCGGCGCCTGGCGGTTTGACAGGAGTCAGCGCTGCCCTCGATGGCGCGCTCTCTGAGCTGTCGAAGATTCGCACGGGATACAGCGTGCGAGAGGCGTCCGCGATTCTGGCGGACCGGTTCGAGGAGCCGGCACTCTATGTCTCGGATTTCGCAGGAGTGCCGGCATGAGCGACGGACGCTTCCACCTCGTCACGGTGCAAGACGGCCGTGAGTTCGTCTCCACCATCGCACTGTCCAAGGAGGACGCTCAGGGCCTCTTGGCGATGGACACCCTGCTGCATCGGGCGGCGGGATGGCGGGTGATGGAAGGCCACGGCGTCGTGGTGGCACGTCGAGGGGACGTCGTTCGGCTTGTAAGCGCTCGCGGTTTGGATACGCCGACCGATAGCAGCCTCTCGGAGGATCTTCAGAGTCGCCGGGTTGCGTGACAGGCAACCTGGTTCACCCCGACGGTAGGCAGACAGATGGGACAAACACACAGATCCCTGCTCGAGAGCAGGGCTATGGATGGAGGTGCATGACGATGAGCGACAAAGAGAAGAAGAACAGTCCACCGCGCCACCGGAAGGGCGCGCACGCAGTCGTACTTGCCGTCCTGCTTTCGGCGGCACTGACTGCGTTGGTGCTCCCGCTGAGCGGCGCGGCTCGCCCGCAAGCCGCGCCGGCGAACACGTCCCCCCCGACGATCACCGGATCCGCTCTCAAGGGTGAGACACTCGTGGCCGGTACGGGGAGCTGGACCGGCACGGCCCCCATCAGCTTCGCGTTCGAGTGGCGACGCTGTGACAGCGCCGGGGCGAACTGCACTGCGATCCCGAGTGCGACCAACACCACCTATGTGCTCGTGGGCGCAGACGTCGGCGCGCGTATCCGCGTCCTCGTGAGCGCGTCGAACGCGGAGGGTTCCGGCTCCGCCCTGTCCGAGGCGACTTCGGTCGTCACCGACGACAGCGGCGCGCCGAAGAACACCGCGGATCCCTCGATCTCCGGCACGCCGAACGTGGGCCAGCGGCTCACTGCCACGACTGGCACGTGGACGGGCACCCCGCCGATCTCGTTCTCCTACCAGTGGGTGCGGTGCGGTTCGGACGGGGGCGCCGCGGATGGCAGCAACTGCAATAACATCACGGGTGCCACGGGGACGTCTTACGTTCTCGTCTCCGCGGACACCGGGTGGCGCATTCGCGTTCGCGTTACTGGAACCAACGCTGTCGGGTCGACAACCTGGGCCTCAAACGCGACCGCCGCGGTGAAGGCGGGCGTCTCGAAGCCGGTGAACACGCAGCGGCCGAGCGTTTCGGGTACGCAGGTCGAGGGCTCGACACTCACCGTGAATCGCGGGTCGTGGACCGGCGGCGGGACGATCAGCTTCACGTACCAGTGGCTTCGCTGTGACAGCGGAGGTGGGAACTGCGTCTCGATCCCGCGTGCAACCGGCACGCAGTACCGGCTCACGTCGAGCGATGTCGGGCGCAGGGTGCGGGTCAACGTGACGGCGCGAAACAGCGCCGGCTCGACGACCGCGATCTCCGGCGAGCAGGCCGTAGTGGCCCCCTCCGGACCCGTGGGCGTGATCACGTTGCCGTCCGGCGAGAAGTCGATTCCGGTCACGAGTGTCCCCAAGACCGAGCGCCTGATCGTCGATCAGGTCAGGTTCACACCGAACCCGATTCGGTCACAGGTCGCCCCGTTCAGCGTCCAGGTCCGGGTGAAGGACACGCGCGGCTTCGTTGTGCGCGACGCGATCGTGTTCGTGCGCTCGACGCCGCTCGTCAGCAACGCGGCAGCCCCCCGTCGGCCGACCCTCACGGACGGATGGGTCGTGTTTCAGATGACCCCACGGTCGAGCTTCCCGCAGCCGCGGAACGGGTACAACGTGCAGTTCTTCGTGAAGGCCTACAAGAACGGCGACAACCCGCTGGCAGGCATCGCGGGCTACCGACTCGTCCAGGTCAAGCTCGCCCGCTGACCGCAGAAAGAGTGTCCATCCGTAGAGCACGACGTGGGCTCCGATGAGCCCACGTCGTGCTATCGCGATGGGTATTCGTGAGAACGTTTCGATCAAGTTCCCGCAAATTGCGCGGGATTTCGTGGTTTCAGTGCTTGACCTGAGACAACCTGGTCCATAGAGTCCCCGATGCACCGAGTACGGAACGCCCGAGGTTGATGGCTCTCCGATCGGCAGTCGCTTCGGCGGCGGTCAGTCGGGAAGCCGGACGAAGGCGCCACCGGCTCGGTGCATTTTCTTTGGGCGCGTATCCTGGCCGGCGTGCGACGCCTTCTCTTCCTCGTCAGCTCGATCATCTTCGTCGACGCGATGCTCTTCACAGCGCTGACCCCGCTCGTGCCGGGATACGCGGAGGAGTACGGCCTCTCGAAAGCCGGTGTGGGGCTCCTCGTTGGCGCGTACGGGGCCGGGGCGCTGTTCGGCGGCATTCCGGGAGGCCTTGCGGCTGCACGCTGGGGACCGAAACGAGCCGTCGTCGGCGGCCTCTTGCTCCTGTCCGTTGCCAGTTTTGCGTTTGCGGGCGCCGACAGCGCACTCGCGCTCGGCGGTGCGCGCTTCGTCCAAGGCATCTCGAGCACGGCGACCTGGGCGGGCGCACTCGCGTGGATCTCGGTCGCCGCGCCTCGGGCGAGACGCGGCGAGGTGATAGGAACTGCGTTCGGCGCCGCCGTATTCGGTGCCGTGCTGGGACCGATGTTCGGCGGTCTCGCCGAACTCGCGGGGATTCGGCTTTCGTTCACTGTCGTCGGTTTGCTCACGCTCGTCTTCGCGGCGCTCGCGTCGTTCGCCGGATCCTCGCCCGTCGAAGCCGCAACGTTCAGGGGGCTCAGGCTCGCGCTTCGGGACAAGCGGTTTCTCGGAGGCCTCTGGTTGAACATGCTTCCGGCGATGCTCTTGGGCCTCCTCATCGTGCTCACGCCTCTCGCTCTCGACGACGCCGGCTGGACCACCTTCGCGATCGCCACCGTCTTCTTCGTCGCGGGTCTGATCGAGGTTTTCCTCAATCCGTTCCTCGGTCGTTTCAGCGACCGGGTCGGACGCCTCCTCCCAGTTCGCGTCGCGCTGACGGCGTCGGTGGCTGTCGCTATCGGCCTCGCCGTCGCAACGGTTTCAGGCCCAGCGCTCATCGCGCTCCTGGTGTGCGCCGCGGCGGCCAGCTTCGGCAGTCTGTATACGCCAAGCATGGCGCTGACGTCACATCGAGCGGAAGCAGTGGGGCTCGCGCAAGGCCTGGCGTTCGGCGTCATGAACACCGCCTGGGCTTTCGGTGAGCTCGTCGGTCCGTCCGCCGGAGGGGCGCTCGCCGACGCATACGGAGATGCCACGCCGTTCGTCGTCGCCGGCGGGCTCTGCGCCCTCACCCTCGCCGCTACCTACCGTGTCGCAGGAAGGGTCCGCCCCCGTGCAGCGTGACCACTGGAATCGCAAGTACGCGGCAGCAGAGAGCCTGTGGAGCACGAGGCCCAATCGCTTCCTCGTTGCCGAGGTTGCCGACCTCGAGCCGGGACGTGCGATCGATCTCGCCTGCGGCGAGGGCCAGAACGCCTGCTGGCTCGCCGAACGTGGTTGGGATGTACTGGGAGTCGACTTCTCCGAGATCGCGATCGCCAAGGCTCGCGAACGGGCCGCGCGAGAACAGCTCACCGTGGAGTTCGTCTGCGCCGACCTCCTCGAGTATGAGCCTGAGCCCAACGCCTTCGATCTCGTGGTCGTGCTGTACCTCCACGTCCCGGCGAGCGAGCGCGTCCGAGCTCTCGACCGAGCCGTCTCGGCACTTGGAGCCGAAGGAACATTCCTGCTCGTCGGGCACGATCTGAGCAACATCGCCGGCGGCGCCGGGGGGCCGCGCGACCCCGACCTTCTCTACACGCCCGACGACATCGCCGCCGAGCTCGCCGGCCTCGAGATCGAGAAAGCCGAGCTCGTATTCCGCGACGTCTCGGGCGCGGATAGACCAGCGATCGACGCGCTCGTCAGGGCGCGTCGGCCCGAGCGCGTCTGAGGGAGGGTGGGTAGCGCTCGAGCACCCAGTCGGAGTCGAGTGGCGAGAGACGATAGTCGCGTCCGTTGACGAATGCGTAGTCGCCGCGGCGCGGATCCATGGGGAGCCGCGACTCCACCGGGTACCAGCGGTTGTGACGATCGATCAGATCGTTGACTTCATCGAAGGCTGCCTTCTTCGCGACGGTCCGCCAACGCCGGCGAAAGCGCACCGGGTCACCGTCGCACTCCTCGGCTAGGGCGTGCCACGCCGCAAGAAGCGTTCCCCCGTGAGCCTCTGTCCGCTGTTCGATCTCCCGAAGGCGGAGCATGTACGGAAGCGGGCCTCGCGTGGCGGCGAGGTATGCATCCGCGCGCGGACTGAAGTTCCGCATACGGACGGGGAGCGGCTTCCCAGCGAGTGGAATCGAGCGGAGATCTTCATCGAGAGCAGCCTTCTCACGGCGCTGTCGCGGGGTCTCCGGGAGCACGATTCCCTGGCGCATGGTCGCGTCACGCTCGGCCCTCTCCATCACCTGAATTAGACCTGACGAGCGCACGGCCGGTCACTCCCGGGCGTACCGACGCATCGTTCAGGTGAGCCTCAGCGAGGCGAGGCGAACGTTGCAGTCCAGACGATCGCGTCACCGGCGCCGAGCAAACCAGGCGCACGCGCAGGAGCTGCACCGACGTCTCGGAAGCTCGCATCGAGCACGTTCGCTCGATGCGGTGGCGACTGGAGCCATGCCATTACGACGTCACGTGCCGACACGTGCCCCCGTATCCCCGCAAACAGATTCTCACCGAAGGTCGCGTAGCGATAGCCGGAAGCGCGAACGGCTGCAGTCACGTCGGTACCGCACGGCGTGTGCGAGAACTGACTACACGATGCGACTCCCTGACCTTTGAGCGCGGCAGCGCGGCGCAGTGCAGGTCGTTGCGTGAGCCGGCCGCGGCGATCCTGTGCGCGGGCCCAGTTGACAAGACAGCTGATCGCCCGGGCTTGCGCGGCAGGAGCTGCGGCTGCGTCGTCCGCGGCCTTACATGCCCCAGACGGCGCCAGATACGCGTTCCACCCACGCCCCGCCCCGTCGGCACGACCAACGACGAGGAGCGCCGCCAAGAACACCAGAGTTGTCGCCGTCGCGATGAGGCGGACCGGAGCTGCCGCAGACGCAGAGGTCACGGTTCGCACCGTGCCCCAATACCGATCCGGATCCTTGCCCTGATCGGGGGGTACCTCGTCCCCCGAGTCAGTGATCCTGCCCTCGCCACGGATCACTCGGCGACTCTATCTACTCCCCCTGGTTGGTGAGAGCGCCATGTAGCCGCTGCAAGGAGCCCGAGCGCAAGAGTGGGCAGCACGGTCAGCGCGCGATAGAGGAGCGTCGCCGTCACCGCCTCGGCGTTGGGAGCGCCGAACGCGACGAGCGCTCCGGTAAGTCCGATCTCAACGATCCCCACGCCGGCGGGCGTCAGCGGAATCGCCCCCAGGATTCGCACGAGCGCCCACGCAGCGAAGGCTTCGACGACCGTGATCTCGGACGCGGTCACGCCGACGACCCGCAGGCACACGACGAGCAGCACAAACACGGTCAAGTGGCCGGCGAGCGTCCCGAGCGTGATGACGTGCCACCGCCGACGAAGAAGGCCGAGCGCCTGGGTGCGAAACCTGACGAAGCTTTCGCCTCCCCACGAGACGGGCTCGCGTCGAACGAGCCGCTTCAGGCGGTTCACGATCCGAGCCGCTCTCCCGCCGATGCTTCGAGCCCGGCGCGGCCGGGACAGCGTCAGCCCGAATGAGACGAGGACGACGACTAGGATGACAACGGCGACGATCGCCGCCGTTCGAAGTGCAGGGTGATCCTCGTCGGCAGCGGTCAGCAGCGCGAGAGCGACCACCGGAAAGGCGAGGTTCGCAAGTTGGTTCCAGATCCCGGTGACCGCCACGGCGAGGCCGACCGGCCCCGATCCGAACCCCCACGAGCGGAGCATCGAGTATGAGCCCGCCATCCCGACCGCTGCGCCGGCCGGCGAGACGATCGCGAGAGCCGTCGATGCCTGGGTCATCGCCATCGCCTGGCGGTAGCCGAGCCCTGGTAGAGCCGCCATCCAGGGTGGTGGGAACGTTGCGAGGTTCAGCAGCGTCGCACCGACCAGAAGCAGCCAGTCCCGCCAGTCGAGCTCGCGCAGCACGTCGAGGACTTCTCGATAGTCCGCGATCTGCGGGAGGAAGAACACGAAGACGGCGACGACCACGGCGATCGTTCCGACTCCTCCGAGGAGTCGCTTGTGCGTCTTCGTCAAGCGCCGCTTCGGCGGGGCCGTGCCGTCCGACATACGCTGGAACCTATCGTCCTACCGACACCGCAACGGAAGGAGTCGCACCATGAAGTCCGTCCGACGTCTCACGATCACCCCTGGAACCGCGCTGGGACTCATTGCTCTGTTCTTCGCGCTGGGCGGCTCCGCGTTCGCTGTCGGCGAGCGCATGCAGGGCCCGTCCGTTGCCCAGAAGCGGTGCGCGAACGGAGCGGTGCGGGGTACTGCGACTGTCACCGGAGTCGCGAGCCAGGGCATCGCAAACCTCCCTGACAGGTTCACGAGCGCCGGCAACCTCTTCTCACGCAAGTTCAACTGCACCGGCAAGGCAGTTCAGGTGCGACGCGTGGAGACCGGCGTGTTCGAGATTCGCTTTGTCGGAGTCTCAGGGGCAAGCGGGGTCGGAAGTGCGACCGGTGACGCCTACGCCACGGTCGAGCCCGCGGCAGGCGGTGCCTTCAAGGTCACCATGCACCCGGCCGGACGCGACGACAGGGTCGACCTGCCTTTCACGATCGTCGTCGTCTAGGCCGCTACGGAAGGCGGGGGGCGACGACCGCGGAGAGGACTCCGGCCACGAGTAGAAGACCTGCCGCGATCGCCACGAACAGGAAGGTGATCTCGCTCTTACCGGGCTCGCGGCCGAGCCGCGAGCCGAGGTTCCCGTACGCCCTCTCCAGCGTCTCG
>Ga0224500_10001568_pt1 | contig 13359 bp, 14 predicted proteins | sample SF_Oct11_sed_USG_FD_168126 | JGI IMG/M metagenome (GOLD analysis project Ga0224500, IMG submission 168126) | Sediment microbial communities from San Francisco Bay, California, United States - SF_Oct11_sed_USGS_4_1 | ecosystem: Environmental > Aquatic > Marine > Sediment | place: USA: California... | reverse complement strand
AATGCACGCCGTGCAGCACATGACTCTTGCCGTAGAAGGCGTGGAGCTTGTCGACCTCGAGCATCAAGTCTCCTGCCAGCGGGAGGCATCCGCGGTCTGCGCATCGGCCAGCACGGAGCCGAGGTAGGCCTCCTGCACGCGGGGGTTCGCGCGCACGGCGTCGGGCGCGTCGAACGCGATCACCTCACCGTAGACGAGCACTGCGATCTTGTCTGCAAGCCCGAACACGACGCCCATGTCGTGTTCGACCGTGAGCAGCGTCTTCCCTGCGGTGACATCTCGAATCAGGCTGACGAAGCGTCGCGTCTCGCTCTTGCTCATGCCGGCGGTGGGTTCGTCGAGCAGCACCACGTCGGCTCCGCCGGCGATCGTGACGCCGATCTCCAGCGCGCGCTGCTCGGCGTAGGTCAGGTTCGTTGCCAGCACGTCGCGCCGGCGGTCGAGCTTGATCATCTCGAGCACTTCCTCGGTGCGGTCGTTGGCGTCGGTCAGGTCGGCAAGGAACTTCCAAAACGCGTAGCGGTAACCGAGGCTCCACAGCACCGCACAACGAATGTTCTCGAACACGGACAGTCGCGTGAACAGGTTGCTGACCTGGAAGCTGCGCGCCAGGCCGAGCCGGTTGATCTCGAAAGGCGGCTTGCCGTCGATCCGCCGGCCATGGAGGTGCACCTCGCCGCTGGTGGGCGCCAAGCGCCCGCTGATCAGGTTGAACAGCGTGCTCTTGCCCGCGCCGTTCGGGCCGATGATCGCCACCCGCTCGCCCCGCGCGACCGCGAGGCTGGCGCCGCGGATGATCTCGGTCTTGCCGAAGCGCTTGCGCAGGTCCTTGAGCTCGATGGCAAAGGAACTCACGCCAAGGCCTCCCGGCGCTTGATCTCTTTTTCGATGTCCTCCTCGATCTGGTCCCAGTGGCGCACGAACACGCGGCGCGTGAGCTCGAACATCGCCGATCCCGTGGCCAGCAGCAGGCCAGCACCGAACCAGCTGTTCGCGCTCCTCGCGTTGAGCTGGGCCCCCATGAAGCGCAGCTCGGGCCCGAGCGCCTGATTGAGCTGCAGGTGGTAGATCATCTCGATCATCGCGCCGGCGCCAGCGAGGATGACGAACGCCGCGCCGGCGAACGCCAGATACGCCGCCCACACCTCGCGCAGCTTGCCGAAGCTGGCCAGGCGAAGGTTCATCATGATCAGGCTCGAAATGCCGCCGGGCGCGTACATCACCATGAAGAGGAAGACGAGGCCGAGGTACAACAGCCAGGCCAGCGTCAACTCCGACAGCAGCACGAGCGAGAACACCATCAGCACGGCGCCGATGATCGGACCGAAGAAGAACACCGCGCCGCCGAGGAAGGTGAACAGCAGGTAGGCGCCGGAGCGCGCGGCGCCTACCACCTCGGCGGTCACGATCTCGAAGTTCAGGGCGCCAAGCCCGCCCGAGATGCCCATGAAGAATCCCGAGGCGATGAACGCGAGATAGCGCACGCTCTGGGTGCTGTAGCCGATGAACTCGACGCGCTCCGGGTTGTCGCGCACGGCGTTGAGCATGCGACCCAGCGGCGTGCGCGTGAAGGCGAACATCGCCGCTGTGCAGGCGAAGGTGTAGGCCGCGATCAGCCAGTACAGCTGCACCTGCGGGCCGAAGGTGATGCCCAGGAAGGGCTGGCCGGCGACGCGGTTGCCGCTGATGCCGCCTTCGCCGCCGAAGAAGCCGGGGAACATCAGGGCCATCGCCGCGACGAGTTCGCCCACGCCGAGCGTGATCATCGCGAAAGGCGTGCCGGCCTTCTTTGTCGTGACGTAGCCGAGCAGGATCGCAAACATCGCACCGAACACACCGCCCACCAGCGGCACCAGGCTCACCGGCAGCCATAGCTGCCCGGCCGACACCCAGTTCAACGCGTGGATCGCGAAGAACGAACCCAGGCCCGAATAGACCGCGTGGCCGAAGCTGAGCATGCCGCCCTGCCCGAGCAGCATGTTGAACGCCAGGCACGCGATGATCGCGATGCCCATCTGCGACAGCATCGTCAGGCTCAGGCTGCTGGTCCACAAGAGCGGCGCAATGATGAGGACGAGCGCGTACGACCCCCAGACGATCCAGCGGCCGACGTTGTACGGCTTGAAGTGATAGTGGGGGCGGCCCTCGTGGACGTGGGGCATGTCAATGGTCCAGGCGAACTGTGACGGCCCGACCCAGCTTCCCGCCACGGATCCGGCTTTGCCGGCCCATCGGCGGGTGCCCCCCCCGGGGGGTGGCGAGCCAGAGCGAGCTTGGGGGCTCCATCAATCCTCCCGCTTGCCCAGCAGCCCCTTGGGCCGGAAGATCAGGATCAGCACGAGCAGCAGGTAGGGCAGCACCGCCGCCACCTGTACCGACTTGACGCTCCACACCGCGTAGCCGAAGGTCTGGGGTGTCACCTCGACGCCGATCCAGTGCAGCAGGTCGGCCAGCGAGTGGTCGCTGCCCACCGCGAACGAATCGAGCACGCCCAGCAGCACCGACGCGACGAACGCGCCGGCCAGCGATCCCATGCCGCCGATGACGATCACGGCGAACACCACGGCACCGACGGTCAACGCCATGCTCGGCTCGGTCACGCGCAGCGCACCACCGATCACGCCCGCCAGGCCCGCAAGCGCGGTGCCCCCGCCAAAGACCAGCATGAACACGCGCGGCACGTTGTGTCCCAGCGCCTCGACCATCTCCGGGTGCGTGAGCGCGGCCTGGATCACGAGTCCGATGCGCGTGCGAGTCAGCAGCAGCCAGATCAGCACCAGCATCAGCACCGCGATCGCCATGCCGAAGGCACGGAACGCCGGAAAGGTCGTGCAGATCGCACCGGCGACCGCCTTGCAGACCTGCGGCGGTGCACCCCAGGCCAGCGACAGGCCACTGGGCAGGTCGACGATCGTGAACAGCGGGCCGCGCAAAGTCGGCGGGGGCTGGAAGTCGAGCGCCGCACGCCCCCACACGAGCTGAACCATCTCGAGCACGATGTACGACAAGCCGAACGTGATCAGCAGTTCGGGCACGTGGCCGAACCTGTGCACGCGCCGCAGCACGAAACGCTCGAAGGCGGCGCCGGCCAGGCCGACGAGCAACGGCGCGACCACGAGCGCGACCCAGAAACTGCCGACTGCGCGCGTCACGGTGAAGGCCGCGTAGGCCCCCAGCATGTAGAAACTCGCGTGGGCGAAGTTCAGCACGCCCATCATGCTGAAGATCAGCGTCAGGCCGGACGCCAGCATGAACAGCAGCAGCCCGACCGACAGGCCGTTGAGCAGCGAGATCAGGAAGAACGACGCGTCCATCGCAAGCGCAGGCAGCTAACCCAACGAACGCCGCGGATCGGGCTCAGCCCGGCTGCGGGCGTTGCCCCTCGAGGGGGCGGCGGCGAATCCGCACCGGGGGTGCGTGTCTCGTCTGCCGCTCCGGGGGGAGGGGCCTTATCCGGGCCTCTTCATCTGGCACGACGTCGGCGTGCTCGAAACGAACGGCGGGATCGCCTTGACTTCCTGGAAGTTGAAGCCGGTGTTCTCGACGCTGTACGGGTTCTTGGTGTCGGCCTTGCGCCATTCGCTGATGAACAGCCCCTGCTGCAACTGATGGTCGGCCCGACGCATCTCGACCTCGCCATTGAAGCCGTTGAACTTGAGCCCTTCCATCGCAGCAGCCACTTTGACCGGATCGGTGCTCTTGGCCTTGGCCATGCCTTCGGAGAGCATCGCGATCGCGTTGTAGGTCTGCAGCGTGTACCAGTCGTCGTTGAACTTCTTCTTGTACTCATCCTGCCACTTCAGGATGCCGGGCACCGAGTTGTGGCCGATCGCCACCACCCGGACCTTGCCGCCCACGCCTTGCGCCATCGCCGTGGGCACGCCGCTGGTGACCGCGTAGTAGGTGTAGAAGTTAGCGTTCAGGCCGGCATCCTTGGCCGCCTTGATCAGCAACGTGAGATCCTGGCCCCAGTTGCCGGTGACGACGCTGTCGGCGCCGCTGGCCTTGATCTTGGCCACGAAGGGCGCGAAGTCCTTGACCTGACCGAGCGGATGCAGATCGTCGCCGACGATCTGCACGTCGGGGCGCTTGCGCGCCATCGTTTCCTTGAAGAATTTCGAGACCTGCTGCCCATGCGAGTAGTTCTGGTTGATCAGGTAGACGTTCTTCACATCGGGCTGATCCTTCATGAAGCTGGTCAGCGCCTCCATCTTCATCGACGTGTCGGCATCCATGCGGAAGTGCCAGTACGAGCATTTGGCGTTCGTCAGGTCCGGGTCGACCGCCGCGTAGTTGATGTAGACGACCTCGGCGCCCGGATTGCGCTCGTTGTGCTTGGTCACCGCGTCACTGATCGCGGCCGCGGCGCCGGAGCCGTTGCCCTGCACGACATAGCGGATGCCCTGGTCGATCGCGGCCTTCAGGCTGTTGAGGCTCTCCTGTGGGGAGGCCTTGTTGTCGAAGGCGACGAACTCGAACTTCACCCCTGCGGCGTTCTTCTTGTTGAACTGCTCGGCGCTGAACTGCCAGCTTTTCAACTGGTTCTGCCCGACGTTGGCGAACGGGCCGGATAGCGGGTCGATGAACGCGATCTTTACCGTCTGACCGGACTGCGCCAGCACCAGCGAACAGCCGAGCGCGGCGAGCGATGCAACGGCCAGCGGCCGCATGGCGATGATTGTCATGGCAAAGGTCTCCAGAGGGTCGTGTTCGACGGGTTGACGTTACCGGATCGCCCGCGGCGCAACGCTACGGGACTACCCCGAAAAATGCCCCTCCCGCCGGCGCGTGTCAGGCGCCAGGCAGCCGATGCCCCTTGAATTGCTCGCGCAGCTTGACCTTCTGCATCTTGCCGGTGGCCCCCAGCGGGATCGCATCGACGAAGACGACGTCGTCGGGCACCTGCCACTTGGCGACCTTGCCCTCGTAGAAGCCGAGGATGTCCTCGCGCGAGGCCTCGGCGCCGGGCTTTCTGACGACCACCAGCAACGGCCGCTCGTCCCACTTCGGGTGTGGCAACGCGATGCAGGCCGCCATCGCCACAGCAGGGTGCGCCATCGCGACGTTCTCGATGTCGATCGAGCTGATCCACTCGCCGCCGGACTTGATGACGTCCTTGCTTCGGTCGGTGATCTGCATGAAGCCGTCGGGATCGATCGAGGCGACGTCACCGGTCGGGAACCAGCCGTCGATCAGCGGATCGCCGCCCTCGTCCTTGAAGTAGCGCGAGATGATCCACGGGCCCTTGACATGCAGGTCGCCGCTCGCCTGGCCGTCCCAGGGCAGTTCCTTGCCCTCGGAGTCGACGATGCGCATCTCGACACCGAACACCGCCCGTCCCTGTTTGGCCATGATCGCCAACTGCGCATCGGGGTCGAGTTCTCGCTGGGCCAGCTTCAGGTTGCACACCGTGCCGACGGGCGACATCTCGGTCATTCCCCAGGCATGCAGCACGGTGACGCCGTAGTCGTCGCGGAACGCCCTGATCATCGCCGGCGGGCAGGCCGACCCGCCGATCACGGTGCGCCGCATGTGGCTGAACTTGAGCTTGTGCTCGCGCACATGATTGAGCAGCATCAGCCACACCGTGGGCACGCCCGCGGCCATCGTGACCCGCTCCGACTCGAGCAACTCGTACACCGACTTGCCATCGAGCGCCGGCCCCGGAAACACCAGCTTGGCACCGGTCATTGCCGCCGCATAGGGAATGCCCCAGGCGTTGACGTGGAACATCGGCACCACCGGCAGGATGCAGTCGCGCGCCGACAGGCTGACCGCATCGGGCAATGCCACGCCATACGCATGCAGCAGGGTCGACCGGTGGCTGTAGAGCACGCCCTTCGGGTTGCCCGTGGTGCCGCTCGTGTAACACAGCGCGCACGCACTGCGCTCGTCGAAGCTGGGCCAGTCGTACCGGCCGCTCTCGCGGCCGATCCAGGCCTCGTAGCTCTGCAAACCCTCGATGCCGGTATCGGCCGGCAGCGCGTCGGCCTCGCACAGCGCGATCCAGTGGCGCACCGTCGTGCACTTGGACCACACCGCCTTGATGATCGGCAGGAACGTCATGTCGAAGAACAGCACGCGGTCCTCGGCGTGGTTGGCGATCCAGACGACCTGGTCGGGTGGCAGGCGCGGATTGAGGGTGTGGATCACGCGACCGCTGCCCGAGACCCCGAAGTACAGCTCGAAGTGCCGATAGCCGTTCCACGCCAGCGTGCCGACGCGGTCGCCCCGGCCGAGGCCCAGGCGGTCGAGCGCCTGGGCCACCTGGCGCGAGCGCCGCGCGGCCTGGGCATACGTGGTGCGGTGCAGGTCCCCCTCGACACGGCGCGAGACGATCTCGGCATCGTGGTGGTGGCGCGCCGCGAACTCGATCAAGCTCGAGACGAGCAGCGGTTGGTCTTGCATCAGGCCGAACATCGGGTGGGTCTCCTTCTTGTCGTATATCGAGTATCGAGACCGGCTCGGGGCTGTCAAAGCGTGATTCCCCCAGCGACGGCCCGAGCATGGGAGGAAGTGGACAATAAGGGCCCCGTGAACGCCCCCGAGTTCCTCCGCCCCCCTCGCGTGCCCGCCTGGCGCGAGGCGAGCTTCCTGCAATCGCTCGGGCCGGCGTTCGGCACCGACCTGCCACCGCGCGCGGTCCACGACGCCCACTGGGTGGCACGCAGCGCGCGGCTCGCCGGCGAACTTGGCCTGGCGGACTGGCTGGCAGGACCCGACGCGCTCGACGTGCTGGCCGGCAACCGCGTGCCCGAAGGCATCCGCCCGTTCGCGTCGGTCTATTCAGGCCACCAGTTCGGCGTCTGGGCGGGGCAGTTGGGCGACGGGCGCGCGCTGCTGCTCGGTGAGGTTGATACCCCCGCTGGCGCGATGGAGGTGCAGCTCAAGGGCAGCGGCCAGACGCCCTACTCGCGCATGGGCGACGGGCGCGCGGTGCTGCGGTCGTCGATCCGCGAGTTCCTAGGGTCCGAAGCGATGCACGCGCTGGGGATTCCGACCACGCGCGCGCTCGCCGTCGTCGGCTCGCCGCTGCCGGTGCGGCGCGAGACGATGGAAAGCGCCGCGGTCGTGACGCGAGTGGCGCCCAGCTTCCTGCGCTTCGGCCATTTCGAGCACTTCGCGCACACCGCGCAGGATGTGGCTGCGGCACGCCGCCTGCTCGATGCGGTGATCGAGCGCTACTTTCCCGCCCTGCGCGGCGAAGCCGAGCCGGCGACTGCTTTGCTCGAGGAAGTGGCGCGGCGCACCGCGCGCGTGATCGCGCAGTGGCAGCTGGTGGGCTTCTGCCATGGGGTGATGAACACCGACAACATGTCGCTGCTCGGGCTGACGATCGACTACGGGCCGTTCGGCTTCCTCGACGCCTTCGATCCGAATCATGTCTGCAACCATTCCGACGACCAGGCGCGCTACTCATACGCACGCCAGCCCGGCGTCGCGTTCTGGAACCTGCATGCCCTTGCGCAGGCATTGCTGCCGCTGGTCGATGGCCCGCCGGAGGAGGCCTCCGAACGCCTGCTCGCCGCGCTGGAGCCGTACAAGGCCGAGTTCGCGGCCGCCATGGTTCGCGGCCTGCGAGCCAAGCTCGGCCTGGTGGCCGAGCGCGACGACGATGCGGCGCTGGCCGACGACTTGCTGCAATTGATGGCCGAAGACCGCGCCGACTTCACGATAACCTGGCGCCGGCTTGGCCGCTTCGACGACGAGGCGGCCGCGGTGCGCAACTGCTTCTTGCAGCGCGACAGGTTCGACGGCTGGGCGGCGCGGTACCGCGACCGGCTGGCATTCGAGTCGAGCACCCCGCAGCAGCGTGCGCAGCACATGGACCGGGCGAACCCGAAGTTCGTGCTGCGCAATCATCTGGCTCAGGGGGCGATCGAGCACGCAATGGACGGCGACTTCGCCGAGGTGCAGCGGCTGCTCGCCGTCCTCGAGCGCCCGTTCGACGAGCAGCCCGAGAATGCCGCCTACGCCGACTTCCCGCCCGACTGGGCCACCGAAATTTCTGTGTCCTGTTCTTCATGAGTCACGATCACGACGACCCGCGCTACCCCGTCCGGCTGACCGACGAGCAATGGCGCGCCAAGCTCGACCCGGTCCAGTACCAGGTCGCGCGCCACGCCGCCACCGAGCGCGCCTTCACGGGCCAGTTCTGGAACCACTGGGACGACGGCCGCTACCGCTGCGTCGGCTGCGGCGAGGTCCTGTTCGACGCCAAGACCAAGTTCGACGCCGGCTGCGGCTGGCCGAGCTACTACGAGCCGGTCAACGCCGAGGTCATCGAGCGTGTGCGCGACGACAGCCACGGCATGGTGCGCGTCGAGGTGCGCTGCATGAAGTGCGGCTCGCACCTGGGTCATGTGTTCCCCGACGGGCCCGAGCCCACTGGTGAGCGCTTCTGCATCAACTCGGCGGCGATCGATTTCCAGCGTAAGTAGATGAAGCTGCTGTTCGACTTCCTGCCGATCATCCTGTTCTTCGGCGCCTTCAAGTACGCCGACCGCAACAAGGACTGGGCCGCGGCCTTCGCCTCGCAGCACTTCGCCTTCCTCGTATCGGGTGGCGTGGTCGGCCCCGACGAGGCACCGGTGCTGCTGGCCACCGTGGTCGTGATCGTCGCGACGCTGGCGCAGGTGCTCTGGCTGCGGCTGCGAGGTCGCAAGGTCGACACCATGCTGTGGGTCAGCCTCGGGCTGGTCGTCGTGCTGGGCGGCCTGACGATCTGGTTCCACAGCCAGACCTTCATCAAGTGGAAGCCCACGCTGCTGTACTGGGTCATGGGCGGCACCTTCCTGATCGCGCCCCTGTTCGGCAAGAATGTGCTGCGCGTCCTGTTGGGCGAGCAGCTCGCGCTGCCCGAGCCGGTGTGGGCGCGGCTGAACTGGGCGTGGGTCGTGTTCTTCGGGCTGATGGGCGCGCTCAATCTCTGGGTCGCGTACAGCTTCTCCACCGACGCCTGGGTCAACTTCAAGCTGTTCGGCGGCATCGGGCTGATGCTGGCGTTCACGATCGGCCAAGGCCTGTGGCTGTCGCGCTACCTGCCCGACGAGGCGGCCACCCCCAAGAAGGAGGCGCCGTGATCACCTTCCCGGGCGTCACCGCCGAGCGCCTTGCCGAGGCCCTGCGGGCGACGCTGCATCCCACCATGCTCGACGTGCGCGACGACAGCGCCCTGCACGCCGGCCACGCTGGCGCGCGTGAGGGCCGGCATTTCAGTGTCAGCGTGGTCAGCGCCGCGTTCGACGGTTTGTCACGACTGGCGCGGCACCGCCTCGTTTATGATGCCGCCCGCCCGCTCATCGCCGAGGGTATCCACGCGCTGGCCATCGAGGCCCGCACGCCCGCCGAAGCGCAGCGCTGACCCGAGCCGCCCCGCGGCGATCGCCCCCTCTCGAAAGGTCCTTTTCCCATGTTGCACAAGACTGTCGCCGCGCTGGCCGTGGCCCTCGCCTTCGCTGGTGCCGCCAGCGCGCAGAACGTCGCCATCGTCAATGGCAAGCCGGTGCCCAAGTCGCGCGTCGACACGCTCATGGTGCAGGCCACCCGGGGCGGCCAGCAGCCGGTGACGCCCGAGTTGGAGACACGGGTGCGCGAAGAGGTCGTGCTGCGCGAGATCTTCGCCCAGGAAGCCGAGAAGCGCGGCGTGGCCGCCAACGCGGAGTTCCGTTCGCAGATGGAGCTGGCGCGCCAGTCGATCCTGATCCGCCAGCTGTTCCTCGACTACAGCAAGAAGAACCCCGTCACCGACGCCGACAGCAAGGCCGAGTACGACAAGTTCAAGGCCCAGTCCACCGGCACCGAGTACCGCGCTCGCCACATCCTGGTCGAGAAGGAAGACGAGGCGAAGGCGCTGCTCGCGCAGTTGAAGGGCGGCGCCAAGTTCGACGATCTGGCCAAGAAGCACAGCAAGGACACCGGCTCGGCGCAGAACGGCGGCGACCTCGACTTCGCCAAGCCCGAAGCCTACGTTCCCGAATTCGGAAAGGCGATGGCCGCGCTCAAGAAGGGCGAGACGACGGCCGAGCCCGTGAAGAGCCAGTTCGGCTACCACATCATCAAGCTCGAGGACACGCGCGAGGCCCAGTTCCCGCCGTTCGAGGAAGTCAAGGGCCAGATCGCCCAGCGCCTGGAGCAGCAGAAGCTGCAGCAGTACCAGGAGACGCTGCGCAAGCAGGCCAAGACCGATTTCAAGTTCTCGCAGTAACCCCCGCCAGGCGCCGCCGCTCAGTACAGCGGCGGTGCGAACGCCGACGGCTGGAAATCGCTCGCGCCGTCGCGGCCCTCGTCGAGGTCCTGTATGGTGTCGATGTCGATCAGCACGCCCGGGTCGTCGACGTCCACCGCCTGCGCCGGATAGCGCGCCACGATGCGCCGCGCGCCCTCGTCGCCGGTGAGCGCGATCAGTTCCGAATACAGCTCTGCGTCGAATCCCACCGGGTGGCCTCGGCGGCCCTTGTACTGGGCATAGGCGATCGGCCCCGACAGCAGCGCCTTGGCCACCGCGTGCAGTGTCGCGGGCCGCACCCGCGGCATGTCTGCCGGCAGAATGAGCCAGCCTGGCGCGTCGGCACGCGCAGCCACACCCGAGGCGATCGAGTCGCCCATGCCGCGGCCGCTCACCGGCGCCGCCGCAGGCACCACCACGATGTCGCGCGCGGCCACCTGCTCGGCGGCCAAGGGCGCCAGGGTGGATGTCGTCACCACCACGACCGGCATGCGGCTCTCGATCGCATGGCGCAACGTCAGCGCCAGGATCGGCGTGGGCTTGCCCTCGTCGTCGCGCACCGGCTGGACCAGCTTGTGGTGCGCGCCGACGAACCGGCTGCCGAGGCCGGCGGCCAGCACGATGACGGTGGGTGGCGCTTGCATCGGGGCGCTGTCGCTTTCTCTTCGTGACTCCCTCAAGAATCGTCGCGTCGGACCTCGTGCGGCACCGGGATGTGTACCTAGGGTCAATCACGTAAGCACAACTGACGATGCCGGCGCGCTTATGCTTTGCCCGATGAACACACCCAGCCCCGACATCGCCGCGCTGCGCAAGAACTATGGGCGCGCCGAGCTCGATGAGGCCGCGTCGCACGAACGGCCCTTGCAGCAGTTCGACGACTGGCTGCGCGAGGCGATCGCGGCGCAATTGCCCGAGCCCAATGCGATGACGCTGGCCACCGTCGGGGCCGATGGGCGGCCGTCGACGCGCGTGGTGCTGATCAAGGGATATGACGAGCGTGGCCTCGTGTGGTACACGAACTACGAGAGCCGCAAAGGCCGCGAACTCGCGGCGCACCCGCAGGCGGCATTGCAGTTCCATTGGGTCGAACTCGAGCGCGTCGTGCGCATCGAGGGCCGCGTCGAGAAGACGAGCGCCGAGGAGAGCGACGCCTACTACGTCACGCGCCCGCTCGACTCGCGCATCGGTGCCTGGGCGTCGCCGCAGAGTGAAGTGATCAGCTCTCGCGCGGTGCTGGTGGCCAATGCCGCCAAGGCCGCCGCCCGCCACGGCCTGCACCCGCCGCGGCCGACGCACTGGGGCGGTTACCGCCTGGTGCCCGACACGTGGGAGTTCTGGCAGGGCCGCAAGAGCCGGCTGCACGACCGGTTGCGCTACCGGCTCGACGCCGGTGCTTGGGTTCGCGAGCGCCTGGCTCCTTGACCGGTGGCCGGCCAAGCGCGGGAAGGAAATCCGATGCGCAGACCCCTGCATGCCTGCTTGCTCTGGTTGTTGCTCGCCTCCGGCCCCGCCGCCGCGGCCGAGCGCGATTTCGTCGTCGTCATCCACCAGCAAGCGGCCGGCCAGATGAAGGTCACATCGGCCGATGACGGCCATGTCAGCACCGACCTCAGCTATCGCGACAACGGCCGCGGGCCGGACATCCGCGAGCGCTTCGTCATTGGCGCACTGGGCGCGCCGGTCGAGTACCAGGGCGAAGGCCGCGCGACCTTCGGGGCCGAGATCCGCGAGGCCTTCAAGGTCGAGGCGGGGCGGCTGCGCTGGACCTCGCGGGTCGACCGAGGCGACGAGGCGGTCGAGCCCGGCACGCTGTTCCTGCCGATCGAAGGCACGTTCGCCTACAGCGGGGAGGTCGTCCGTTCGCTGCTGCGTCGCCCCGGCGGCCGCGCGCCGGTGGTCGGCGGCCACCAGCTCTCGGTCGAGCAGGTCGCATACGCCAGCGTCGATGGGCCCGACGGGGTGGTGGCGCTGGTGCTGGTGGCGCTGACGGGGCCGACACCACGCCCTGGTACCTGTGGCACACCGACGATGACGAGCACCGCCTGTTCGCCGTCACCTGGCCCGGCTTCGCGGTGATCGCCAAGGGCTACGAAAGCGCGATCGACACCCTGGTGACCCGCGTGACGCAGGCACAGGACGAGTGGCTGGTTGCGATGCAAAAGCGCACTGCGCGGCCGTTGCCGGGACTGACGCTGATCCGCGGTGTGCGCTGGTTCGATGCGCCGGCGGCACGCATGCGCGGCCCTTCCGATGTGTTTCTTCGAGACGGCCGCATCGCCGCGGTCGCCGCGCCGGGCGCCCTCGATGCGAAGCCCGACCAGGTGATCGACGGCGGCGGCCGCTCGCTGCTGCCCGGCCTGTTCGACATGCACGTGCACGCCTGGGGCGGCGACGGCCCGATGCACCTGGCTTCCGGGGTCACGTCGGTGCGCGACATGGGCGGCGACAATGCCGAACTGCAGCGCCTGCAGGCCCGCCTGGCAAACGGCGACGTGCCCGGCCCGCGCCTGTACACCGCAGGATTCATCGAGGGCAAGAGCCCGTACTCGGCGCGCAACGGCTTCGTGGTCGACTCGCTCGACGCCGGGCGGCAGGCGGTCGACTGGTACGCGACGCGCGGCTACCGCCATATCAAGCTGTACAACTCGATCAAGCCCGAGTGGGTGCGCCCGCTGACCGCGCAGGCGAGGGCGCGCGGCCTGAAGGTGGCTGGCCACGTGCCGGCGTTCATGCTCGCCGAGCAGGCCGTGCGCGAAGGCTACGACGAGCTCACGCACATCAACCAGGTGATGCTGAACTTCGTCTCGCGGCCGGGCGACGACTCGCGCACGCTGCTGCGTTTCACCCGGATCGGCGACGACGCGCACCGGCTGGACGTGAACGGTCCGCGCGTTCGCAGCTTCATCGACCTGCTGCGCCGGCGCCGCACCACGGTTGACCCGACGCTGGTGGCGTTCGAGGGCATGTACACGCAGCAGCAGGGGCAACCGAATCCGAGCCTTCTCGCGATGACCGACCACCTGCCCGTGACATGGCGCCGAAGCCTGCGCGTGGCCGAGATGGACCTCGAAGGGCCCAAGCTCCAGACCTACCGCGCGTCGTGGCAACGCATGCTCGAACTCACGTTG
>Ga0224500_10001567_pt1 | contig 13361 bp, 11 predicted proteins | sample SF_Oct11_sed_USG_FD_168126 | JGI IMG/M metagenome (GOLD analysis project Ga0224500, IMG submission 168126) | Sediment microbial communities from San Francisco Bay, California, United States - SF_Oct11_sed_USGS_4_1 | ecosystem: Environmental > Aquatic > Marine > Sediment | place: USA: California... | reverse complement strand
GTATTCAGGCGCCAGCGGCAGGTGGATCGAGCGCCGGCCGCCGTCGGGCATGACCCCGGCGAACATGTTGTACAGCACGAAGAAGGCGGATTGGCTGCCGTTGCTGATGGCGATGTTGTCGGCGCCCAGCCCCCAGTCGAACTGGCGGTTGAGGAAGCCGGCGAGCTGCAGGCGAAAATCCAGCTCCCCCTGCGGAGCCTGGTAGACGCCGAACAGGCCGTGGCGCCGGGCCGGGTCCGCCAGGATCGCCTCCAGCCGTCGCTGGAAGACCGCTTCCACCGCGGGCAGGCGACCGGGGTTGCCGCCGCCCATGAAAATCATGTCTGGATTGTGACTGAGGGCGCTGCTGAGGTCGTCCATGAGCTCGACAATGCCCGATTCGCCGGCGAACTTGGTGCCGAAAGTCGATAGCTTCACGGGATCAGCTTCCTGGAGGTGCGGTGTCCGATTTTACCCGAGGTGGGGGCGAAACGCATTGCGCGATATTGGTGCCGGGAGACGCACTCCGCTGCCGGTCCCGCCCCGGCGCTGGCGGGCAGGCCTGGTGTAAATTGTCACTGTCCTTGGCGGGGTCGCGGCCGTATACTTTTGTTTTGACTTTCTCTGGTGTGAGATGAGCTCGGGCAATTTGCAATACCTTAACCCGGCGGTGCTGGACGCGATAGATCCGGCCGCCTTCCAGTCGCAAAAACCGTTTCCCTGGGTCAATCCCCAGTACTTCATCCGGGATGAACGCTTTCCCGAACTGCTGGCGACCATGCCGGATATCTCCCGGTTTCGCGCGTTTTTCGGCAAACAGCGCAAGCATGGCCAGGCCAGTCACGACCGCTATGTGCTGGATTACGAGGACGGGATGGAACTGCCTGCTCCCTGGGCCGGCCTGATCGCCGAACTGCGCGGTGACACCTATCGCAAGTTTGTCTGCAGGATGCTGGATGTCAGCCATGTGCGCTTTCGCTTTCACTGGCACTTCACGCCGAACGGGGGAGAGGTCTCCCCCCACTGCGACTCCAAGGGCAAAATCGGCTCCCAGATCTTTTACCTCAATACCACGCAAGACTGGCAGTGGGACTGGGGCGGCGAAACCGTCATCCTGGATGACGGCGGCAAAATCGATGCGGACAATGCCCCGGGCTTCGACGATTTTATCGCGGAATACCCGGCCGACACGCGGGACAACCGCTGCATCATCTTCGGTCGCCGGGGTAATTCCTGGCATGGGGTGCGTCGCATAAACTGCCCCGAGAACTACTTCCGCAAGGTATTTATCGTCGTATTCGAGGAATACCGGCCAATGAAGATGGCGGCCAAGAAACTGCGTCGCCTGCTTACCGGCGCTGAACTGGTGACGGAAAAAGAGCGCCTGATGTACTGATGGCAGAAACTCCCGGCAAGCCGCAGCTGTTGATTCTGGGCGCGCCTCCCAGGGGTGGGAACCACCTGCTGCGCGGACTGCTGGACCACCATCCCCAACTGCTGTTGCCGCCGGACGAGGATTACTTCGTCCGCCACCTGTCCCGCCACCCGCTGCTGCGCTGGCGCGGTATGCTCAGCTCGCGCGCCGGCGCCCCCCAATTTTTCCGCCAGCTGCAGAAAGACGGCCACCTCGAGCGCATCAATGCCGGCCACGGTACCGAGGTGTTCGGCACCGAGGACTCCCTGGACCTGGACGCCTACTATCGCCATATCAGCGAGAATCACGAGCGCGGCAGCGTCGACAGCCTGGTGCGCAACCACGTGGAGGCGCTCGCAGTGGCCCTGGGTCATGTCGAGGGCGACGGGCGGCTGCGGGTGATCTTCTGCGCGCTGCAGCCGAACAACAGTGACCTCAGCCGGGTCGGTCAGCTGCTGGCGCGCAACTACCAGGTGCGCGGTATTTTCCTGGTCCGCGACCCGCGGGCCCACCTCAGCTCGAAGCTGGTGCGCAATCCCACTCTCAACCTCGGTCGTTTTTGCCAGCGGCAGAATCGCTACTGGCAGGAAATCGACGAATTCGCCGCCAATTGCGGCCCCGCGCTGCGCCTGCGCTTTGAGGACCTGGTAACGGACACAGAGAAGTCCATGTGCCGGGTATGCGAGTTTGCGGGAATCGAATTTTTGCCGGGGGTGCTCGAGTACACCCAGGGCGGGGAGGCCAGTCGCAGCAATTCGTCCTTTGGCGCCCGGACCGGCATCGACCGGGCGGTGCTTACTCGCTACCGCGATACGCTGGCGCCGGAGAAGGTGGCCTATCTCGAGAAGCACTGCCTGCCGGAGCTGTTCTGGCCCGGGCCGTCCGCGGCAGGTGCCGGAATAACACAGGTTGCCGATACTGGCGGTCCGGCGGGCCGGGTGTCCTAGGCCCGCAGGCTCACCCTAAAGCCTGTGCGCCTTTGGCCAGCGCCGCTTCAGGCAGATCCACTGTTCCGGATACTCCCTGATCCAGTCTTCAAAATACCGGTTGATTTGCACGGTCAGGCCGATTGCCTGCTCATCTGGCGTCGCGTCCGGCAACTCGCTGGTCACCGGGTCGTACACGGTTATGCGAAAGCGGCTGCCCGGGAGGCGCTCTGCCCGGATCGGCAGCAGGGCTGCTCCCGAGCGCAGGGCAAGACGGGCTGCGGTAGTGTTGGTTAGCGCATCGCGGCCAAAATAGGGCAGCAGTTTACCGGTATCCAGCCGGGTATCGATCGCCATGCCAATGCTGTTGCCGGCGGCCAGTTCCTTCAGCAGTGGCCGGACGCCCGCGTCGCTGGGGATTAGCTTTACCCCGAAAGACTGGCGCAGGTTGAGCATCATGTCCCGCAGCACCGCATTCGACTCGGGCGCATAGATGATGCTTATGTTGAGGCCGTACTGCAGGGATAGCAGGTTCGTGACCTGCCACGCACCAACGTGCGCGCAGACGTACACAGCCGCCCGCTTCTGCCTGATGAGCTCAGCCGCCAGCGGCTGGATCACAAATTCCAGGCGCTGCTCGCGCTGGTCCCAGATGTCCTCGAGTTTGATCAGTTCGGCGGCGGATATACCCAGGTAACGGAAAATCTGGCGCATTGTCTGTTCCCGCCACTCTTCGCTCGAATCGGGAAAGGCGATGGCGAGATTGACCCTGGCCTTGGCGGCCTTGTCGCCATAGGGCCCGACGAGACCGAAGGTAAACGCGGATAAAGCGCTGGCCTGCTCCAGCGATAGCCGGCGCATCAGCCAGAAGATGCAGCCGAACAGCCGCGCTTCCAGCCATTGCGCAATGGTGACGAGAACCGGTGCCTTGCGCGCCAGTTTCTTGGGTATCAGGTAAAACTGCGGCACCGGGTGCCCCTAACTTCTGGCGGGTTCGGTGCCGAATATCTTGTCCCACAGGGGTGAGCTGACGCCGTAGCGCCCGCCCTCGCCTGAGAAGTGGTGCTTCAGGTGGTAGTGCTTGAGGTACTTGGCCACCGGGTTGCGCATCGGGAAATGATGCGTGGAGTAGTGGATGTAGTCGTAGATCAGGTAGCCGATGATGAAGAAGGCGCAAAAAGGCTGGATCCAGGGCTGCGGGATAAACAGGCCGAACAGCAGGTACAGCACCAGCATGATGGGAATGGCGCCCGCGGGGGGCATGACCAGGCGGGTCTTGTCCTTGGGGTCCTCGTGGTGGTTGCCGTGAAACAGGAACACCAGCCACTTGCCGAGTTTGCTCTTCGCCGGAAAGTGGAACAGGAAGCGGTGCAGGCAGTACTCGCTCAGCGACCAGGTGAATACCCCCGCCACGCCGATGGCGAGCACCGGCAGCAGCGGCAGGTGGTAATGGGTAAAACTGCGCCAGATCAGCCAGCCGGCGATAGGTCCCCACATCAGCAGCGGCGTGAGCGGGTGAACGTGGGACAGCCGCTCGAGCAGGTCATTCTCGAACAGGCGGATGGATTGGTGTTGTTTTTCAGGCTGCACAGGAATCGATTTCGGCGTCACGGCCGCTTACCTCTGTTTGCTTGGCTGCAGTGTTTTTGGGCCACAGGCGCTTGGAGCAGAACCAGTCTGCGGGGCGTGCCCGGATCCAGTCTTCAAACTGGTTGTGCACTTGCTGGATCATATCCATCGCCTGGGCGGTTTCGTCCGCCCCGGGATTGGTGGGTCGCACCGGGGCGTGAAACGTGACCCTGTAGCGCGCATCGTGCAGCCGCTCCACCTGTATTGGTACCAGGTCGCAATGGTGCTTCAGTGCCAGTTTCGCGGGCAGCAGGGTGGAAGTCTTGTCGCTGCCGAAAAAGCGGATCGGCACGCCGTCATCCACCCTCCGGTCCATGACCATCGCCGCCGAGCGGCCCTCCTTGAGCGCCCGCATCAACAGGCGTGCGCTGTTGTCCCTGGGCAGCAGCTGGCAGTTCAGCGCCTGGCGGGACTCCAGCAGCATGCGATCGAGCAGCGGGTTGGTCGGCGCCGAATAGAGGCTGGCGTTGGGGATGCCCATTTTGGCCATCGCCGAACAGGCGACTTCCCAGTTGCTCAGGTGGGCCGAGACGAAAACACAGGGCTTGCCCGGGTCACTGTAGGTGACAATCGGTTCACGGATATCGATAACCAGGCGATCGTCTTCCTTGAGAATCGTCTCCAGGTGGGGGTATTCCGCGAGTACGCGTCCGGCCTGGCCCCAGGCCTGGCTCACCAGCTCATCCAGTTCGCCGGCGTCCAGTTCGGGGAAGGCCAGCGCCAGGTTGGCGCGGAAAATCACCGTTTTGCGCTTCAGTTTCGAACCGAGCCAGGTGCCCAGCCCGCCGCCGAAGCGGGAGGCCGCGTCGATCGGCATCCGCCGCGCCAGCCACGCTACCAGCCAGACGAGGGCGTAATCCAGGCGCCACAGCAGGCGCTGCAGGAAACGGTGTTCCCGCGCCAGCTTGCGCAGTGAATTGCCAACAATAAACTCAGCCACGGCCCCGCTCTATCCTGTAGAAATCGTGTTTGATCCAGCCGCGGATTATAGCGCAGACGGCCCCGGTGTTCGGACCGGAAATAGCGGTCATAGTTCCGCTTTGCGCAGTTGTTCCAGCCCCTCCCGAAGGGTGATTTCCGGCCGCCAGCCCGCTGCCCGGGTGATGTCCATGTTATCCACTACCCAGTCCCGGTGACGCAGCTCCCTGAGCTTTGGCGGCGTGAGCATCGGGGAGTGGCCAGTGAGCCCGGCGCGCCGGAGATTGACCCAGGCCACGCAGTCCAGCAGCCACCTGGGCACCTGCCACAGGCGTACTTTACGACCCCAGGTGGCCGCCGCCAGGTCCGCCATTTCCCGCCAGTCGTAGCCATTGGCCTTGCCGTCGCACAGGGTCAGGGTCTGGTGCCGGGTTGCGCCGCTTTCCAGGCAGGCAATGATGGCGCTGACCAGGTCGGTCACGTGGATCAGGGAGGTGCGGGCGGTGGCGTCCCCGGGGACCGTGGCGATACCCCGGGCCATGGCCCGGAACACCGGCAGCATTTCCCGGTCGCCGGGCCCGTAGACAGCGGGCGGGCGCAGGATGAGCCAATCCAGGTCCGGCCGCGCGGCCAGCAGCTCCTCCCCGGCCCGCTTGCTGGCGGCATACCAGGAGAGGCCCGGTTCCCGCGCCGCCAGCGACGACAGCAACAGGAGGCGTGGGGGGGTCGGTTGCGCGGCGACCGCGGCCAGCACATTGGCGGTGCCGCGGACGTTGATGTGATCGAAATCCCGGCGGGATGCGCCGCGGACGGCCCCGGCTGCGTGAATGACAGCGGTGCTGCCGGTCACCAGTTGGCGCAGCGCGCCGGTGTCGTCAAGGTCGCCCTCGACCAGGCTGGCGCCCTGGCGGGTGAGGTGTTGCGCCCTGGCGGGGGACCTGGCCAGGATGCGGACGAGATAGCCTCTTTGCAGCAGGCCCGCACACAGCGCGGTGCCGATAAACCCCGTGGCACCGGTAACCGCGACCAGGCTGCCGCGTGGAATCAGGCTGATGCGACCCTCAGGCGGAACTCTTCGGTGACCGCGTTCAGGTTGTCAGCTTCGTGGGAGCTGATGAAGTCCAGGCGCGCCTTGGCGCGGGACAGCTTGCCCGAGGAGGTCTTGGGCAGGGTGTGGGGGGGGACCAGCTCGACATAGCAGTCCAGGCTCATTTCCAGGCGCATCAGCGCGCTCAGGCGGCGCACCAGGTTGTTGCGCTTCTTGCTGTCGGTTTCCCGGCACTGTACCAGCAGTACGCACATTTCCTCGCCCTCGTGGTCGGGCACGGAGAATGCCACCGCGTCACCCGCGCGCACTTCGGGCTCGGCCTCGGCGATGTGCTCGAGGTCCTGCGGCCAGATATTGCGACCGTGGATGATGATCAGGTCTTTCTTGCGCCCGGTAATGGTGAGCACGCCATCGACCAGGTAGCCGATATCACCGGTGTTGAGCCAGCCGTCCGCATCGAGGGCATGGCTGGTCTCTTCCGGCAGGTTGAAGTAGCCGGACATGACGCTGGGGCCGCGCAGGTAGATCACGCCGCTGTGCCAGTCTTCCAGCACGGTCTCGCCGCCATCGCGAATCTCCACCTCGAAATCCGGCAGGGGCACGCCGCAGTTGACGAAGTGGCGTCCGCGCCCGGGATTATCACTTTCCTCCAGCAGCACGGCGCGGTGGTGATCTGCCAGGTGGTCGCTGTCGATGTGGTGGGTGGTGAAACCGGTCGCCAGCGGTGAAAAGCTGACGCCCAGGGTGCACTCGGCCATGCCGTAGCAGGCCAGGAAGGCGCGGCGGTCGAAGCCGCAGGGCTGCAGCAGCTCGGCGAAGTACTCCAGCGTGTCGGGGCGAATCATCTCCGCGCCGATCCCGGCTACCCGCCAGTTGCTCAGGTCGTAATTGGCGAGGTCGCCGGGGCGCACGCGGCGGGCGCAGAGGTCATAGCCGAAAGAGGGCGCAAAGGAAATGGTCGCGCGGGACTGGGTCATCAGGTCCAGCCACTGGCGCGGGCGCATCGCGAACTCGCGGGTATCCAGGTAGTCGATGGAAACCTGTGCTGCCATCGGTACCAGCATAAAGCCTACCAGGCCCATGTCGTGGTAGAAGGGCAGCCAGGACATCATGCGGTCATCGTTGTTCATCATCAGGCCGTGGCCGATGATGCCGCGCAGGTTCGCCATCGCGGTGTGGTGCTTGATCACCACGCCGCGGGGAAAGCGCGTGCTGCCGGACGTGTACTGGATGTAGGAAATATCAGTGGGATTGACCTGCGGCAGCGGCTGCTCGCCCAGGGGCAGGTCGTGGAAGGCGGCGGGGGTGTTCACCATGCGCAGGGCCAGGCCCTCGCTCGCTTCGAGCAGGAATGACAGATAGCCCTCTGAGGCCACGGCGATGGCGGCATCACTGGCTTCCAGCAGGCGCTGCAGCTGGGCGACGTAGGCCAGGTGGGCTCCGACCTTGACGGAAGCCGGCAGCGCCACGGGAATCAGGCCGGCGTACTGGCAGGCGTAAAAAAAGCTGAGGAACTCGGGGTTGGTTTCGGCGACCAGGGCCACGCGGCTGCCGGGCTCCAGGCCCAGGCCCAGCAGTTTGCGCGCCAGCTCGATGGCCTGCAGGCGCAGTTCGCGGTAGGGCACGGCGGCGTAAATCGCGCCGCGGCCGGTGTAGAAATTGGCGCCGGTCTCGCCCTGGGCAGCATAATCAAGCGCGTCGGTCAGGGTGGCGAAGTCGGCGGCGCGAAAGCTCAGGGAATGGTTTGTCGGCGTGGGATTGAGTTCAGGAGATGACAAAGGTGATTCCTCATATTGGCAGCCTGTCCGGCGCTGCGAGTCCAAATAGTTCACGTACTCCATCCTCCGAATGGCCGAGGATTGAAGCTCAGATCCAAAAACCTGTGGGTATTGCGGGCCGGCGTTGCGTACTTTCCATCACCTCGCGCCCCTACTGGTCGGTAACCTGGACTGGCTACCAGACACGGCGCAACTTTAGCATTTTCGCGCTTGTGGCTCATGGGTAATAATACCAATGAAGCCTGCGTATTAGTGCATGCCCGGGCCCCTTGCCAGTGCCTGCGCGCGCCGCTTCCGGAGCCGCAAGTCCATGTAATTTCTGGGATTTTTCCCGCTTCGTTTCGCAAAGCGAGATTTCGGCTGTATACTCCTCGCACCGCCCTGCGAGGGTGCCTGCCAGGAGACGATATGCCCGCAACCGGGGATCCAGCCGTTACGCTCGAGGTGGTGACGGAGCGCGCCCAGTGGAGCCAGTTCCTGGCCCTGCCGCACCGCCTGTATGCCGGCGACCCCGCCTGGGTCGCCCCGCTGAATTTCGAGCAGCGCCAGCGTTTTTCACCCGCCAACCACTTTTTCGACCACGCCCGCTGGCGGGCCTGGCTCGCGTTGCGCAATGGTGTGCCGGTGGGCCGTATCACCGCCCAGGTCGACGAAATGCACCTGCGGCAGCATGCGGACGGGGCGGGTTATTTCGGCATGCTCGAAGCGGAAGAGGATCCGGCGGTGTTTTCAGCCCTGCTTGAGGCCGCCGCCGGCTGGTTGCGCAGCGAGGGCATGCAAAAGGTGCGCGGTCCCTTCAACCTGCATATCAACGAGGAGGTCGGCCTGCTGGTCGATGGCTTCAGTACCCCGCCCTTCGTGCTTATGGGCCATGCCCGGCCCTACTACGGCGCCGCTATCGAGGCGCAGGGCTACCGCGGGGTCAAGGACCTGCTGGCCTACCATATCCGGCCGGATTTCGAGCCGCCGCGGGTGATGACCAAGCTGGCGCAGCGGGTATCGGACCGGGTGAAGGTCCGCCCTGCGCGCCGCAAGCACCTGAAAGAGGACGCCGCCATCATGCTGGATGTCTTCAACGACGCCTGGGAACATAACTGGGGGTTCGTGCCACTGGTGGCGGCAGAGTGGGAGGAGACGGTGCTGACCCTGGCCAAGCTGATGCCGGACGATTATATCCAGATCGCCGAGTACGACGGCGAACCCGTTGCCTTCATCGTGGCCCTGCCCAACCTCAACGAGGCCATCCGCGACCTGAAGGGCAAGCTGTTGCCCTTTGGCTGGGCCAAGCTGCTGTGGCGCCTCAAGGTGAGTCATCCCCAGACGGCCCGCATACCGCTGATGGGGGTGCGCCAGAGCTTCCAGCACTCGCGCCTGGGACCCACGCTCGCGTTCATGGTCATTGACGCGGTGCGCAAGGCGCTGCACGCACGGGGTGTGAAGAATGTCGAGATGGGCTGGATCCTGGAAGATAACGACGGCATGCGCAATATCATTGAAACCATCGGCGGGCAGGCGTATAAGCGCTACCGCGTATATGAAAAAGACCTGTAATCCATGCAACTGAATCCGGAACAACACCAGCTCACGGCTATCGTTCTCGCGGGCGACAGGACCAAGGCCGATTCACTGATCAATCACACCAAGGTCGGCAGCAAGGCGATGATTGACCTCGACGGCATGCCGATGGTGCGCCGGGTATTGAACGCGCTGCGGGCGTCCAGGGTGGTGAACAAGATCGCCCTGTCAGGACCCGAGGCCAGTGAAATAGCCAAGGATGAGCAGCTGTCCCAGTGGGTTGCCTCCGGCGAGGTGATCTGGACTGAGCCGGGAGTCAGCCCCAGCACCAGCGCCTACCAGGCCATGCAGGCGCTCGGGCCGGAAGAGGCGGTGCTACTGACCACGGCGGATCACCCCCTGCTGACCCCGGAGATTGTCGACGCATTCGGCCGCCAGAGCCTCGCGGACGATGTCGATGTGGCGGTGGGCCTGGCCCCGCACGCGCTGGTACTGGAAGCCTATCCCGGCATCAGGAAGACTGTGCTGCATTTCAGTGACGGGGATTTCTGCGGCTGCAACCTGTTTGCGTTCCTTACCCCTGAGGGGCGCCGCGCGGCCCGCTTCTGGCGTCGCATCGAGCAGGAGCGGAAAAAGCCGCTGGTGGTGATCGGCCTGCTGGGCTGGTGGGCGGTCATCCGCTACCGCCTGGGCCTGCTGTCGCTGGAGGAGGCCCTGGCCAAGCTGAGCAAGCGCCTGGGCCTGCGCATGCGGGCGGTGATCCTCCCCTATGCCAATGCCGCCATCGATGTGGACTCGGTCGCCGACCTGGTGCTGGTCAAGGGTTCGCTGGCCAAGGCCGCCGCGGAAAACGCGTAACCGCCTTGCCTGTAGGGTCGAATTTATTCGACCGATCGACACCGCAGGTCGAATAAATTCGACCCTACAGGGCGCGCAGCAGCGTAACGCCCCTCGATTCCCCGGCAACGAATTCCCCGCTGGCGGGCTGGTAATCGCGGGCGGAGATCGCCAGCTGCCAGCCCCCGTCGCAACGCTCCACGCCGTAACAGTTATAACTCGCCACCTGGCCGCCGTGCAGCCCCAGCGCCGAGGCGGAGGGCGCCGCTACAACCGGCGCGGTGCCGTGAACCGTGGCCAGCTCATCGTAGTGGCCGCGGTGGCCGTGGCCGTTCAGTACCAGCTCGGCCCCATGGCTGGCGATGATGTCCTGGACAAGCGCCGCGTCCGTCAGGCGTTTGCGCCACTTGTCCTTGCCGGGAAGGGGTGAGTGGTGGATGTAGACCACCCGGAACGCGCCCCTGGCATGGGCCGCGTCCAGCAGTGCGGGCAGCCGGGCCAGTTGTTCCGGCCCCACCGTGCCGGTGGCCATGAAAGGCGGTTTGGGGCAGGCGGTGCTCAGCCCGATGAATGCGATATCGCCCCGCTCCCGCAGGCTCGGGTAGAGGCTCGCCAGGCTGTCCGGTAAAGTACTCGCGGTATCTGAAGCCATATAGTCCCGCCACAGGGCGAAGCTGTCCCGCCAGGGCGTCGCCACCGAGGCGTCGTGGTTGCCGGGAATGACAGCAACCTCTGCGGGAGTGCCCAGCTCCCGCAGCCAGGCCAGGGCCTGGCGGAATTCCTGGGGCAGGCCGACGTGGGTGAGGTCGCCGGTGACCAGTACCTGGTCCAGCTCAAACTGCTCGAGGTCGCGTCCCAGTGCGGCCAGCACCTCTGGCCGGTGCTCGAACCGGCGCCGCTGGCGCCAGGACAGGTAGCCCAGGGCCCGTTTGCTCAGGAGGTCGCGGGCGCGCACGCCCTCGAGGGAACTCAGGTGGGGATCGGAAATTTGCGCGAAGTGCTGCATCGGTGTCTCCCGGCGCTCAGACCCGTGTGATGACCGCTCCCAGGTCCGCCAGTTTCCGGTCGATATTGGCGTAGCCGCGGTCGAGGTGATAGACGCGATCGATGGTGGTGTCACCGTCGGCGGCCAGGGCGGCGATGATCAGTGAGGCCGAGGCCCTCAGGTCGGTGGCCATCACCGGCGCCCCCTGCAGCCGCTCGCGCCCGTGCACTATCGCGGTGTGGCCCTGCAGCTCGATATTGGCGCCCATGCGCTGCAGCTCCGCGACGTGCATGAAGCGGTTTTCGAAAATATTTTCCACCACCGTGGCGGACCCCTCCGCCAGCGCGTTGAGGGCCATGAACTGGGCCTGCATATCGGTGGGAAACGCCGGGTAGGGCGCGGTGTTGATATGCACGGCCTTGCAGCGCTTGCCGCCGGTATCCAGGTGGATCCAGTCGGGACCCAGTTCGATGTTGGCGCCCGCCTGCTCCAGCTTGCCCAGCACGTGGTGGAGAAAATCCGGGTTGGTGTCCAGTACCCGGATATTACCCCGGGTGGCGGCTGCAGCGGTGAGGAACGTGCCGGTTTCGATCCGGTCCGGCGGCACCCGGTGGCGGGTACCGGCAAGGCTGTCGACGCCCTCGATGGTAATCGTGCTGGAACCGGCACCCTGGATTTTCGCGCCCATGGCAACGAGCAGCCGCGCCAGGTCCCCGACCTCGGGTTCCATTGCGCAGTTTTCCAGCACCGTGGTGCCCTGGGCCAGGCTCGCAGCCATCAGCAGGTTTTCGGTGGCCGTGACCGAGGGGATGTCAAAAGTGAAATGGGCGCCGCGCAGGCGTTTCGCCTTGGCCTTGATATAGCCCGCCTCAATATTGATCTCCGCGCCCAGCGCCTGCAGGCCCGTGATGTGCTCGTTTACCGGGCGCGAACCGATCGCGCAGCCGCCGGGCAGGGATACGTCCGCCTCGCCGAAGCGGGCCAGCAGCGGCCCCAGCAGCAGGATGGCGCCGCGCATGGTTTTAACCAGTTCGTAGGGCGCGTACACGGAGTGCACCTTGCTGGTATCGATACTCAGGTCGGTGCCGGAGCGCTCTACCAGGCAGCCCAGCAGGGTGAGCAGTTTCAGTGCCGTGTCGATATCGCGCACGCCGGGAATATTGCTGATGTGCAGAGGCTCGGCGCTCAGCAGTGAGGCCGCGATGATCGGCAGGGCCGCGTTCTTCGCGCCCGCCACCCGCACTTCACCGTGCAATGGGCCATTGCCGGTGATGATGATTTTTTCCATTAAGCCGCCTGGGCCGGTTCGAACAGGCCAGCCGCCTTGAGGCCTGCATAGGCGTTGATGATCGTATCGATCTGCTCGCTGCTGTGGGCCGCGCTGACACTGTTGCGCAGCAGGAAATTGGTCGAGGGCGATGCCGGGGGAATCACCAGGTTGACATAGACCCCGGCCTCCATCAGTGCTTTCCAGCAGTCGATGGTGCGCGAACGGTCAACCATTTCAACCGCGACCACCGGGCTCGCGGTGGGCCCTACCGGCAGCCCCAGCGCTTTCAGTCCCTGGTAGAGCCGGTTGGCGTTATCCCATACGCGCTGGCGCCTCTCGGGCTCGCTGACAATGATGCGCAGGGCCTCCCGGGTGGAGGCGATGATCGATGGCGATGACGACGCGGTGAAAATATAGGCCTTGATACAGAAGCGGATGGCTTCCAGCTCGGCGTGCCGGCTGACACAGTAGCCGCCGATGGAGCCCAGGCTCTTGCTGAAGGTGCCGACAGTGAAATCCACGTCGGCCTCCACCCCCGCCGCCTGCGCCGCGCCGCGCCCGGTGTCACCCAGCACGCCCATGGAGTGAGCCTCGTCTACCAGCAGGTAGCCGCCGTACTCGCGTTTCACCGCGGCGATTTCCTTCAGCGGGGCCACATCTCCCAGCATCGAGTAGATGCCCTCGGCGATGATCAGGGCCTGGCTGGCGCGATCGCCGAGGCGGCGCATCCGCTTGGCAAGGTCGTCCGGGTCGTTGTGCTTGTAGCGGATGACTTCCGCCTCGCTGAGTTTTACCCCGGCGTAGATGCTGGCGTGGCTGTCCGCATCCAGCAGGATGACGTCCCCCGCACCCGCCAGGGTGGAGCACATGCCCATGGTAGCGGCATAGCCGGTGGAGAACACGATGGCGTGGCCCACCCCGTAAAAACCGGCGATTTCCTGTTCCAGCGCCTGGTGTTCGGCGAAGGAGCCGTTGGCCAGTCGCGAGCCGGTGGTGCCGGTGCCCCACTTCGCCGCGGCGGCCTGGGAGGCGGCAATGCAGCGGGGGTCGAAGGACAGGCCC
>Ga0224500_10001565_pt1 | contig 13377 bp, 11 predicted proteins | sample SF_Oct11_sed_USG_FD_168126 | JGI IMG/M metagenome (GOLD analysis project Ga0224500, IMG submission 168126) | Sediment microbial communities from San Francisco Bay, California, United States - SF_Oct11_sed_USGS_4_1 | ecosystem: Environmental > Aquatic > Marine > Sediment | place: USA: California... | reverse complement strand
ATCCGCTGACGGTCGGGTCCATGGATGTCATTCTCCATGTGTCAACGCTGCATGTCGATAAAGACTTTGTCGTCTGCCATGAGACTCTCCCGGGCTTAAGCCGCCGCAGCTTGAAGGTCCATGTTTGGAATCGTATCGTTCTCGTCTAAATCGCTTGCACCACAACCGGCTGGAAGCTACGGCAAGATCTCCTTGCCTGGAACCTCCCGCCGCATGAGAGGGATTGTACCCTCTGCTGTACCTGACGCAACGAGAATGTGAGTTTGTAGACGGTACAGGCGATCAAGTCGCAAGAGATGTTCGTGAGCGGCGTTTGTGCTATCGGATCACTCCGGGAAGTTCGACGATTTTTCGCGTCGTGGTCCAGACAAAGGCAAACGAGCAGTGGTCAAATTGCTGATACGTGCCGTTGAGGTTTGAAAGCGGAGTCGGTAGCATTCAAGACTACAGCTGCTGCGCTCTTTCCAACCTGGAACAATCGCGTTCAAGTAGAGAAACAAGCCTCCTCACCTCAGCCACATTCATCGCGAGGACCGCAACAGCATTGTTGGCATCCAATAATCCCCACACCTCCCACCCCTTGAGCGTGATGCAGCCAGGATGGCTCCCTACACTTACTTCAAGATACGCGCGCTCATAGTGATACTCAGTCCGTGGCAATTCCAGGGTGTGATTTGCGATCGTCCTCGGCACGGCGCTCTCCTGAGCACGGCAGGCATGGTCCAGCAAGCCAATGAGCTGCCGTGCATTTTCAAAAGTCAACTCCAGCTCCAGCGACGCCCGAGTAGCAGGGTAATAGCCCTGGATCAGAGCTCCGATGAAGAGATCAATGATATTCGGAGACGGTAACACTTGGAGTATCTCAAGATAGACTCTTTGAGAAACTTCCCAATCAGGCACTCGAACAAAGCCTTTGCATGCGTCATCATGATTGCACATGACCGTATGACGCCCCCATTCCTCCCATCGAGCGGCAAAGGATTGGCACTTGTGATCCTTTTTGAAGCGATACCCCAATATCCGTATCCGCAGTTCTTCTGCAATTGCACGAAGCCCGAGAGCATCCAACTCAGGGTCCAGCAGCCGTCTCTTTTTAATGAACCTCATCGGCTGCCACTCCGAGACATCAATCCACAAGTCATCTGCGTCTAGTTGCGTGAGCATTCTCGACAGTGGAGAGCCGTCGGTATGGAAGAGATCGAACAGCGTCCGTGCCAGCGCCTCACATCGTGCGGCTTCCGCTTCTGTGTTCCTCCCTAACATGGCCGACCGATAGAACAAGACACGACTCAACTGCCGATGGTCGGGCTCATAGTACAGCGCATCGGTCAGATACGCTGCAGATATAGCGGCATCGCCATGTCTTGAAACTCGTGGATCATGAAGATCGACAACCATGCTGCACCTACTCCCTACCGTGAATTGACACTTCCATCTCGACCACACCACATTCAGATTGGAGCCTCAGTACCTATTCTGCAGACAGACGTCATTGCCGCTGCCTTCACCGGCCCCGGCGGGAATCCCGCCGGGGCCTCCTCACTGCTCTGCAATAGGGCCACGGGTCAGTTATTCAAATTCAAACCGACCGCTTGAACAGGTAGCACCGACGAAGTGCTGCCAGATGTCCCGTCACCCAACTCACCCCAAAAATTGCTACCCCAGGACCAGACGGTCCCGTTACTCAAGAGCACCACTGCGTGAGAGCTATATGAGGCAAGCGCAGTGGCTGGGCCAGGCAGGGGTACCCGCCCCGGCACCCAGGCGTTGTGGGTTATTGTACGACCGAGGGGGGCAGAAGATTGATTAGAACCGGTATCATCGCTACCACCCCAACTAAATACGTCTCCATGCGTATCGATGGCATAGGACTCCGAACTACCGGCGATTACCTTTGCAATGGATGTCAATCCAGAGACCTGAATCGGAATTGTCCGACCAATCAGCGTTCCATCACCCAACTGTCCGGAGAAATTGTCGCCCCAAGCCCATACGGCACCGTCAGTGGCGCGCGCCAAACAAAACCCACTTCCGGAACGACTACAGGACACTTGCGTAATGGCCGGAAGACCCGTAATCTGCGCGGCCTCCACATGAGTGGTTGTGATGCTACCACTTTGTGTAAAGCTAGATGAAAGGCTCCAGACGGTTCCATCAGCTTTCACGACAACAGCTTGTGGTAGCAACCCATCCGTAGCTGTACAATATTCGCTCATTGAGGTCACTGACGTGAGCGAAGGAATGGTCTGCGTGGTGATGGTTCTCGCCCCCCCAAGGCCAATTGTGCCCGTGGCAGGTGTGTAGGACACCGTCCCATCCTTGTGTAGAGCATAGAGAAGATCGGGCCCACATGCTGACAGCGCTGTCACTTGGCCCACTGCGGGTATAGGAATTGGCCTATCAACAATACTGGGAACAGATCCTGTCACGCTCACGCCAAGAATCTTGAGGCCCCATCCCATGACTGAGCCATCCGTCGCAATTGCAAAATTGTTAAGTCCTCCTGCGAGCACCGATGAGATGGCGCTGAGCCCCGTGATCACTTTTGCCGCAGTGCCTGGGAGAACTGTCCCGCTCCCACCAAACGTCAGTCCTGACCCGATCGACAGCACCCGTCCATCCGCATGAACCGCCAGGGTATAGCCAAGTCCCGTGCTCAGGCGAACCGACGCGGCGGGCGTCGACGAACCAGCCACAAATGTCGCCGTCACGGCGATATTGTCGGTCAGGGTCACCACACAGGTTCCAGCTCCAGCACAGAGGCCACCACTCCACTCTGTAAAGGAAGATCCGGCCTCTGGCGTCGCGAGAATGGAAACCTGATCGCCCCAACGATAGGTTCCGCACGGTCCGGCTGGAGTGTCGTTCACTTGACAGGTAATAACTCCGCGCCCGGTCCCGGTCGTGCTTGCGGTGACACGAGGCGTTGCAGTTGACGCGGCGAATGACACGGTGACGGTTCGATGGTCAGTGACCGTCACGGCACAGGTGGCACTTGCCGTGGAGCACGCGTCACCCCAGCCCGCCACGCTGTTGCCGGTCGTCGGAGTTGCCGTCAATGTGACCACTGTGCCGGGAGCGACCTCCAACGTGCATGTGGTGCCACAATCCGCACCAGCCGGAGCAGATGTAACCGTTCCGGACCCGGTCCCGGATTTGACAACGGTCAAAGTCACGGGAGGAACAGGAGTTGGAGGGATTCCCCCTCCACCGTCGCCTCCCCCACAGCCTCCGAGGACCAGTAACATACCGGCTATTCCCCAAGCCCCCAACCTGGCGAGAGGTTGCCCCATGCCCAACGTACTCTTCCGAACCTTTTGCTTCGCTTCCAACACATGCATCATGTACCCTCCTGTTATGTGCTCACTCCTCTGCACCTACTTCAACGATGTTGTTCGGCTATTCAACTTCACCCTCTCCTCTCACGGTGTATTGCACCGAGACCTGATCTTCTCGACGATCTTTACCGACAGTCGGCTGTGTGACAATGCGGCTTTGGACGTACGACGTCTCTTCTTGCTTCGATATTGTTGCAGTGTGAATTCATAGTAGAGCGCTATCGCTTCGAAGCGGCCATGGACATGCAATTTGGTAAACACTCGTTCCAGATGCTTCTTCACTGTCCGGAGGGCTACCCCGAGAATGCCGGCGATGTCGCCATTTGACTTACCTCGCACCACCCACTGGAATACTTCCCACTCCCGAGGGGTCAGGACGGCAAAACGTGGATGACTGGTCCGTATCATTTGTTGTTGCCTATGCGGTCGCCTGGTTTTCATCAGTCTCTATCCTCATCTCGGTTCGCGATGTCTGATCGTGCCTCTGCCTTCAGCAAATTCTCGGCCACTCGCGCCGGAAGGGGTCAGGTGATGAAAAGTCAACACACAATCAATGGCTTATGGAAAAACTGTCGCGCGCAGCAATGTCAGAGGTGTGTACGTGGCAATGCGGGGATTCCCGCAGCATCCCGGCATCATGCGGGGAAATTGAGCCACCCCGTGAAGAGAGGTTCTGTCTCATTCGTTATAGAGCGGAACAGGCGTGTACATACTGCAGGATATGCGGAGGCTGAACAGGTTGGCGTGATTTTGAATCGACAAGGATTGTGTGAGGTGAGCGAGGAGTTTCGCTACTGAAATGGTGTCAACAGCTTGGGGATCTCAGGCAAGACCGGAAGATTGCGGGGCTACACGACGCGGGAACGAATCAGGGTTTCAATTGCAGGATAGTACCGTGCCGGAAGATTTCTAAAGTGTTTCTTACACCAAGCGTGAATATCTGTAGAAGGCGGCTCTGCTGTCATGACTCTATCAAGGCCATTCACATACTCGTTCAGTTTCTTCAGGACTAGCGTGGCCAACCCAGACTCCTTCGCCAAGCTAGTTGCCGCTTTATCTAGATCGAACTCATGCTTCACCAGGGTCTTAAAGCACAGACCTTTCCACCATTCCGTGACCGTATCACGACTCCAATCTAGTTCCTCCGCGGCGCTTCCAATTGCGAAACAATGCCGGCGGAGGGCCGTTAACAGCCTCAACTCATCAGGATCGAGATCGCTATCAGTTCTATCCAAAGTCGTTGGAGATTCTGTCACCCCAATAGGCATTGCCCATGACGCTTCTGATTTCTTGCCCAAGCCGAGGTTTTGCTCCGTGATAACGGAGCCATCTGCGAACACGATGGCCTTTTCCAAAGCATTCTTCAATTCCCTGATGTTCCCTTTCCAAGGCCATACCTTCAGCCGATCAACTGCCCCTTGTGAAAGCTCAACCTTGGGGAGGTGTTCATCTTGAACCATCTGATCCACGAAATACCTAGCCAGCAAGGGAATATCATCAGGTCGCTCCCGTAGCGGTGGTAAGCATAACGTGATCACATTGAGGCGATGGTACAGATCTTCCCGAAACCGACCCTCCTTCACCTCTTGTTCAAGATCACGATTGGTGGCACACACCACTCGTACATCTACAGGCTTCGATTCCTTTGCCCCCATGGGCCAAATGGCCTTGTCTTCTAAAACGCGTAGGAGTTTCGCTTGTAAATTCAGCTGCAGCTCGCCGATCTCATCCAAAAAGAGCGTCCCATTATGCGCCTGGAGAAAGTGGCCATCATGGTCGCGCACTGCATCAGTGAAGGCCCCCTTCACATGGCCAAACAAGCGGCTCTCAGCATGTTCCTGTTCTATCGTGGCCATATTCACAGGGATAAACCGACCCCGCCGACCACTCAGATCATGTGCAGCCTTTGCAAACCGCTCTTTCCCTGTACCAGACTCGCCCAGAATCAGAATGATCTTATTGAAGGGCGCAGCTTTGCGCAAAAGCTTCCAAATGTTCAATAAGACAGGGTCGTTCGTGACAATCTTTTGATCCTCGCACTGTCTCCGCAACTCCTGCGCTTCCGCATGAGAAAGCACGCTATTCTTGATTCCAGCCACCCACGGGTCAGTACGCTTGGCCGTCAGCTCCATAAGTGCTTGTTTGGTCTTCACCAGATCTTCTTTGACTTGGCGCAGTTCAGCCTCCCGGCCGGCGCGCACTCGCATCTCATGATCAAATCTGCCCTGCAGCTGCATGGCACTATGTTCGGTTATTGTTTTCTCTTCTTTGACTCGACGCAGCTCAGCTTCAAGGCTCTCACGTACTTGCGCTGACTGGATCTGTCCTGCATTTGCCGCTGTTTGCGTGGACGCCAAGTCAGACTCTACCCGCTCAATATGGATTTCCTGTTCACCTAGGAGTTTCTGAAGGTCGCTTAATTCCTGCTGTAGTACCACGCTTGTGGATTGTGCAGTCGCAAATTCGCCTTCCAGCTGTTTTACATGGGTTTCCTGTTCCCCGAGAAGCTCCTGGAGGCTCATTACCTCTTGCTGTAGCACTAGTCGCTTAGACTCAGATTCCTGGATCTGTCCGAATCTCAGCCGAGAAGTCCAAGTGAGAGCACCTCCGGTAGCCAACGCCAGGCCCACCATTGGTCCCACCAGTGGCCCCACTACGCCAAACGAAACAAACCACAAATACGTGGCAAATAAATAGCCTCCCCCAAGAGCTCCCGCTGCTACAAGACCTCTCCAGATCGGGAAGGCTAATACCATCCAGGCCACGGCTGTCGTTAACGTCATGATACTCGCCCATTGCATCCAATTCGGCGGGAGTCGTAGCCCCGTGCCTGCAACGACCGTACTAAACGTATTCGCCAAAATAAATCCACCAGGCGCGGTTAACTCAAGCGGCGTCCGTCTCTTATCTGACTCGAGCGCCGCATGAAGAATCAAAACAGCTTTCCCAGCCACATGTTTGCGTAGTTCTTCCTCGGTTCCCTTCCCTTCGATCGAGTCCCACACGTCCACAAAAGAAAAATGCCGATGAGGAAACGGATCATCCACCCAACGCCCGACATAGTCGATTAAGAGATTTCCCCGCAGATCAACAGGCATCGACAGGTCACTCTGCGTCCGGTCTGGAAATACCGCTCCCTTCAACACCAATGCTTCACCTGGAATAAATCGTATCGCGTCTGGCTTCACCTTAAGATAGGCTGCCGCCAGGGCCACCCCCATCGCAGGTATCGTGGCCCCTCCACCGTTCACGAAAATCGGCACGCGCCGGTAAACCCCATCAGGATCAGAGCTTGCTCCGATATGACCAAAGCCATGGGCCACATTTATCAAACCAGGCATTAGTGTACTGATCGATCCGGTCTGTGGAAATCGCTGGAGGGACACAGGATCAATGAGCGGCCCCCCGTCCATGAGTCGTTGCTTGAGACGTGGAGGAAGCACCGGCATACCCTCCATGTCGTGATCGAGGCTCACCCTCAGCGGGAACAACACCGTACCTGCAGTCGCAGCAGCATCGACCAGAGCCTGGTCGCTAAGCTTTCCACCTCTTTCCTGAGGGCTCGCCTCACCGAAGTAAAAGTCCAACGCGATTACGCTAGCACCCGCACGGTGTAATGCGGTGATCATCTTGGCAAAGACAGCCCGATCCCAAATGCCAACACCGAATCTGGCATCGCTCTTTTCATCGCGACTGATCAACACTAATTGATCAGTCGCAGGCCGTGCACCTCGCCATTGCATGCGCAGGTCGTAAGTGCGCAATTCCCATGTTTCAAAAATAGCCGGCGCCGATATCCAGAGGAGACCAAGCAGCAGTGTTACAGCCAGTCCGATGAGTCCAGCTGGCATCCACGGCTGTCGCCTAGGTCGCAACAATTCCATGAGGGGGTTACTTTTCACAGGAGACTCTTGGTCATCGGGCCACTACTGCGAAACTACCAACAGATCAAGACGATTGGGCGAGAACCCGACCACTTCAATTTTGAACGAGGGAAAGTCCTTCCGTACGATGTCATCGGCCAGCTCTTGAGCGGACCCTTTCACATCCACGTCAAGCGTCGCAACATTGGCCGTGAAACTTCTTTGATGAATGTCCTTCACTCCCCGCACTTCCGTCTTCAGCCGTTCTTTGAACTTTCCAAGCTGAGCAAAGGTGAGACCCGACACGACAACTTGTACGGTGTTCCCATCATTTACCTCTTTGGACCACCGAGCGAGTATCGCCGGAAGGGCCGCCTCGACCCACTTCTCACCGGCGGCAGCCAATGCTTTCTTGCCAGCTCCCTGTTCAGAGAGATCTAGGCCTGGGGCGGAGACACCCTCAGCAGCAAGGATGTCCCCGGTATCCGTTCGAATCGCCCTTGCCTCGACTCTGGCTCTGACCGACACAAAATTCGCCAACGGTCCTCCACGGATCGCGCCTTCACTCGCCCCTTCGCCGACAATCAACAGCTCCGTACCATGCTGCCGCCCTAGCAACTGTGCAGCCTTGAGATCTCCACCCACCAGCTTCTTGACCTGGTCACTCGCACGAATGGCCTGGATCTGCCTTTGATCCATCACCGTGAATCCGCTCTGCACCAGTTTCCGAATCATCTCGGCCTCTGCAGCAGAGTCGACTGACCTGATGCCGCGCTGTGTTTCAAGAATGATCACCATGACCCGAGGCTTCTTGATCCGCTGATACAAGAGACCCAGCGCCCCAAGATCTTTCTCCAACGTGCCCATATCAACGACCGCTCGGATCGATACTTTATAGAGCGTTCCCTCCTGCCATTCACGCACAACCGTATACGATTGGACATACCCAGCGGTTTTCGTATAGACGCTCGTCGAGACAAGCTGAAAGTTCTGTACCAGGGTATCGGCTTCCACGACTGTCCCGGCGGCTTGCTCAACCGCTTGCCGGAGCGCATCCTGCACGGCCGTGTCACGGGCTGCCGGTACATTGTCTTGAATTACGGTCGCGATACCCTGTGCCACGACGGTTTGAGATGTTTTGTCCGCCGTCTCCGCCAGCGCGGGGCCAAACAGACAAGCTACCAGCACATACCCAACCACAACCTGTGCAATCGTGCCTCTATTCACGACGTGCTCCTACTCCGACCTGAATTTCCGTCTTGCGACACTACAATCGAGTGCCAGATTTCAGCTTCAATCTGTTCTCAATTCTGCTCACCGCCTGGACATAGTCAGTCTCTAGAGGCTGTAATGCCGCTGCACGCTCATATAATTCTTTCGCTCGCTCAAGGTCAGCCGTCATCTCGGCTGCAACTCCAAGATTGAAGAGGCAGGCGGGGCACTCAGGCTTCTTTTTGACCACATCACTCCAAGGTCCAAGAGCTCGTTGCCAGTTTTTAGCCCGTGCAAACTCCCACCCACTTTTCATTTGCCTATTCACCGCATTCTCTTCCGCACTGGAAAGATTAGTCGGCCCATCGGACTTATCTCTGACCGTAATCTCCACATCCACAAAATGGGGCGACACCATTGCGACAAATTGCTTCGCTCCTTTGATAGCAGCCTTCTTCTGCATTTGCGCTAGCGACTGAAATGGTTCCGGGGCTGGCTCCCCCGGCAATTGAATATGCCCCCCCGGGCATTGCTTTGCAATGAGTTCTGAGTCTGGAGACTCAGCCACCTTTATTTGTCCGTCCTCTGTTCCGATGAATGCCACGTTGAATGCCACATAGGCTCTCCGCTGGTGGCACATGCCTGTATTAGTTGTCACCAGTTTTGTATCCGGTACTAACAACTCCTCTCCTGAATAGTGGGTGACATTGCCTGTAATAATGGCATCAGTATTCAGCACTTTCCCCATTTTTTTTACCGTGTTTTGATCTGTCGTTCCCAGTGACTGAATGCCGAACTCCTTCATAACTTTTTGCAGCTGATCTCTCGTCACCAACGTGAAATGTGGCTTGCTATCTGCGTAGCGGAACTGAATTAGCTCTTGTTCAAGATACCGGCTGATATCAAATCCAGATGGCCCATCAAAGTCTGCGACGGCTACAGTATGATACTTGCTAAGGTCGATAGTCTGACCTCCGGTCTGAGCCTTAGGAGGTTCTGGAACTTGTATGGTAATCCTGTGGGTGCACCCTGAAAAACTCCACAAAAGCAGAATGATCATTAGAGTCTTTGCCATACTCCACCTACTGTCATCGGACAATCTCTTCATCGCCGTTCCTCCCCTCTGGTTAAGCTGAACCTTGTCTATCGAATCACCGATGCATGCGCTAATGCACTGTCCATTTGCTAAAACTTCACTTCCAAAACCACTTCCGCTGTGTCTTCAGTCGGGTGAACGGCCGCCCCCATCTGTCGGGCGCCTTTGAGTCGACCTCGAATCTCTTTGATCTTTTCATCTGCCTGGACCTGGTAATTGGCGACAAACGTTTTTGATTCGACTCTGAGCCCTTCAATCAGTTCCACCAGCTTCGTCTGGGCATCGACTTTTGCCGCCTCCTCTGCGCTCCTGGCCCAAAGGGGCTTGGGGAAGGATGGATTTGCCATTCCAACACCTTTCACTCGGATAATCTTATTCCCCCAATCTACAATCCCGCTTTTGACCGCCTCCTCCGGAGCCAACACCGTAAAGATCACGGCTTCCTGTTTCGCCCGTTGTTCAAGGGCACGGCGCAGCGCCTCTGGGAAGCGCTCCTCTATCTGCTCAACGGCCAGCCGCGCAACAATTCGGGCCGAGAAATCATGAAACTCCACCCGAGGCACTACGACCTGCCCCCTGCCTTGCTGATTCGTACGCGTCACTGGTTCAATGTCACCGCCGCCAGATTGAAAGCTGAATGCGATGGGCACATCCCGTACCGGCACCTCGCCTGATGGCAATCGCACCGTGACCTCCAATACAAGCGGCTGTTGGAGAGGTTGCCCGGATTGTCCACGCTGTTCAGGAACCGTCACCTGCTTGACTCGCAGGGCGGACAGTAGCTGCTCATAGGCGTGTTGGGTTTGCACCACTTCGCTTGCTTCAACACGCTGAGGTGGCGAGGTGCTCAGGCGATCCAGCCGGCGGCCGATCTCCATCGCCTCTTCCACCTTCTCGAGTGCGCGATAATGAGAAAGTAGTGCCTCTAATATGTTTCCATTCTTTACATAATCCATAGCTTGTGTGCGCAGAAGCGACAGGGCCGTACGCCGGTCCTGCACATCACGCCGCCATGTACCCACGGCCCGTTCTGTATCCAATTTGGCCAAGGCAAAATATCGTCCACATTCACGATCAACCCGTCGCGCAATCACGGAGATCCCGGCAATCTGCAGATTCACCTTTTCGACGACTCTTGATGTGACGGCATAGGACATTCCAGCAGCCGTGGATTCGTGCTGTACGGTTTCATCCACTCCTGTGATTGTGACTTCCAACTGTTTGACTAAGTCTCGGCGAGCTGACGAGTCGGCATCATCCTGGCTGACAAGCGAGTCCCCGACCCCATAAAATCCTTCTTTCAGATCAGCGGAACTCCGGTGCACCCAATCAGGTCCCTGAGCCGTCACACAGGAGATCCCTATTGCAGCTGGAGTCGTCACGCTTGTTTGACAACCGGCAAGCGCTGCAAAACCAATCGACAATAACAGGCACAGGATTCGCCGTGCGTGCAGATTCCGTTGTTCCATGTGACCAGATGTTTGCGACTCCGGGCACATAATCAACAGACCCGCCCCGGTGCCCCCAGCATATCCGGAGGCTTGCACGGCCGAGAGGGTTTCAACGGCTGTCCGATCGGCTCCAACTGTTCAACACGTTCGGCTAACCCCTCTACCGCTGTTTCGACAGTTGCCTTGCTTGGACTGGGGGCGGCGCGGCGCGAACGGCCCAGCATTTCATCGAGCTCATCGCCAGCGTCTCGAGCGCGCTGGCGGGTGGCAGCATACAGTTTCGCTTCCAGCTCCTTGGTTTCTTTATACAGCCCGTCGATGTCTTTCATGCGTGAGTCATATTCTGACTTCGTCACAAGCCCTGCGTTGTAGCGATTGCACAGTTCAACGTAGCGCGCAATGGTGCCATGGACGATTTTGTCCCACGCAATGCCGGTCTTTCGGCTAAAGCTAAACTCTGGCCCCGTATTGAAAAAAAAGTGTGCGACTTTCAAGGCAATGCCGAAGTTTGTCTCTTTAGTTTCGTACACCGTACAATCCAGCTTCACGTCGGGCACCTCCGCGTATGCAACCTTACCGACGCCTGGCGCCACGCTCAATATGAAACCAAGCACGACAGCCCCTATTCGTACGCCGATCATATGTCCCCATCGGGGCTGTTCACGTGTCAGTTCCTTCATGATCGTTCCTTATCGTCTTCGCTTTCGAATTTCGGCCTGCATGTCGTCCATTTGGGATTCCAGATCCTTCTGCGTCTGCGCCAACCCTTTGACGAGTTGATCCAGGCTGAATGGGCGCAATGGTGGCAACCCTGCCCCCGTCTCCGGCTGGGCCTCTGGTTGGTTATCCTGCATTTTGGTTGGTTGAGTACGCACCGGCGCTAGGGGAGCAGAGCTGCCGTGGGTGGGTTCGTTACGAGGGTCAGCTTTGGCATAGGCCACCTGAATTCCCTGCCGTGCAAGCCACTCCTTCACCACGCTAGATTTAATCGCAAAGTTGATGCTGGTAATAGCCAAGCCATCATCAGATTTTCTTTGGATGAAACTATTCACTCCAATTTGTTGGCCGGCCCCATTCACCAACGGCCCGCCGGAATTTCCTCGATTCAAACTGGTTTCCGTCTGAAATACATCCCAGCCCGGAACTCCTCCGTAGTCTTTCCACTCAGCACTGATCACACCCGTCGTGAGGCTCCACAAGCCTCCGCGCTCTGGATGTCCGACGGCCAAGACCCGACTACCGATCACGATATCTCCTGAGTTTCCCATAGCCAGCACAGGTATGGCGGGCGGTGCATCCATGATCTTTAGCAGTGCCAAATCCAGCGCTGGTTGATACGCGACGACCGTAGCCTTGTGGCGATGAATGAGATTGTCCTGATCACGGCCGGACACACGCGCTGGCTTCAGAAAGATAAAAAGGGTTGTATATGGGGCATCGGTGGCTTTGTCAAGAATCACATGAGCGTTCGTTAAGACCAACCCAGACTTGTCGATAATCGATCCTGTTCCCGTCGTGCCGCCCTTTTCAGACACGGCATACACCAACACCGTTGCCGGTGAAACCATGGAATAGACTTGTGCGGGGGATAATTCCTCGGCGGAAACTGGTTGGGCCGCCGGCGTCAGGGCTATTAACAGAACGAGGGCAACGATCTGGCTCCGAACGTGACTCCACACCTGACACCTCCCGTTTATCTGGATGATGTCTCGCGGCACCACAATAGTAGGAATAGGCTCATCACAGCACTTCAAATATCACCTCTCGAATACTGCGGAGTCCGTCCTGATCGGCAATGCTGATACGAACCGTATGCTTGCCCGTCGGCAGTTGCGCGCTGGGTACATGAATACCACCCGTTGTTGCATAGGCCAGTACTCGCCCGGTAATATCGATATCGATGAATTTCACCACACTCACCTTCAAGCTGGTTAGATCAACCGGGCTCGTTTTTTGGGTAAATTTGATCTCGATTTCAATCGGTGGGGCGGCTCGCCCGCCATTCGATGGCTTGAGAATGTCGATCCGGGGCCCTAGATCGATCTCACCGCCTATCGATATTTCCCCTGTTTTCTTGTTCTGAGGTGCTGGTGCCATTGACGCCTCTTGAGGCGTAATCAGCCAGAGCACCTTATCCATGCCGGCATACACCGATCCCACCGGCTGTAGAGATCCGACGCAGATTGCCATACTGAGAAGTCCTGTTGCCACGATATGTCTTCCAGCTTTCATGCGCCCCCCCTTTACTTCCTTGGCATTATGATCGAGTCGGCATGCACATCAGGGTGTAGACGGTCCCCTTTGCTCCATACCGTCGATCATCTCCAGGCTGTACCCACTGGGCTTTCACCCGGGCCTGCTTCAGCCGCACATCGCTGTCGAACCCGTCAATTTCCCGTATTGCCGTGTCCGATGTC
>Ga0224500_10001564_pt1 | contig 13382 bp, 11 predicted proteins | sample SF_Oct11_sed_USG_FD_168126 | JGI IMG/M metagenome (GOLD analysis project Ga0224500, IMG submission 168126) | Sediment microbial communities from San Francisco Bay, California, United States - SF_Oct11_sed_USGS_4_1 | ecosystem: Environmental > Aquatic > Marine > Sediment | place: USA: California... | reverse complement strand
CCGCGTGAGCGGCACGTGTGCCGCGGCACGGACGGCCGCGGCTCGCACCGCCACCCATGGCAAGGTGAGCGTGATCGACACGGGCAACGTCTCCGCGGGCCAGGGCCTCATCGCCATGTATGCCGCGGAATGCGCGGCGGCGGGTTACGACGCCGACCGCATAGTCGCTGCGACCAAAGCCATCCTGCCGCGGACACGCTCGTTCGGCGTGGCCGGTTCGCTCGAATATGCCGTGCGCGGCGGGCGCGTGCCGCGCTGGGTCAAGCGCGTCGCCGACGCATTGCGGTTGATGCCCGTCCTGCACAACGACCGCAACGGCAAGGTTGCCGCGGGCGGCGTGCTGTTCGGCCGGCATGACCTGAAGTCGAAGTTCGCGCGCTGGGTGCGACGGCGCATGCGGGACGACGTCACCTACCGGCTCATCGTCGGCCACGCCAACTGCGAGGCGGACGGCCAGTGGCTGCTGCAGGAACTCAGCCTGCCGAACGTGGCGTACGCACAGCTGGTTGCGATCGGAAGCGCGCTCGGCGCGCACGGTGGACCGGGTATGCTCGTCGTTGGTCTGCAGGAATACGAGGCACCGGCGTCACCCCCATGAAATTCGAAACGCTCGCCATTCACGCAGGGCGCGAGCCTGACGCTGCCACCGGCGCAGTGCGCGAACCGCTGCATCTGTCCACGACGTTCGAACGCAGTGCGGACGGCAGCTACCCGCACGGGTACTACTACTCGCGCAGCGGCAACCCCAATCGCACTTCGCTCGAGCGCGCCGTTGCCGCGCTGGAGCGCGGCAAGGACGCCGTCGCTTTCGCCTCCGGCTCGGCAGCGTCGCTGGCTGTCTTTGCGCTGGCGGCGCCCGGCGGTCGGATCGTCTGCGCGTCGGACTGCTATCACGGCACCGCCAAGCAGCTGCGCGACATCGTTCCGCGCTGGGGCGTCGACGTGGAATTCGTCGACGTGACGAACCTCACCGAGGTGTCGCAGGCCCTGTCGGCGCCGACCAGCCTGCTATGGTTCGAAACGCCGTCGAACCCTCTGTTGCGGGTGGCGGACATAGCCGCACTCGTCAATCTCGCGCACGACCGCGGTACGCTGGCAGGCGTCGACAACACGTTCGCCAGTCCCGTGCTGCAGCAACCTCTCGTGCTCGGTGCCGACGTCGTCATGCACAGCACCACCAAGTACCTCGGTGGTCACAGTGACGTGCTCGGCGGCATCGTCGTGACGCGGGATGCCAACGCCGAGTGCGCGGCGTTGCGTGACTACCAGGCGACGGCGGGCGGCGTGCCCTCCCCGTTCGACTGCTGGCTGGTGCTGCGCAGCTTGCCGACGCTGCCGTTGCGCGTGCGGGCGCAGGCGGCGAACGCGCTGGCGGTCGCTCGCTTCCTGCATGCGGACAAGCGCGTCGAGAAAGTGCATTACGCGGGTCTGCCGGATCATCCCGGACACGAAATCGCGTTGCGGCAGATGACGGGTGGCTTCGGCGGCGTGCTGTCGGCCGAGGTGCCGGGTGGGCGCGACCGGGCTCTTGCGGTGGCGGCGAAGACGCAGCTGTTCACCCGGGCGACGAGTCTCGGCGGGACGGAGAGCCTCATCGAACATCGGCAGTCGATGGAAGGCCCGCACAGCAGGACGCCACCGGGACTGCTGCGAATGTCGATCGGGCTCGAGCACGTCGACGACCTGATCGCGGACCTCGATCAGGCGCTGGACGCCTGATCGCGTCGAACTCTTTGGCTGGTCAGCATCGCGCGAGCCCTGTCGACAGCCAATCGCGTCAGCTGACGGAGGCGTGATCGTCTCGGACTTTCGGGTCCGGGGACCGTCCCGCGCCATGGACGGCGCGGGCGAGCCTACAGGGACGTATTCACGGCGTGTCCCCGGACCCGAAAGTCCGGGAACGAGCAATCGCCGACGAATCTACCGCGCAAATCAATCGACGCGATGACGGCTGTCGCTCAAGGCTTCGCGACCGGGCGGCCTTTCTCGAGCCACGCGTTCATGTCGCCCTCGAGATGCGACAACCGCGTGTAGCCGTTCGCCGCCAGCACGTCTGCGGCGATCCCTGCTCGCCGACCCGACTTGCAGTACAGCACCACGTCTTTGTCCTGCGGCACTTCCGCAAGGCGTGACGCCAGCTGATCGTACGGCACGTTGACCGCGCCCGGCACGTGGCCGTCCGCGTATTCCTGCGGCGTACGCACGTCGAGCACGAACAGATGCTCCGGATGGCTGGACTGCTGCTCGAGCAGCGCTTCCTGGCTCAGCGGTGCGACGACCACTGCAGCGGGAGCCGGTGTCGTCGCAGCAGCCGATGCAGCGGCCGGCACCGGAGCCGTCGGTGTCACGGCAGGTTCGCCGGCCATGGCAATGACCGAGAAGGCAAGCCACAGCGCACCCGCAAGCGACAGTGCAGCCAGGGCACGCTTCACTTTCAGCAAACGCTCCGTGTCCGGGTGTCGTTCATACGAAACTGCACGGATGACGACGCCAGCATCGGCACGGCGACGACTACGAGACAGAACGTTACTGGTCATGAGGATGTTGTTCCTTTGAGCCGGATCGCGTCGCTCAATGCGTCGGCGACGGAGCGGTGGCAGCGTCCCAGCGCTGCGGCACTTTCTGCAGCTTACTCATATCGTAGCCGAGGTCACGCACCCGACTTTCCAGTTGTGCGTATTCGCCTGACGACAAAGTAGGAGTACGGGCCATGATCCAGACATAGTCCAGGGCGCTGCGGGCAATGATGGTCTGCGTGTACGCGGAATCGACGTACGCAATCAGGTACTCGGCCCTGATTGGCCAGATGAACTGCATGCCCCAGATGGCGTTGCCCGTTCCCTGGCGCACGAAGCCGCGCGGGTGCATCACTTTCTCGGGCCCGTCGAATGCCCCGTCGCGGTAAGTGAACGTCGTCGCGATGCTGCCGTCCTGGTCCAGACGGTACGATTCGACCGCGTTGTGCGCCCCCACCTCGAACCGCGTCGGGATGTTGGCGATCACGTACCAGTCGCCCATGAAGCGATCGAGGTCGACGTCCCTGGCGACGGGAATGGTCGGGGCGCCGCTGCAGCCGGCGAGCAGCGCGACCGCGGGCAGGCAGGCGGCCATCAGCACTCTGCGCATGTCGATATGACTCCGTGGGTGTCAGGGAAGTTCGATCCGGGACACGCCGCGGATTCATGCTTCAGCGGCGGTGGTCACGTACGCGTCCGCCTCGATTTCGACGAGCATGGCCGGATCGACCAGGCCGCTGACTTCCACCATTGCGGAGGCTGGACGAATCAAGCCGAACACCTCGCCGTGCGCGCGCCCGATGGCTTCCCACTGCGCAATGTCGCGGACGTAGATGCGCGTCCGGACGACGTCCTCGAGCCGCGCACCGGCACGCTCGAGCGCCGCCTTGACGTTGGCGAGCACCTGGCGCGTCTGGGCGCCGGCATCCTCGCCACCGACTAGTTGCCCATCCGGGCCCGTGGCCGTCGTGCCCGACACGAACACCATCGGTCCGACCCGGACCGCGCGCGAGTACCCGACGACGGGCTCCCACGGGGTGCCGGTGGCGTAGTTGGTTCGGGTTGCATCGGTCATTTGCGCACTCCTCCCGGCTCAGCTCCCGCAGCCAACGCGCGCAGCGCCGCGCCGCTCACCCGCTGCACCGTCCACTCGTCCATCGGCACCGCACCGAGCTTGCGATAGAACGCGAGCGCCGGCTCGTTCCAGTCGAGCACCGACCACTCGAAGCGTGCGCATCCGCGCTCGACGGCGACGCGGGCGAGGTGCCGCAGCAATGCCTCGCCGTAGCCGCGTCCGCGGAAAGCCGGCCGCACGAACAGGTCCTCGAGGTACAGACCAGGCCTGCCCTCGAAGGTCGAGTAATTGTGGAACCAGAGCGCGAAGCCGGCAGGCTCGGCACCGACCCGTGCCACGACTGCCTCCGCAAAGGCTCGCGGCCCGAACAGGTCGCGGTGCAAGTCGTGCGGCGTGATGCGGACGTCATCGAGCAAGCGCTCGTAGGCGGCGAGTTCGCGCACCAGGGCAACGATCAGCGCGGCGTCGGCAGGCTGGGCCGGCTCGATGCGGAGCGGTTCCCGCAAAGTCATGGTGCACACCTCATTTCTATAGATTCCCTCGATAGCGGCCCGCGAATACCCTTGATTACGTGGGCTTTGCACCGTATTGTTAATCGTCATTTTACTCGAAGGCAGCCGATGGCGACCCCTCAGGACCGAGTGCCGCTTAACGCCCTGCGCGTCTTCGAGGCCGTCGCTGCACACCTGAGCTTCACTGCGGCGGCCAGGGAACTCGGCGTCACCACCGCCGCGGTCAGCGCGCAGATCAAGGCGCTCGAGGCCGACATCGGCGTGCCCTTGTTCCGCCGCCACACTCGCGCCGTGGCCCTTACCCAGGAAGGTGCCGAACTGCTGCCGGGCGTCCGCCGCGGCCTCGAAGAGCTGCGCCGCTCGGTCGAGCGCATTCGTCGCGAGCGCGTCGGCGGCATGCTCAATCTCAGCGTGCCCAACGAATTCCTGCAGCGCTGGCTGCTGCCGCGCCTCGGGGAGTTTACGCGTCGGCACCCCGAGATCGAGGTCCGGTTCGGGCCGCCGCGGGCTGCCGGCCTCGACTTCGGCCGCGACGATTTCCACGCCGCCATCGTCTACGGTCCCGGCCAGTGGACCGGCCTCAAGGCCGAGCGCCTGCTCGACGAATACGTGTTTCCGGTCTGCAGCCCTGCACTGCTGGCCAGGTTCGGCCCGATCGAGACGGTCGCAGATTTTGCGCGCTACCCGCTGGTCCACAGCCGCACCGAGCCATGGCAGGACTGGCTGCGCCGTGTCGGCGGCGATACGACGCGAGCCGACACCAGCCCGCCGATGGAGGATTCCGCGGCGTCCCTCGTCGCGGTCGAACAGGGCAAGGGCATTGCGCTGGCCCGCTGGTCGCTGGTGGCGGCCGACATTGCCGCCGGCCGCCTGGTACGTCCGATGCTCCCGAGCGTGCAGCAGCGAAATGCCTGGTTCCTCGTGGCACCTCCGGCGAACTTTTCATTGCCAAAAGTCGTGCGCTTCCGGGCCTGGCTGCTCGATTGCTGCCGCGAATTTGCCCCGCCGGTCGGCGAGACCCTGGGGGTCGAGTAGACGCTCCCGCCGAATTCCCTCCCCCACTTGGCTAGCAACACGGGTTGGCGTAGCGTGGCGCCAAACCAGAGCAGCATCGGGGGAATTCCAAGCCATGGCAGGCCAACCCAGACCGCAACCGCGCCGCCTCCGTTTCCACGCTGTCAGCATCGTTGCTGGCCCGAGCGCCTGTGCGCAGGTCAAGGCGCTGACGGGCGTCCGCCTGCTTTCCGCCGAGGCGCCGCGACTGCCTGTCGTCGGCTGCACCAACCCCGGCGGCTGCCGTTGCAAGTTCCAGCACCACGATGATCGTCGCGCCGGTCCCAGGCGCTCAGGACTGCGTACGTCAATACGAGATGACTGGTCGACGGACAACAACCGGCGCCGCTCACTCGGTCGGCGCGACGTCGACTACGCCGAAGATTGATCTGCGGCTAGGGCAGGCGCAGGGTGACTTGCAGCGGCCGATGGTCGGAGCCCACGTTGGGACCGATTTGATGACCGGTGACGCAACTGCCCCGCGGCACCAGCACGTGATCGATCGGCAGCGCGAGCGGCCAGAAGCCCGCCCGCCACGTTGGCCGCCATGCCTCGCCGGCAAATGCGTCACGCAATCCTGACTCGGACAGAAGCCGTGCGAATGCCGGTGCGTAGGGCGTCAGGTTGAGATCGCCCAGCAGGATCGTCGACTCGGGTTGCGTGAGCGCGAGCGCCGCGGCCTGCTGCAGCGCGCGGTCGCGCGCAAGCTGCAGTTCCGGCGCGATCGGCCAGCGCGTGTGCAGCACAATTACCCGGAGCCTGCGACCGCGGACGTCGACATTCGCGACCAGCGACGGCAGGCCGTCCCCGGAGAAGGCCACCAGCTGCGCGTCATCGATGGGCCATCGACTCAGCAGCGCGATGCCGTAGGGGTCGTCGCGCGGCATCACCTTGCGGTAGGGGTAGGTTCGCGCGAGTGGCTCGAGCGCCAGCGCCCACTGCGGCGTGATTTCCTGCAGGGCAACGATGTCGGCGTCACTGCGACTCAGCCATGCGACCAACGCTGCATGATCGGTGTTCGTAAACCATGCATTCGCCGTCACCACCCGCAGCTGGTCGTCGCTGCAGGCCAGCGCGGCCGGCTCGTGCGCCGAAGCACGGCCGCTCATCAGTACACCGGGCAGCCACTGCAGCGCGACGGTGACGCAGGCCACGACCATCATCCAGGGCCGGCGCAGGACCAGCGACGCGAGCAGCAACGCAAGCGCGGCGGCGCCCACCTGCCAGCGGAAGTGCGCAAACAACTCGAAGGGCCAGCCGAGCGGCGCGAGCAGTGCCGCAAGCGAGGCAGCCGCCGTCCCGATGAGCGCGATGCTCACCGCACGCGACCAGGCTCCACGGGACAGGCGCATGGTTACAACAGCAGCAATGCCACGATGAGACCGAGCAACGGGACGAGGACGGTCATGCAGAACATGGGCCAGTAAGCTGACTTGTGCGTCTCACGGCAAACACCGCGGATCGTCGTCACAACGTACCCGTTGTGCGGCAGCGAGTCGAGCCCACCGGAGGCGATCGCAACCACGCGATGCAAAGCGTTCGCATCCACGCCCAGGCCGAGGTAGTGCGGCGCCAGGATGGGGCGGCGAGCGCCGGGTCGCGGTGACTCAGAGCGCGACGACGCGCGCGCGTTGTCCGCCGTAAAGCACTTCCAGGCGACGCACGCCCTTCATGCGCCGTGAAGACCGGCGCACTTCGCCCATCAGGCGCAGCAGCAACCCCACGTCTTCGTTCATGCCGCCCGTGCAGTAATCCTCGCTCATGCCCAGGTGCAGCACCGTCACGTGCTCGAGATCGGCGCGGTTGTAGACGGCCACGCCGACCGGACGCGCGGTCAACGTCTCCACGGCGAACAGGCACTGGACTTGCGGCAGGTTGCCGACACGCACGCGCAGCCCCTCACCGTCGTCCACGATCTCGGGTGGGCCGTATCGGTCGATGACGTCGACGATGCCGCGTGCGAAACGGTCCTGGCAGCCGTTGAAGAAGAGGATCCGCTCGAGCGCGTGGCGCTTGTGGCGAGGGAGCCGCGACGTGAATTCGATTCCCCGCATGAGACTTTCCCGGCCGCGTACGCGGCCTCGGTCGGAGGTGCGTCGGATCATGCTCGCGGCACCAGCTTATGTCGAGTGGCTGGGCACGCAAGTGTTGCTGCAACGCCACAAAGATAGCCGGGATCCGGAGCGGCAAATCACCGGTATTTTTTTGAATTGCTTCATGTTTTTGACACGCCGGGGTGGAGTGTCGCGACCGCTTCGCGTGCAATGAGGGGACGATGCCGCGCAAGCCCTTGCCCGTCCCGAATCAGGCCGATCTGGCCGTTCACGCCACGCCCGTTCCAGGGGCGGTGCACGTGGACGTGGTCGTGCTCACGGCCGACCAGGAACTGTTCCAGTCGGCGTGCGAGGCAGTCGGCGAGCTCAATCCGGTCTGGCGTGCGCGCTCGGCGGATGAGGCCGCCGACCTGCTGATCAACGGACGCTGTGGCGTGCTGGTCATCGACATGGCCGCGGTCTCGTCCGGCGCCGATACCCTCATCGAGCAGATCGTCGAACAGTTTCCCGACGTCATCGTCTGCGTCGCCGGCACGCGTGCCAACGAACCCCTGCTTGCCCCGCTGATCAGCGATGGCCTCGTCTACCGGTTCATGCACAAGCCCACGTCGGCGCGGCGAGCGGGAATGTTCCTGCAGGCGGCGATCCGGCGGCATGTCGAACGCCGCGAGGGGCGCGAAGCCAGCGACCCGCTGCTGCCGCTGCTGCGCGGCCTGCGCCGTCCGACGGCCGGCATGCCCCGCGGCTACCTCGTCCTGATCGGCCTGGTGGCGCTCGCACTGGTCGTCCCGCTCTTCGTCGGTGGCGAGCCAGAGGTACCTGAGGCGGCGGCAGTTGCCGCGACACCGGTGACACCCGCCGCGGAAAATCCAGCAACAGCACGCGCCGATCCGGTCCTCTCGCGAGCCCGGGCAGCGCTGCAGGCCGGTCGACTCGAGGCACCCGAAGGCCGCAACGCGCTCGACCTGTTCCAGGCAGTGCTACTCGCGCAGCCCGAGCACCCGGAAGCGCAGGCCTCGCTCGCCAGGACGGTCGACCTGCTGCTGCAACGCGCCCAGCAGGAAATCGACGCCGGCAGCAAGCCGGAAGCCGAGCGCCTGGTGCAACGCGTGCTCGCAGTCGTTCCCGCTGACCGGCAGGCGCAGGCCCTGGCGCGCAGCATCAATCCGCCCGACACGCCATCAGGCCAGTTGTCGCGCGAGCAGCGCGCAGAGGTAGACGCGCAGCTGGCCGGGAATGCTGCCGCCTCCCCGGAGGCACCCACGCCTGCGCGGACGCTGGAAGAAATCCAGGCCGAACTCGCTTCGCTGCCGGGGCCGGTCACCAAACTGTCAGGGACGTCCGGTGCCTCGACGGCCGCCGCGCCGAAGACGCCGCCGCCGGTGGTGCGGCCCGATCCGCTCGCGCCGCGCTTCGTCAATCCGACGCGGACGATCGCCCCCTCGCCGCGCAGTTACGCGCGCGAGCCGGTGAATGCACCGCCAGCCGCGGGAGTGGCCGGTCCGACGGCGCGGCAGGCGCCTGCGGTCGAGCCGACGGCCACCGCGACGACCGGAGCCGTCGTCGCCGAGCGCCTCGATCGCATCGCGGCTCGTGAGCCGGTGTATGAATCCGCCTCGGGCCACCGTCGCGTGGCCTGACACGCTGTTCCTGACCGGCGAGCCTCAGCGGCCGCCGACGCGCCCGAGAACGACCTGCTGCGCAGGTTTTGCCACCTCAGCCTGTACACCCCGGGCACGCAGCTCAGCGCACAGGCCGGTCGCTCCTTCCACTTCGCCGTGCACCAGGTATGTGTGTGGCTTGCCGCCGACACCTGCATGCCAGCGCAGCAGGTCTTCCTGGTCGCCGTGAGCCGAGAACCCGCCGAGTGTGTGGATGCGCGCGTTCACTTTGAACTGCTCGCCGTGGATGCGGACGTGCTCTCGACCATCGACGATCGCGCGCCCCAGCGTTCCCACCGCCTGGAAGCCGGTGAAGATCACGTCGCACTCGCGATGCGTGATGTTGTGCTTGAGGTGATGCACGATGCGCCCGCCGTTGCACATCCCGCTCCCGGCGATGACGATCGCGCCGCCACGCAACAGGTTGATCGCCATCGATTCTTCGGCCGAGCGGCAGAGCTTGAGATTCGGCAGTGCAGGCATGCGGCCGGCATCGCGGCGTACCGCGCTCGCTTCCGCGTCGTACAGCTCCGGATGCTTCCAGTAGACCTCGGACGCCTCGATCGCCATCGGACTGTCCAGGAACACGCGCCAGTCGCCAACGCGCCACTCGTCGAAATGCGTAGCCAGTTCATAGAGGACTTCCTGGCTGCGTCCCACGGCGAACGCGGGGATCAGCACGTTGCCGCCACCCTGCCGCGCCGCACGCAGGATCTCACCGAATTCGCGCAGCGTTTCGCTGCGCTCGCGATGCCGGCGGTTGCCGTAAGTGCTCTCCATGACCAGGACGTCCGCGACGCCGTCACCTTCCGGGTCGCGCAGAATCGGCGAGTCGTACTGCCCGACGTCGCCACTGAACACGACACGCGAGCTTGCGCCCTCCTCGTCGAGCCGCAGCCACACACTGGCGGAGCCGAGTATGTGGCCGGCGTCGCGGTAGGTCAGGGTCACCCCCGGAAGAACTTCGATTGCGCGACCGTACGCCACCGTCTTGAACTGCTGGATCGTCTCGTCCGCGTCCACGCGCGTGAACAGCGGATCGGGGAAACCACGCGCATGCCGATTGCCGTGTTCGGCCTGCCGACGACGGTAGCGCTCCGCCTCGCGCTCGGCCATGAAGGCGCTGTCCGCCAACAGGATGCGCGCGAGGTCGCGGCACGCCGGGGTCGCGTAGATCGGCCCGCGGAACCCGCGCTTGCGCAGCAGCGGCAATCGCCCGCAGTGATCGATGTGCGCGTGGCTCAGCACCACCGCGTCGACTGCCGCGGCATCGAACGGAAAGGGCTGGCGATTGCGACTGTCGGGGTCATCGCCGCCCTGGATCAGCCCGCAGTCGAGCAGCAGCGTGCGGCCGCGAACGATGAGGATGTGGCAGGAACCGGTGACTTCACCGGCCGCGCCGTAGAACTGCAGGTGCATCGTGCGAATCGCCTCAGGCGATTCGCTGCCCGACGGCCGCTTCGCCTTCCTGTTGGATCGGAACCGCCGCTGCCTGGCCGTCGCGCAGCAGCTTGACGCAGGCCTTGACCACCCTCGCATCGTACCGGCGACCGGCCTGCGACTGAAGCTCGTCGAGGCACGCCGTCAAGGTCAGGGCCGGTCGGTGCGGCCGGGGCGAAAGCATCGCCTCGACGGCGTCGGCGACAGCGACGATCCGTGCCTCGAGCAGGATCTCCTCGCCTTTCAGCCCGCGCGGGTAGCCCGAGCCATCGAGACGCTCGTGATGCTGGCGCACGGCTTCCGCGACGGGCCAGGGGAATTCGACGGCACGCAGGATTTCACAGCCACGCTCGGCGTGGGTCTTCACGAGTTCGAACTCCGCGGCGGACAGCATGCCGGGCCGCCACAGCAGCTCGCGCGGAATCTGCAGCATGCCGACGTCGATCAGCTGACCCATCACGCGCAGACCGCGCACGGTGTGCCCCGGCAGCCCGAGCGCGGTGCCGATGCCGGCCGCATAGTCGCCGACACGGCGTGCGCGCCCGGTCTTGCAGGCATCCTGTGCCTCGGCGAGTTGAGCCAGTGCCTCGATCGCGCCGAACATCACCCGCTCCATGTGATCCATGGCGGTGACGATCTCGGCATCCGAACGACGGCGACGCAGCAACTTCGCGGCTGCGGCCGCGATGTGCTCGACGTGTCGACGGTCGTCGTCGTCATACGCCTGGGCCGCGTCTGCGACGAGCAGCACGCCGGCGAGGCGGCCGCCGTCGAGCATCGGTATCGCGAGCTGGCGCCGGAGCTGCCCCGGCAATCCCGCCGCCCGCAACTCAGCCGTGCCTTCCGGCGCGTCACGAATCACGGGGCGCTGCGCAGCCGCGCACTCGCCCAATGCCGTTTCGGGCGGCGGTGGCCCGCGCCAGCGCGTGAGCACCGCCAGTGGCCCGGTGGTGGCCTCGGGCCCGCGGCGTGCGGCCAACTCGAGCGTCGTCGCGTCGCCGACCGGCAGGAAGAAATAGCCCTGCGCACTGCGCGTCAGGTCCCGCGCCAGCTGCAGCGTGCAGTCGAGGATTTCGGCCTCCGTCAGCCCGTGCGAACGCTGCGCGAGTTCGAGCAGGCGGCTCACCCGGACGTGATCGCGCTCACTGCGTTCGGCGGCGCGCTTCGCGGCCGCGACGTCCCGCGCGGTCAGTACGCGGAAGCCCGTGTGCTCGTCGATCGAAGCAAGCGCGACCTCGACCTCGATCGGCTCGCCGTCCGGACGTCGCCAGCGCGCTTCCTGGCGCAGCGCCCCGGTTACGGTTCGCCCGATGCTGCGCTGCGCTGGGTCAGCTCCGCCTTCGATCTCGAGCGTCTGCAGCGTGAGCGTGCCGAGGCGTTCCCGGTCCACGTTGAGCAGCGCGAGCAGTGCCCCGTTGCCGTAGCGCAGGCGACCTTCGCCATCGACGACGCCACATGGCTCGGGCGCAGCTTCCAGCGCCTCGGCAAGTGCGGCGAGTTCCTGTTCACGCGCGTGCGTTGCCAGTTCGGTACTGACGTCCCGCGCGGTGAGCAACCAGCTCGCCCGGCCGGTATAGTTCGTGGCGACACGCCGCAGTTCGAGTCGCGCCTCGCTGCCGTCTGGACGTTGCCAGTGCAGCATTGACTCGTGCGTCGAATCGTCGCTGAACACGACGCCCGGCAGCATTTCGCCAAGCGGCTTGCCACGCAGGGCCGCGGCTTCCTGCCCGACCAGCGCCGCCGCCGAATCGGTTGCCACGTGCACGAGCTTCGATTCGATGTCGACGATCCACGTCGGCGTGGGTTGCGCCGCGAAAGCACGCTCGGCATCGTTGACTGCCGCCTGCAGGCGCGCACGCGCCGTCTGCAATTCGTTGACCCGTGCCTCGAGCAGCGCGACCCTGCCGATCTCGGCGCGCGATTCTTCCACCGCGCCGCGCGCCTGCGACTCGGCCTCGACGGCCTGGCGCTGCGCGGTCTCCAGTTCGCGGATCCGCAACTGCAGCTCACGGACGCGTACCGATTCCGCCGCGGCGAATTCGGCACGGGCGCGTGCCTCGTATTCGGCGCGCTCGCGCGCGACACGTTCAGCCACGGTCAGCTGCTTGTTCGTCGCTTCGGCGTCACGGAGCTGCTTTTCGAGGTCGCCGAGCCGCCTGCGATCCTGCTCGCGACGGTCAAGCAGTTCCGGCACCAGCGCCGGCATGCGCATCGTGCCGGACCCGGATGGCGCCTGGTCGAGGATCGCGGCGAGTTCTTCCAGCGTCGAACCCCGCGGAAAGAATCGTTGCGCCCCGACTTCGGCGGCAAAGGCCTCGTACTTCGGGCCTTCGACGCGGAAAGAATGCAGCAGCACCGGCAGGTGCACGAACGACGGGTCCTCGCGCAGCCGGCGGCACAGTGCAAAGCCGTCGAGCCGCGGCAGCATCACGTCGCTCACGAGCGCATCGGGATTCCGGGCGCGAATGAGGTCGAGGGCCTCGACGCCAGTCTTCGCCTTGAGCACGCGGTGACCGCGCGATTGCAGCACGCTCTCGACGGCTGCGAGATCCTGGTCGCGTTCGTAGGCAAGCAGCACGGTCTTCATTGACGGGCTTCAACTCCATCACGCGGTGGCGGCGCACCCGGGCAACGGCCCGGCGCCGGGCGCACCTTCGCTGCCGGCAGTATGCTCCCGCGCCCGTCCCGGGCACTAACGCGCGGCTTCAAGCCGTTGACCTGCGTCACAAAACGCCGCCCGGGAGGGCTGCGGCGGTACAATCGCCCCAAGCAAGATCGTGGGAGACGGCGATGATCCGGCGCGTGGCGTTGGTATGGGCGGGAACACTGGTGCTGCTGGCAGGCTGTGCCGCGCATTGGGACGTCGACAGCTACGAGGACCCGGCGGGCAACGTGGCTGGCCGGCAGACGTTTTTCTGGAAGGCCGGCGAGTTCGGCATTCCCGGTCTGCTCGACCCCAAGACCGTCGCATTGGCCACGTCGCAACTGCGCGGTGCCGTGACGACGGAACTCGGCCGCAAGGGCTATTCCGAAGTCGACACGGCGGCGGCCGCTGACATGATCGTCAGTTT
>Ga0224500_10001563_pt1 | contig 13388 bp, 10 predicted proteins | sample SF_Oct11_sed_USG_FD_168126 | JGI IMG/M metagenome (GOLD analysis project Ga0224500, IMG submission 168126) | Sediment microbial communities from San Francisco Bay, California, United States - SF_Oct11_sed_USGS_4_1 | ecosystem: Environmental > Aquatic > Marine > Sediment | place: USA: California... | reverse complement strand
TGGTGCGGTGGCATTCGATGCGCGCGTGCGGCGCGAGCTGGGCCTCGCGGAAGACGCGGCGCCTGTCGAATACGCCTGCGAGCTCAAATTCGACGGCCTGGCGATCAGCCTGCGCTACGAGCACGGCGTGCTGGTGCAGGCCGCGACGCGCGGTGATGGCGAGACCGGCGAGGACGTGACGCAGAACATCCGCACCATCGGCCAGATCCCGCTGCGCCTGATCGGTGCCGAGCCGCCGGTGCTCGAAGTGCGCGGCGAGGTCTACATGCGGCGCGACGCATTCGAGGCGCTCAACGCACGCCAGCGTGCGAAGGGGGAGAAGACCTTCGTCAACCCGCGCAATACTGCCGCCGGTGCGGTGCGCCAGCTCGACCCGGCGCTCACTGCCGAGCGCCCCTTGAGTTTCTTCGCCTACGGCCTGGGCGATGTGCAGGGCTGGGACGTGCCCGCGACGCACAGCGCGCTGCTCGATGTGCTCGCCCGCGCCGGTCTGCCGGTCGACCGCCACCGGCGCGTCGTCAGCGGCGCACCGGGCCTGGTGGCCTTCCATGGCGAGATCGCCGCGCAGCGCGACGCGCTGCCGTTCGACATCGACGGCGTGGTCTACAAGGTCAACGACCGCGCGTTGCAGGAGCGGCTGGGTTTCGTGACCCGCGAGCCGCGCTGGGCGGTGGCGCACAAGTACCCGGCGCAGGAGCAGATGACGGTGCTGCGCGACATCGAGATTCAGGTCGGCCGCACCGGCAAGCTGACGCCGGTGGCCAAGCTCGAGCCGGTGTTCGTCGGCGGCACGACGGTGAGCAATGCGACGCTGCACAACGAGGACGAGGCGCGGCGCAAGGACGTGCGCATCGGCGACACCGTGATCGTGCGCCGTGCGGGCGATGTGATTCCCGAGGTGGTGGGCGTCGTGCTCGACAAGCGAGCGGCCAATGCCAGCGAGCCGTTCGACCTCTACGAGAAGCTCGGCGGCCGGTGCCCGGTGTGCGGCAGCGCGATCGTGCGCGAGGAAGACGAGGTCGACTGGCGCTGCTCGGGCGGGATCTCGTGCCCGGCGCAGCGCAAGCAGGCGATCCTGCACTTCGCGCAGCGCCGCGCGCTCGACATCGAGGGCCTGGGCGACAAGCTCGTCGACCAGCTCGTCGATGGCGGCGTGGTGCGCGCGCTGCCCGACCTGTACAAGCTCGGCGCCGCGTCGCTGGCCCAGCTCGAACGCATGGCCGACAAGAGCGCGGGCAACCTGGTGGCGGCGATCGACAAGAGCAAGCGCACGACGCTCGCGCGCTTCCTCTTCGCGCTTGGCATCCGTCATGTCGGCGAGACGACGGCCAAGGACCTGGCGCGCCACTTCGGCTCGCTAGACCGCCTCATGGACGCCAGTGTCGAGCAACTGCTGGAGGTCAAGGACGTTGGTCCGGTAGTGGCCCAGAGCGTTCGAACCTTCTTCGACCAGCCGCACAACCGCGAGGTGGTCGAGCAGTTGCGCGCCGCCGGCGTGCGCTGGGACGAGCATGCCGGGCACGCTGCCGCCGCGCCGCAGCCGCTGTCGGGCCTGACCTTCGTGCTCACCGGCACACTGCCGACGCTTGAGCGCGAGGCCGCCAAGGCGCTGATCGAGGCGGCGGGCGGCAAGGTGACCGGATCGGTGTCGAATAAGACGAACTACGTGGTGGCCGGCGAGGCCGCCGGCAGCAAGCTCGACAGGGCGCGAGACCTGGGCGTGCCAGTGATCGACGAGGCGGCGCTGCGCGTGCTCCTGGAGCCTCCATGAGCGACGCCTTGCTCGGTGTCGACCTCGGCGGCACCAAGATCGAGATCGCTGCGCTGGCGCGCGACGACGGGCGCGTTCTGTACCGGGAACGCGTCGCAACGCCACGCACGGGAGGCTACGACGCGATCCTGGCGGCGGTGGCGGTGCTGGTGCAGCGGGCCGACGATGTCCTGGGCACGCGCGACACGCCGGTCGGCCTGGGTATCCCGGGCTGCCTGTCGCCGGCCACCAGCCTGGTCAAGGGCGCGAATTCGACCACGCTCAACGGGCGCCCGCTCGACCGTGATCTAGCGCGCCTTCTCGCAAGACCGGTGCGCGTCGAGAACGACGCCAACTGCCTCGCAGTAAGCGAGGCGGTCGACGGCGCTGCCGCCGGTGCGCCCATGGTCTTCGCCGCGATCCTCGGCACCGGCGTGGGCGCCGGAATCGCGATCGATGGCCGGGCGTGGGCCGGCGCGCAGGGCATTGCGGGTGAATGGGGCCACAACCCGGCGCCCCGCCTCGAGGCCGATGCCGTCGTCGTGGCACCGGCCTGCTGGTGCGGGCGTGGCACATGCAACGAGACGCTGCTGTCAGGCCCGGGCTTTGCGGCCGATCACGCGCGTCACGGCGGCGCAGCGATGGACGCTGCGGCGATCTTTGCCGCGGCTGCCGATGGTGTCGTCGCCGCACGGGCCAGCCTGGATCGCTACGTCGAGCGCCTGGCGCGGGCGCTGGCGCAGGTGATCAACCTGCTTGACCCCGATGTGATCGTGCTCGGCGGCGGCCTGAGCAACGTGGATGCACTGTTTGATCGCGTGCCCGTGCTTTGGCGGCCGCATGTGTTCTCGGATGTGGTGACGACGCCGCTGCGGCGTGCAGCGCATGGCGACTCGTCGGGCGTGCGCGGTGCCGCCTGGCTGTGGCGATGAGGGGCCGTCAATGACCGTGCGCGAGATCCTGAAGATGGGCGATGCCCGCCTGCTGCGGGTGGCCGAGCCGGTCGAGGCATTCGGTACCACCGAACTGAAGACTCTGGTCGACGACCTGTTCGACACCATGCATGCGGCCAACGGCGCCGGGCTTGCCGCGCCGCAGATCGGCGTCGACCTCCAACTGGTGATCTTCGGTTTCGCGAGCAACGCGCGCTACCCGGACGCGCCGCCGGTGCCGCAGACGGTGTTGTGCAATCCGGTGATCGAGCCGCTGGGCGACACGATGGAGGACGGCTGGGAGGGCTGCCTGTCGGTGCCGGGGCTTCGCGGCGTGGTGCCGCGTTTCGCGCGCATCCGCTACCGCGGCTTCGATGTCGACGGACGACCGATCGATCGCCAGGCCGAGGGCTTTCATGCGAGGGTGGTGCAGCATGAGTGCGACCACCTGATCGGCCGCCTCTACCCGACGCGCATGACCGATCTGACCAAACTGGGCTTCACCAGTGTGCTGTTCCCCGAGCTCGACGCCACCGAGGATGAGCAGGGCTAGGGCTTGAGGCTGATCAGCCAGGCGATCAGGTCGGCCTTCTCGCCCGCGGTGCACTCGCGGCCGACCACATCCTTGCAGTTGATGCGAAACATGTACTCGACGCGGGCCTTGTCGGTGAAACGCGCCGGATTCGTGGCTGGCGCCATCGGCTTGAGTGCCTTGTTCGATGCCAGGTCCTTGCCGGCGCCGATGGGCACCGCACCGTGACATTCGGCGCAGTTCTCGAAATCGCGCCCGAACTTCTGGTTGAAGAAGCGCTGCCCGCGCTCGGGCGATGCGGGGCGCCCTGCCTGCGCCGTGTAGGCGGCCAACAATTCGGCCGGCGTCGCTGCGCCGGTCGGCCCGGATGCGCCAATCGCAATAGCGATCGCGGCAGCGCGAAGCAGGAGCGACGATGACATGGCAATTCCTCCAGGAAGCGGCCCAATATGCGCAGGATGCGCCTGGCATGGTGCAAATCCATTGCAACAGGCCGCGACCGGCCGCGGCTTGTCGTGGCTCAATGGGGACGTAAACACTTTGTGAAGCGTCAGCGCGGATGGTGGCTCGCCCGTTAGGAAGCGCATGGCACGTTGCCAGTCATGTGGCATTTTCTTGGGAGTTGACGATGAGCAAACCTGTGCAGACAACCGTTTCAGCAACCCGGCCGATGCTGCACGCCCTGGTCGCGCTGACGCTCGGCTTCCTGGCCCTGGCTGCGAGCAACGTCGCATTTGCCGATCCGCCGGGGCGAGTCGGGCGGATGGCGGACACCCAGGGAACGGTCTGGCTGTTCGACGACATCGACGGCGAATGGGTGCAGGCGCGCCGCAATCGCCCGGTCACGGTGGGTGACCGTGTGTCAGCCGAGCGCGGTGCGCGTGCCGAGATCCAGATCGGCGCGGCGACGCTACGCCTGGACGGCGCCACCGACGTCGAGTTCACCGCTCTCGACGACGAACGCGTGAGCGTGCTTCTGCATGGCGGCACGGTCGCATTGCGCACGCGCGGCGACTCATCGCGCGAGTTCTCGATCGTCACTCCCGAGGGGCGTTTCGAACCGATGCGCGGTGGCCGCTATCGTGTCGACCGCAAGGACGACGGCAGCTTCGGCGCGGCAATCACCGGTGCGATGCGCTTCGAGGCGCCCGACAGCGCGCTGGAAGTCAATGCCGGTCAACGCGCCGAGTTCTGGTCCGAACGGGGCGTGACGCACTACGCCTGGGCTTCGATGCCCGATGATCGCTTCGGCGAATGGGTGGCAAGCCAGGAGCGCGAGGACGACCGCGATCTGGAGCGCCGCCGTTACGTCTCGCCGGAGATGACGGGCGCCGACGACCTCGATCGCTATGGTCGCTGGGACCGCCATCCCGAATACGGTGCGATCTGGTTCCCGGCCACGGTCGCGGTGGGCTGGGCACCGTACCGCTACGGCCACTGGGCCTATGTGAGCCCGTGGGGCTGGACCTGGGTCGACGATGCACCCTGGGGCTTCGCCCCGTTCCACTATGGTCGCTGGGTCAGCTACGGCGGCCGCTGGGGCTGGTGCCCGGGCCAGTACGTCGCGCGCCCGGTCTACGCGCCGGCCCTCGTGGCCTGGTTCGGTGGACCGAACGTCAGCGTCGGCATTTCGATCGGCGGTGGGCCGGCCGTCGGCTGGGTCCCGCTGTCGCCGCGCGAGTACTACTACCCGACCTACCAGGTGACGAACATCTATGTACGCAACGTCAACGTGACGCATCGGCCGTGGCTGCCGAAGGTGCCGCCGGGTCGCACCGTGCCGACGGGGCCCATCATGTACACGAACCAGGGTGTGGCCGGTGGCGTGACCGTGGTGCCCAGGGACGTACTGAGCAATCGGCAGCCGATCTCGCGTTCGGTGGTTCTGCCGGTGGACGCGCGTACCGTCGAATCCTGGCAGCGCCCGCGACCCCAAGGCTCTTCGCGAAAATCCGACGACGGCCGCGCTGCCGTGGTCAACACGGCGCCGCCCCCGCCGCAGCGGCGCGTGGTCGCAGCGCCCGGCGGTGCCGTGCCTGCCGCCCCTGGCGCGGTGCGCAGGGTGGAGTGGTCCGATACCGCGCGCGCGATCGTGGGTCAGGGCCATGGCGCAGAGGCCTCGCAGCGGGGCCGCAACCAGGCGCCCGCGCAGCAGCGTGCGCCAACGGTCGAGCGCGTTGCGCCGCCTGCGCAGCCGCAGCCCCCGACGGTCCAAGCCGCGCCGGCGCGACCGGTGGTGCCCCGTGCGCCTCAGGATCGTCCGGATCGGGGTGATCGCAACCAGACGCCGGGAACGGAACGCCGCGCGAACGCGCAGCCTGCGCCGCCGGTCGTGCAACCCGCGCCTCAGGCAGTGCGGCCGGGTGCGCAGGCACCTGGACAGGCCAGGGCACCGGGGCAGGTGCGCGAGGAAGCACGCGAGAAGCGGCCCGAACCACAGCACGACCCACAGCGCCGCCGCGGCTTCGAGCCCCGCGAACAGCAGAATCGCTGAGCGACCCGGCGTCAGTTGGGCTTGGCGATGCGGCGCGCTGGCAGGTTGCGCAGCAATGGCAAGAGCACCGGCCAGACGTTGCGCAGCATGATCGGGTGGGCGGTTTCGCGCGGGTGGATGCGGTCGGGCTGGAACAGCGATTCGCTGTCGGGTACGTCGGCCACCCCCTTGAGCAGGAAGGGCACGAGCGCCGCGCCCTCGGCCTTCGCCACGGTCGAGAACAGGTGCGCGAACTCCTCGGCGTAGGCGCGCCCGTAGTTGGGCGGCACCTGCATGCCCAGCAGCATCGCGCGCGCACCGGCGGCCCTGGCCGCGCGGACCATCGCGGTCAGGTTGTCGCGCGTCATCGCCAGCGGCAGGCCGCGCAACGCGTCGTTGCCGCCCAGCTCGATCAGCACGTGCGTGGGCTTGTGCTGCGCGAGCAGCGCGGGCAGGCGCGAGCGGCCGCCTGAACTCGTGTCGCCGCTGATGCTCGCGTTGATCACTTGCGCAGCAATCTTGTCCTGCACCAGACGCTGCTCGAGCAGCGCCACCCAGCCGCTGCCCCGCGCGAGGCCGTATTCGGCCGACAGGCTGTCGCCGACGACCAGGATCGTCGGTGCGCCGGCGGCGCGCAAGGGCATCGCCCACGTCGCCGCCAGCGCTGCGGCGATGCGGCTACAGTGCGCGAGCCACGCACGCCGGCGCGTCCTGTCGCCTGACTCCATCCGCTGCTCATTCATGCCTTTGACAAAGCCTCTCATCGAAGTCGATCACGTCACCAAGCAAGTCAGCGATTCGACCGGTGTCCTGACGATTCTCCACGACATGACCTTTGCTCTCGCCGCGCGCGAGTCGGTGGCCATCGTGGGGGCATCGGGGTCGGGCAAGAGCACGCTGCTGTCGATCATCGCCGGCCTGGACGTGCCGACATCAGGCACGGTACGTTTGGCCGGCATCGATCTATTCAAGCTCGACGAGGACAAACGCGCCGCCGTGCGCGCCAAGCAACTGGGCTTCGTGTTCCAGAGCTTCCAGCTGCTGGCCCACCTCACGGCGCTGGAGAATGTCATGCTGCCGCTCGAGCTGCTCGGTCGCCATGATGCGCGCGCGATGGCCCGCGACATGCTGGGGCGTGTCGGCCTGGGCGAGCGCCTGTCGCACTATCCGAAGGTGCTGTCGGGCGGCGAGCAGCAGCGCGTGGCGTTGGCGCGTGCCTTCGTCGTCGACCCCAAGGTACTGCTCGCCGACGAGCCCACCGGCAGCCTGGACCATGCCACCGGCGAGAAGGTGATGCAGCTGATGTTCGACATGAACCGCGAGGCCGGCACCACGCTCGTGCTCGTGACCCATGACCGCGAGATCTCGGTGCGCTGCGAGCGCCAGATCCGCATCGACGCGGGGCGCATCGTCGCCTGAGACGCTAGGTGGGCTCGCAGTCGATCCCGGTCCTGACCGAGTTGGCGATGAAGCACTCCTCGTGCGCCCGGTGGTGCAGCGCGAGCAATTCCTCGCGGCTCGGCCGCCGTTGGCCGTCGAACTCGGTCTGCGGGCGCAGCCTCACGCGGGACAGCCAGAGCTTGCCTGCGGCGTTCTTCGTCATCACGCCGCTGGCCGGGTCGCGGTAGCTCGATACGACATAGCCCGCCTTGGCGGCGAGCGACAGGAACCACAGCATGTGGCAGGCGGCAATCGAGGCGACGAAGGCTTCCTCGGGATCGACCGCGGCCGGATCCGAAAACGGCAGCGGAACGGACAAGGGTGACGACGAGCCAGGCACTTCGGCACCGCCATCGAATCGAAGCACGTGCCTGCGGCTGTAGCGGTTATCGGTGAACACCTCGCTGGCGCCGCGTTGCCAGTTCACTTCGGCGTGGTAGGTGTGCGTGGCGTTCATGGTGCGCTCTCCAGGAATTCGAGCACCGGTCGCAAGGTGCGTTGCGGATCTTCCTCTTGCGGCACATGGCCGAGGTCGGCAAAGGTCAGCAGCTTCGCACCCGCGATGTCGCCCGCGAAGCGGCGCGCATCGGCGGGCACGATCAGACGGTCGCGCTCGCCCCAGAGCACGAGCGTCGGCTGCCTGATGGTCTTGATGCGCGCCGCGTCGACACCGGGCTCGAGTTGCTGCAGCCGCAGGCTCAGTGCCCTTCGGTTTCCCTCGCGCAGGGTCAGCTCGAAGTAGCGGTCGACCAGGGCGTCCGTGACGTGCGACGGATCGCCGTAGACGCTGTGCACGCTCGCGGCAACCAGCGCACGTGGCAGCAGGTGCTCGCCGAGGCGGTTGAGCACCGGAATCCGTGCGATCCGGAACCCCAGCGGCACGCTCTCGGGGGCCAAGTCGTAGCCAGTGGCGTCGACCAGGATCAGCCGATCCACCCGTTGCGGTGCGAGCGTGGCCATTCGCCAGGCGATTTCGCCGCCCAGCGAGTTGCCGCCGACGACGGCACGTTGCACGCCGATCGCATCGAGCACGTCGAACACGAAGCGGGCGTAGGTGTCGCCGCGGTAGTCGTCGCGGGCGTAGCTGCCGCCGAACGGCCCGGTAAGGCCAAAACCCGGCAGATCGAGGCTGATCACGCGCCGCCGCGCCTTGAGGGCCGCGACCCAGCCCTCCCAGGTGTGCAGGCTCGCGCCGGTGCCGTGCAGCAGCACCATGGGCACCGGGTCGCCGCGCAGGCCCTCGTCACGCAAGTGGACGAGCTGGCCCTTGACTTCGATGAAGTCCGACGGCGCGGGCGCCCAGCGTGCCACGAGCGTCTCGACAGGCCGATCGGGCGCGCGCGACAACGCGACGGCCAGCGCGCTGGCCATCAGGAGCAGACCGAACAGCTTGAGCAGGCGCTCGGTCACGCGGTGCGGCCCTCGAGACTCGCGTCGAGCGATTCGCGCTGGTCGAATACGAAGCAGCGTCCGCGCCAGTGCCGGGCGCCCGGCACCTGTTCGAGATAGCGCAGGATGCCGCCGTCGAGCTGCCATACGTGCGGCACGCCGGCGTCGCGCAGCACAAGCGCTGCCTTCTCGCAGCGGATGCCGCCGGTGCAGTAGGTGACCACGGTGCGGCCGGCGAGCCCGCCGCGGCGCGCGGCCGCCGCGTCGGGAAAGTCGGAGAACCGTGCGAGGCGCCAGTCGAGCGCACCCTCGAAGGCACCGACATCGACCTCGAACCCGTTTCGCGTGTCGAGCATCAGAACTTCGCGGCCGTCGTCGTCGTACCCGGCGTCGAGCCAGCGCGCGAGCGTGGACGCGTCCACGGCGGGCGCCCGCCCTGCCGCGGGGCACACCCGGGGCCGGTTCATGCGGATGATTTCGCGCTTGATCTTCACTCTCAGGTGTCGAAAGGGCACCGCGTCGCTGAAACTCTCCCGGGTCTGCAAACCGGCGAAGCGAGGATCCGTGCGCAATTCACTGTCGAACCAGCCGCGCGTCGCCGATTCGGTGCCTGCCACCGACAGGTTGATGCCCTCTTCGGCCAGCAGCACCGTGCCCTTGATTCCGGCGGCGGCGGCGCTGGCGAACAGGCGTTGCCGCAGGGCCGGAAGGTCACCCAGCGCAACGAAGCGATAGGCACCGAGGTTCAAGACGGGCGACGACACGCCGAAATTCTACGGAGCGCCCCGATCCCTCCGACGCGACCGACTGACCATGACCGACCCGATGACCGCCCATGACGCCCGGAGCACCGGACTCGTGCTGATGGGGGGCGGTGCGCGTGCGGCCTACCAGGTGGGTGTGATGCGCGCGCTGGCGCGCATCCGGCGCGAGGTCGGGGCGCCCAGGAGCAATCCGTTCGGCATCATCGCCGGCACCTCGGCCGGTGCGATCAACGCGGCGGCGTTGGCCTGCCAGGCCGACCGCTTCGATCACGCGGTATCGGGCATCGTCAACATCTGGCGCCATTTCTCGGTCGATCGTGTCTACCGCGCCGACGCATTTGGTGTCGTGCGCACCGGTGCGCGCTGGCTGACGATGCTGACGTTGGGCTGGGCGCTGGCGCGTTGGCGTCGTGCCAGCCCGCGGTCGTTGCTGGACAACGAGCCGTTGGCCGAACTGCTCAAGCAGGTCATCGCGATGGATCGGTTGCCCGCACTGCTGGGGGCGGGGCACCTGCGAGCCCTGGCCGTGACCGCGTCGAGCTATTCGAGCGGCAACCACGTCACCTTCTGCCAGACCGCGGAACCCTTCGAGCCGTGGTTGCGCTCGCAACGGCTGGCGGTGCCGGCCGCGATCGGGCTCGAGCACCTGATGGCGTCGTCCGCAATCCCTTTCGTGTTTCCCGCGGTATCGCTGCCCATCGATGGCCAGCCCGAGTGGTTCGGGGACGGCTCGATGCGGCAATCGGCCCCGATCTCGCCGGCGGTGCACCTGGGCGCCGAGCGCATCTTCGTGATCGGCGCGGGCCGGCTGCACGAGCCGCCGGGTGAGCGCCGCAGCGGCGGCCCCTACCCGAGCCTGGCGCAGGTGGCGGGGCATGCGCTGTCGAACATCTTCCTCGATGCCCTCGCCGTGGACATCGAGCGTGCGCTGCGTATCAACCGCACGCTCGAACTGCTCGATCCGGCCGCGCGGGCGCGTTCGCCGCTGCGGCCGCTCGAGCTGCTGGTCATCGCGCCCAGCCAGCGCATCGACGACATCGCGGCGCGCCATGTGGACTCGCTGCCTGCGTCGGTGCGCGCGCTGTTGCGCGGTGTCGGCGTGGGCGCGAACGGTGCGACGCCGGGAGTGAAGAACCGCAAGCCGGGCCAGGGCGGCGCGGCGCTGGCAAGCTACCTGCTGTTCGAGCCAGCCTTCACGCGCGAGCTGATCTCGCTGGGGATGTCCGACACGCTGGCGCGGCGCGACGAGGTCATCGCGTTCTTCGGCTGGCCCAGCGTCGTGCTGCCCGACGACGAGCGCGACCCGTCGCCGACCCAACTGAGCGCGCTCGACACAATCTTCTAGCGGGCCGGTGGCTCGCGGCACCGGGGCGGAACTGGTGCCGCGGCGCACGCGGATAATCACCCTGACGCCGCTCAAGACGCCTGCGGCAGAGCTAACCGAGGACCGCGCCGCCTCACCGACCTGAGAGCCCCATCCGATTGTTCGTCCACCTTCGCACCCACACCGAGTACTCGGTCGTCGATGGCACGCTGCGCATCGACGACGCGGTGACGGCTGCTGCTCGTGACCACCAGCCGGCTTGCGCGGTGACTGACCTGAACAACCTGTTCGGCGCCGTGAAGTTCTACAGCGCGGCGCGCAGGACGGGGGTCAAGCCGATCATCGGCTGTGACCTGTGGCTCGAACCCGAGGGCGGCGAGAAGCAGGGCAGCCGCCTGCTGGTGCTGGTTCAGGACTCGCGCGGCTACCTGAACCTGTGCGAGCTGCTGGCACGTGCCTGGACGACCAACGTCCACCGCGCGCAGGCCAGCGTGAAGTGGGCTTGGCTGGAAGAGCTCTCGGGCGGGTTGTTGGCTCTGTCGGGCGCCGATGCGGGCGTGGTGGGGCAGGCGCTGCTGGCGGGCGACCGCGAACGCGCCGAGGCCGTCGCGCGGCGGCTCGCAGCGGCGTTTGCGAACCGCTTCTTCATCGAAGTGCAGCGTGCCGGCCTTCCGGTCCATGAAGCGCATCTTCGCGCGGCGGTGCCGCTGGCCGCTCGGCTGAAGTTGCCGGTCGTTGCGACGCATCCGGTGCAGTTCCTCGAGCCCGATGACTTCGAGGCGCACGAGGCGCGCGTGTGCGTGGCTGAGGGCGAGACGCTGGCGAACCCGAAGCGCGTCAAGCGTTTCTCGCGTGAGCAGTACTTCAAGACGCAGGCCCAGATGGCCGCACTGTTCGCCGACCTGCCAGTGGCCGTCGCCAACACGGTTGCCGTGGCGCAGCGCTGCAACCTGCAGCTCACGCTGGGCAAGCCACGCTTGCCGGACTTCCCGACGCCCGGTGGCATCCCGATCGAACAGCATTTCCGCACCGCGTCGCGCGACGGCCTCGAAGCGCGGCTCGCGCAGCTGTATCCCGACGAAGGCCGGCGCGATCGGGAACGCGCACGCTACGTGAAGCGTCTCGAGTTCGAGCTTGACACGATCGTGAAGATGGGATTCCCGGGCTATTTCCTGATCGTGGCCGACTTCATCAACTGGGCCAAGACGCACGGCTGCCCGGTGGGCCCGGGGCGCGGCTCGGGTGCAGGCTCGGTGGTGGCCTACGCCCTGTCGATCACCGACCTCGACCCGCTCGCCTACAACCTGCTGTTCGAACGATTCCTGAATCCGGAGCGGGTGTCGATGCCCGACTTCGACATCGACTTCTGCCAGGCCAACCGCGACCGCGTGATCGACTACGTGAAGGACAAGTATGGGCGCGACGCGGTGAGCCAGATCGCGACCTTCGGCACGATGGCGGCCAAGGCCGCGCTGCGGGATATCGGGCGCGTGCTCGGCATGGGATACGGCCAGGTCGATGCGATTGCCAAGCTCGTGCCGGCGCCGCCGGGCAAGACCGTCACGCTGGCCCGGGTGCCCGATCCGCCCGAGGAGGGCGTGATCTACGCACGCAAGGAAGCGCCGGAACTGGAACAGCGCGAGGCCGCCGACGAGGAGGTGGCCGAACTGCTGGCCCTGGCCACGCGCGTCGAGGGCATCGTGCGCAACGTCGGCATGCATGCCGGTGGCGTCCTGATCGCACCGGGCAAAATCACGGACTTCTGTCCGCTGTACCAGCAGCCCGGCAGCGACAGCGCCGTGAGCCAGTTCGACAAGGACGACGTCGAGGCGATCGGTCTGGTGAAGTTCGACTTTCTGGGTCTGGCCACTCTGACGATCCTCGACCTCGCCAAGGACATGGTGCGAGCACGCCGCCCGGGCCGCGAGCACTTCGACTACGCGCTGCTGCCGCTCGACGATGCCCCGACGTACCGCGTGTTCGCCGAAGGCAAGACCGAGGCAGTGTTCCAGTTCGAGTCGCGCGGCATGGTCGGCATGCTGCGCGAGGCCAAGCCGACACGGCTTGAAGACCTGATCGCGATGAACGCGATGTTCCGCCCCGGCCCGATGGAGAACATCCCGATGTTCTGCCGGCGCAAGAACGGCGCCGAGCCGATCGAGTACCCGCATCCGCTGCTCGAAGGGCTGCTCGCCGAAACCTATGGCATCTTCGTCTACCAGGAGCAGGTGATGCAGGCCGCCCAGGTGCTGGCCGGGTACTCGCTCGGTGGCGCCGATCTGCTGCGCCGCGCGATGGGCAAGAAGAAGGCCGAGGAGATGGCGCAGCAGCGCGCGATCTTCCGCGAGGGGGCGGCCCGCCAGGGCATCGGGCAGTCCAAGGCCGACGAGGTGTTCGACCTGATGGAGAAGTTTGCCGGCTACGGCTTCAACAAGAGCCACGCCGCCGCGTACGCGCTGCTGGCCTACCACACGGCGTGGCTCAAGGTGCACTGCACGGCCGAGTTCTACGCCGCGAACATGACCGTCGAACTCGACAACACCGATAAGCTCAAAGTGTTGATCGAGGACGCGAAGCAGTTCGGCGTGAGCTTCGAGGCGCCGGACGTCAATCGCGGCACCTACCGATTCGAACCAGTGAGTGACACGGTGGTCCGCTATGGTCTGGGCGCCGTCAAGGGCACCGGGCAGGGCGCGATCGAGGCCATCGTCGCGGCGCGCGATGGCACCGGTGCGCACGAAGGCGAGGGTGGCGGGCCGTTCCGCAGTCTGTTCGACTTCGCCG
>Ga0224500_10001560_pt1 | contig 13402 bp, 13 predicted proteins | sample SF_Oct11_sed_USG_FD_168126 | JGI IMG/M metagenome (GOLD analysis project Ga0224500, IMG submission 168126) | Sediment microbial communities from San Francisco Bay, California, United States - SF_Oct11_sed_USGS_4_1 | ecosystem: Environmental > Aquatic > Marine > Sediment | place: USA: California... | reverse complement strand
TCCTCCTGCCATGGGCACGGGAGAGCGGACCTTCAGCCCGGCGACATCGTCAAACCGCGCAGTGACCAGATAACCCGTATCACCGCCATATTCTTCGAGGTCGGTTGTCTGGGTCGCCAGAAACAGCAGGGCGGCAAAGCCCAGGAAAATGAACAGGCCGGTGCCGAGTTCGCGCGTGCGTGAGTGTTCCATGGTCGTACGGGCCCTAGATGAGGAACGCAGTGATAACGTAATCGAATACCAGAACGAGAATCGACGTGGTGACCACGGTGCGCGTGGTTGCCATGCCAACGCCCTCGGCCGTTGGCGGTGCATTGTACCCCTCGAAGACGGCCACGAGGCCCGCCGTTATGCCGAACACCACGCTCTTCCACACGCCCTCGAAAATATCCGGAGGGTCGACGAACTCCTGCATCTGGGACCAGAACGCACCGTTGTCGACCCCCATGACCAGCACACCGATGAACCAGGCGCCGAGTATCCCGATCGCGTTGAACACGGTGGTCAGCAGCGGCACGGAAATCACGGCGCCGAGAAACCGCGGCGCCACGATGCGTCGAATCGGATCAATCGCCATGACTTCCATGGCCGACAACTGATCCGTGGCACGCATCAGGCCGATCTCGGACGCAAGGGCCGTGCCCGCGCGCCCGGCAAACAGCAACGCCGTCACCACCGGTCCGAGTTCCTTGAACAGGGTCAGGGCCACCCCGGCTCCGAGTATGTCTTCCTGACGCAGCCGGGACAGCGAGTCGTAACCCTGCAGTCCGATCACCATGCCGACGAAGAAGGCGGAGGTCATGATGATCACCAGGGACAGAACCCCGGAATTATGAACCTGTTGCGAAATCAGCCGTGGCCGGGCCAGGGCGCCCGGGCACTGCTTCAGTATCTCGATCAGGAACAGGATTGCCGCGCCCAGCTTGCGCAGGGACTCGGTCAGTCCGCCCCACAGTTGCAGTGCGAGGGTCATCAGGAAGTTCCGAGCAACTGCTCGGCGTAGTCCGGCGCTGGGTAGTGAAACGGGACGGGGCCGTCGGCCGCCCCGGTCATGAACTGCCGTACCAGCTCTGATGAACTGCTGGCCAGGTCCTTTGGCGGACCCGAAGCAATGACCTTGCCTTCCGATATCACGAAACAGTGATCGGCAATCTGGTTGATCTCCGCCACGTCATGGGAAACAACGACGCTGGTCAGATCCAGTGCGTCATTGTTGAGGCGAATCAGCCGTAGAACCACACCCAGAGAGATGGGGTCGAGCCCGGAAAAGGGCTCGTCGTAGAGGAGCAGTTCAGGATCCATGACGATGGCGCGGGCCATCGCGACCCGTCGCGACATCCCGCCGGACAACTCCGAGGGCATCAGTTCAGCAGCGCCACGCAGCCCTACCGAGTTCAGCTTTGTCAGTACCACGTGCCGGATCAGCTCATCCGGAAGGCGGGTATTCTCCCGCAGGGGAAAAGCCACGTTTTCGAAGACGCTGAAGTCCGTCAACAGGGCGCTGTTCTGGAACAGCATCCCCATCCGTCGCCGCAGGTCAAAGAGCTTGCTGCGCGAAAGCGATGCCACGTTCTGGCCTGCTACGGTAACCTCGCCGGCTTGCGGGCGCAGCTGGCCGGTAATCATTCGCAACAGGGTCGTCTTGCCAGTCCCACTGGGACCCATGATCGCCGTGATGCTGCCGCGGGGTATGGCCAGGTCGAGACCGGAGAAAATGGGCCGCCCAGACCTTGAAAACTGGAGCCCGCTGACCTGAACGATAATGTCGTCCGTCACCGGGTCAGGCAGCTTCCATGTCGGGCTGGTACGTGCCGGCATCAACCTTGATGCCAGGGACCATGCCCTGCCGGGGCAGATACTCGGGAATTGGCACACCACTCAGCGTGGACTGGCGCAGCGTTTCATCAAACAGGATGCGGCCGCTGATGAACTCGCGCGCTCCCGGGGTCGTAAACAGTATGTCGCGACAGGCACGCCGGTCGTCGACCGCAGATTCGAGCTTGATCGAGGCAAAGCGCTTCTTGATGGCCCCCGGGCTCTCGCCAGCAGCGAGAATCCCTTTTCCGGGCGCAACCATCGCCTTTGCAATGGCAGCAGGTGACTGAGCAGTCATGACATGAACCTCCGGCTAAATACTGGTCTCGCTGGGGCTTAATTGCGCCTCGCGGCCCCCAAGACGGGCAAGCAGCGCAGCAGCGAAGGATAGCAAACTCCGGTCCCACACCGCTCTCCGGGTTCCCCGGACCGTCATAGTGGACTAAGATAGTCCCATATAGAATCGAGCCTTGGGAAACCCTAAGAACCATGCTTCGTATCAGCAAGCTCACCGACTACGGCACGATGATCCTCGTGCACCTCGCCGTGCACTCCGGACGCCTGAATTCGGCCAGTGACGTTGCCGGCGGGACGCGGCTGGCCCTGCCCACGGTGCAGAAACTCCTCAAGCTCCTGGCCCGGAGCGAACTGGTGCGCTCGGTCCGGGGTGCCGAGGGCGGCTATGAACTGGCGCGCTCACCGGCGAGCATCAGTGCCGCTGAAATCCTCGACGTTCTGGAGGGCCCGCTCAGCATCACGGAATGCAGCACCGGCGACAGCCGCTGCGAACTGGAAGACGGCTGCCCGGTTGGTGGCGCCTGGCAGAAGATCAACCGGGGCATCCGCAGCGCCCTTGGCGAGATTACGCTGGCTGAGCTGGCGCAACCCCCACGGGAATTTCCGCTGGTGGACCTGTCCGGACGGGCCGGGCGCATTCGCCATCGGCTGCCAACCGACTGAAGGATCACCGGGCATGACGAATAACGGGCAAAACCAGGCACTGGAAGAGCTGATCAGCCGACGCTACGCACACGGCTTTGTCACCGATATTGAATCAGATACGGTGCCGCCCGGGCTCAGCGAGGAGGTCATCCGATTCATTTCGGCCAAGAAGGGTGAACCGGAATTCCTGCTCGAGTGGCGCCTTAAGGCCTACCGTCACTGGCTGACGCTGCGCGAGCCCGGCTGGGCAAAGCTGCATCACCCGCCGATCGACTACCAGGGTATTTCCTATTACTCCGCGCCCAAAGCCCCCAAGGGACTCAAGTCGATTGACGAAGTGGACCCCAAGCTGCTGCAGACCTACGCAAAGCTGGGGATCCCGCTCCACGAGCGCGCCCGACTGGCCGGCGTCGCGGTGGATGCCGTGTTCGACAGCGTTTCGGTGACCACGACCTTCAAGGACAAGCTCGCGGCCGCGGGGGTCATCTTCTGTTCCTTCTCGGAAGCGGTACGTGAGCACCCCGAACTCGTTCGCCAGTACCTTGGCACGGTGGTGCCCTATCGTGACAACTACTTCGCCGCACTCAACTCCGCGGTGTTCACCGACGGCTCCTTTGTGTACATCCCGAAGGGCGTGCGGTGCCCGATGGAACTGTCGACCTACTTCCGGATCAATCAGGCCAACACCGGCCAGTTTGAGCGCACGCTGATTATTGCCGAAGCAGGCAGTCACGTGAGCTACCTGGAGGGTTGCACAGCCCCGCAGCGTGACGAGAACCAGCTGCATGCCGCGGTGGTCGAGCTCGTGGCACTCGAGAATGCGACCATCAAGTATTCAACCGTGCAGAACTGGTATCCCGGTGACGAGGAAGGCCGTGGGGGCATCTACAACTTTGTGACCAAGCGCGGCGACTGCCGGGGCGCCAATTCAAGAATTTCCTGGACGCAGGTAGAGGCCGGTTCGGCCATCACCTGGAAATACCCCAGCTGTGTCCTGCGCGGCGACAACTCCGTCGGCGAATTCTACTCGGTGGCCGTCACCAACAACCTGCAGCAGGCCGATACGGGCACCAAGATGATCCACATCGGCCGCAACACCCGCAGCACGATCGTGTCGAAGGGCATATCTGCCGGCCGGGCGCAGAATGCCTACCGGGGACTCGTGAAGATACTTCCCACGGCAGAGAACGCCCGCAATTACACCCAGTGTGATTCCCTGCTGATGGGCCCGAATTGCGGCGCTCACACGTTCCCGTACATGGAAGTCCGCAACCCGTCGGCTGTCGTCGAGCACGAAGCCACCACGTCGCGGATCGGCGACGATCAACTCTTCTACTGCCGGCAGCGCGGCCTGTCGACCGAAGACGCCGTGAATCTGATCGTGAACGGGTTCTGCAAGCAGGTATTTCGTGAACTGCCGATGGAATTCGCCGTGGAAGCCCAGAATCTTCTGAATGTCAGCCTGGAGGGTGCAGTCGGCTGAGCCGCTGCACGACTTTTTTGGATACGACGCCCCTGTTGCAGGTTACCGGCCTCCGCGTTGCGGTGGGCGGCAAGGAAATTCTCACGGGTCTGGACCTTTGCGTCCGGGCCGGCGAGGTGCACGCGATCATGGGCCCGAATGGGTCGGGCAAGAGCACGCTCGCGCACGTGCTGTCGGGGCGGGATGGCTACGAAGTCACGGCAGGTTCGGCCAATTACCGTGGCCAGGACCTCCTCGCCATGCCTCCGGAAGAACGCGCCCGGGCGGGTGTGTTCCTGGGATTCCAGTACCCGATCGAGATCCCCGGTGTCAGCAATGTCTACCTGCTCCGGTCCGCGCTGAACGCCCGGCGGGCTGCGCGTGGCGAGGGGGAAATCGACGCCGTGGGCTTCCTGCGCCTGGTCAGGGAAAAAGCGCGGCTGATGCAGATGGACGAGAGCTTCCTGCAGCGGGGCGTGAATGAGGGCTTCTCCGGCGGCGAGAAGAAGCGCAATGAAGTTTTCCAGATGGCAGTACTGGAACCCCTCCTCGCCATCCTCGACGAGACGGATTCCGGTCTCGACATCGACGCACTGAAGGTCGTGGCAAACGGCGTGAACAGCCTGCGGGCTGCTGATCGGGCCTTTGTACTTATCACCCATTACCAGCGCCTGCTGGACTACATCCGGCCGGACTATGTGCACGTGCTTGCCGGCGGCCGGATCGTGCGCACCGGGGACCGGACACTGGCGCTGGATCTGGAGGCCGGCGGTTACGACCAGATGCTGCCCGCTGCGAGCACATAGGCCGGCCCTCATGACGCGATCCACAGTGCAGCAGGCCGTCACAGGCGAGCCAGGCATTCGCCCACCGTGGCAGGTGGCTGCGGAACAACCCCGACCCGACACGCCCGGCCTTGACTGGTTCGCCGGACGCCAGGCCGCAGCGCGGGCCCGGATAGTGCAATCCGGCCTGCCCGAGCCGGCCGAAGAAGACTGGCGCTACACCAGCCTGGCCAGCTTCGCCCGACGCTGGGGCGAGTACCTGTCGGCACCGGCCGGGGCCGTGGTGCCCGAAGCAGGCGATCCGGCCCCTGGCCGGCTGCCCGTCGGCGGCCACGGGGTCACGGTGAACATCGTCAATGGCGTGCTGCGGTCACTACCCGTCGACGGGGGCGCCGGGTTGACTATCCGGTCTCTTGGACAACTCACAGCGGATTTGCGGGGCAGGGCCGAGAACCTGCTGCTGAAGACCGACAAGACGACCCCCGACAAGCTGGTCGATCTGAATACGGCCCTGCTGGGTGATGCGATCCTGATTGCCACCGAGCCCGGCTGCAGCCCGCCAGAGGCGCTCCATGTCCGCCTCAAGGCTGGCACCGCGCGGCTGCTCAGCCAGCCGCGTCTGCTGGTCGACCTTGCACCTGACAGCCAACTCACCCTGATCCTGGAACACACCGGTGGCAGCGGGGCACTTGTAAATGCTGTCAGCCAGATGAGCCTCGGACGCGGCAGCCAGTTGAACCTGATTCGTGTGCAGACCCTGCCTGACGACGGCATGCTTCTGGATACGACTGACATGGAGCTTGCGGAATCCGCCTCCTTGACCGTGACCAGCGTGGACCTCGGCGGCCAGCTCTGCCGGCAGACGATTGCCGTGCGGCTGGCCGGTCCCGGCGCCAGCGCGACGGTGAACGGCGTGTTCCTCGCAGACGGAAAGCGGCACATAGATAACCATACGCGGCTTCTGCACCAGGCCCCGGGGACCACGAGCCGGGAGTTCTTCCGCGGCATCGCCGATGGTCACGGTCGCGGCGTTTTCAACGGCAAGATCATTGTTATGCCGGGGGCCGCCGGCAGCAATGCCGCGCTCACGAACCGCAATCTCCTGCTCGCTCCGACGGCGGAGATCGACACCAAACCCGAGCTGGAAATCTACGTGGACGATGTCCGCTGCAGCCATGGAGCAACGACCGGCCAGCTGGACCCGAATGCGCTGTTCTACCTGCGTTCACGTGGACTCGATCCGGCCATTGCCCGCGAGGTACTCACGTCTGCCTTCCTGCGCGAGGGTCTCAGTGGCATCGTCATTCCGGAACTCCGGCTGCGCCTGGAAGCACAACTTCAGGCTCGCCTGGGCGGGGAACCGGCCAGCAAAGAACCCGGGGCAACCAAATGAATGCAACTTCTTCGGCGACCGCGCACCCCGTGCTCGACCTGACCTCCGTCCGCCGCGATTTTCCGATTCTCGACCAGGCGATCAATGGCCACCCGCTGGCGTACCTGGATAACGCCGCGTCCTCCCAGCGGCCGCAGCAGGTTCTGGACGCCATCCAGCGCTACTACACGCACGATCACGCAAATGTTCATCGGGGCGTCCACACGCTGAGCCACCGGGCGACGGATCTGTATGAGGGAGCCCGGGAAACGGTCCGGAGCTTCATCAATGCCGCGTCGGTACGCGAAATCGTGTTCACCCGGGGCACGACCGAGTCCATCAACCTGGTGGCCTTCACGTTTGGTCAGCGACTGAAGGCCGGTGACGAAATCCTGATCACGGCCATGGAGCACCACTCGAATATCGTGCCATGGCAGTTACTTTGCGAACGCAGCGGCGCGGTACTCCGCGTAGCACCGATCAATGACGCCGGTGAACTCCTGCTCGACGATTTCCTGCGGCTGCTCGGACCCCGCACGAAACTTGTCGCTGTCACGCATGTGTCCAACGCCCTCGGCACCGTGAATCCGGTAAGAGCAATCGTCGCCGCTGCACATCGGCAGGGTATTCCCGTGCTGCTGGACGGTGCGCAGGCAATTCCGCACCAGGGCGTTGATGTCCGGGATCTCGACTGTGACTTTTATGCCTTCTCTGGCCACAAGATGTGCGGCCCAACCGGCATTGGCGTGCTCTACGGTCGCGAGGCCCTGTTGCAGGACTTGCCGCCGTTCCAGGGCGGCGGGGACATGATCCTGACCGTCAGCTTCAACGGCACGACCTACAACGAACTCCCCTACCGGCTGGAAGCCGGCACACCGCACATCGCGGGTGCTGTCGGTCTCGCCGCTGCCATCGACTACCTGACAGGCATCGGCATGAAGAACATCGCGGCCTGGGAGTCGCAGCTGCTCGCGTACGCGACCCGCTCGCTGCTCGAACTGCCGGGCCTGACCATCCTCGGCACGGCAGCGGACAAGGCTGGCGTCATCTCATTCAATATCGACGGTATTCACCCGCACGATCTCGGCACGGTTCTCGACCAGCAGGGTGTTGCAATCCGGGCCGGACACCACTGTGCCATGCCCGTGATGCAGCGCTTCGGCGTGTCCGGGACCGCGCGGGCGTCATTCGCCTTCTACAACAACCGGGCGGACATCAATCAACTCATTGATGCTTTGCGCATCGCGCAGCGGATGTTCAGCTGATGTCTGCGCGCGCCAGCGACCTGAAGGACCTGTACCGGCAAATCGTACTGGATCACAGCCGCCATCCGCGCAACCAGCGGCGACCCGAGCGGTTTGATCGGGAAGCCGAAGGTCACAACCCCCTCTGCGGAGACAAGGTTCGCATCTACCTTGATCTGCAGGGCGGTGTGCTCCAGGACGTGGCCTTCGAAGCGACCGGCTGCGCGATCTGCCTGGCTTCCGCGTCGCTGATGACGGAATGCACCCGTGGCCGGGCTGTTCCGGAAGCGCGCGCGGCCATCGACCGGTTTGAGCAGGCGCTGACTACTGATGGCAGCACACTCACTGGCGATCTCGCAGCGCTTGGCGGCGTCAGCCAGTACCCGTCCCGGATTCGCTGCGCCACCCTGCCCTGGAAGACCCTGCGCGCCGCTCTGGACGCTTACCCCGACACCGTGACGACTGAATGAACTCACCTGATGAACAGCATGGATAACGAACCTGTCGTTGTCAGACGGGACGTGGAAGGCCTGATGGTCCCGTCGGGCACTCCCATAACGCTGCCAGCCGATGCGCTGGTGTATATCACCCAGGCGATGGGCGGTAGCTTCACCGTATATTACGAAGGCAATCTCGTTCGCGTTCCCGGCGCAGACGCCGACGCCCTGGGCAAGGAGCCGGTAAAACCCCCGGTGCTGCCGGACGATGCCACCGATGAGCAGTTTGAGGCGCTCGCCTGGGACCAGCTGAAAACCATCTACGATCCCGAGATCCCGATCAATATCGTCGATCTGGGTCTCGTTTATGAGTGCACGATCCGGCGACTGCCGTCCGGGCACCGCGCCGTCAATATCGTAATGACGGTCACGGCGCCAGGATGCGGCATGGGCGAGATCCTGGTCGAGGAAGCCCGGCAGAAGATCAGCATCATCCCGACCGTGGCCGAGACCAGCGTCGAACTGGTCTTCGATCCACCGTGGAGTCAGGAGATGATGTCGGAAGCAGCGCGCCTCGAAGCAGGACTGCTGTAAGCCTGTGCGTTGCCAGCTGACGCTGCTGCGGCACGCCAAGTCCGCCTGGGACGATCCCGCCACGAAGGACCGCGACAGGCCGCTGAATGAGCGCGGCGAACGTGACGCTCCGCTCATGGGACAGCGACTGCGCGCCCGCAATGCCCGTCCGACGTTGTTCATGACGAGTCCTGCCGTCCGCGCCCGGCGAACCGCGCAGATCGTTGCTCACGAACTCGGCTACCCCGCTGAGTTCCTGCAGTACGAGAAGGATCTGTATCTGGCTTCAGCGAAGCAGATCATTGCAGTACTCGCCCGCCAGGCAAGCAGCAATCGGGACATCGTCGTCTGCGGGCATAACCCGGGGATAACGGCTCTCGCCAACCGGCTGACCGGCGCGGCCATTGACAACATCCCGACCGCCGGCATCGTTATCATCGGCCTTGACCTGGAACGGTGGGCCGATCTCGATAAAGCCGAAGGGGAATTGCTGTTGTTCGACTACCCGCGGCGCAGCAGCCAGTCCTGATCCCGGACGACGCCGCCCAGCCCGATCGGAGCAGCGCCTGGCCCGCTTAGTCGATCATGCACAGGCAGTGAAAGTAGATGCCGCGAGGGTCGTTGAAACGCGACACCAGCTGCAGCTCCCGGTCGATCCGCGGAAGTATTGCGCCCGCCATGCCGCCACGTGCCCCGCGCAATGCGGCCAGAAACGAGCCGGCTCCCAGGCGATCGGCTGCCCGGACGACCCGCGCGGCCATTTCTATTGCCAGGCGTTGCAGGAGCGTATGCTCCGGCTCTAAATAGCGCCGGCCGTAGGCTCCCTCCTCCAGTCCGGCCAGCGCTGCCGCTGCCGCTACCGATTCATCGAGGCCACCGATGTGGTCGACCAGGGCACGCTCGCGCGCGTCCGCGCCGATCCAGACCCGGCCACGGGCAATGGCGTCGGCCTGCTCAAAACTGAGGTCGCGAGCGCTCGCGACCTTGCCCACGAAGATCCGGTAGGCATCTTCGACGCTGGCCGTCAACACTCGGCGGGCGTCCTCACCGAGGGGACGGTCGAAACGCAGCTGGCCGGCCAGTGCCGTCGTACCAAAGCCATCCACGTGCACGCCAAGCTTGTCCAGGCCGCGCTGAATCGTCGGAAACAGGGCACCAACGCCGATTGAACCCGTGATGGTTGTGTTGCTGGCCCAGATCTCATCGGCTGGCATCGCAATGTAGTACCCGCCAGATGCAGCGACGCTGCTCATTGAGGCAACGACTGGCTTGCCCTCCGCTTTCAGTGCCTCGATCTCGTCAAAGATCACCTCGGAGGCAAACATGCTGCCGCCGGGGCTGTCGATGCGCAGAACCACGGCGGAGACCGACTCGTCGAGCCGCGCATCGCGGATCTCCGCCGCCAGGGTGTCACCACCAACCGCCCCGGGCGCCGCCTCGCCATCCACAATCTCTCCGGCGGCAACGATCACCGCCACGTTGTGCTCCTGCTTTCTCTTGAGGCGTTGCTCGATGCCGGTGGCCTGCGCATAGGCGCGGAAGCCTATCGCACTGACTCGGCCCTCCTCGGTATCGCTCTCCCCCACCAGTTCGATCAGATATTCGTCAACCGCCGGCCGGCTCATGAGCTTGTCGACGAGCCCGGCGGCGACCGCGGCCCGCGCGGCATTGCCGCCCTCCGCCTCCAGGCGGTCGGCAAACTGATCGGCATAGGACTGCAGGGCTCCAGGCTTGAGCTTGCGGGCCGCTGCCACATCCTGCTGCCATGTCGCCCAAAGGCTGCCGACCCACAGATTGCTGGCCTCGCGGTCTTCCGGCGACATGTCGTCCCGAATGAATGGCTCCACGAAAGACTTGAACTCGCCAACGCGAAATACGTTCAGGTCGATGTGGAGCTTTTGCAGGGCGCTCCGGAAGAACGTCCGGTAATATTCGTAGCCTTCGAGATAGACGAGCCCCAGTTCGTGCATGATGACTTCATCGGCTCGCGACGCGATGTAGTACTGATCCCGGGTGTAACCGCTGCCAACCGCGATCACCTTCTTGCCGGCATCCCGCACCAGCTGGATCTTGTCGCCGATGACCTGTAACTTCGCCAGGCCACCCCCCTGCAGAGCGTCGAGGTCGAGTACGACCGCCTTGATGCGATCGTCTTCAGCCGCACGTTCCAGGCTATCGGTGACGTCCCGCAACAGCGTCTGCGGTGGCTCCTGATTATTGAAGTCGGCCAGGGCCCGGTCGAACGGGCTCCCTTCAAGCTGCTCCACGAGCACGCCCGTTGGGTTGATGACAAGGGCCGCTGATGACGGCACGGGCACGGGCTGACCCACGATGGCGGCCAACACGATGATGAACAGCCCAATGAGCAGGATCAGGTGCAAGACCCGGCGCAGCGTGTTGAGGCCGTACCACAGCGCCCGCAGGAACCTGCCGAAAAAGCGGATGATGAACATCGCGTCTGTCCCCAACTAACCCGTGTAACTGATACGGTAGATCACGCCACGCTGGTCGTCACTTATCAGCAACGAACCATCCGGCGCCACGAGCAGATCGACCGGCCGGCCCTGTACCACATCGCCATCCAGCCAGCCCTCGATAAATGGCTCGTAGGCCACGGCCTCATTGCCCTTCAGCCGCACCAGGGTGACACGGTAGCCCGTTTTACCGGCTTCCTTGCTCCGATTCCATGAGCCGTGTTCCGCAATCAGTACCTGGCCCCGATACTCGGGTGGAAACATCTTGCCCGTGTAAAACCGGACGGCGAGCGGCGCCACATGGGGCCCGAGGTTCTGGACCGGCGCCACCGCCTCGCTGCAGCTGCCGGCCAGTCCGAATTCCGGATCGGCGATTGTACCCCCGTGGCAGTAGGGAAAGCCGAAATCGAGCCCGGCCCGCGCAGCACGATTCAGCTCGCACGGTGGAACGTCGTCGCCCAGCATGTCGCGCCCGTTATCGGTGAACCAGAGTTCCTTCGAAGCCGGGTGCCAGGTAAAACCGACCGAGTTGCGGATACCGGAGGCATACACTTCCCGGCCGCTGCCGTCAGGATTCATCCGCAGTATCACGCCGAAGCCTGGCTCGTTACAGACATTGCACGGCGCACCGATCGGGACGTACAGCTTGTTGTCGGGCCCCACGGCAAGGTACTTCCAGGAATGGAGCGGCCCCTTGAACGGCAGCGCCGGATCTATCACTTCGGGCACGGGCGAACTGCCCAGGCTGGCCTCCGCATCGGGAAAACGGATCAGGCGCTTTTGTTCAGCGACATAGAGCGCCCCATCGTACAAGGCCACACCGTTCGGCATGCGGAGGCCCTCTGCAAACTTCAGTACGGCCGGATTGGCACCGAGGGCGTTGCGCACGGCATAGACAGTGCCACCCGAACGGGTGCCGACGAACAACGTGCCCCGCTCACCGAGCGCCATGGAGCGGGCGTTTGGCACGTCCTCGACCAGGATTTCGGCGCGAAATCCTGCCGGCACCCGAAGAAAGCTGGCTGGCTTCCCGGGCGGCACGGCCAGTGCGCCACTCGCGCAACCGGTCGCCAGGAAGGTAACCGTTAGCAGGACCAGTGTATGGATCAGCATTTTCCTCTCCGTGGCTACTCGCGCAGGAAAAACAGGGACAAGGTCGGGATGAACGTTATCAGGAGCACGGCTCCAAGCAGAATCAGCATGAACGGAAACGTGGCAACGCAGACCTCGAGAACCGGGCGCTTGAAACGAAAACTTGAGATATACAGATTGAGTCCGATCGGGGGCAAGAGATAACCGAGTTCCATCGTGGCGACAAAAATGATCCCAAGATGGACCGGGTCCACCTGATACTGTATGGCCACGGGCAAGATCAGGGGGACGACGAGAACCAGGGCCGAATAGATATGCAGGATGCACCCGATCAGCATCAGGAAACCGACCAGCAGCAGGAGAAAACTTGTCTGATCCGAGATGTATCGAGTAACGATCGCGATCAGCTGCTGGGGCACCTGGGCATCGATCATGTAGTTGGTTGAGGCGAGCGAGATACCCAGGATCAGGAGAATGCCACCCACCAGCACCATTGAGTTCCGGACGATAATCGGCAGGCGGCTAAGGGGCACCTCGCGGTAGATGAGCAACTCCGCTATCAGCACGTAGACTACGGTGACCGCGGCGGCCTCCGACACCGCAAAAAAACCGCTGTATATCCCGCCGAGTACTACGACGGGCAGGGGCAGTTCCCAGATCGATTCGCGGATGGCAGCACCAACCTCGCTCCAGGAAAAGTCTGCCAGTGGCCGGCGGTTTTCCCGATTGCGCCAAATACAAAAGCCGCCGAGAACGAGCATCATGAGGATGCCGGGCACCACACCCGCCACGAAGAGTGAATCAATCGATACCTCGGCGATGATCCCGTAAATGATCAGCGGCAGCGATGGTGCGAAGAGCAGGCCGAGACTGCCCGATGAGGTGACCAAGCCGAGCGTGAAGCGTTCGCTATAGCCCGCCTGAACGAGCGCCGGAAACAGCAGCGCACCGATCGCGATGATCGTGACCCCGGATCCGCCGGTAAACGCGGTAAACAGCGAGCATGTGGCCACGGCTACTATAGCCAGCCCGCCCGGCAGCCAGCCGAGCAGCGCCGAGCTGAGGCGCACCAGGCGCGCGGCCGCCTGACTTTCGCTGAGCACATACCCGGCAAACGTGAACAACGGAATAGCCAGCAGGATTGGCGTTTCGGCGATGCCGTAAATCTCGATCGGCACCGCCGTCAGATCCACATCTGCGCGGGCA
>Ga0224500_10001558_pt1 | contig 13403 bp, 12 predicted proteins | sample SF_Oct11_sed_USG_FD_168126 | JGI IMG/M metagenome (GOLD analysis project Ga0224500, IMG submission 168126) | Sediment microbial communities from San Francisco Bay, California, United States - SF_Oct11_sed_USGS_4_1 | ecosystem: Environmental > Aquatic > Marine > Sediment | place: USA: California... | reverse complement strand
TCGAGTGCATCAGCCCGACGACGGCGCCGACGGGGTCGGCCACGACGGCGATGCGATCCCCTCCCGGGATCTCCATCGGCGGTTGCATGCCGGTCGCCCCTGCCGACTCAGCCAGGGCGTAGGAGGTGTCGATGTCATCGGTACCGAAGAACACCGTCCATGCGGGCGGCGGCGCCGGCTCCTCGAGAGGAGCCATCATGCCGCCCACCGGGCTGAGTTCCACCGAGCCGATGACGTAGCGTCCCATCGGTGTGTCCGACGTCTCGAGCGCCCATCCGAACAACCCTTCGTAGAAGGCCGCGGCAACGTCGAGTTCAGGCGTCGACAGGTCGACCCAGGCGACGGTTCCTGCTGGACGGGAGGTAGGTGTCATCGCGAACCTCCTTCTCCGGATCGTGACATCAGCCTGGCCTGCCCGATGGTGGCTCGCAGCGGCTACACGACCCTGAGCGACAGGGACCCACGCACCGCGAACGCGAGCAGGTATCAGATCGCGAACCTCCACACCGTGCCGCGAGTACCGTCGCGGCTACCGACGACCGACAGGCGGTGGCCGGCCGCACCCACGCCGCTTGAAGACCCCCGCGTCCAGCGATCGATCCACCCGCGCTCTCCGCCGGGGCGCAGCCGCACCAGCAGGACGCGGTAATCGAACTCTCGGCTCGACTCCACGCGTGTCCACGCCGCCACGATCCGCGGACCCGGGGCCATGTCGATCGCGCCGCCACCGACCACCCGCTGAACTCCGTGCCATCGCCAACGGATGCGTCCATGCGGATCGAGCCCTATGGCCACGGGGCATCGCCGGTACGATTGGCTCGCCGAACGGCACCCCTTGCGCTGTTCGGTGCCCGCGACGACGACCCCGGTGGCCCCCACCGACACGGAGTCCGCCGAATCGAAGTCCCTGGCTCCACGATCGCGGACGATCCTGGACCACAGCAACCCGCCGTTGGACCGCAAGGCCGACACGGCGATCTCGTAGTCGGGGCTGGGGTCGAACGTGTTCCTCATCGCCACCCAACCGGCGGCGTAGATGCGTCCGCGACGTCCGATCGCGACGCCCTCGACGTCATCCCGGCTCCCGGGCGGAGGCCCGACCGGCTCGAAGGCGATCGTGCGAAGGTGCCTACCTCGAGTGGAGAAGACGTCGAGCATCCCGTCGGAGTTGTCACCGCCGAATACCGTCGTCGCGGAGACCACGAGTCCGCCCCGCACGGACAGGTCGTGAGCGTGCGTGGACGCTCTGAACGCGCACCCCTGCTCGGTCGGGGGCATGAGGGACCAGATCAACCGCCCTCCGGGCGCGTACTTGCGCAGGAACCATGAGGAAAGCTCACGGTCACCGCATCCGCTGGCGCCCCCGGCGACGTAGACGGCCCCGTCGGCTCCGACGGCGATCGCGAGCCCTTCGGCCCACGGCTCTCGTCCCGAAACCGGCGCCGGCCGCCACGTCTTCTTCCACAGCACGCCGCCGGCGCTTCCGTAGCGCTGCACGAGGAGAGCTTCGGTTCCCCGGACGCGGATGCTGCCCGTGACATACGTGCTCGTTCGGCGCACGGCGACGTCGGAGAGAATCCGTCCCGTGTCGCGCGACCAGAGCAGATCGGGGGCGCCGGCGTTCGCGGGAACTGGTACCGAGAGCGCGAGCAGCACACAGGTTGCGACGAAACCACCGGATCGCCTCGCCCGACTCCTCGACCTCTTCATCACCCGTCACCTCCGAAACCTCAGGAGAACACGAGCGGCGATCCTCACGGAACGCTCCCCGAAACCTCGTTGGATGGAAGGGCGAGCCGGACGATCCGTCCCCCTCGCCGACCACCCAGGATCCCGCCGAACACCGCTCCGTTGGCGACGGCGTCGACCACGGCGACGACGCCGCGTGGACCGAACGTCCGGATCCACCGAACCCTCCCGGTCGCGGCGGCCAGGGCACCGAACCGGCCACGACGTAGTCCGACGCGACTGACGACGAGCAGTCCGTTCGCGAGCGCGTCCGCGCGCCAGAGGGTGGGACCGCGCGACGCATGACCCGACCGGCGCCAGAGGATCCCTCCCGTCGCCGCGTCGAGGGCGATGACGTCGCCGCGGTAGATCCCGTAGCCCTCACCCTCGCAACCCCTGACGCACTCCGACCGGTTCACGAAGACCCGACCGCCGCCCGCCGCCGCGATCATCGTGTGGAACGGGGACCGATAAGCCCACAGGACCGACCCCTCGTCGAGGCTCACTCCTTCGACGATCACGTCGAATTTGGCCCAGCGGATCGTGAAGAACTGCCCGCCGTCTGCCAGGATCGGGTCGCCGTGCAGGCGTCGCGACCAGACGGTGGACCCGTCGGACGCCCGAACGACTACGATCCGCCGCCCACGCTCGGTCGACACGGGGATGACCACGAGGCCACGCGTCAGGAGGACCTCGCTGCCCCAGCCCCGCAAGCGGATGCGGAGCCGTCGCGACCACACGAGCGCCCCGGTCGACGCGTCGAGCGATGAGACCCGCCGCTCGCCGACCCTGCCCTCCACGACGATCACGCGGCGCACCGCTCGGTCGGCCACGAGTGGCCTCGCGGCGACACGCGACCAGCGCAACTCACCCGTGCCGGCATCGAGCGCACGGGTTGACGGCGAGCGTGAACCGATCCCGACGATCAGCGTGGAGGACGTCGCCGCCATCGGCTCGATCCAGTCTTCGTCACGAACCGCCCAGAGCCGCTTGCCCATTTCTTCGTCGAGCGCGACGAGGACTTGATAGGCCGCCTCGCTCCCGGACCACGCGGCGAACACCTGTCCACCTTGCACGATCCTCACGTTCGATGCGTCCTCGTAGATGAAACCGATGTCGGGCCTGAGGCGCCGCATCCAGTCGACCCGAAGCCCATCGACGTTCGAGGGCACCAGCGTCGACTCAAGCCGGTTGTGCTTGCTCAGACTGCCGTTGAACCCCACCTGTGCCCAATCGGCGTTGCCCGCGAACGCCGAGGAAACCGGTTGGAGCAGACCCAGCACGACCAGCACTCCGACGATCCTCGTGCTCCTCGTGGTCACGAGCGCACCTCCTTCGAGGGCATCTAGCACCAGTGCTGGGCGATCGGCGCGGCGTCGACCGGGTCGAGGATCGACCCTCCGAAGACGCCGACGTTACCCACGACCCACACGTCATGCCGCGTCGCCGCGTCGATCGCCGCTACCGAGATCGGACTGCCCACACGGCGCACCATGGTGCGAACCCACCCCGACGAGGTCCGGTGGTAGGCGACCGGGACGTAGCTCTCCGCGTCGTTCGGATCCTGGCCTCTGCGGAGGTTCCCCGCGATCCACGCGGTGCCCTCCATCGAGAACGCCACGCCCTGCGGCCGGAGCCGCGCAGACCCGGGCAGCCGTCGGTGGGGGATCTTCGACCACCGCTCGCCGTTCCAGCGCAGCACACCGGCGAACCAACCGGCCGCAAGCGCATCGCGCGCGCCGCCGCCGCCGACTTCGTCGAGCACTCCGATATCGGGAGATCGCACCGTGCGCCAGCGACCCCCCGAGAAGCGCATGAGCAACGACGCGCCTCCCTCGGTTTGCCAAGGCCACATCGCGGTCCCGACCGCCCAGACCATGCGCCGATCGACGGCGGTCACGTCCCGGAGCATCGCCGCCCGCTGCAACTCGGGCATCGAAGCCTCGCGCCACCGTCGCCCGTTCCAGCGCATCGCTAGCGGGGAGGGCCTGCTCGGCCATCCGCCGACGGAAGCGTAATGCGTGCCTACCGCCCATAGCTGCCGCGTGCCGGGGATCACCGTCACGGCCTGGAATTCGCTGTCCCCGTAGCCGGGTGAGGGCACGCGGACCTTCGTCCACCTCTTCCCGTTGAACCGCCACGCCGCCGGTCGCCAGTGCCGGTCCCCGTCGATCCTCACCTTGTGCTCCCCGACGGCCCAGATCTCGTTCGGGGACACGACCGCCAAGTCCGTCACGTCGGTGCCCTTTCGAGGCGCCGGCATCGACGTCCAGCGCCAGCCATCCCAAAGGGCGACGAGCGGGCGCCAGAGCTGCTTCCGCACCGTCAGCCGGGCACCGAGCGCATACGCGTGCCACGGATCCACGACCTCGATGTCGAAGTATGTGGCGTCGCCGTCGACCGCAGGTGTCGCCGTGTTCGTCCAGCGGCCACAGAGCGGCCAGGCGGGAATCACACGCGGAACCCGACCGGCTGCCGACGCCCCGGGCAAAGGCGAGAGAGCGAGTGCAGAACACACCACCAGCACCGCGACGCGAGACCAGCGCATCTGACTCCCCTCTCGGCAGAGCCTTACCGTCGACTCCACCATGCGCCCGTGCTCGTGGAAAGCCTGGGGCCATTCGCGCGTTCGGGGGCGGGACCTCTCCGACCCCCTTGCTCGAAAGGTGTGTTTGAACGCCAGCCCCCACACCCCTTAGGGGGCCGCGGCCGGGCGGGCCATTCGGGGCCCTACGATCGAAGCCGTGATCGACGTACGGTTGACTCGGAGAGCAGAAGGATGAACTCCCGGCTCAACGTCAGGAGCATGAGTGAGCTGATCCCGCCGGGGATGTGGGCGCTTCGATGATTCTCGGCCCACGTAGCTGATGGCGAGGGCCTCGTTCTCTCGTTTCACTACTGGGACATGGCGAGGATGCCGTCGATCGCACCAGGACGTCGCCGGCGACGGCCGCGTCGGTGGCGACGATGAACATGACACCAGTCATTCCTGCTGAGCAACTCCAAGGGGAAGCGTTGAGACCTCCGGCCGTGTCCCCGAGCAGTCGATTCCCCCCAAGATGAGGCATGACGCTCTGCAGCCAGGACGCGCTCATAGACCCGTATCGGTATCTCTCATACATGTCCCGATAGGTCATTCAAGCCTGGGCCGAACGCACTCCCCCTCGACGAACGGGACCCGCCGGACACACGGATGCTCGCGGTGGCTGCACCTGGAACTCGACCCTCCGATGCGGATGATGCACACTGCTGGCCGTGCGAGGACGTTCCGGCACCAGGGCCTTGGCCGCAGTCCTGTTCACGGACATCGTGGACTCGACCGCGGTGGCCAGCCGCCTGGGCGATGCGCGGTGGAAGGAGCTGATCGCACGTCACCACGCGATCGTCCGGAAGGAGCTCAAACGGTTCGGTGGCAAGGAGCTGGACACCGCCGGTGATGGCTTCTTCGCGAGCTTCGGGGAGCCGGCAGCCGCGCTCCGATGCGCATGCACCGTGACCGAGTCGGTGCGGCGGCTCGGCATCGAGGTGCGCAGCGGTGTGCACTTCGGCGAATGTGAGCAGGTCGGGGGGAAACTCGGCGGCATCGCCGTCGTCGTCGGGGCGCGCGTGATGTCGTTGGGTGGACCCGGCGACGTTCTGGTCACGGCGACGACGAAGGATCTGGTCGCGGGGGCGGGATTCGGCTTCGTGGACAGGGGAGGCCATATCCTGAAGGGCGTCGAGGGCGAGTGGCACGTGTTCGTGGTGTCGGAGCTGGACGGCGTGCCGCGACCCCAGCCGGTCGCGCGGGAAGAGGCGGAGCAGCGCCTCGAGGAGATCCAGCCCTCTCCGAGTCGGGCCCGGACATGGCTCACTTCCCGGCGCTGGGCTGTCGGTGTCGGTGTTGCCCTCGTGGTCGCACTCGTCGCTCTCGCGGTCCCCGCGATCCGATCCGGTACGGGGCCCGTCGATATCGGGACGAACTCGGTCGCACGGTTGCGCGCCGGGGACGGGAGCCTCGAGCTCGCCGCCCAGCTGGGGCAGCGCCCGGGAGCCAGCGCGATCGGGTTCGGGAGCCTGTGGGTCGCCCAACCGGACCGAGGCGTCGTGGCGCGGGTCGACCTCGATGATGGATCGATCACGGACACGATCCGGGTCGGTACCTCGCCGGCGGGTGTAGCGGTGGGCGACAGTTCCGTGTGGGTCACGAACGCCGGCGACGGCACCGTCAGCCGGATCGACGACGAGACGAACGAGGTCACCGACACGATCCGGAGCGTCGGCATCACGCCGGCAGGGATCGCCTTCGGTGACGGTGCGCTCTGGGTCGCCGACTCGATCGGTGCCAAGCTCGTGCGGATCGATCCCGCCTCGGGTGAGACGGACGCCGTCGCGCTCTCGGGCCAGCCCTCCGGCGTGGCGTTCACGGCGAACGGTTTGTGGGTCTCGGTCGCCCCAGCCTCGATCGCGCGCGTGGATCCCGCGACCGAGAGCGTCACGCTCATCCAGACCGTCGGTTCCGACCCGACGGGGGTGCTGTCCGCCTACGGATCGATCTGGGTCGCGAACCATCTCGACGGCACCGTCTCGCGGCTCGAGCCCGCTACCGGACGCGTCGAAGCGCTGATCCCCGTCGGGGACGGGCCGAACGCGCTCGGCGATGCGGCGGGATCGGTGTGGGTCGCCAACGAGTTCGACGGCTCGATCACCTCGATCGACCCCGTGACGGATTCGGTCGAGCGGACGGTGACGGTCGGAGCGTCGGCGGCGTCGCTCGTGATCGACGGCGACGGCGTGTGGTTGGCGGTGGGAGCGTCGGCCGAAGAGCATCGCGGCGGGACCCTGACCGTCTCTTCACCCGGAACCAGCACCCCCACCACGCTCGACCCTGCCTTCGTGACCGACTCGATCGGCTGGCAGATCCTCTCGGTCACGAACGACGGGCTGCTCGCCTACCGGAAGGTCGGGGGTCCGGACGGCGCCAGCCTGGTGCCGGATCTGGCGGCCGGGCTTCCCCAGGTCTCCGACGATGGCTTGACGTATCGCTTCCCGTTGCGCGACGGGATCCACTATTCGACGGGAGACCCTGTTCGAGCCGAGGACTTCAGGCACGCCTTGGAGCGGACGCTCGCGGGCGCCGACGAGGGCTGGGCCTACCTCTACAGCGCGATCGACGGTGCTGAGTCCTGCGTCCAGGAACCGTCATCGTGCGACCTGTCGGCATCGGTCGTCGTCGAGGAACAGGCCGTGACGTTCCACCTCGCAACCCCGGATCCCGATCTGCCCTTCAAGCTCGCGCTTCCGCCCGCGTTCCCGGTGCCGGTCTCGACCCCTCTCCAGGACCAGGGTACGGCGGCGCTCCCGGCGACGGGTCCCTACATGATCTCTGATGTCGGTGCCGATCGCCTCGGGCTGGAGCGCAACCCACGGTTCGAAGAATGGTCGGCGGCGGCGCAGCCCGAGGCGTTCGTCGATGCGATCTCGTGGCGTTTCGACGAGGGGCTCGCGCCCGCGTTCGATCGTGTCGTCGCCGGCGACCTCGATTGGATGGCCGCGACGCCCGCTCCGGCCGACCTGGCATCGCTCCAGACGACCCACCCCGACCAGACGGTCGTGTCGCAGCTCCCCAGCACCCTCTACCTCGGGTTCGATCTGCGTCGGCCGCCCTTCGACGATGCTCGGGTGCGGCGAGCCCTCAACTTCGCGATCGATCGAGACCACGTGGTGGATCTGCTCGGAGGTCCCGCGAACTATCGCCCCACGTGCCAGGTCCTTCCGCCGAACGTCCAGGGCTACGAACCGTTCTGCCCCTACACGCTTGGGCCCGACAGCGGGGTGTGGTCGGCGCCGGACCTCGATCGTGCCCGGACCCTGATCGGAGACGCGGATGTCCGCGGGCAGCGGGTCACCGTCTGGGTGAGCGATGCCGAGCTCCCCGGCAGGGTCGAGGCGATGCGGTACGTCGTCGAGGTCATGAACGAGCTCGGTCTGCGAGCGAAGCTCAAGATCGTGCACGACCTCGACACGTACGTCGGCGCGGTCTACGGGGGGAAGGCGCAGGCGTACTTGTTCGGCTGGGTAGCGGGGTACCCGGGCGCCGGTGACTTCATCCCTCCGCAGTTCCAGTGTGGCTCGGGCGCCAACGCCTCGGGGCTTTGCGACGACGAGCTCGGGGCGGCGATCGACGAGGCTCAGCGGCTCCAGGCGACCGATCCCGCGGATGCGAACACCACGTGGATCGAGATCGAGCACCGGCTCGTCGAGGACGCCGTATGGGCTCCCCTCGCGAACCCCATCCAGACGTACGCGATCTCCGGTCGAACGCAGAACGTCCAGGTGCACCCTCAGTGGGGGATCCTGCTCAGCCGCCTCTGGGTGCGCTGAACCGGGCGTGCTCCGGCAAGCTAGGGTCGGCGACGTCGACGTGATGCCGATTCGGGCGCGGGCGGCTCCAGCCGACGAAGTCCTCACCGATGTTGGGGGCCATCGCGATGCTCCCGGCGCTCAGTCCCACGTAGCTGAGGAGATCGAGTACCCGATGGGCATCGTGATCCTGGGAGGGCTGATCACCACGACCCTGCTCAACCTGTTCGTGCTCCCATCGCTGTACCTGCGATTCGGGAAGTCGCGCAGGACGTACAAGGGCGACGTGGCCCCCGTGCTCCCGATGCCCGCATGAGTGCTCGCGGACGATCCCACACGCCGCGGCATCGCCGACACCTCTGCCAGTGGAAAGCGACACCGACTTCGACGCGGCCAACTTCAGCAACTCCACCGATGTCACCTGCTCGCACTTCCCCCTCGTGCCGGGCACGCGGTTCACGTGGAAGGGGCATGCGCTCGACGATGACGAGCCCGTGACGCGCCGGACCGAGTTCACCGTCACTGACATGACGAAGGTCATCGACGGTATCGAGACGGTCGTGGCGTGGACCGGGACTTCACCGACGGAAACCGCGTCCCGGTGGACTGCTACTCCGAGGTCATGGTGATCGACCATTTCAACCCCGATGAGCCGGGCAGGCATCAACTGAAGCTCTATCGGGGTTGGGGAGCATCGGCACCCGGTGGCGCGGGAACAAATAGGAGGAGTAGGAGGAGTTGGAGCTCGTCTCCCTCGAGCATCTGATCGACGCGGAGATGGGCGAGACCACCGGCGAGGACTTGTTCGTCACCAACTTGCAGGTCAGCGACAGAATGACGTGGACTCCAAGCACGCTTGATTCGGACTGTTAGTCCGTAGTTGTGGTTCGAGTCCCACCCCGGGAGCCTCTGCACCCCAGGCGATAGATCGGTCCTTCACGAATCCGACTTGATGGCCTGTACGGCGCCTCTACGGCGGACGTTGACTCGAGGGCATCGGCCAAGGCGTCGAGATCGTCGTCGAACAGGTGTCCGTAGGCCGTCAGCGTGAACCCCGCAGAAGCGTGCCCGAGGGTCTGCTGGGCGTCTGACCGCTTCACTGCTGGACCAGAACCTGGAGCGGGCCCGGGTTCATGCTCACCGAGCTCCAGGCTGAGACCGCCGAGGCCCTGGAGAATCTGCGACCCCGACCTGAAATCGCCCCCCCCAACGCAGTACCAGGACGCGCTCGTCGAGGAAGCCGGAGTCCCGATCGAGAAGCACTGCCCCGGGCGCGAAGCAGAACCCCGATCTCGAATGAAGCCCCGGTCGGCACTGGCGGACACAAGTAGCAGCTCGTCTACGTGTAGCTGCCAAAGGGATACCTGAAGCGGGCACCGGCAAGCTAGAACAGCGCTCGGAAGTCGGCTGTCCGTCGTAGCCATCCGCGAAAGACGTACACTGACGAAAGACGCGGCCCCGTACTTGACGGGAGTTGAACTCACCTCACGGGCCCGCCTCCATCGGTCCCATCGCTGGTCCCAGCGAAGGCTTGATACCCCGAGCGGGTTTCGCTCTCGATCTGGCTCACGTTGGCCTCAGATGTTCAGGGGCACCATGCAACGAGCAAAGGAGAGCACACACCATGAAGCACATTCGCGTCGCAACCTACGAGATCAAGCAGGGCTCGTTCCAAGAGATCGCAGACATCGCCCGTCAGGGCATGCTGAGAACCTTCAAGGAGCAGCCCGGGTTCATCCGGTACGGCCTTGCCGACACTGGCGACAAGACTTGTCTGTCTCTCAGTACGTGGGAGACGCGCAAGGACGCCGATGCGGCGGTTCCCGTGGCCAGCGCCTGGGTTCGCGAGAACCTCGGCGAGAAGGTCGAACTCCGGTCGAACGTGATCGGCGACATGGCCTTCTTCGAGGGCGTGCCCGCGACGGTCTGAGCGACCGAAGCACTGAAGGACGAGGAGCCCACTTCGGTGGGCTCCTTCCTTCTTGATGGGACGGTCTAGACGGCTGCATGCCTGCGAAGCTCGACCATCAGATGCCGGCGCGCCGCACCACGTATCTTCTCTTGCGATCGCATCTCGCCAGCGTGAGTCAGCGCGTGCTCATCGCACGCGAGGCAAAGGTGCGTATCCGCGGAGTCGCGCGAACACGAAGGGTTCGCACAGGCTCTCTGCCTAATCACGTGCGTTCCCCCCGCTGCTAGACCCGCCTCAACATGAAGAAGAACAACGTCGCCACGCACAGGCCGACGACGCCGATGAAGACGAGTCCGATCTGCGCATATGCGCCTAGCACGTCGCCCTCGATCCCATACGGCGCGGACCGCTCTCGACGCGTGCAACTCGTGGATACAGTCGCGAGGAGTCAGCAAGGAACTCGTTGCTGCGGAGCTTGAGACGTGCATCGTCAGTCTCTCGCTCGTAGTCGGGGGCAGCCGGGATCCGTGAAGGTCCTGGATGCAGTGCAGGGTCCTGCGTGATGAGCGCCATGGCGCCCTCCCTTCGGCGGGGGGCTTCCCACGGCCTCTTCGCAGGGGTCCCTCTTGGAGTTCGTACCTTCATTCTCTCACTTTGCTCCGCACGTTGCGGGTTCGAGTGCCACCCCCGGAGCCGGCACTCAGACTGAAGACTGTCCGCCGGAAAAGAGCTTCCAGTGCCCCTCGGAGACGACGTCGACGGCACTATCGGTCACTGTGACGGCCGTCTGATCGTCGATCGCGTAGCAGGGCACCGTCATGTCGGCGGCCCATCGTTCTGCGTCGGTCATGGAATTGTCCGGCAGGTCCTCGTGATCCAGGTGCGGAAACATCGAGAAGTCGACCAGTCCCAGCGTTTCGTCGCCACCGGATGGCGGTGCCTCCAGCCGACGAAGTCCTCCCCGATATTGGGGGCCATCACGATGCTCCCGGCGCTCAGTCCCACGTAGACCGCCTCGCGCAGCGACGGCAAGAGGTCCGCCAGTCCGGACTGGCGCATCCAGTAGCACAGGTACAAGGGGTCGCCACCTCCCACGAGCAAGGCATCGGTGTCCTGGAGCATGGGCATCGACTGCTCCTCGTCGATGCTGGGAAGCGCGGTGAGCTCCAGCACTCCCAACGACTTCCACCCCAGCTCGACCATGGGGGTTCTGGATTCTCGTCCGCTGATGAACCGCCAGGCATGGCCAGCACCGTCGGGATTGGCGTACATCGCGGTGGGGATGCAGAGGGCGTCGGACTCGGCGATCGGTGTGCAGAGGAGGTCGACCAGCGCGTCGTGGATGCTCGTGTTCTTGATGCCGGCGGAAGTGAGAAGAAGCTTCAAAATGCAGCCTGCGTCATCGTCGGGGGCAAGCCTCCCCGCAACACGTCGAGACGGATCGTCACCGTCCTGCCAGAAGGGTCACTCCTGACGGCGTTCGGCCGCCCATCCCTCGGCCCTCATCAGGAGACCTCGCGCCGGGGCAGATCCCGTTTAGGCCCATTGTTAGCGACCCTATAGCGGCCTTCGCCATGCTCCTTCCAACAGCTCCCGACGGGCGGGAGCGGGACACAGGAGGTGCCCCATGTTGAGGACCGCACGCCGCATCATGATCGCGCTCGGATCGCTCGCTGCGCTGGCTCTGGCCGGTGGCGCGCATTTCAAGATCGTCTGAGTTCGTCGGCGCACCGACGACGTTCGCACCGCGACCCCTTCCCGACGTGTCGGAGGCCCTGGGCTGTTCCCCGGCCCAGGGTCTTTCCGGTCCCAGAACACCTCAGGTGCCGCGACTAGGGCGACCATGTGACGTAGACGCCGTCGCCGATCTCGACCGGTTCCTGCCCGACCTCCTGCACGACGATGCGACCCGTGCTCCCCGGGGCCTCCTCGGGGAAGGCGAACGCCGAGCCGTCGGGCGCCCACGGCGTCGTGCTCTGGGCGTACTGGGTGAAGAACGGCGCGTAGTCTCGAAGCACCTGGATCGTGGGGGAGTGGCGACCCTGCTCGTCGCTCGCACGCTGGCCGTCCCAGACCTGCCACAGGAAGGGGATCGCGCCGGGCGCCCCGGGCACCGGTGACAGTGAGAGCAGCCGCTCGCCGTCGGGGCTCCACCAGAAGGTCATCGCGCGGATCGAGGTGGCCAGCTGCACGTCGCCGGTCCGCAGGTCGACCACCCGCACCCCGTCGCCGGGCTGGGTCGGCCGGCGATCGAAGAGGTCGCCGTCGTCGTCGCCCAGCAGCTGATAGGCGACGGCTCCCCCGTCGGGTCGCAACACGAAAGACAGCGAGCCGTCGCCGGACACGAGCTCCTTCGCCGGCCCACCGTCGGTGACGGCGACGAGGCGCTGCGAGCCGGCGCCGGCCCGTTCGGCGTAGACGAGCGTGCGTCCGTCGGCGCTCCACGCGGGCGCGGCGAACTGCCCGGGCCGCCGGCTGACGCTCGCCGCCCGCCCGGTGAGGTCGATCTCTTCGAGGCGGTCGAATCCGGCATGTGCCAGAACGCTTCGTCCGTCGGGGGCCCAGGAGAAGTAGAAGAACGGCTCGCCGCCTGTGATCGCTCGGGCGACCGGCGGCGTGCGCGTCAGATCGAGCACCCCCATCTCTACCGGTTTCGTCGGATCTCCGCCCGAGCCGAGGAACGCCACGCGGTCGCCGGTCGGGCTCCACGAGAGGTAGTACGGCAGGAACGGGGTGTGTGTCACCGTGGGGTTCTGGCCACGCGGGCCCGCGACCACGATCGACCCGGAGACCCCGCTCGTGTTCGTCTCCTGCACCACCCACGCGAGTCGAGCGCCGTCGGGCGACCACGCAGGCTGCTGGGCGAGACCCCCGCCCGCGGTCATATCGACCCGGTCCGAGCCGTCGGATCGCACGGTGTAGAGGGAACCGTCGGCGGCGATCACAGCGAGACGACCCGGCGCTGAGACGGCGTCGATCGTGGGGGCATCGGTCTCGGGTGCGCTCGGGCCGGCCGGCTCGGGCGTCGTGGTGGTCGAAGGCTCGCCGAAACTGATCGTGCACGCGGACATGACCAGCGCGGTGACCGTCATCGCCATCGCGAACCAGCGCCCCGACCGCTTCATCGCACGACCGTATCGCAGGTCGGCCGGATGGGGGAGGGCCGCAACGGTGACGACCACCCCCATCGGCCGCACGGATCCGGGGATCACGCGAGGTTCCATGCGGCCGTACGAGTTGTGTACGGTTCGGACGATGAACTTCCCTCGCCGAGGACGGCGCACGTCCGTACGGATCGTTCGGCCATGGTGACCCAGCCGACGATCAGAGGCAGCCTGCAGCCGTACCTGCCTCGCCTCACCCTGCAGTGGCTCGCCGAGGACCCGAAGGCGCTCCATCGGGCCGTCGACGGTTCGGTGGT
>Ga0224500_10001556_pt1 | contig 13409 bp, 18 predicted proteins | sample SF_Oct11_sed_USG_FD_168126 | JGI IMG/M metagenome (GOLD analysis project Ga0224500, IMG submission 168126) | Sediment microbial communities from San Francisco Bay, California, United States - SF_Oct11_sed_USGS_4_1 | ecosystem: Environmental > Aquatic > Marine > Sediment | place: USA: California... | reverse complement strand
CTGATGAAGACCTGCGCCGCCTCGACCTTGTTGTCGGGGCCGTGCATAGCCACTTCCGGCTCTCCAGACAGAAGCAGACTGAGCGGATTCTGCGTGCCATGGACCATCCCTATTTTACGATCTTGGCCCATCCCAGCGGTCGGCTCATCGATGAACGAGCGCCCTACGACGTGGATATGCCACGTCTGATTCGCCATGCCCGAGAGCGGGGTTGTTTCTTGGAGGTCAATGCACATCCGGTCCGGCTGGATTTGACCGACACCGATTGCCTGATGGCGAAAGAAGAGGGAGTGATGCTCAGCATCAATTCCGACGCCCACAGCATTCTCGACTTCGAGAATCTTCGGTATGGGGTCGGGCAGGCGCGTCGAGGATGGCTGGAAAAGAAAGACGTCCTGAACGCGAGGCCTTTGCACTCGCTACGGCCGCTGCTCAAGCGCACGATGCAATGAGCAGACGTGCAGCAGGGAGCTTGGGATGAGGGGATGCAATACGGATTCGCCGATGACCTCCTGCCGTGTACCCAGTGCTTCTGCAAAAGGGGTATCGCGATGAATCCTTTCCAAAGAATCTGGCTCATAAGCATTACCCCACAATTCATCAAGGAGGAGCTGTATGTCTGTGGTCAACATCTCACAATCATTCGTCGCCCAAAAGCAGCGGCGAGCCGACCGCTGCCATCGCTGCGGCGGACTCATGGTCCCGGAGAAAGTGTTCGAAATCGGGTCGATCGACTGGCACTGCATCAGCTGCGGCGAACGGATCGATCCCGTTATTCTCATCCATCGTCAGGTCCATCCACCGGAGGATCTGGTGCGCGAAGAAGCCATGAAACCATCCATCGGTCACGGCAAACGCCGTCTGAACTGAACCTTCCTTCTTGGAATCGGGGGCGTCACAGCCCCCATCCAATTCAAACCGAACGCCGGTCTCCATACGCAGGCAGGTCTGACCAGAGGACACTCCGTTGTCAGAAGGGAATAGGTTTGTCGTGTTGATCATGCTCTGTCATCCTTCGGGTCTGACGAGGAAGAAAGCGATATTTGACCGCATCCAATGATTGAGAGGACTCCGATGCCGACCAAAGAAGAGTTACTTGCAAGGGCGCACAAACCGGCCGAGGAGTCTCGGCGACTCCATGCTTTTTACAAAGGGAAGATTCAGACGTTCCCGAAATGCCCCATTCGCAGTCTCGAAGACTTTGCCTTGTGGTACACGCCGGGGGTGGCGGCTCCCTGTCGTGACATTCACGACACTCCTAGCTTGGTGTACGAGCTCACGAATAAAGCCAACAGTATCGCGGTCGTATCAGACGGGACGAGGGTGTTGGGGCTGGGGGACATCGGTCCGGAGGCTGGCTTGCCGGTCATGGAGGGCAAGGCATTGCTGTTCAAGTACCTGGGTGGGGTGGATGCCGTGCCGATCTGTTTGGGCACCAAAGACACTAACGAGATCGTCCGAACCGTCAAGCTGTTGGAACCGTCGTTCGGCGGCATCAACCTCGAAGACATCGCAATGCCGAAGTGTTTTCGTGTTCTTGAGGAAGCGCGCCGTGTCTGTTCGGTTCCGGTCTGGCATGACGATCAGCAGGGAACCGGCACCGTGCTGTTAGCCGCCTTACTCAATGCGCTGAAGATTATCGGCAAAGTGATCGAGGACATCCGGATTGCCATGATTGGCATGGGTGCGGCGAATGTGCCTACCTATCGATTCTTGAAGGCGACAGGAGCGGATCCGGCGTTGATTGTGGCCTGTGACCTGGGAGGTATTCTCGGCCCTCACCGCATCGACTATCGGGACAATCCTGAATTCGCCGAACAATGGAAGGTCTGTTTCGAAACGAACGGGGAGGGCCGTCGGGGTGGGATCCCAGAGGCGCTTCGAGGCGCTGATGTCTGCATCGCCTTTGCGGCTGGGGGAATTATCAAGCCGGAATGGGTCGCGACCATGGCGAAGGACGCCATCGTGTTTGCTTGTGCCAATCCGGTTCCCGAGATCTGGCCATGGGAGGCGAAAGAAGCTGGGGCCAGGATTGTGGCAACCGGCCGTAGTGATTTTCCCAACCAAGTCAACAACTCCTTGGTGTTCCCCGGTATCTTCCGAGGCACGCTGGATGTCCGCGCCCGCACGATCTCGGACGAGATGGCGATCGCGGCCGCGATGGAACTGGCCCTCTTCGCGGAAGAGCGCGGAATCAATGACGACAATATCATCTGCTCTATGGATGAATGGGAGGTGGTGCCGCGCATTGCCGCAGCCACCGCCATGAAAGCACAAGCGCAGGGGTTGGCACAGCTGAGCCGCACGAATGTGCAGGTGATGGAGGGGGCAGCCAAACGAATCAGACAGGTGAGGGAAACCGTTCGTCTCGTGATGAAAGAAGGGGGCATTGTGCCACCACCTGCCTAATATGGGGCGTGAGGCGACATTGATTTCTGAGAACCAGTGATTACTTCAAACAGTGAAGGAGGTGCGTAGCCCGAGAGAGGTCGGCAGCCTCAAGTTGGTGACTCGCTCTTGTACAGCCAGCGCGCAAAGGGCTGCGGGCGCTGTTTCCGTCGCGGGGTCACAGTTCAAGGGACGCGCCATCGATCGTCGGTGCCACTAGGCACGGCCGTCGTGTCGGCCAGATCGAAGAGTGAGGCGCGGGGCAATCAGCCTCATGCGACTGAAGGATTGCCGAACATGATCCTGGCCAGATAACAGTCCCCGCGGTTCTGTGTAAAGAGCGGGCCGTTTGTTCATTGTCTTCTCCCACCATATCACCCCTTCAGGAGAAAGCAATACACAACCCACGTTGTTATGAGTGCTAAAAAGTGTAACACCTTTGCTTGGAAATCATCCCCTCGAGGGAAAAAAGGCAAAGCGGAGGCGGGTCCAGAGAGCTCTTTCGCACTTGTGGAGGTCTTGGAGGGGTTTAGGCTTCCCGCTCGGTACCGGCGGGCCTGCTCACCGCCCCAGCGCTCGACCTCGATTCCCTTGAGTGTTCCTCTCACCGAGGCCTCCGCTCAAGTATAAGGTAGTGCCGATTTATCGAGAGTCAACCTGAGAGCCTTCATCCTGACCGCTCTCTTTGGGGGACTTCATTGGTTCATCATCAGGAACTTGACGAGCTATGCAGCCGGATGGGTTCAGCAACGATTGCCACTGAGACGGCAGCCGGTGTGAGCATGTAATCGTCAGGTGCAAAGAGTCTCTGACCTACCGAAGCGGATCTCTTTCCCACCATCAGTTGTCGCATTCCGCGACAGCGATCAGCGAGCTTCCGTGGAGTTTTTCCCGAGGCTCTGGAAAGGCCGCACTGAAGACTGTACGAAGTCACGTGTTTTCAACACATTCAGCAGGAAAACAGCCTTGCTGTCCAAGATTAGGCGAAGGCCAACATGGGTTGCGGATGGTCCTGGCGATGGGGTGGCGTGGTGAACAGTTCGTCGAGCCAGGCCATTAAATCACGATGGGTGAAGAGGTTCATACGCAGCAGCGCCACGAGATTCGCCAAACTCCAGCCGAAACGGGAGGACCGTTGCCGAGACCGCAAGAGCAACATCGAGATTAATGCGATCCAAATCTGAGTCTTGACCGCATTGGCCGAGGTGCCGACGAACGTTTTGATCCTCAGGTTCTGTTTGAGCGCTTTGAAGAACAGCTCGATCTGCCAGCGCTCCTTGTCGATGGCGGCGATGGTGGACGCGCTGAGGGCAGGATGATTGGTGAGAAACACCAGGGTGTGTCCCGTGTCCTCGCGGATCGTCTCCACTCGGCGCAGCCGATGCGGACACTTGCCTTGGGCCCCTGGGCCGGTCAAGCGGATGGTCTGATCCTAGATGATGTGTCGGTGCTGCGGCACCGCGTGTTCCTCGACGATCTCGAACTGGGCATTGTCCTTCATGCGGGTGACGAAATAGATGCCGGCCTCCGTCCATTCGGCGAACAGCCGGTAGTCGTTGTAGCCCCGGTCATCCACCACGATGGTGCCGGGCGTGAAGGCGATGTGCCAGGCGGCCTTGACGTCGGCGACTGTGCCGTCAGTCACCAGGCCGAAGCACGGCAGAGAGCCGTCGTGGTCGAGCACCAGGTATAGCTTCACGGCATCTTTCGTGCGGCGGTATTTCGCCCAATCGGACATCGACAGGCACAGATCGATCACGGTCGAGTCGAGACTGACCGGTTTGTTTTTGAAGCGGAACTTGTGTGTGCCCTGCGCCTTAGCGGCCACCGTCTCGAACAGTCGATAGAAGACCTTCTCGAACAACTGCCACGGCCGGTGGCTGTTCGCGTAGGACAGCGAGGAGCGGACCGGGACCTCGATGCCCAGGTGGGCCAGCTTGCCTTCGCGGCTCTTCAGCCCGCCTTCGATCTCCCGCAGCGAATGAGCGCGGCCCAACTGACAGAACAGCATGCCCACAAACTGGCTCCAGCTCGATACGCCCTTACTGCGATATTCGGCACCCGTGGCTGTGACGATGCGTTCGAAGTCGGTGCGCGGGATGAGCTTGAGGATCTGACGGGACATGCTGCTGGATGCGTTCACGTTGGGTCTCCTTCGGTTGGGTGCGGGTGGGTTTGGCGATTCACCGGCTCCCTACACCGTTGGATGACCCGACGTCTAAGCTGTTTTGGACAAGAGTGATCTATTAAAGAAGTCGAATCGGTTCTCGGTAGCTGGCGATAAGATATGCAGTACTGTAGAGAGCGACGCTAACGCTGAATCTGGGGACTTTGGCAACAGTTTACGCGACAGCGTTGTCCTAATTTTCCCCCGATCTGCTCACAGGGAGTCGTCATGGTGATCACCCGAACCGCCCAACTGCCGATTTTTCTTCTCGAATATCAGGCTATTGGAACCATCGTGCCGAGAATGATCGCTCAAAGGCACTCAATTTGCTCATTCCTTCAGTTGTTGAAGATGCTCGCGCCCATGGCAGGAGGGAATGATGGGATACCAAGCCACGACCACCGAATTGATTTTGGACGCGTTAGCCGTCGCTGAAGAGAGCGACTGCCCGTTCGAGGAACTCATGAGTGCCTGTTCAGGGCTCACCTGCAACCAGATTGTTGTGGAGCTGGATCGGCTCAGTCGAGAGGGCCATATCGGACTCAGCCATGACAAGCCCGGAATCTATCGTGTCAGATTGTCGAAGCCATCGAGTGCGGTCTCGACCGTCATGGGTCGGAGAGGATTCGTAGAATCTGATGGAAGGGTCTTACACGGATGATAAGTGGATCTAGCCGCGCAGCTGAGAAGAGAGTCTTCCCTGGTGACCATGCGCTTGCATTGATGGGGCGAAGCCTGCTCGTCGTGGGGATCATGCTGGGAATGAGCGGCTGTGTGTCTCCTCAATCGATCGAGATGGGCTCCTATGATCCAGCCTATGATCAGAAGGCCATTGCTGGCTACTACCGAAATCAATCCGTTGCGTTGCGCGAGAAAGCCCATGCGCAAGCCACGGCAGCGGTGCGTTACGAAGCGCTCTTCGGGCCTGATTCGGATCTGGTGTCAGGTGCACGTGCGCTGGCTCGCTACTATGAGCAGACCGCTCAAGAACTCGAGCGTGTCGCCGAAGCTCACGCGTCCGTAGATCGAGCCGGGCGACGCACAACTGTTGTCCAGTAGGTCAAGGAGGTTTGGCTGAGCGTAGGATCTGCGGAGAGGAGGACCTATGAAATATGCTCTGAGAGCTCGCACACTTCTTCTTTTGATTCCGATACTGATGGTTCTCCACGGCTGCGGGACGACGGTTGACCCAGGAAAACGAGGGCTGCGGTGGCGTCCTCTGAGCGCCGGATTGATGAAGGAACCGCTCAAGGAGGGGTTCTACTGGCAGGCGCCCTGGAACGACGTGTTCGTGTATGACACGAGATGGAAAAGTTTCAAGGAAAAAGTGGATGCATTGACGGCGGACGATTTGCCGGTCACGGTGTATGCCGCGATCACAATGCGTCCTATCCCGGATGAAGTCTATTTTCTCGCCCAGGAAGTAGGGCCTGACTGGTACAAGCAGTTGGTTCAACCGCAACTCTTGTCGGCGGTGCGCGGCGTGGTTGCAAACTACTCCATGGTCACCCTTCCGGAGCGCAGTAGCGAAATCGGGAACAAGATCGAGGCTGTGGTCGTCGAAGCGTTGAAAGGCCGACATCTGGACGTCTACAACGTGGCGCTTTCGGAGATGGAATTTTCTCAGATGGTCTTGAGGGCCATCGAACAAAAGCAGGCGAAGGAACAGGAGAAAGAGCAGAAGAACTTCGAGGTGGTCATTGCGGAGCGCAACGCCGAGATTGCCAGGATTCAAGCCAAGGGCGAGGGCGATTCGCTGAAGATTCGCGCGGAAGGCGAGGCCGACAGCATGAGGATCCGCGCCACTGCGCAGTCGCAGGCGCAGGACATCATCACCAAGACGCTGACGCCGGACTACTTGAGGTTCAAGTTATATGAAAGCCCGAATGCCAAGACGATCATTGTGCCAGACAAGCTCAATATTCCGCTCATCGTCAATCCTGGTGCCGATCAAACGCGATAGAAATCGTGATCGCGCCGCTCATGAGGGAGGTAACGATAGTGGCCAAGATATCTAGAAACGGAGAGAGGCGTTGTCGTGCGTTGCTGTGGCTGATCGCCATTGTCTTCCTGACAACAGTTAGCTGTCGTCCCAGCCACCCTCCCCATACGCCTCAGCCCTTCGGCATGGGGGATGTGACAGGAGGTTCGTCTTTATCGGTAATTCCGCCGCGCTGAGGAAAACGTGGGTCGGCCTGCTCGCGAACCGCCATGGATGAGGATCCTCCCCTGCTGCCAGCTCGTTCAAACTCTTACCCGGCAGGGAATTGACTCGGAGCTGAGACGCAACGCGAGAGCAATCGCTTTCAGTGGATCTGCAATCGTGCTTATGCTCCTTTCGGCCTGCGCTTCGCCGGTCAAGGGTTTGTGGCCTCCACCTCCGAACTCCGTTCAGCAAACTATCTATGTGTCGCTCGATACCTGGCATGCGATGATTGCATTCCCGATTCAACGAGAAGGTAGCGATCAGCCGTCAACATTCAGTTCCGAGGATGGCACTCTCCCTCAGTCCTCAGCTCTCAGTTCTCAGCACTTATACGAAGAGTGGGGCTATGCGGAGCGCGCCTGGTATCTGGAAGGCAAAACAGGATTGACAGGCGTTGTGCGAGCCCTGTTCTGGCCGAGCGAAGGCGTCGTCGAAGTGGGGCACCATGATCGAGTCTGGGCGGACCGCACACCGCAGCCACCTTCAGACCTCTTCTCATTTCGTTTGTCGGAAGAAGGCTATCGGCGCTTACGCCGGCATTTGCAAGCAACCCTGGTAAACGAAGGACCAGTCGCCACCGTCGGACAATCGGCGTTCTATCCAGCGAAAGATTCCTATCACCTGCTTCATACCTGTCATCAGTATGCTGCGCTGGCGTTGCGTGAGGCCGGCTTGCCGCTCTCCCCATTCTTGGCCTTCAGCCGAGCGAGCCTCGAGTGGCAACTGCGGTACGCCGCCCGGTTTAATGAGAAGCAACCGACGGATGTTCCTACTGCTGGATCCCGATAGATTGAGGGGCTGTCCTAGCAGGCTGCGGAAAAACTCGCTCGTTCATTGGGCGAAACCCGTAGAAAGCACGATTTCCTTCTGGGCAGGTGAAATGTCTCAGCATGGGCAGTTCGCCTGTCCTAGTCGAAGCAATTGCGGTTTTCGAGTAAGTCGGAGGTCGTTCCAGATACTGAAGTTGACGCTTCGAGGGAGGCCTCAAAAACGTTTTTCCGCAGCCTGCTAGGACAGCCCCATTGTGAATTGCGACAAAGTCACTTCAGTGCTCCTGCAGCATGGCGAATGGTACGAAGGCGACCCTGGGACGTTTACGTCCATTCCCGAGGCAAAGGTTTTGTCCGGGCACCCGAGAACGAATGCCTTTGCGTGGAAAAGCCACGGCCAGTCTCGCGTGTCCCTACAGCGGGCTCGTCCTCGTCCGCTATTCCAAGTGAAACGGGACGCTCCAGAGGCGTTCTCCCTTTCGTGAGGCACCTGCCGCCTGCTTTTCTGTCTGCGCGTGTAAGGGACTGGCGTGACGAGCGAGACGCGAAGGGGTGTTGAACTGCTCATCGCGCATTTCTCGTCCGACGCGCGCGATGTGGATGGTCTGGTGGCGGCTTCCGCTCAACTTTGCCCTGCCCACGTCGGCCCAGGATTCGAGCCTCGCCTCGTTACAGGATGACTTCGCAGGGTTGCAGAAAGACTTTGAGTGGGATCTCAAGGCCACGGTATCCGTGAATATGCCTGCCATGGACCTCTTTCACAGCGTTCAGCACCTGTGTCATGTGGATGTGATCATCTTCGAGCGCGACCATGAACAGCGTATTGCGGTCGATCGAGCCACCGGTTCCGGAGACCGTCCCGGTTTGACCACTGCCTCCCACACCCTTAATCATCGTATAGCCCTTGATCCCCAGGTTCTGAAATAGGGCGAGGATCTCCTCTTCAAGTTTCTCCCCACAGACAATATGCAGCATCTTCATGATCGTACTCCTGGACCGTTGTGCCGTGGGCCGGCTGGTCCGTGATAGGGTGGTCTTGCTGCCAGGCGCCGCGTGATTCTTGATGATCCGCCCCGCCCATCCATCATTCAGCTCCTTCTGAGACGTGAGCGCTCTAACCCAGCGCTTATCTTGGTGCCAGTCGAGACCGTTACGCCTCCTGTTCGCGCACGAACTGCCGCGCGCGACGCAGGTCATCGTGCGTGCAGAGGTTCAGCTCCAGCAGCAGATGCTCCAATGCCGCGACCCGCGCCGTCACCTCCGGCAGCACAATATCGATCCGCTCCGTCAACTCGTCTACCCGGAGGCTGAGTCCGGATTCCGTCGTGTTCTTCGCCGCAGCCTTCGTCGCACGCCTGCGGGGTCGGTTTCGTCTCATCGGACTCGCAGTTTTCTTCTTGAATGGCATCGCATGCCTCCTGGTCACGTGCATCTCTATGTGTCAGCAGCCGATCGGTCTAGGACCATTTTCGATGGAGATGGGGGAGTTGCTGCGCCCACTCTCCACAGCCGGTTGAAAGATGAGGATCTCGCCTCCGTCAACCCGCTCCCTTAGCGAGGGAGCCTTCTCCATTGTCCCTGTGACGAGTGCGTCTCAACCGTGAGCAGGTTGGCCCGCTTGGTGAAGGGCCTGGTCCGAGAGCCGCACCGTATAGAGTCCTCGCCCTTTGGGCGTCAGTGAGAGCGTGCCCTCGCGACTGAGACGATCGATGGCGATGAAGACCTGGTTCCACGTGAGATCCGGGCACTCAAAGGCCACCTCATCGAGCATCTTGTCGGGCGATCGGACAATGACTTCCAGCACGCGATCATCTGTCTCGTAGTGCGTCAGCATAGGGCTCCTCCTGGTGGGAGGTGAGATGCGATGCTTCGCTCCAGCGTATTACAAGTATGGCATTGCAGTATGAGTGCCAGATCACACCAGCGGAACAACCCTAGAGGAGATTAGGAGAATCAGGGACGGATCCGTCGCTCGACCAGGGCGTGGGGCCTCCACGCTACTTGAGCCTTGTGGTGTTTCGGGACAGCGATGCAGGAACGGCTGTCGCTCTTGTCCCCACAGAGATCCGCTCGAGCAGGCCTGGATCAGGTGGATGGACAGGCGTGGCAAGACGGAGAGCGGTCTCGATCGAAGGGTGCGTTATATCTGGGCGCTGAGCAGAAATGAAGACCAGAGGAGGGGTCAGCAACTGTCTGACTGGGCCAGAGGATTGGAGTCAGGTAGGCGTGAGTATGGACTCATTACAACTCTACTCACTACCTTCTCCCCCATGGTCAGCAAGCCATACCGCGACGTCTCTGGCGGGTTCTATCAGGCCCTCACCTACGGCAATTGCGCGCCACGATCTTCCAGGACGACGCGGATTGCCACGCGCATTTAGAGCGTTATTGCTAACGCGATGGCGTGACGCTTGCCTACCCCCCCCCAATTTGTGACGCTGTCGGCAAGCCAGAAGCCGACACCACGACGTTGGTGCCAATGACGACAGTCATCGAATCTGGATGGCCGCAACTTCAGCAACGAGGTAGGCATGGCGAGGGTGCGGGCATGCAGGAGCGCTTGCATGGTTTTCGGGAGGAGGAACGAGGCGTCCCTGTGACGAGGATAGATTAGGTCAGCTGAATCGTGAAAGGGGTTGAGATGGAATCGACGTGGCAGCTGCGAGACCGAAAGAAACCCGAGAAAATCCGGACACCGTTTCCCTTAACCAGTTAGAATATACTGATAGTGATGCCTGACACTAGAACCTATATTCATGGGAGGTACTATGACATCACGCAGGATGTCCATCGTGTCGATGTTGGTTTTGGCCCATACAGTGCTTCTGTTCGGCACAGCCGGCTTGGCGGAGACTGGGTCGCACGACCCCGGCGTTCTGCGTCAGGAACTGGACGCGGTCAAGACGGATCTTGAGACGATCAAGAAACAGTTGAGCGAGATTCAAAAGCAGTTCGCGCAGCGGCAGGCACCGCCGCCACCGGGTCCTGTGACGATGAGCGTGGGCGATGGGCCGGTGCTTGGCCAGATAGATGCGCCGATCACGATCGTCGAGTTCTCCGACTATCAGTGCCCATTCTGCAAGAGACATTTCACGAACACGCTGGGCATGCTCAAGACGAATTATATCGACACCGGAAAGGTGCGGTACATATTCCGTGATTTTCCGCTCGATTCCATTCATCCCTATGCCCGCAAGGCGGCGGAAGCGGCCCATTGTGCGGGCGATCAGGGCAAGTTCTGGGACATGCACGACACGATGTTCCAGAGGCAGGAAGAACTCAAGCCTCACAACTTGCGGGATTTTGCCCGGGCCATGCAGCTCGATCTTGACGCGTTCAATGCCTGTCTGGACGAAGGCAAGTATGCGAAGAGGGTTGAAGCGGACGTGGCAGCAGGCTCCGCCGCCGGGGTCACCGGCACGCCGGGGTTTTTCGTCGGCAAGACGAAGCCGGACGGCACAATGGTGGCGACCTTCGTGAAGGGCGCACAGCCTGCCTCGGCCTTCAGCCAAGTGATCGAACGGTTGCTGGAGGAGAAGATGCCATAACGACCGAGAGCAGGGGGAGCAAGGAACGAGGGCGCGCGGCCATTAAGAGGGTCGGGCGCCCTCGTCGTCTGGGCTGAATGGGGAACATTGGAGGGTGAAGTAAAACACTCATGGTCAAACATCCGGTGGTCTTATCACGCAAATGTGTCGCGGTTCTCTGCGCGCTGCTCCTCCCGGCCGGCTGCGGGGAGCCGATGCAGTTTGAAAACGCCGGCAGCAAACATGCATTGGCGGAAGATCAGCAGGCCTGCGATCAGGAAGTGCAGACGCCTGCCTGGGCGCAATATGTGAGAGAAGCCAAGGGCCGGCTCGATCCCTGGCAGGTCTGTATCGAGCGCAAGGGGTGGAAGCGGGTGGATCGCCCGGCGCCGCCCTCTGCCCGTGTTAAGTTGTGAGATGGGTCCCCGCGGAATGAGCCCCGTGCGGAAGTAGTTCTCTGGCAGCCCATGCGTCAAAGAGGGTGAAGGCGCTATTGTGCCATAGGGCTGAATATACCTACATCGAGGCGCGAAGCTCCCTATTAAATCATAGGGCCGTATTGCTAAATCCTTTCTGTAATGTTATGGTCCCGCCGCCAGAATGGTATCCGCCTATTGCTCAACTGCTGGGCGAGCAAGTTGAAATGAAGAGTCAAGGGAGGTGCCAAATGGAAAGTCACCCACCTGTCACACAACTCCGGCGTGCTCGTCGGAGTAGTATCGCTGCCGCCTTGATCGGCAGCGTGGCTGTACTGCTCGTGGCGGCGCCGCGCGCGCAGTCGGGTCCCGGAGAGGTGATCGTCCCGCCGCACCATCCGACCGGTCATGCGCATGATCACCGCGACCAGACCTGGCCGCCACAACCCCGCGGCATCAAGGATGTGATCGATTTTTCGCAGCCAGGCCTCGAGGACGCGCGGCACATGAAGTTGCAGCAGCGTTTTAGCGAGGTGGAACGGCATGGAGAAGGTCGCACGGATTTTCAGGGTGCGTTGGGCAGGCGGTTTACTCGCGTCGGCGTCGTGGATGACGAGGACAAAGCCGGCAAAGCACGCGGGAGCCGCTTCACCTATTTCAGCCATAGCCACAACGCGACGGTCGAGGTGCTCGTCGAGAGTGGGAGCATCCAATCGGTCACATCAAGCCCGGCCAGCGACTATCAGCCCGAGATCACCGATGAGGAGATCGCGGAGGCGACCGGGCTTGCCCGTAAGCATTTTGTGAGCCTCGGTCAGGCGCGCATCAGTGCGCGCCTCCCGGTGTTGAAAGGCTACGGCATCCTCGCGTACCACCCGGAAGGCAAAGGGTTCTACGAGAGTCGCGTGATCTATGTCTCCTTCCACGCAGAGGATGACGCGCCGCCGGAGTTCATGGCGTGGGTCGACCTCACCCACCAGACCGTCTTGAAGACCCGGGAGGAACGATGATGCGGACCCGATCGCTACGCAAGTCGGTGGTTCTCGCGCTCCTAGGCATGGCGACACTGGTCAATGTGCAGGCGACCGAGGCGGCGGTGACGTGGAAGGGGTGGAGCTTCGACTACGAAGTCAGCGGCAACTTCGACGGGCTCTCTCTGAAGAATGTCACCTATCAAGGGCGTACCTTGATCCATAAGATCAGCTTGCCGGTGGTCCGTGTCTTTTACAACAATAATGTGTGCGGGCCCTATGCCGATCGTCTGGGAGGAACGCTCTCACCGATCCCCTGGGCGAACAATGCCACCATCGCCCAACGCGAGTTCACGCTGGACGGCCGCCAGTGGTACGAAATCGGTATTCTCGACCAGATCGGGAACTACAGCCTGTATCAAGTCTACTATCTGAGCAGCGACGGCATTCTCGATGCACACATTTACAGCAAGGGCCTGCAGTGCGTCGTTGACCATATCCACTACCCGAACTGGCGCATCGACTTGGACGTCGACGGCCCGGCCAACGACCTGATCGAGCACAACACGGGGACGGGGTTTGAGACCAATGCCACGGAGGTCGACAGCAATGCCGCGAGTGCCGCGAACCACGGCTGGCGCGTGCGAGATTCGGCGAGCGGCCTGTATGTGGACATTCTTCCTGGGTTCTCAGGTTTCTCGATTCCGGACGGGAGCACGACGGTGCCGGTGACTGCCTACTCCCATAACACCGTCTTCGGACGGCTCTATCAGCCCACCGAGGACACCGGCTGGACCTACGGGCCGAACACGCAAGTCCCGTACAACAACGGCGAGCTCATCCAGAATGCGGACATCGTCGGGTGGTATGAGGCCTACATGCCGCATGCGGCGGCCGATGGTTCGGACCTCTGGCATTCGACCGGGATCCGGCTGGTCCCTTCGAACATGACGGCCGCGTGTGA
>Ga0224500_10001555_pt1 | contig 13414 bp, 18 predicted proteins | sample SF_Oct11_sed_USG_FD_168126 | JGI IMG/M metagenome (GOLD analysis project Ga0224500, IMG submission 168126) | Sediment microbial communities from San Francisco Bay, California, United States - SF_Oct11_sed_USGS_4_1 | ecosystem: Environmental > Aquatic > Marine > Sediment | place: USA: California... | reverse complement strand
CGTCGCTGACATCAACATAAGTGCCATCGGCGCCAATCGAGGTCAGCATGGCCGGTGCCTTGCGAAACAGCCACTGGTAATCATCGTTTTTGAGCATTCCGGGAGTATATACGGAATTTCGTAAAATAATAATACGAAATTTCGTGAATTACGAAATTCCGTATCGTCAAAAAAACCGTAACAGGTTGAAAGTAAAACGTTTATTGAGTTGGCACGGTCCGTGCAATAGCTGGGCCGAGAGACTAAACATTTATTTGCGGCAGGACGTCGCAAGTGCTTTGAGGAAGCGATCATGAAGACGAAAAAGTTAGAAAACGGGCTTGCGCTGGTTGGCGCGTTATTCATCCTGGTGGCGGTTGCGGTAGCCGCCTCATCGGCATTCAACAACAAGCTGGGTATTGATTTTCCGCAGATAGACCAGACATCTACATTGGTCGCGAGTTTCTAAGCGCGACTTGTAAGCAAGTTTTCCGGATTCGCTGCATGATCAGACCTTTCTCCCCCGATTGTCTGATCTGCGAATCCCGGAACAGACGGCAACCCTGCCGTTCGCTTGGGCGCCGGAGACCGTTCCGTGTCGGAGCGGCCCGCTGAGTCACTCCACGATTTCAGTTCTCCGGCGCTTTCTTTTTTCTTTACCGGTCCGGATTTGATGTCCGATTGCGATGCTGCTCGGCACTCTCTGCAGGTGCCGCAACGCCCTGGCCGGAAATTGAGCGGCGCAACTTTTTCAGCCAAATTCTTGCCCAGGTGAATTCCAGGCCCAGGATTGCCAGCCCGACTGGAATAACAATGATCGCCGGGCCCGGTAATACGATCAGCGCTAAACCAACAGCGAGTACCGTGCTACCGACAACCGCTACGGTGATACGGCGCGCAATCTTGTAGGTAATGTCAAAGGCGCTCTTGATCATGCCCTCAGTCTACCGTATGAGCATGCTTGTTTTTCAACAACAAAGCCGTACTCTAGGTTGCATGCGAAAGCCCATTCTCAGTGCCCTGCTGCTGCTTACGACGATAAGCGGCTGGGTCATTGCCGCGGCCGACGAATTGCTGGTGGTAGTCGAACCGTCAGTCGCCGAGATTGAGCCCAGACCTCCCGGGCCACGAGTCGTTCGATTACCGGACATGGCGTTCACAATGCACATTGCGGCACAGTGCGGCGCAGGAATGCAAGCCGAGTCCGCATCCATCAGTATTTCAGACACACGTCACTCGCTCGGGCCGGAGGCGCTCGCTGATTCTGCCGCAACCGAGCTGGTGATCAGAATCCCCCGCCAGCAGCTGGCACCACTGACCATTGACAACTTTTGCTTAATCGACACGTCGGCTGACGATGCTCGGCACTTGAACATTGCTGACGCCCTGAGTGCGCAGGTTTCATTGCGCTGCGCCGGGGAAAACCAGCATTCGATCATTTATCGCGCGACACCGCTGGCCATTAGGCTACGTTGCAAGACAGGCGACGACAACTAGTCCGCCGGCACCACCGCAGTTTCAACCAGGTTCTGTTTCAGGAACTCGAGCGTTTTTTGCCACGCATCGCTGGCGATATTGGCGTTGTAGGCTCTGCCCGTAGGGTTGGCAAATGCGTGATTGGCATCGGGATAAATATGGATACTGTGCGGCTTGCGTAATCGCTGCAATGCAGCCTCGAAAGCCTGCACCGAAGCAACCGTAATCCCCGTGTCCAGGGCGCCAAACAGTCCGAGGATAGGCACGTTGACTGGCCTCAGCTGTTCCTCGTCATCAGTGACCTGACCGTAGTAGATGATGGCCGCATCCAGATCGTCGGGAAATATCAGGGCCGTATTCAAAGACCAACCACCACCAAAACACCAGCCCAGCGACGCAATCCGCGGCGCACCCGCGACCTCACTGACGAAAGCATATGCTGCACGAATATTGTCGTAGGCTGGCTTCGGATTCTCGGCAACGCGCAACATCAGCTGTCGCGCCGCCTGGGCTGTGGCTGCAACCTCGCCACCGAAAAGGTCTACTGCAAGCACAATGTAGCCTTCACCGGCGAGCCGGTCGGCCATGGCATGAATATTCTCGTTCAAACCCCACCACTCGTGGATCATGATCACGGCTGGCAAGGGCTCAACCATATCTGACGGAAAAACGAAGTAGCCGTAAACCAGTTCTTCGCCAACTTCAGCGTATGGCAGACGCTCGGAAATGACCGCGCGCTGTGGCGCAATTTGTGCGGCCGGGCTCGGCTCGTTGCTGTCGCCGGCGTGCTCCTGGGCCATAGCCTCGACATTTTCGCGTGCGGCCTGTTGCTCTGCAGAATTCATGTCGGTAGCCACAGGTTCGCCTGGATCGCAAGCCGTGATCAGCCAGGCACAATACAGAAATCCCGCAATTGCCGGGTAACGAGAATGGCTACGCTTTGACATACATGTTTCCAGTCAGAGTCCGGCCAGGCTGGCCAGATGTATTTCAGTCTCGGCCTAGTTTAATCGAAAACGTGCGCACCGGTCGATCCGTCGATGATTTTCGTGCATGCGAAGTTGGGCTGATACAATGCTAGTCGTCTTCCCATTGCTTCAATTTGCTTTTGTCAACCTGCTGCCACTGGCGTTCGCTCTTGCGAATATTCTGTACAATTTTTGCGATGGTATAGACGATAACCGCAGCGATCAGCACGAGAACAATTAACAAACCCTCCGGCATCAGGCAGGCACCAGAAAAAAATGCACTTTACAAAGCTTACCATCGACTGGCGACATGCGAGCTGAAGTTGCGCTGGTCGATTTTCACAACGCGACAATCTGGCGCGGTACTACCCGCGTATTCGAGAACCTGAACCTCAGCATCGCACAGCATGAGCGAGTTGCCATTCTTGGACCCAACGGTAGTGGCAAAACCACGCTGCTGAAGACCATCATTCGGGACTTGTACCCCCAAGCCCGGCCTGATTCTTGGATTCGCATCCTTGGGCGCGATCGCTGGGATGTTTGGGAGTTGCGCCGCCGGATAGGCATCGTGTCGCATGACCTGCACATGCGCTATACACCAACCACTACGGCCCTCGAGGTCGTGCTCTCGGGTTTCCTGTCTAGTATCGGCACGCACGGATTATTGGCGGATCGCGTGCGCCCGGAGCAGGTAAAGGCCAGCCACGCGGCACTGGTAGACATGGGCATAGCCTCGCTGCGTGATACTTCGCTCGCAGCCATGTCTACCGGCCAGCAGCGCCGTTGCCTGTTGGCTCGCGCACTCGTGCACCGACCGGCAACGCTGGTCCTGGACGAGCCCACAGCCGGGCTCGATATTGCTGCCAGTTTCGATTACCTGCGGCAAATCCGACGCCTGGCCGAGGCCGGGCAGAACATCTTGATCGTGACCCATCACCTGAACGAAATACCGCGCGAGGTCGATCGGGTCGTGCTGCTGAAGGCCGGCGCCGTTTTCGCCGATGGCAGCAAAGCAGAGGTCCTGACCTCGGACCGTCTCAGCGAGCTGTACGAAACCCCGGTACGGGTCGCCAATATGGACGGCTACTTCCTTGCCTACCCGGGCTGAAAGCCATCCGAATTGGCAAAACGTGATCTGCTACGTTTTCCGGACGCAAAAATTGACTACTCTAGAGATATGTCTCTGCTGATCCGCGTCCTTGTAACCAGTGTGCCGCTAATCGCGCTACCAGCGCTCGCCGCAGCGCCGGGGCGATTGACTGGCCTTGGCGATGTCGGACCGGCGGCGTTTTTCTTCACTGTTGCTGCCGCACTGTTTCTGACTTTGATCTTCCGCTCTACTGCTACTCATATCGTCGGCTTGGTAAGCAGCTGGCTGGGCACGATCCGTATTCGCAGGGTTCTCGACAGGCGCAGCGCCAATGTGCTGCACGATTTTATTTTGCCTGGCGCTTACGGCGGATTGACCCGAGTTGATCACGCTATCCTGACGGCGGGTGGCATTCTCTGCATTCAGACGAAGCATTACAACGGAATCGTGTTCGGCGGGGAGGAAGAGGCACAATGGACAAACGTCGATGGCACCCGGAACCGCCGGTTTCTTAATCCGCTGATTCAGAATGCCGGCCGTACGCGTGCACTGCAGAACGTCGTTCCTGATATTCCTGTGGCCAACCTGGTGGTGTTCACGGGCAGTGTAGATTTTCCCGCACCGCCGCCGAAGAATGTCATCCCGGTCGCGCAACTGGACACGTATATCGCGAAGTTTGTGTTTGGACCAAGCAAGGTGAAAGACTGGGATGCGGCCTGGCTTACCCTCAAATCTGCGGCCCTGACTGACGAGGCATCGCGCAAGGATTTACGGGCACAAATCGCCTAGCTGCTTCATTTATACTCTGTCGATCAAACTGTTTCGACATTTCACCAGCTGATGACCAGTAGCCAAGCACGGCTTAAGCAAATTGCAGGACGTACCGCGATTACTGTCGCGACTCTGGTCATCGTTGTGACTATTATTGTGGCCGGGCTATGGAACTATCGTGCGACACTGGGCGAGCTCGCGTGGCCAACCTACCCAGAGTATGAGGCGCGTCCGGATGCGGTGACACTTACCTGGCTCGGTGTTTCAACCTTGCTTTTCGATGATGGTGAGACGCAAATACTGATTGATGGATTTATTTCGCGGCCGTCGGTTGTTGATATCGTTTTTGACGTACCCGTACGCAGCGAAGTCGCGCAAATAAATCAAGTGCTGGATCAATACGAGATGCGGCGCCTGGCAGCGATAATCCCGGTGCACTCACATTTCGACCATGCTATGGACATCGGCGCGATTGCCAATCGCAGCAGTGCATCTATACTTGGCTCGGAATCCACAGCTCGCATCGCTCAGGGAGCCGGCGTTCCCGATGACCAGATTGTCATCGTCGAAGACGATAGCGAATACCAGTTCGGCGCTTTTACTATTCGATTGCTACGGTCCAGGCACGCGCCGATCGGTTGGGGCGGCACAGTTCCGTTCGACGGCGAGATCGGGACACCACTTGAATTACCTGCGCCAGTCAGTGCCTGGCGGACTGGCGAAGTCTATTCGATCGTCATATCGCACGCTGACGGCACAACAGTTGTACAAGGCAGCGCCGGTTTCCGGCCTGGCGCCCTTGATGATGTCGATGCCGACGTCTTACTGCTCGGCACCTGGGGACTGAAAAGTCTTGGGCGCGACTACACCGAGCAATACTGGCTTGCAATGATCACGGCGACCGGCGCGAAACGCATATTGCCGATTCACTTCGATGACTACACGCGCCCGTTCGGCAGAATCGAACTGCCTCCGCGCATTCTCGACGATTTCGTCGATGCTGCCGGCTGGCTGGATGAATTTCGCAACATCTGGGACACTGACTCGAGATTGTTCCTGCCGGAATTTGGCAGGCGGGTTGTACTCTATCCGCCACCACTCCCAGAGGCCTGAGCCAGGAATGTATCGGCGCCGAGCTTGTGCAGCGTGGTAACGCCTGAGATCAGCTGTTCCTTGTCATGCCTTGAAAGAGTCTTGACAAGATACTCTGCCTGCAACGCCGACCGGCGATCTCCCACCAGGGCCTGAAATTCCAGTGTCAGTGGCCGGCGACCGCGCAGATATTTCGCGCCACGTGGTCCGGACTCGTGCTGCAGCAGCCGCTGCGGAACATCCAGCGCGATGCCGGTATACAGACTTCCGTCGGCACAGCGCAGTATGTAAAGGCTGTACTGCCTTTTTCCGTCAGGCATTGCCGCCAGACAAAGTATCGCCGAGCACACGGAAGGCGCCACACTCGATGCTCCGGCCATTTTCAGGAGTGTCCGCGAATGTAATCGTAATCTGCGTAGCGCCATCCAGCTCCGCGGCGGCGGCGTGCAGTTTTAGCGTCAACGTATTTCCCAGCAATACGGATTCAGAGATCAGGTCATGTCCACCAAACTGGCGATCATTAACTTCAATGTACATCGATTCGTTAAAGTCTTCCTCGATCGTGCGCATCAGCAGCAAGTAATCATCAATATCGCCACCACTCGTCGTTTGCGCGAAGAACAACATAGTCGTGTTGTCGCGAACGTCGAAAGCAACTGTGTCGTAGTAACGATTGGCTGGCATCGAGCGACCATGATCGAGATTTCGGTCCCAGTTTACGCCATTAACCGGCTTGCCGCGACCTGCGACATACAGTACGGTCGGGCATATCATGTTACGCATGCTGTGGTTGTTGCCATTCTGCACGGTTTTCGCCGCAGAGCCGACTGCAATTGACCGGCTCGCGTGGCTATCCGGATGCTGGAGCACCGATGGCCGTGAACCAGGTTCGGGCGAACAATGGACCAAACCAGCGGCAGGCACGCTGCTCGGGGTAAGTCGTACCGTGCGCAATGGCAGAACAGTTGCTTACGAGTTCATGCGTATCGAGGAAACGGAAAGTGGCTCATTGATTTTGGTTGCCACCCCGTCAGGCCAGGACACTAATACGTTCGAACTGGCCGACATCGCGGAGCACGAGGTTACGTTTGCCGATCCGGCGCACGATTTTCCGCAACGCGTCATATATCGCTTGCTTGGGCCAGATCGCTTGCTCGGCCGCATTGAGGGCGATTTTAACGGCCAGTTTCGCGCTGTCGATTTTCCGATGACACGCGAACGCTGCGGCGAGTAATCGCTTGGCGCATCGGACAGTCGCCCTTGCCGGCCTCGCAATCGGCATTATCCTCGCCGTTTTCATAATCAGCGGCGCAATTCCGCAGGACCCTGGCTACCACGAGTTCAGCGATACCCGGCCATTGTTCGGCATTGCGAATTTCTGGAATGTCGCTTCCAATCTGCCGTTCCTGATCGTCGGTGCTGCCGGGCTCGTCTACGTGCACCGCTACTCGACCGAGGTGTGCGTGACAGGGCTCGAGACCGCTTATCGCGTGTTTTTCATCGGTATCCTGCTGACTGCATTTGGCTCCGCGTACTATCATCTCGCGCCTGCCAACGAGACGCTGGTGTGGGACCGACTGCCAATGACCATAGGGTTCAGCGCCCTGATTACCATCATCGTTGCTGAATTCGTCTCGCCGCGTGTGGCCCGTCGTTTGTTGGTGCCACTACTCATCGCCGGCTTCGCTTCGGTCGAGTATTGGGCATGGACCGAGGCTCGCGGTGTCGGCGACCTGCGTCCGTATGCCATCGTGCAATTCCTGCCGATGCTATTGATTCCGATTATTTTGCTAAGCCACCGTCCTTTGCTCGGCAACACCAGCTACTACTGGTGGATGCTGTTCTGGTATGTGCTGGCGAAATTCTTCGAAAACTTTGACGCTGCCTTGTTCGAGCTTGGTTTCCTGATCAGCGGTCATTCGATCAAGCATGTTGCAGCAGCGATGACCCCGGCCGTGTTCCTGTACTCATTAAGCCAACGCAGGTAACATGCGCCGCCTGACAGTGAAACGAGGCTGATAATGACCACTGCACGACGCATCGACGGCAAAAAAATGGCTGCGGAACTGTCCGAAAAGATAACGCGTGAAACAGCTGCGCTGTTGCGTGACCACGGTATCGTACCTGGCCTTGCTGTGGTAATAATTGGCGAAGATCCGGCCAGCCAGGTGTATGTGCGTAACAAAAAACGCACGGCGGAGGCCTGTGGATTTCATTCCGTGCAACACACACTCGCTGCAGACAGCACACTGGATGCGGTGCTCGCATTAATCGATGCACTCAACAATGACAGTAACATCCACGGTATCCTGATACAGCTGCCATTACCATCCCATCTCAATGAAATGCAGCTAACGCAGGCCGTGGCGCCAGGCAAAGATGTCGATGGTTTTCATTTCATTAATATCGGCAAATTGGCATCCGGCAATACCGGCGACGCATTTGTGCCATGCACTCCGGCTGGCTGCATGTTGATGATCGAAGCGGAGCTTGGCACCGACCTCTCAGGTTACAGCGCCGTCGTCATTGGCCGTTCAAATATTGTCGGAAAACCGATGGCGAGCCTGTTATTGCAGGCCAATGCAACCATCACTGTGGCGCACAGCCGAACCGCCGACCTGCCCGGTGTGGTGCGCAACGCTGATATCGTCGTGGCTGCTGTCGGTCAAGCTAATATGGTCAAGGCAGATTGGATCAAACCTGGTGCGGTCGTTATTGATGTCGGTATCAACAGGATCGAGGTCAGCGAAGACGGCGAAACGCGATCTAAATTGACCGGTGACATCGACTATGCGTCGGTGTGCAAAGTTGCAGCCGCCGCAACGCCCGTGCCGGGCGGTGTAGGGCCGATGACCATCGCCATGCTGATGGCCAACACCCTGCGCGCTGCGCGTCTTGCCTCAGGGCTTGGCCTCAACTGACTCCGCGGCAGCGTCGAGGTCGGTAATCCCCACCGGATCAAGCCGAAAGCGAAACGTCCTGCAGGTCTTGATCCCCGATAGCTCTGCGTCCACAGGTAGTTTCACATACGTCGACTGCCGCACTGCTTGCATCGCCGGCCTCTCAAATACCCGGTTGCTGCTGCGGCGCACCGAGATGCGCGACGTTTTGCCATCGCGGTTGACATCGAAGCAAACCTCAACGTCGCCCTCAATACGGTCGCGTAAAGCGCTGCGCGGATAGGCAGGGACGACAGTGTGCAGGGATTTTCGCGCGCCGCTGAAATTGGTGAACTCCGCAAGGTCGGCGGTATCTTCTGCAAGCGCTGCGGTTAACAGAATTGTTGCCAGCAAAGCAACATGCTGAAAGCTAACTGTCATCGTCAGGCGGGATCTCATCGGCGGAACCGCGCCGATCATCGATCGTAATAATAGGCGATACCGGGTCGGTAGTTTCGAGCCACAAGCGGCGCACCGCCTGCAGCGTTTTTGCCTGCGGGCTGATAGCCTCGCCACGCAGCAGGTCAGCGTCCGCTTCAGCGTAGCGCCCTAACTTGACATAGATCAGCGCACGATTGCTAAGAGTACGCCAGTTGTGCTCATTGTCGCGCAACACCTCATCGCAATACTCCAGCGCGACTGCATAATCCTCAAGCATCGAGTAGCCGGCACAAAGATTCGATTTCGCTGTCTCCTGTTCCCGGACATCACGTGCCTGCTGCAGGCCAATCAGAGTCAGTCGTACGCCTTCCTTCCCGTCACGCTGCAGCAGCGCCTGCGCGCCCTCGTGCAGTGGCAGATTCGATGGGCCGATCACGGTCTTACTTTCCTGGGCGGTCGCGTGCGTTATGAGCGGCAACAGGCAGGCAATATACAGTGCAGGCAACACCGGGCGCCTGCGCCTGTCGCGCCCGATGGTGCTAGCCACTAATATACTGCTCCAGTTGCTCAATCGCTTCTTGCTGATCGGCAATAATTGCGTGCACAAGATCACCGATCGAGATCACTCCGACCACGACGTTGTCGTCCACAACCGGCAGATGCCGAATGCGCTTGTCTGTCATCAGTGTCATGCAGGTGTCAACCGTTTCACTGCTGGTAGTACTGACCACGTTCGAGGTCATGATGTCGGATACCGGCGTTGTGTCGGACGCACGACCTTTGACAACCACTTTGCGCGCGTAGTCGCGTTCCGACATGATGCCGAGCAGTCGATTGTTCTTCATTACCAGCACCGCGCCGATATTTTTTTCGGCCATCAGGCGAATAGCATCGAGTACGGAAGCATCAGGTTTGATGGAAATAATTTGCCGACCTTTGCGGTCCAGCAGGTGCTTGATCAGTTTCACGCGACTTCCCCTTCAGCTGCCTGGCCTGCGCTAATTCTAGCAGCCGTTGCCGTGACAGCGAGACAACGACCGCGTGCAAATCAAAAACAGAATGGTTTCAGAGACTTGGGACGTTTCAGTCGCTCGCGCGATAGCGCTGCAGACGATCATGCAGGTCCTGCGCCCGATACCAGCGTCCACGCAGCATTACGCCATAAATGCGCCGCGTGTTAGCAATATCCTCGAGCGGATTCGCATCGAGCAACAGCAGGTCGGCATCTCGTCCGACCGCGACGACACCAGTATTACTGCCCAGGAAACGCGCCACGGCCGAGGTACCGGTTGACAGTGCCTCGAATGGACTGAGACCAGCGTCGACCAGGTATTGCAGTTCGTCGTGCAGCGAGAACCCGGGAACGTTGAATACCTGCGGTGCGTCCGATCCGAGCAGCAGGCCGGCACCGGCAGTGTGTAGTGCCCTGATCAGTTTCCGTCGCAAGCTGATGGCCCGGTCACCCAGTGCCGGACTGAAACCACGTTCGTTCTCCTGTTGCTGCCTGGTATTCGCCCATTGCTGTACAGTCGCTGCCGGCATGTACTGCATTTCCGGGCGCCGGCCCAGCTCTTGCGTGCCCACTGACGAGAGGCGATGCACGAACAACGCCTGGGTCGGTACGTTCCAGGTACCCGCGGTGATGGTTTGTGCCACCAGGCTCGCGATTTTGCTTTCCTGTACCTGGTCAACCAGAAGCACATCAAAAAATCCACCATAGCCGCCCGACGCGTCCGAGTTTGCTGGCATCATTGCCGCCAGATAACCGTCGAGGTGATCGATTGTCGCGATACCTTCCGCCAGTGCCATTTCGAGGCCAACCGCCGCGGGCACATGGCCTGCGAATGGCATGCCAAGCCTCCTCGCCGCCGCCGCTATCGCGGTAAACTCCCCGGCATCCAGCCCCGGATGAATTTTTAAGAAATCATAGCCTGCCGCATGCTGCGCTTCGACCTGCCGCGCGCCATCGGCTGCGCCGCTTACGGAGCTGCCATTCAAGGACAGACCGGAAGTAACAAGGCGCGGACCAAACACGCGACCTTCCAGCAAATCCCGGCGCAAATCCAGGTGTGAAGGATGCCCCAGCATGCCACGTACCGTGGTCACGCCGTTCGCTGCCAGCAAGGTCATCACGCGACCCAGTTCGGGTGACGACGCTGGCGGAATGTGGCCATGCATTTCCGCGAGACCAGGAAGCAGAAAACGATCGGTACCATCGACGATCACAGAGGCTTCAGGCACTGGCGTCGAATCGACCGGACCGAGCTGGGCAATCAGGCCAGCTTCGACAATAACCGTCTGGCCCGAAATAATGTGCTCGTCCGACATTGTGACGACATTGACATTGAGGAACACGGTTATCGCAGCTTCCTCATCCGCAGCGACAGTTGCCGCGACAGGCAGCAGTAATACTGTGAAGAAGATCAGCCGGTAAACGAATCGTTTGCTGCGGAACGCAATCATTGCTGAACCTGTTGCATGACCTGCTCGCTGACGTTGCCACCGCAGATAACGACCACGACATTTTTCGCTGCAATCTCTGATTTGCGCGCCAGCAAAGCGGCCAGCGCAACTCCTGCCGCTCCTTCAATGGGTTCGTCGTAGCTTGCCAGGTGATTGCGCATTGCAGCAGCAATTTCTGCCTCGCCAACCAGCACGAACTCGTCGATCAGTTCCTTGCACAGATCGAATGTTATTGCGTCAGTCTCGATACCGCCGGCTGTACCATCGGACAGTGTCGGAGCACTCGGCAAATCGAGAATTCGGCCCGCCGCCACCGATTCCGCCATCACCGCGGATGCCTTGGGCTGGCAACCATAGATGCGAATCTCTTGGTTGTGCGCCCTCAGCACACTACCAACCCCGCTGATCAGGCCGCCTCCGCCAACTGCAATAAATACCGCATCAATGCCCGGCAATTGCTGCACGATTTCGACACCACATGTGCCCTGACCCGCGATCACATCGCGGTCATTGTAGGGCGACAGGTAAGTCATGTCATTGCGTGTCGCATATTCGCGAGCGTGTTGCTCGGTATCCAGCCCGTCCGTGCCGAAGTACCGCACGTCACCACCATAACTCCTGATTGCCGCGATTTTTTTTTGCGAGGTCTGTTGCGGCACGAAGATGACACCCTGAGTAGCCAGCTTCTGCATTGCGCAGGCGACCGCGGCACCGTGGTTACCACTCGACGCGGCAACACATCCTGCCGCCCGCTGCTCGCGCGTCAGTGTCAACAGCCGGTTGCTCGCACCACGCAGCTTGAAAGAGCCGGTTGTTTGCCGATTCTCCAGTTTAAGATAAACATTGGCGGAGGTTTCGGCGCTCAGTTGCGTCGCGCGAATCAGCGGCGTACGCAGGATCAGGGCATCAATGCGTGCATTGGCTGCCATCGCCTGTGCAACTACGTCGCTGCTTGTATAGGTCATGTCGATCACCCGAATTACTGGTCGACGTCCGCCGCAAACGTATCGCAACTGTCCAGTTCACCACCACTGAGACCGGCTCGAAACCAGTGGGCACGTTGCGCACTCGTGCCATGTGTAAACGATTCCGGTACGACGGTACCGCGCGTTTGCATTTGCAGGCGATCATCGCCGATGGCGCTCGCTGCATTCAGCGCTTCATCGATGTCGCCGACCTCAAGAATGGCGCGCGCCTTATCGGCTCTATTCGCCCAGACGCCCGCGAGGCAGTCCGCCTGCAATTCAAGTCGCACCGAGAGCCGATTTGCATCGGCCTCGCCGAGGTTCTGTTGGCGACGCCGAACCTGGTCCGATATGCCAAGCAGGTTCTGCACGTGATGGCCAACCTCATGCGCGATGACATAAGCCTGCGCGAAATCCCCTGGCGCCTGAAAACGCTTTTTCATATCGTCGTAAAAGCTGAGGTCGATGTAGGCCCGCTGGTCCGCCGGGCAATAAAACGGGCCCATAGCGGCCTGCCCTACGCCGCAGGCGGAGCGCGTCGAACCGGTGAACAGCACCAGTGTCGGCTCCCGATAGCGGCGGCCGGCGGCAGAGAAAATTTCGTGCCAGACATCTTCCGTATCGGCCATCACCACGGCCACCATGTCGGCCAGAGGATCGCTGCGCAATTGCTCTTCGCTCGGCTGGCTGCCAACGGAAGTCGCAGCGCCCCCGGACGATTGCAGGCCCTCGATCAGCAGGTTCGGATCAACACCAAAGTACATCGCCAGCAACAGCAATGCTACGGTGCCGATTCCGCCCCCGATCAGGCCACCACCACGCCGCTGTCCGCGCCGGTCCTGTATGTTGCTGCTGCGCCTGCCGCCTTGCCATCGCATATCCGATCACCTGATTGTGTGCAGGGTGCATTCTTCATCAAACGGCAATCGATTGCCAAGTTCGAGAGTCTGGCAGCCGACTGCAATGTGACTTAACAATAAGCTGCAAGCATGTGCCGCAGTTCGTTGACAGTGTTCTTCGCATCATGCAAGGATGGACGCTCGTTTGACAAAGGCACACTCGTCGAAAGGCGGGGTCGCAAAGCCACCGATCTAAGGGTTTGAACCAGGATGGTTCGATCTATGACCGCGGGGCCGCCGACACGAAGCAGCGCACACCGTTCCGGTGTCGTTTCTCGTCCTGTGACTTTGGCATTTTCGGCCTGTTTGCTGGAGACACGGATGCTCGCTACAAACCTGCGCAAGTCGGGGCGCTTTGCCAGTCCCAAGCTCGTCGGGCCTGCTGAATTGC
>Ga0224500_10001553_pt1 | contig 13416 bp, 16 predicted proteins | sample SF_Oct11_sed_USG_FD_168126 | JGI IMG/M metagenome (GOLD analysis project Ga0224500, IMG submission 168126) | Sediment microbial communities from San Francisco Bay, California, United States - SF_Oct11_sed_USGS_4_1 | ecosystem: Environmental > Aquatic > Marine > Sediment | place: USA: California... | reverse complement strand
CGACAATTCAATACCCGGTGGGGCCGTTAGCTCAGTTGGTAGAGCAGCTGACTCTTAATCAGCGGGCCGTAGGTTCGACCCCTACACGGCCCACCAAATTTCTTAACCACTTCCGCACCTTCCTTCTCGGTTATGTCAACTTGGTGCCAATCCTTGGTGCCAACTTTTTCAAATGCGGCGTCCAAGGTATCCACGTACCGCCGATCCTCGCTCGGAATCCACTTGGCGTAGTATTTGAGGGTGGTCGTCGGTTTGCGATGGCCGAGTTGCTTACTGACGTACAAGAGCGGAACCCCAGCCGAGAGGAGCCGAGAGGCATAGGTATGCCGCAAGTCGTACACCCGAAAATGGGGGAGCATAGCTTGTTGTAAGATCCACTTGAACACTTTCCGTAGTTGAGATTCATCCAACAGGCCATTGGCGTCGCCAGGAAAGAGAAGATCGGGCTGTGCCTTCCCGTGGGCCATCGCCTCAAGGGTCAACCGGGAAAGATACTCTTGAAGCCGAGTCCGTAACCGTGCTGAGAGATCGACCACCCGGGTTTCCTCGGTCTTGGTCGCCTTGATCCGGTTATGCAGATCGGCGGATTGTTCCACCCCTACAGTTCCCTTCACCAGATCAAGATGCCCCGGCTGTAAGGCTCTGGCTTCACTAGGTCGGACTCCGGTTCCATGGAGGAGCCGGAAGAACATGGCATAGAGAGGGGTTATCCGGTTCTCGACCTGTAATCGAGTCAGGGTCTCATCGAAGCCTTGAGACTGTTCCTGATCCATCGGGTTCACGTCGGCGACGGATACGCCAGGTTGACGCACTCCACGGAATCGACCCAGGGCCGGATTGGCCTGCAACAATTCATCCTCCACGGCCTGAGCGAGAATCGTGCTGAGGGTCGCCTTGATCAAACGAATCGAATTCTTGCCGAGTCCGCCTTGACGCTTGGTCGCCAGGAATTGCCGAACGTCCCGCCGTCGGAGTTCCCGAACTTTCTTCCGTCCAAGTGTCGGATCAATGTGTCGCGTGAACAGTTGCTTATAGCTGCGATGGGTCCGGGACGCAAGATCACCTTCAGCACTCTCCAGCCAGCGGGTCCCGTACTCCTTCAGGCTGATGTCTCGGTCCCGCACGTCAAGCGGGGTCTCCGTGGCCATCTGGATCACCTTAGCTAAGGCTTGCTCGGCTTCTTCACGGGTCGTTCCGGCGAACTCTCGTTTCCGTTTGCCCGTGGCATCACGATAATCGACAATCCAGACATCCCGATCTTTTCGCTTCCGAATCGCCGCCATGGTGTTACCTCTTGTCCTTGCTCACCTTCAGGATCAACCGAGCCAGCTTGGCTATGGGTTCTGAAATCGTCATGTTGCCTCTTTCCATCCGTGCCAGGCTATTGGGGTGGATGCCGATCTGTTTCGCCATCGCCACTTGTGTGAGCTTGAGCCGTTCTCGACACCGCTTCAGTTCTGCCCCTGCCATCGGCATGACACATAGTATACTATCCTTCAGGGATAGATCAAGAGGGTCAAGCCCCTCCATCTGCCAGGAAGTCCTGGACGGAGCTTTCCTTGAACCGGATGTATTTTCCCACCTTATAGGCCTTCAATCGTTTCGTGCGCACCAGCTCATAGACCATGGATGGTTTGACGTTGAGGATCGGCGCAACGTCTTGAGCCGTGAGGTTATTCTTGCCCGTTGCTTCCCGCTGTTCGTGCTGTGGTGCCATGACCATCCTAGACCAAGAGAGCGCCTTCAGTCGTTCCAGCGAGCCTAGTAAGCAGGGGATCTCCGCCAGAGGTGCAGCCGATACCGCCGCTTCAAGGGCCTGCATGGTCTCTGCCAAAGATGATTTGCCGTTGAGAGTCATGGCTCCCGCTCCTCCACGTCCTGTTCTTTCGGCTCCGGCCTTTCGTCCTCAACCGCACCACCGGATGCAATCGCCGCTTTGACCAACTCGCTTGATATCCGAGTCGCTTCTCGGGCGCTGATGGTGACGATCACGCTCCCGGTCTTGGTATCAGGTCGAACTTTCATCGCCCCTCAAGAAGTCGAACATCGTCCTCTGAAGCTAGGTAAACGCGAACATTACAATGGGTCAGCTCCTTCGTTTCTGGATCGACCTTTATGCAATACCTACAGCGAAAGCCTTGCAATGCCTCGTCAGGATTCTGACGATCAATGGTGGCTTCATTGTGGTCGCATGCGACAAAATACTTCATCGGGAACTCCTTTGCCTTCCGTGCAGGGATTCATCATCCACGTCAAATCTGGCCATGGTCTGCATAGGGTCGTCGTGCGATCCGTTCTCATATTGGAACTGTGGCGGTCGGATGTCCGAGAGGGACACTCAAAACTGCGATGTCGATACATGAGGTCGCGCAACAGTGTCGCTTTGCAGTCGGGACAGACGAACTCGCGTGTCTTCAACCACGGGTTCGCCATCATCGGACCTCTCGAATCAGCTCAACCACCCGCAGCGGCTTGTGTGTTTCGTATTGCCGCCTGCTCCGTAATCGATCTGCGTTTACCCATCGCATCTGCCCCTCGAATGTTGTCACTATCCAGAACGTCTCTCTACCTCTGGCCAGGTATTCCGGGACTGCCGGGCCGAGAATCCGCCCGGTTCCGGTCTCCCAGTAGATTAGGGAGAGGGGCTGCCCGGCTGGACGGATGGCCGGTTCAATCGTCACTTGTTCCTCTGTCTCAACCTCTTTTGATCACCACCGTTAACATTCCCCCCCTTATAAGGGGGGGGATGTTGTTTAACGGTAGCTGTTAACGATGACGGTCAACACCATTGCCCTTTACATACCTATAGTTACGTCCTGTGTTCACGGTGTTCACGCATGTTGACGCAAAACCGTGTTAACGGTGAATGTTAACGGTCATTTTCCGCTCGAAATCGTGGTCCACTTGGTGTCCTTCCCCTCACTTAGTAAGCTCCATTTGAAGCCCTTGTGCCGCGATAAGGTTGTCTTGACGCTACCCAGTTTGGTCTCTAGCCCCAGCTCTTTGGCAATCTGTTCCGAGCTTCGGGGGATACCATCGGAGTCGAGAAGATTCCGAATCCGGCTCGGGAGCGGGAGGGCTTTCTCCAATTCTGCCGCGTTGGTCAGATCGAACGGTTCGTATCTGACAGAGGTGCCGTCTTGCTTATGTGTGACTTTCAAGCCGATGGGTAGATGTTTGCGCGTGAGGTTCGATTTGCGATGGAATAAGCCGAGGATCGCACTCTCCTCCCCCAACTCCTGCTCGGTTTTCAGCTCCCACACTCCTCGGGCAAAATTCTGGTTGAACACGCTCCCGTACACCGTGGGGTTTTCTTGGCCTTCTGGGAGCGTCTTGGGGGTATGGCCGATCAAGAGTGATTCCACCTGCAAGACACGGAGGGCCGCAAAGAATTTACCAACGGCCTCAGCGGAGGAATCCCCGCCCATCGCGGCCAACAAAGAATCAATGATGACAAATGTGATGTTCTCCCGCTGAATCGTTCGTGCAAGCTCGTGGGTGAGTTTGACGAGAGGTTCGCAACAGCGTTGATACTGCACATCGGCGGCATCAAGTGCGGGGTGTCCCGCACGAATGGCGTGGAGCCGTCGCGTATGGACATCGAGGTCGTCTTCCCAGTCCAGGAAGAGGGGCTTCCCTGCGAGCGCCGAAAATCCCGCCACAGACTGACCCGTTGAGACCGCCATCGCCATCATGAGGGCGAACGTCGATTTACCTTTGCCTCCATCAGCAAAGAGAATGGTCGGTTTTTTCCGAGGCACGAGTGGATTCACGGCATAGGTCAATGCCTCCACCGTCGAGTTCCGATTTAAGTGTGCCGGTGGTTCACCCTGCCGATGTCGCCGGATCACGAGAGCACAGGATTTCTGAAGCAGCACCTTCCAGGGAATCTGGTCCGAGTAAGTCTTGAGGGAGTTAGCCAGCTTCACTTGTGCGGCATCGCTTGAGAGACTGACGGCTATGGTATCAAGAATCTCGGTTGTGCTGAGTGTGACCGTCAGTTCTGCATGATAGGCGCCGCGTTGCTCATGGAGTCGGTCAAAGGTGAATACGACGCCATGCTTGGCGATGGCCATTCTGAACAAGCCCACGACCTCGGTCAGCACGAAATCACTGGCATCGAGGTGGTGGATCGCCTGGCGTGAGATTCGTTTCCCCTTCCACTTTTGCCACCAGGCATTCAGGGCACCAAATCGTGAGTGATCCAACGCCATCCGATCCAACATCGGCCAGCCGTGTACCACGTCATTGCCGGGAATCAGCAACCAGTCATCGAGCCCGGCTTTCCGCCCGTGGAGATCGGGCAGCACCACAAACTTCACATCAGCTCCCCGCTGTTGCAGGTCTTTGGCAAGGGCGAAGAATCCGGCCAAGATCTGCCAGCCTTTCCCCTCGTGCCAGGCATCTGAATCGGGACAGATCGAAACGGGCCGACTGGTCCAGTGAAATTCATCCAAGAGCGGCAAGGTCAAGGTATCCCCGCTGTCTAACGTCGCGGTCCAGTTCCAAACCCCGCCAATCCCCACAGTGACTAATCCGTGCTGACAGGCCGCCGCCGCCTTTTTTTCGCCCTCCGTAACGGTGAAAGGTGTTGCGGAATCCTTGGCCACAGGCCGCCAGTCCAGCAAGGGCGGGAGATAAAGATGGGGCACACTGTCTTTTGGCTGCCAATACTTCATCTTGTGTCCCTGCGTATCCATCACGGCGGGCACCAGTCTGAGTCGCGTAAAGCAATTGGGGGTTCCGGCAAGATCGAAGTAGGGCAAGCGATACGCTGACTGCGCGGCTTTGATCGGTACCTCGTTTGGTGGAACGGCTTCGCATTGCATGACCGTGATCGTATCGTCGGTAAGGCCTGACCGACGAAGGTCCTCAAGGTGATCGGGGGAGAGGGCTTTCACTCTGCTCCCTTCACTCTCTGCGTGTGTGGTTGAGCAGATCGGGTAAGAAACTCAATCAACGCCGACTCTGGAACGCGCACCTGCCGATTGATCCGAATCGCTTTCAGTCGGCCTTCGCGGATATCCCGCCGGAGGGTGACGACTCTTCTTTTGGTCGTTGCCTCGATCTCGTCGAGTCGGAAAAGGCGCTCCATCGGTTTGTTCTCCATGGGTGTCAGGTAAAGAGTGTTATTGAATCGTCATGACGCACGCGGAGCGTACAGCCGTTGGGACCGTGGTTTCAGCGAGAAACGAAGGGTGAGGCTATTTTCTAGTCGGTGTAGACGGGATAACGTAGGTGGTGAGGTTCAATAATTTGTGGGCTGACTTGATGCCTGTCGTGATCGTTGAGACAGGATTCTGAAGGTTCTTGAACTGCTCTCTGTAGTGTTCGTGGGCTAGGTCAATGGGCGGGATCTTTCCGACGTGGTGACGAACCAACCACTGAGCGTTTCGGTCGAGGTGAGCCCCTTTCGTCGCCGTTGCATCGGCATTCTTTTTGTTCGTCATGAGAGCCCGACCGGGTTTGAGGGCATCGGGTTTACGCGCCTGTCGAATACGCTCGAAGACCGCTTCAACCTCTTTCTCAGTTGCGTGACCAGAAATTGCCAACTCAACCTTGAGATGGTCTTTCTTAACTTCAATCCAGGTGCAGAAGGGGAAGCCATGGGCTATGGCTGCTCGTTGCAAGACATACTCAGCTACTAACCCATCGCTCACAAACTGATACGGCAGCCCCCAGGAGACAGCGGCCTCTGCAACCTCAGTCTTGAGGAGCTGAGGCAGCGCCCGCACTCTTTCAATGAACTGCTCATAGACGACTGGCTTTTGCTCATCAGAGGCTTGGACAACCGCTTCGGCAAGTTTCAAGAGTCCTGTGCTCTGGTCGCAGGAGGAAAACAGTTGTGCAACTGCCGGTTCCTCAACGAGATACCTCAGCACGGCTTCGCGGGTAAGTCGGTAGCGTTCCGCTTCGCCATGGTCTTTGCTGGTGAAGTCGTCCCGCTCAGGGATGTATGTGTGGTGATGAGGATGTAAATTCTGGTCGTGCGACATGCCCGCTCTCTGGTCGGGTTCCTGGAACAATACAGCGGGAGCTGCGAGCGCCAGGACGCTTGCCAGTCGGGTTATAAGGCCGACTGTCGCTCCTGTGGGATCGTAGCACGGGATGAACGGCACAATGCAACGGGAAACGCACCGGACGAGAGGCGGGGCAATACCTACAGGGGATCAGGATTATGTCCAAAGATTTCGAACCTCATTTTGGTATGCAGAAAGTGGCCAGTTAGCAAGTCATGACTAACGACGAGATAGCGCGCAAGACCAGAAGCCTGAACGATTATCCCCATATAGCCCTTCGCAGTAATCATTAGTACTCGCCACGCCTTTCCCCCACGGAATCCGTTTCAATGATGAAGCTTGCGAGGTACGGCACTGGGCAACGCCAGCCCGATTTTCCGAGTAAAGCCATTCGCAATAATGATTTGCACGATTCCATTCCTCATTCGGGATGCCTTCAGAAATGGCAGGTCCGGTTCGTAGGAGCGTTGCACGCTGACTCTGGAGACACTGCGCCGCGCCTGCGCGATTGTTTCCATGGAGCCATTCACAGTATCGGGAAGCCCGCTGCCACTCATCCGCAGATATGTTGGAGGGTGTAGAGTCGTCCACTGGCACTCGCGACAACGTGACCGTTTGAGAGTTTAGGCACGAGGCCATGCCTGCCCGATTGTCCCCATAGAGCCATTCGCAGTATCGGGAAGCCCGATCCCACTCATGCGGTGAGACGTTCGATGGCACAGAGTTTTGCACTGGCACTCGCTCCAGCGTGACCGATTGAGAGTTTAGGCAGGAAGCCATGCCTGCCCGATTGTCCCCATAGAGCCATTCGCAGTATCTCGTCGCTCTCTCCCGATCATTAGCCGGAACATTGGTAAAAGTGGCTTGAGGCCGGTGCAGTCCAAGCACTTGTGAGTTGAAACAGGAATAGAACCCTGCGCGGTTATCACCATACAACCATTCGCAATACCCCGCACTCCGTTGCATATCGCTGGGATTCACCTTCGTATAGTCTGGTGCAGCAGTGCGGGCAAGGGATCTAAATTGCTCTAGCTCACAGCTTTCTGTAGAGGCCGTCCCACCACCATAAATGCGATCGCAATGGGCTTGCGCACGGCGCAGCTCATCCTCATGAACAACGCCAGGTAGAAGATCTAGTTCGGGTACGACAACTCGTTTACTTGTTGGTGCGGGAATCACCAGGCCAGGAGAGCGACTCCGATAATACCGTTCCAAGTACACTAAGGGATCTCCCGTGGCAACTTTGCCGGTATACGGATTCACATTTCCAGGAAAACTCCAGTTGTTGTAGGGATTCCCGTCTGGCGCTGAGCGCATGTGCGGTGCCACATAGGTACCATTGCTCCGAAAGTAACCACGAACGTGAACACTTCCGCCGCCGCTCCCACGTTTGGCGTCCACCTCCTGAGGCACGGATAGGAGCACGGTGATAGCGCAAACAAAGGCAAGTGTGCCAATTATAAGAAGCGTGTGCAGCCGGAAGAACCGATCCGCTAAACGGTCGTATTGGCCAATAATTATCCGTCTCATGTACCATCCATTCTTGCCAGGACGCGCCGAGCGGGTCATGGCCGTCTCCTGCCAAGTGCAAAGCCGGATCTCAGACCCAACTGAGGTGATGAATGGAAAGCGACGGCGAGGCGGATTGTGAAGGGCATAGAAGCCTCACAGAGAGGCCGCATTCTAGGAGGAGTGAGTGGGATTGGCAACAGTCCAGTAAGTGAATAGCCGCCTGGAGTTCTTACAGAATCAAGCGATGGGTGCTATTTCCGAGCCATCCACACGTAGTCTCAATCGTCCTTCCGTAAATCGAGCCTCCACCAGACCGGAAAAACCTGCGAACGGCTCACCGCCCGCAACAGGGCAATGTCTGTTCGGCACCGTGAGGGCTGGGAATAAGATCCGAGCCTTTTTCGTGGGTTCCACCACTACGGCAAAGAGCCATAGCTCACTGTAGAACCGTGCGAGGAGGAGATGACCAATCTCCCTCCCCATGTGGAAAATCCGTACGTCCTGAAGAAGAGACATGATGCAAATTAAGACATCATCAGTAAGATCTGGTGAGACCTGCGGGAGCCCGAACCCAGCAAAGGAAGTATTCAATGAATCGCGGAACTCGGCGCTTGAATACACAGGTTCCACCTTCACCTGAGCTGGTTTATTTTTGGTTGCCGCTTCCACATACGCAGTCACATGGTGGACGTATTTTTTGAGTGCGCCACGGTCCTTCTCTCGATGTGCGATGAAGTCACCGAGTTCTCGAACTGCCGTCCGATTTGCTGCGTGTTCTCTGAGCAGAATCAGGAGGGCTAGGATGTCGCGTTCGTGAAACGAATGATTCGTGATTAGCTTGTGTAGGTCGGCGACCAGATTCTGCTCTTTTGCATCCATCGTGTCTGCTTAAAAGGGCTGCTTCTTCAAAGCCAAATTCTATGATGGGTGAAGTAGATTCGCAACGGGTCCGTAAGGTGTACCAACTGCGGGGGAATTGATGATGGAGATACTGAGGCATAGGGTATGGTCACAATGACTCTCACTCACCGAAACCAGCCTTTTAGTAATAATTCATCGGTCCCAGCTCTAAGAATGGGGAACGGCGATCACAGCGCGAGACCGCCGTTCCCTGGGGGCTGGCCAGCGCCCACTCACTGAAAGCTCGACACGTGAGCCGGTGGTTGATCCGCCTTCGACTTCGGCGGCGCTTGCTGTGAATTCTGAAACTTCAGATCCGACGTTCTCGTTTCTCGTCCCGCAAAGGATGGGAGTTCGTTGTAGTGGGACAGTTGCAGGTCAATGGCCATGGACAACTGTTCGAGGCGTTCACTGACAAACAGCAAGGATTGGAGCTTCATCCATGCCTTCCCGTTCTCGTGTTTCTGCGCCCGTTCTTCTTTGATCCGTTGAAGGAACTCCGGGTCAATCAACGGGTCCTTCTCAGCGAACGCGAAGGGGTCCGTCTCGACGGCCCGCAGTACGTGGAGATTCCCGGTGGCCATCGCCTGTAAGAGAATCGTCGTTCGGTCGGCCATGGACAGCTTCGCCAGTCGTTGCCGAATCTCCGCACCACGAAGCTCTTCCACCGTCTCATTGCCGTTTGGCTTCGGAGTGGCCAATAAACGATCCCGCAGATCTGTCGCGGCCCGTTTGCGCGTCTCTGCACCATCGCGGGCGCGGAAGCGTCCCGCAAATTCTTTGCACAATGCCGCCATTTCCTCCCGTCGCCCGACACTCGACAAGCGCGGATTGACCATGATGGCTTCTTCGCGGCTCCGCATCTCTTCAGCCGTGGCCTTGTCTCTATTCAGTTCATCGATTGCCGATAGAATGATGTCACTCGTACCGCGCTTGGCTTCCAGGAATGCCGCCAAGTCCTCGATGAAGTGTTGCGCAATCGTCACCAGTCTCGGCGCGAGGGGTGTGACATCGTTATACGTGTTCATTGGGATGCTCCTTTGGTTGTGGGCTCGCGCCCGATGGTTACGGAACCGGATCGAACTGCTGTCGCAGCGACTCCACCGACACGTTTCTCAGCCTTGCCTCTCGACGGAGCAACCGCTCGTCCTCTGACAGAATTTCTTCTCCCGTGACGAAATTAATCATGAACGGCTTTTGTCGCTCTGCGTTCACTGCGCGAACAAGCGCACCCATCGCGGCATTGCTTGCGTCGTCATGCGCTCCCCGTCGATGATCGACCCGATCTCTGCCCCCGGTGCCACGTCGTCGCTCTAACCCACGTAATTCGACCAGCAAATCAGGCCGATCCAAGAGCACGACGTGTCCCGCATTGACCAACGGCAGACTTTCCAGATAGATCGCCGACCGGTCTCGTTCAGACGGACGATAGTGGATCTGATTGAGACGGAAGCCCTCGGATACGAAGCCCGGCGCATACCTGTCACCGCAGGTCTCACTCAATCGGTACCGCTTCAACAGCTCGGCGCATTCCGCAATGACATCGCTCGGGTTGAAGGGGGGACGCCAGGTCCGCACGCAATCCAACACCACGTGGTCATCGTCGGCGTGGGCAATGCCGACTGCAAAGGCGTCTTGGCCGGAGCCTGAGGCGGCATCCACGAAGCTGGTATAGGTGAGCCAATTCTCCGGCAGTCGCTCTTTAACTCCGGACTCGATACAGGCGTCGAGCATATCGGGATCAAATAAGGTCGAGACCCCAGCGCGAAACTCACCCAATACTTCTGAGCGATAGGCGTCGGGATCATCCTGGGCCATGCGCTCCAAGTAATCGGCGGGCAAGAGGGGATTCATCTCCGGGGCGGAGGCTTGCCAGACGAGAACGGGTGAATCCTCTATGCCGAAATTCTTTCGGTGTAAGTCGTACAGCGCCCCAGTCGAAGCGTAGGGCGAGGAGAGAATCAGCACCTTGCCGCCCGTGGTGGCCGTGCGGGTGCGTGCCGCTCGCAGCATCTCCGTATCGGTCGGTCGTCCATCCGTGGCGATGAAGAAGGCCAACTCATCGACAATCACACAGGCCGCACGAATGCCGCGAATGGCCGCCGGACGGCACGGATAGACGCTCATCGTGACGCCGCCAGTCAGTTCCACCCCTTCGGCAGTCTCACGAGTGACTTCGTTCCTGAGCAGCGGAGAGCTGGCGACAGCTTCTTTGACGTAACCAAACAAGGCCCGCTGAGCCCCGCGCAGGTCTTGGGCAATCAACGGGACATAGATGTTTCGTTGACCGGTTAACACGGTGTTCATCGCTTCGTAGACGCCAACCAAGGCCGCAATCTGACTCTTCCCTGACTGGCATCCGACAATACACACAGCTTCAGGGTAGCCACCGAGACGCGGCTCCTCACGCCCTGTGTGCTGGTGAAATCGTTTCAGGTCATGGTCAGACATCTTGAGTCCGTACACGGCTCGGAGAAACGTCAACCAGGGTTGCCATGAGACCAGCGTCTTGAGCGCAGGCATCGCCCCGAAGAGTGCTGGATCGGCCAAAGCCTCAATGATGTTCACGCTTCTTGCACCGTCGGGTTCGTGGAGAGTTGGACTTCTTGGACCTCTACCCCTTGACCGTTGTCTGATCGGCTAGGGCTTTGCACCTGTGCAGCGACAGCGGAGGGGGAAACAGGAGCCGTGCTCGGTTTGGTCGTTTTACCGTTGGCCAAGTAGTCCGAGAGGGACAAGACCGGCTTCGCCCGTCGTTGAAGTCCTAACGCCTGCAATCGACGCGTGAGACTGTCGGCAATCTGCATCCGTTGCACGGTCAAGGCATACGCTTGACGGCGCTTCTTGTTGAAGATGCCAGTTTGAAACAGATAGGCGTCAATGTGCTGAAGCATGAGCCAATCTCGGCTGCACATCTCCACCAAGGTGTTCTCCTGCGCCGACAAGCTGTCACTACCACCCAAGGACGCCAGAAGTTCAGCGCGGTATTTGGCGATAGATTGGGAGAGCGCCGACCGTCCATCGAGCTGCCGCATTCGGCTCCGTAAGAGACGTGTAAGCCCGTGCTTTCGGTAGTCACGGGATGGTTTGGTTGCCGGTTCCGGCTTGGTCATACCTGGCACCATGTTGGCACCACGAAAGAAAAGATTCGTGGATACAAGGGTTTAGATGGGCTGTTTTGATAGGCAATCAGCGGGTTCGGTCCTGAGTTAGGTTTACAAGGGGAGTTCGTGCCCGGTCGATTTGATGCTCTTCTCGATTGACTCAGCCAACCACATTGGTCACTATCCAACAACAACTTTTCACCTCGACGCTGGCCAATGGCGAACCCTGAACATCTTAGCCTTCTAATACGTAGCGTGGCGGACTGGAATCAGTGGAGAATGGACAACACTGACATCCGACCAGACCTCGGTAAGGTGGACCTCACCGGGGTGAACCTCCGTGAGGCGAACCTCAGCAAGGCGGAACTCTGGGGGTCGGACTTCAGCAAGGCGGACCTCAGCAAGGCGGACCTCTGGCGGGCGGACTTCAGCAAGGCGGACCTCTGGCGGGCGGACTTCACTGGAGCCAACCTCACCGGGGCGGACTTCACTGGAGCCAACCTCACCGGGACGGACTTCACCGGGGCCAACCTCCGCGAGGCGAATTTCATCAAGGCGCACATCGATGGGGGTTTCTTTCCCGAGGCTAACCTCGAGGGGGCTAACCTCAGCGAAGGGTATCTTTGCGGGGCATTCCTCATCAAGGCGAACCTCTTCAGAGCGAACCTCAGCAAGGCCAACCTCTTCGGGGCGAATTTCACCAACGCAAACCTCGAGCTGGCGTCGCTCGAGGGGGTGGACCTCACGAAAGCGTATCTCAGAGGGGCATCCCTCCGCGAGGCGTTCCTCACCGGGGCGGACCTCACAGAGGCGGACCTCACCGGGGCGGACTTGGCCGGTGCTAAACTTGAGCGATCAATCCTTATCAATACGATCTGCAATAAGACGATCTTTACAGGGTCTCGGATACACGGCATCTCGGTCTGGGACTTACAACTCGAGGAAGCCCAACAAGCCGATCTCGTTATTACTCCTTCGGGACAGCCGGACATCACTGTTGACAACCTCGAAGTCGCGCAGTTCATCTACCTGCTTCTTAACAATTCCCGCATTCGTGGGGTCATCGATACCATTACCTCGACGGTCGTGTTAATTCTGGGACGCTTTACGCCAGAGCGCAAAGTAGTCCTCGACGCGCTGAGGGGTGAACTACGCCACCACAACCTCACGCCTGTCTTGTTCGACTTTGCCATTCCGGCTGATCGAGATATCACAGAAACCGTCACTCTTCTTGCACGCATGGCCCGCTTCATCGTGGCTGATCTGACCGATCCAGCCAGTATCCCGATGGAACTGCAAGCAATCGCCCCTGACGTTGCTGTGCCTATCCGCTCGCTTGTTCACAAGGATCAGAAGCCGTTCAGCATGTTTGGAACGCTGAAGAAGTACCACTGGGTACTGCCTCCGTACCGGTACAACAGCATGGATGAACTTCTAGCGAATCTCCAAGGCGAGGTGATTGCGCCAGCGGAGATAAAATTACGCGAGTTGAAGGAAAGCCGGCTATAGAAACCAAAGCGAATGATAGAACCCCAGGCTCATACAAAAAGTCCGTTCTCATCTCAAGTACGCATCCCTCGTCGTCGCTGACATTATTACGCCCTTATCGGCTGTAAGTTGCGACCCTGACACGGTCGCTTGTCCAGAAACCGGCTTGGTGCCAGGCTGGTGCCAAACGTACTGAAATAGGAAAACTTGGATGAGGTGTTTTCATGCCTCATCCTCAGAAAGTGGTGAAAATTGATTGTCTTGGATATCCTGAGTGTTCTCAGGTTGGAGAGGGGCAGGACTCTTAATCAGCGGGCCGTAGGTTCGACCCCTACACGGCCCACCAAAATCGACCATTTGCCAATCGTTTCCTTCCTGCCGACGGCCGGATG
>Ga0224500_10001552_pt1 | contig 13422 bp, 14 predicted proteins | sample SF_Oct11_sed_USG_FD_168126 | JGI IMG/M metagenome (GOLD analysis project Ga0224500, IMG submission 168126) | Sediment microbial communities from San Francisco Bay, California, United States - SF_Oct11_sed_USGS_4_1 | ecosystem: Environmental > Aquatic > Marine > Sediment | place: USA: California... | reverse complement strand
CGACCACGAATTCCTGGCACGCGGCAACGAAGCCATGGCGCACGAGACCGAGCACAAGCGGCTCGATGCGGCGACGATCCGCCGCGGCGTCGCTGCGGTCCTCGAGAATCCGGCACACGGCCGTTATTTCATTGCAGAAGACGATGCAGGCAATGCCGTCGGGCAACTCATGGTCACGTACGAGTGGAGCGACTGGCGCAACGGCCAGTTCTGGTGGATCCAGAGCGTCTACGTGATTCCGGCAGCGCGTCGCCGCGGTGTCTTCCGCGCGTTGTACGATCACGTCGACACGCTGGCCCGCAATACACCAGGCGTCATCGGGCTGCGGCTTTACGTCGAAGTGGACAACGTGGCCGCACGCCGCACTTACGAGCGTTGCGGCATGCGTGACGGAGGTTACCGCGTCATGGAAGTGGATAACTCAGGCGCCATTCGGGGCGCCAACGAAGGAGATGGACCATGCTGAAGAAAGGAACCCAGGCGCCGGAATTCGACCTCGAAGACCAGGATGGCAGGCGCCACACGCTGAAGTCGCTGCTCGCCAAGGGGCCGTTGATCCTTTATTTCTACCCCGCCGACTTCACGCCGGGCTGCACCAAGGAAGCCTGCACCTTCCGCGACCTGCAGAACGACCTGGTGCGGGCCAAGCTCCGGGTGGTAGGCGTAAGTCCGCAGGATGCCGAGTCGCACAAGAAGTTCGCGGCCAGGCACAACCTCAATTTCCCGCTGCTCGCCGACCCGGACAAGAAGGCGGTCAAGGCCTATGACGTGGACGGTCCCCTCGGGTTTGGCGTGCGCCGCGGCACGTACCTGATCGGTGTGGACGGCAAGATCCAGGACTCGGTGCTGGCCGACCTGCGCATCGGGGCACACGAAGAATTCGTGCAGGCGGCCCTTGCAGCGGGCGCGGTCTGACGCAGGGGCCGGTTGACCCGCGCCTTTTTCCGTAGAATTACTGTTAGTAATTAATGCCTTATAAGGCTTTTTTCGACGACTTCGCAGGTCTTGATGGCGGCGTCGGCTGCCCATAGCGCAGTCGCAGCACGCGGGTTTCGCCAGGACTCGGCAGCAACACGACGTAGATGGCGTCGAACTCATCGCTGCGCATTGCGTAGTCGCTGCCGCTCAGCTGACTGATCACACCCGGCAGAGTCGTCGCGTAGCCCACCACGGCCACCGTCTTGCCCCGGTGCTCCCGCTTTATCCGGGCGGCAAGGCCGGACCAGTCGCTGCTCGCAATGACGTTGATCGGCAGCTTGAACTCGTTGGCGATGGGTGCCGCGGTCTGCTGGGCCCGGCGCGTATCGGCGGCATAGAGGTAGTCGACCTTGCGGTCGGCCAGCGCGTCGGCGAGCAAGGCGCCCAGTGATGCCACGCGCTTTTCGCCGGCCGCGCTCAAGTCCGGGTCACCCGAGGAACTCTCGCCCGCCTCGGCATGCCGGACCAGCACCACGACAGTCGTTCGCGCCCAGGTGCCGAGCCAGTAGACGCCCGCCGCGGCCATCAGGATTCCGAGCAGCGGAATCAGCAGCGGCGCCATGAAGGGGCGACGGCGGAGCTTGGTCAGCGGGTCCATCGCGGCATCATAACGAATTGGGCCATCGCACTACTCGCGCCATTCCTCGAATGCGGGGGACTCCACGATTCGCCACTCCCCCGGCGTTGCGGTGCGTTCCACGAACAGGGCTGGAACCCGCAGCGCCTGCGCCCAGGCAAGCCCCGCCTCTGTGCCCATGACCATCAGGGCCGTCGCGTACGCGTCCGCGCGGATCGCCTTCTCATCGATCACGGTGACCGACGCGAGAGCGCCCGCCACCGTGTGACCGGAGCGCGGGTCGATCGTGTGCGAGTAGCTGTGGCCAGCGGTATCGATGCGAGCATCGCGATAGTCGCCCGACGTGGATACCGCGGCATCGTGCAATCGCAGGCCGACCAGCGGTTCACGCCCGGTCGCGAGCGGCGCTTCGATCGCGATCCGCCACGGACCGCCCTCCCGCCGTTGCCCTGCGGCACGGACTTCGCCACCGATCTCGACGATGAAATCCTGGTGCCCGAGGGCCCGCACCTCGGTCGCGATGCGGTCCACCGCGTAGCCGGGTGCAATGCCGTCCACGGTCAGCCGCATGCCACTCGCACTCTTGCGAACCGACCTGCGCGGCTCCTGGCGCAGCTCGAGTCTTGCGTAGCCAACGCTCTCGCGGGCCTGTCGGAGCTGATCGAACGTAGGCGGCGTGAAGGTCGTTCGCCCGGAGACTTCAGCACTCTCGGGCCCGTAGCCCCACAGTTCCAGCAACGGCGCCACGGTGACGTCAAACGCTCCCCCCGTCCGCTCACTCACCTCGCGCGCTTCACGCAACACGACGAACAGCGTCGGCGAGACGTCCCGCCACGAGCGGCTCTCGTCCCGGTTGAGCAGCGAGATCTCGCTCGTTTCGTCGTAGGTCGACAGGTGCCGTTCGGTCTCGGCCAGCACGCGATCGATGGCAGACTGCACGGCGCGGCGCTCCTGCCACGAGTCCGCACCCGACACGGTGACGTGGTACGTCGTTCCCATCGCCGGGCCGGCGAACTGCGCGGGTTCCATCGTGCGGGAGCACGCACTGACGGCGACGAGCACCGTGCAGGTTCCCAGACGGCGCCAAGGCACCCGGTTGCAGGGGCGAACGGGTCGCGCGTCGAAGGGCGGCATCACTGTCTCGCGATCGCTGCCTTGCCCCCGCGCAGCACGAACTTCTGGATCTTGCCGGTCGCCGTCTTCGGCAACTCCTGCACGAACGTGAACGCCGATGGCACCTTGAAATGGGCCAGCACGCCGCGGGCGAATTCGCGCATCTCCTCGGCCGTCGACGACTGACCAGGCCGCAGCACCACGAACGCATGCGGCGATTCGCCCCACCGCTCATGCGGCATGCCGACGACCGCCACCTCGAGAATCGCAGGGTGCCGCAGCAAGGCGCCTTCGACTTCGATGGACGAGATGTTCTCGCCCCCGCTGATGATCACGTCCTTGTAGCGGTCGCGAATCTCGACGTAACCGTCAGGATGCACGACGGCCGCGTCGCCGGTGTGGAAATAGCCGCCGCGGAACGCCTTCTCGGTCGCCTCCGGATCGTTGTAGTACCCCTTCATCACGACGTTGCCCCGCGCAACGATCTCGCCGAGCGTGGCGCCGTCCCTCGGCACGTCGCGCATCTGTTCGTCGACCACCCGCAGGTCGCCGGACGTCATGAGTTCAACCCCCTGCCGCGCCTTGACGCGCGCACGCTCCACGGGTTCGAGCGCATCGTGCTCAGGCAGCGGCGCACAGATCGAAATGAACGGCGCCGTCTCGGTGAGGCCGTAGACCTGGGTGATCGTCCAGCCGAGTTCGCCTTCGATGCGTTCGATCGTGGCAGCCGCGGGCGGCGCACCCGCCGTCGCGACGCGGACTCCACGTCGCAAAGACCTGCGCCCATCCTCCGGTCCGCTGGCAATGGCGATGAGCACCGTCGGCGCGGCGCAGAGCATGGTGATGCTTTCCTGGTTCACGAGCCGATAGATGTTCGCTGCATCGACCTGCCGCAGGCACACGTGCAGCGCGGCCGCCGCCGTTACCATCCACGTGTAGGTCCAGCCGTTGGCGTGGAACATCGGCAGCGTCCACAGGTAGCGATCAGCCGGCGTCAGCGGCAGGTGCGCGAGCGTACCGATCGCGTTCACCCAGGCGTTGCGGTGCGTGATCATCACGCCCTTCGGTCGTGACGTGGTGCCGCTCGTGTAGTTGATCGAGAGCAGGTCGCCCTCTGCAATCGACGGACGCTCGAACACGCCGTTGCCCGCTCCGAGCAGTTCTTCGTATTCGAGCCAACCCGGCTTGCCGCCTTCCAGCGCGACGAAGTGTTCAACCGTGGTCATCTGGTCACGAACCTGGTCCACGGTATCCAGGTAATCCGCGTGGACGCACAAGACCTTGGTGCCGCTGTGGTTCGCCAGGTAGACGAAGTCATCCGCGACCAGGCGGTAGTTCATCGGCACGATGACCGCGCCCAGCTGCGGCACCGCGTAGTACTGCTCGAGATGCTGGTGCGTGTTGGGTGCCAGCGTTGCAACGCGGTCGCCCTGCTGCACGCCGAGCCTCGCCAGTGCCGCCGACCAGCGGTCGCAACGCTGGCCGAAAGCCTCGTAGGTCAGTCGCAGTTCACCATCGACGACGGCTTCGCGCGAGCCATGGAGCTTGCGCGCGCGGCGCAGGAAATCGATCGGCGTGAGGGGGGTTTCCATGCGGAATGTCTTGATGGAGCGGGACAGTGATTCTGCCCCGGCGCACCCTCTTCCGCACGCTCGGATGGGCTGCCGTCGGGTACCCTGACGGCATGTCCGCCGGATTGCACATACAGGTCATCTTCATTGGGTCCGATGGCGCCACGCACCGCGTCACGGCGGTTCCAGGACAGACTTTGATGCAAGCCGCGCTCAGCGCAGGCGTCCCGGGCATCGGCGGGATCTGTGGCGGAGACATGTGCTGCGCCACCTGCGTCGTGAGGCCAGCGCAGGACTGGGTCTCACGCCTGTCACACCCGGTCGAGGACGAGCAGATCGTCGTCCGGGGCCTGCCTGCGCACCACCCGGATGACCGTCTCGGTTGCCAGATCCGTCTGGATGGGAAGCTGGACGGGTTGGTCGTTACCCTGCCATGAGGGTCGTTGCACTGGGAATCGCGGCAGTCGCCGGACGACCGTGACTCGATACGAAAAAGGCCCCTGGCGGGGCGTCTTGTCGGATGTTTGTGGCGGAGAGGGTGGGATTCGAACCCACGTACACCCGTTAAGATGTAACTGGAATTCCAGTCCAGCGCCTTCGACCGCTCGGCCACCTCTCCGTAGGGGGCGGAAGGGTACACGCCCCTCGCCGACCCCGCTAGTAGCCCGCAATCCGGAGCCGGACTGAAATCAGGCGATCCTCACGCCTGTAGCCTTCATGGCGGCCAGCAACTCATCCTCGAGATGCTCGGACAACCAGGTCAGCGGCAGCCGAATGCCCCGCTCCATCAGCCCCAGGCGGGCTACGGCCCACTTGACGGGTATCGGGTTCGGCTCGACGAACATCGCCAGGTGCAGCGGCATCAGCTTCTCATTGAGTAAAGCAGCCTCGGCATGCCGGCCTGCCAGCGCCGCGACGCACATGTCGTGCATCGCCCGCGGTGCGACGTTTGCCGTCACCGAAATCACTCCATGGGCGCCCCGCTTCATCAGTTCGGCGGCCGTCGGATCGTCGCCGCTCAGCAGCAGGAAGCCTGGTCCGGCCGCGCCCAGGATCGATTCGGCTCGCGACATGTCGCCCGTCGCCTCCTTGATGCCCACGATCCTGGGATGCGCGGCCAGCCGCACGACGGTGTCGGGCAGCATGTCGCACACGGTGCGACCGGGCACGTTATAGAGGATGACCGGCACGTCGACCGCATCGGCAATGGCGCTGAAATGCCGGTAAAGGCCTTCCTGGGTGGGCCGGTTGTAGTACGGGACGACCGTGAGCAGCCCATCCGCGCCTGCGGCGGCCAGCTCACGCGACAGCTCGATGCTTTTCGCCGTGGAGTTCGTGCCACTGCCCGCGATGACCGGCATGCGACCGGCGACACGCGCCTTGGCGCGCCGAACCAGCTCCGCGACCTCAGCCGGCTCGAGCGTCGGGGATTCCCCGGTCGTGCCGGCGACGACGACGGCGTCCGTGCCTTCGGCGACGTGGAAATCCAGCAGGCGCTCCCAGGCCTGGAAATCGACCGCCCCGTCGGCGCGCATAGGCGTCACCAGCGCAGGGATGCTGCCTTTGAACATTCCTCGGGGGCCTCGGTGGGACGACTGCTCATGCTACGCAAGCGGAAAGCAGCGAAGCAAGGCAAAATCACGGTACACGCGCCCGTGCGGCGCCGATACACTGAGTCCAGGCATCCATGAAGCAACTGATCGCGATCTGCGCCATTGGCAACGACCGGACCGGGCTGGTCTACGACCTGACCCGCGTGGTCGTCGAATGTGGCGGCAACGTCCTCGAAAGCCGCATGACGGCGCTCGGCAACGAGTTCGCCATGCTGCTGCTCGTCGCGGGCAACTGGCACACGCTGGCCAAGCTCGAAGGCGAACTCACCAAGCTCGGTGAGGCCTCAGGCCTCACGATCACCGTGCGCCGCACCGAGCAGCGTCCTCCCCGGGTCGACATGGTCAGCTACACGGTCGATGTCGTGTGCCTCGACCAGCCGGGCGTACTGCATACGCTGTCCGGCTTCTTCTCGTCGCGCGGCATCGACGTCGGCGATATCAGCACCCGCACCTACAACGCCGCGCACACCGGCGCGCCGATGTTCTCGGTGTACATGGTCATCCACGTGCCGACCAGGATCCACATCGCCGCGCTGCGCGAAGAGTTCATGGACCTTTGCGACCACATGAACCTCGACGCCATCCTCGAACCCCTGAAGTCCTGAGTCACGCACCTCATGCCCGAAAAGACCGTCTCGCTCGACCGGATAGTACCCGCGTTCTCTGCTGCCGCGAGCGGCGGCAGGAAGTGGAAGCTCGCGGATGCCGCCGGCAGGAACCTCGTCGTGTACTTCTATCCGAAGGACAACACGTCGGGCTGCACCAGGGAAGGCGAAGCGTTCCGCGACCTGCATGCGAAATTCCGGAAAGCAGGCACGGAAGTAGTCGGCGTCTCGCCGGACAGCGTCGCGTCGCACGACAAGTTCATCGCGAGGTACGGCTTCACGTTCCCGCTGCTCGCCGACGAGGAAAAGGCCGTGTGCCAGCTCTTCGACGTGTGGAAGGAGAAGAGCATGTACGGCCGGAAGTACATGGGCGTCGAACGCAGCACGTTCCTGATCGATGCCAAGGGCGTACTGCGCCGCGAGTGGCGCAAGGTGAAGGTGCCAGGCCACGCCGAAGAAGTGCTCGCGGCCGCGGCCGCACTCTGACGCGGCGGTCTGCCGCCCCGCCCATCCCGCCCCAGCACATCAGCGGAGCCCGACTTGGCCAAGACCCGCAAGCAGATCGAACCGCGCAGGATCTACGTTCTCGACACCAACGTCATGATGCACGACCCCTCGGCCATCTTCCGGTTCGAGGAGCACGACATCTTCATCCCCATGACCGTGCTCGAGGAGCTCGACGCGGGCAAGAAGGGGCTTTCGGAATCCGCCCGCAACGTGCGCCAGGTCAGCCGTTTTCTCGACGAGCTGATGGCGAACTCGAACAAGCTGCAGATCGATCACGGCATCGAACTGCCCTCGGCCAAGTTCACGCCGGGCGGCAAGAAGCCGCCGAGCGGCCGCCTGTATTTCCAGACCAGGCAGTTGAACGGCAACCTGCCGGCCACCCTGCCCGGCCATGGCGCCGATAATGCGATCCTCGCGCAGACGCTGGCGCTGCAGCAGGAACACCGTGACGCGCGTGTCACGCTGGTGTCGAAGGACATCAACCTGCGCATCAAGGCGGCAATCCTCGGCGTACGGGCCGAGGACTACTACAGCGACAAGACGATCGAGGACGCCGACCTCCTCTACACCGGCGTCGAAAAGCTGCCCGGCAACTTCTGGGACAAGGCCGGCCGCAAGCTCGAGTCCTGGCACGAAGCCGGCGGCCGCACCTTCTACCGGGTGCGCAACAAGCTGGTCGCCAACTGGGCGCCCAACCAATTCGTCTACCAGACCGACGATCACGGCCTCGAAGGCATCGTGCGTTCGATCGAAGGCGAGTCTGCCGTCATCGAAGTCGCGCGCGACTACCGCAGCGAACGCCACGGCGTCTGGGGCATCAGCGCGCGCAATCGCGAGCAGAACTTCGCGCTCAACCTGCTGCTCGATCCGGAAATCGACTTCGTCACCGTCCTCGGCCCGGCGGGCACGGGCAAGACGCTGCTGACGCTGGCCGCAGGCCTGTCGCAGGCGCTCGAGACGAATCGCTTCACCGAGATCATCATGACGCGCGTGACGATCCCGCTGGGCGAGGACATCGGCTTCCTGCCCGGCACGGAAGAGGTAAAGATGGAGCCCTGGATGGGCGCGCTGATGGACAACCTCGAAGTCCTGACGCAAAGCCAGGAGGGCGGCAGCTGGGGTCGCGCCGCCACCAACGACCTGCTGCGCAACCGCATCAAGATCCGCTCGCTCAATTTCATGCGCGGCCGCACGTTCCTCAACCGCTACCTGATCCTTGACGAGGCGCAGAACCTGACACCCAAGCAGATGAAGGCGCTGGTGACCCGGGCCGGGCCCGGCACCAAGCTCGTCTGCCTCGGCAACATCGCACAGATCGATTCCCCGTACCTTTCGGAGACGACCTGCGGCCTCACCTACGTCGTGAACCGCTTCCGCGGCTGGAAGCATTACGGCCACATCACGCTGACCCGCGGCGAGCGCTCGCGCCTGGCGGATTTCGCCTCCGAGACGCTGTAGGCCCTGCCGAGGAACCCTCGACAGGACCCGCTGTCAGAGGAAACACATGATTTTCACCACCATCCTGCGCAGTCCCGGCCTGGCGGCACTCGCCCTGCTGCTGGCCACGCTGCCGGCCCTGGCACAGCCCCAGAAGTCCTCGCAGGACCAGCTCCCCGAAATGGGGACCGCGGCACAGGCTGCCCTCAGCCTCGAGGACGAGAGCCAGATCGGCCGAATGGTCATGCGCAACCTGCGCGAGGCCGGCATGGTCCTCGACGATCCCGAGGTTCATGAATACATCCAGTCGCTGGGCCTGCGGCTGTCGAGCCTCGCCCAGGATGGCAACCGCAACTTCAATTTCTTCGTCGTGCGCGATCCGGCCATCAACGCGTTCGCCCTGCCGGGCGGGTACGTCGGCATTCACTCGGGCCTCATGCTCGAGACGCGCAACGAGAGCGAACTCGCCGGCGTGCTGGCGCACGAAGTGGCGCACGTCACGCAGCGGCACATCGCGCGTGGGCTCGAAGCGCAATCGCGTGCGAACCTGATGTCGACCGCGGCAGTGCTCGCGGCAATCCTGGTGGGCGCGGCCGGAGGCGGCAGTTCGGACGTGACCATGGGTGCGATCACCGCCGCCCAGAACATGGCCGCGCAGGCAGGCATCAACTTCACGCGCGACAACGAATACGAGGCTGATCGCATCGGCATCGGGGTACTGGCGTCCGCCGGTTTCGATCCCAATGCAATGCCGGCCTTTTTCGACACGATGTTCCGTCGTACGCAGCTCGTTCCGGACCGCGTGCCCGAGCTGCTGCGCACCCACCCCGTCACCGGCAATCGCATCGCCGAGTCGAAGGACCGCGCGCTGCAGTATCCGCCGGTCAATCACCGGGACAGCCTCAGCTACGCGCTGATGAAGGAACGCATCCGCGTGCTGCTCGTCTCGCGCAACGGCGACCCGCGCGACTACTACAAGGCGCTCGACGACAACGAAGCCGACCTGTCGCTCGCCCAGGTCTACGGCCGCGGCCTGTCGCAGCTCTATGGCAACGAGGCCGGCACGGCAGTGGTCACCTTCACCCGGTTGCGCCAGCAATACCCGGAAGTGATGGCGTTCCACACCGCGCTCGGCCAGGCACAACTCGCGATGGGCAAGACGCAAGAGGCGCTGGAGACGCTGGAACGCGCGCGGGTGCTGGCCCCCCGCAACGTGCCCGTCACGGTCCGCTACGGCGAGGCGCTGCTGCAGGCTGGTCGCGCGAAGCGGGCCCACGAAGTGCTGCTCGACCTGTTCAACAACGTGCCGCCGACGCAGGAACAGATCCGGCTGACGGCAATGGCCGCCAACGCGGCGGGCGACGTCGCCGACGCCTACTCCTACATGGCCGAATACCACCTGATGGGTGGCGACCTCATGCTGGCCATCAACCAGCTCGAACTCGCCCTGTCGGTGCCGGGCATCACCGAACAGCAGCGTGCCAAGTTCGTCGCGCGGCTCAAGGAAGTGCGCGAGTGGCTGCCGAAGGAACGCAACCGGCCGAAACAACCGCCGGACGGGCAGCGCTCGCCGGGCTGAGCACGCGACGACGACGCCCGAACAGGTAGAATGCCGCGCCTGGATAACGACAGGGCGGTCGTTCCACCGCAACCGTCAAAGGGTTCCTATGTTCCTCCGCTCTTCTCGCAGCGCGTCCCGGTCGCTGATTTCCCGGCTGGCGGTTGCCCTCCTCGTGCTGGCCCTGAACGCGTTTCTCGGCGGCTGTGCAACGACTCAGGCCGATGGCAGGCCGCGCGAAAAGAACCCGGACCCGTTCGAGAAATTCAATCGCGGCGTCTACAGGTTCAACGACGCGCTCGATCGTTACGCGCTGAAGCCCGCGGCAGTCGCCTACCGCGATTACACGCCGAAACTCGTGCAGACCGGCGTCGGTAATTTTTTCGAGAACCTGGGTTATCCGACGACGATCGCGAACCAGTTCCTGCAGGGCAAGTTCAAGCAGGGCGCGCAGGACACGGGGCGCTTCCTGCTCAATACCACGCTCGGCTGGGGCGGCTTGATCGACGTGGCTTCCGGCGGCACCACGCTGCCGAAGCACGACGAGGACTCGGGACAGACGCTCGGCCGGTGGGGCGTCCCGGCGGGACCGTACCTGATGCTCCCGTTCCTCGGGCCCGCCACGTTGCGGGACACGCCGGCCCGCATCGCCGACGACTTCACGCAGCCGTTCCGCTGGTACGGCTCGGGATCGGAACGCTGGTTCTCGCTGGGACTCAGCCTCATCGACAAGCGAGCGCAGTTCCTGCCGCTCGACAAGACGCTCCAGCAGACGTACGACCCCTATGCCTTCGTGCGCAACGCGTACCTGCAGCGTCGGCAGTACGCGGTCTACGACGGCAATCCGCCGGAAGACAAGCTGTCCGGCGAAGACGAAGACTGGGCCGAGGAAGCGCTGGAGGAAAGCGAGGAGCCGACGACGGACGCAGGCGACGCCACGGAGCCTCCGACTGGCGAAAACGGCCCAACTCAGAAGCAGTGAGTTCGTCGCCCCGACGAGCAGGTGGAGCGCCGTTAACGAGCGAGTAAGGCGGCCGGTGCCATCCCGCCGCTCCGTGTCGAACGCCGCAGCTCGAGCGTAAAGAGCGAAGCGGCACTGCAGCCGGGTCGCTGCTGTGCTGGCACCATCGCTTCGCTCTCGCTCGAGCAAGGGTCGCCGTGAATCGTGCGGTTCCTCCGCGCGATTCACGAAGCGCGTGAGACCCCGGAGCGGCGGGATGGCACCGGCCGCCTCGCTCGCGCGTTACTGCAATTCGGGTGTGACGGACTCAGTGCCCGTCAGTGAGCAGGCTTTCGAGTTCGGAAATCCGCGCGACCGCGAGAATCTGCGGCGGAATGCCTTCGTAGCGAATCACCGTGCCGCGCGACTTCGCGGTTGCAAGCCACTCGACCAGCACGGCGAGCCCGGCGCTGTCGGCCTCGGTGACGCGCGACAGATCGATCGTGCACGTCGCACCCCTGGGGATCAGGGCGAGACCCGAGGGCAACGCGCGGCCCGCGGTGACGTAGCCGAGCACCCCGCTGGCCTGGAGCCGGCCATCGGCCACGCGCTGAATGCTGAACTGGTCCACTGCGAAACTGCTGTCCGCCGCCGCTGGCTCAGCGACCGGCTTTGCTGGCCGCCGGGGTCGTCCCCGGCGCATCCGGCGTGCCAGCCGCGTTTTGCGCCTCGAGCCGCTGGATCACCGCGTCGATGCCCTTCTGGTCGATTTCCGCGCCGAAGTCGGTGCGGTAGTTCTTCACGTACGAGATGCCTTCGATCGTGACGTCCCACGCTTTCCAGCCCTGCGGCGTGGCCCGCATCGTGTAGTTGACCGGCACTGGCGTGCCGTTACTGCGCTTCACTTCCGTGCGAATCGTAGCCGCGCCCGTCGTGAGGTCGCCCTTGAACGGCAGGATTTTCAGACGCTCTGCCGTGAACTCGGCCACGGCGTCGCCGTAATTGCGCATCAGCGACTGGTAGAAGGCATCGATGAAGCGCTTCCTCTGCGCGTCGGTCGCCGTGCGCCAGTGCTTGCCCAGCACCAGGCGCGCCGCATAGTCGACGTCGAAGTGCGGCAGCAGGTACTTGTCGGCCAGCACGCGCAGCCTGGTCGGATCCTTGGAAATTGCGGCCCGGTTCGCGTCGAGCTCACGCAGCAGGTCCTGCGAGACCTTCTGCATCAGCTCCTGCGGCCCGGGCCCCGGCACCGCCACGGCCGGCCTGGCGGCAGGCGCGGTTTGCGCCGGCAGCGCCAGCGGCGCGAGGACGACCAGCCCGAGAGCGATCATCGACCAGGTATTGCTGCTGTGCATCGCTCTCATCTCCGGAGTCACTCCCGTGCGGCGGGGGCTGGTGCGGGCGTCGCCGCATCCGGCTTGGTGGCCGCCGAATTGAACAGGTACTTGCTGATCAGGTTCTCGAGCACGATGGCGTCGTTCGCCATCACGACCTGTTCACCGTCCTGGTAAGGCACGTCGGAGCCGCCCGGCGTCAAGCCGATGTACTGTCCACCGAGCAAGCCGGCGGTATAGATGCTGGCGTCGCTGTCGTTCGGGATGGCGCTGTACTTGTCGCTGATCCGCATGGTCACGATCGCCTTGTACAGCTTCATGTCGTACTGGATGTCCTCCACCCGGCCGATCGTCACGCCAGCCATCGAGACCGGCGCGCCCGGCTTCAGGCCACCGACGTTCTCGAACGAGGCCTTGAGACGGTACGAGTCGCTCCGCAGCGAGTAGCCACGGTTCGTGATCTGCGTGACCATGAACAGGATCGCTGCGAAACCGAGCATCACGAACAGCCCGGTGGATATGTCGATCGTGCGCGTTGAACGCATGGTTCGTCCTACAGCATCAAGGCAGTGAGTATGTAATCGAGGATGAGCGTGACGACGGCGGAGATGACCACCGTTCGTGTCGTTGCACGCCCGACGCCCTCGGCCGTCGGCATCGCATTGTACCCTTCGTAGACCGCGATCAGGCTGCAGGCCACGCCGAACACCAGGCCCTTGATCAGACCTTCGCGGATATCGCTGAGTTCCACGGCACTGCGCATCTGCGACCAGTAGCTGCCGGAGTCGACGCCGAAGAACTCCACGCCGACGAGTTGCGCGCCGAACAGGCCGACCATGATGAAGATCGAGACCAGCAGCGGCATCGCGATGACGCCTCCCAGGAAGCGCGGCAGGACCACGCGCCGCATCGGGTCGACGGCCATGATCTCCATCGCGGCGATCTGGTCAGTGGCACGCATCAGGCCCAGTTCGGCCGCGAGCGCGGTGCCCGCACGGCCGGCAAACAAGAGAGCCGTGACGACGGGACCCAGTTCCCGCAACAGGCTGATGGCGGTTGCGGTGCCGAGGTATTCCTCGGACCCAAAGCGCGTCAGCAGGTCGAAGCCCTGCAGTCCGAGCACCATGCCGACGAACAGCCCGCAGGTCATGATGATGACAAGCGACATGGCACCCGTGTTGTACACCTG
>Ga0224500_10001551_pt1 | contig 13433 bp, 9 predicted proteins | sample SF_Oct11_sed_USG_FD_168126 | JGI IMG/M metagenome (GOLD analysis project Ga0224500, IMG submission 168126) | Sediment microbial communities from San Francisco Bay, California, United States - SF_Oct11_sed_USGS_4_1 | ecosystem: Environmental > Aquatic > Marine > Sediment | place: USA: California... | reverse complement strand
CCAGCGGCTCATCCAGCTGCGCGACCATGTGCGCGAGGTCATCGGCCATGCGGCGCGCGTCGATCCGGACGACTTCCAGCGGCACCCGGAGATGGCGAGCCGCGCGTCGGGCATAGGGCAGGTCGTCCACGAAACCCGGGTCCTGGCTGCCGGACGTTTCGATCGTGAAGCAGCGAATTTCCGGCATTCGCTCGCGCGCGAAGGCCACGACCGCGCTCGAATCCAGCCCGCCGGAGAGGAATGCACCCACCGGAACGTCGGCCACGAGTTGACGATGCACGCCGCGGCGCAAGCCTTCCGTGGTTGCGCTCACCGAATCCGCGTCGGAGAGGTCTGCGGCGATGCCGCGAAACACCGGCGGCTGGTACCAGCGCCAGCGCCGCTCGATGCGCCCGGCACGCACCAGCAGAGCCTCGCCCGGCAGCAGCTTGCGCACACGTTTCAAAGGAGTGCCCTCTCCCGGGCACCAGAGGAAGCTGAGATAGCGGTGAAGCGCCGCGAGATCCAGTTCCCGAACTTCGGGTGCCAGGCACAGCAGCGCCTTGATCTCGCTGGCGAAGACGAAGCCCGACTCGGATTCGGCGTAATAGAGCGGCTTGACGCCGAGCGCGTCGCGCGCAAGGAACAAGGAGCGGTCACGTCGATTCCAGAGCGCGAAGGCGAACATCCCGTTGAGCCGCTCGAGGACACCCTCGCCGTGGACCGAGTACAGGCGCAGCAGCACTTCGGTATCCGAGTGTCCGCGGAAGCGATGGCCTGTCGCCTCGAGATCCGCGCGCAGCTCGCGGAAGTTGTAGATCTCGCCGTTCAGCACCAATACCGTCGAGCCGTCGTCGCTGACCATCGGTTGCGCGCCCGTCGGCGAGAGGTCGAGGATTGACAGGCGCCGGTGGGCGAGGCCGATGCCCGATTCCCGGTCGCGCCAAACACCGTCGGCGTCCGGACCGCGATGTGCGATCGACCTGCTCGCGCGATCAAGCAGGTCGGGCGAGAAACGTCCGGAGTATCCCGCTATGCCGCACATGGCGCCGACGTTGCGCTCACCTGCCCTGCCCGGTCGTCGCGGATGTCTTCTCTTTCCACTTGAGTTCGAGGTACTTGATGTCGATCAGCATCGGGTACCACAGCGCCTGGAGGAAGTGAAAGATGAACGCCGGACGGCCCTCGAGAAATCCGCCCAGCAACACGTAGCGGTAGAAGAAGTAGAAGAACGGACGGACAAGCGGCGGCAGGCGGACCCAGAGGTTGTGCCGGAGCCAGCGCTTGCGCTGCGCCTGGCTGCCAAGCAGCCGGGCGTCGATCTCCCGGACAGGCGATGCCGACCGCGAAACGAGCAGCTCCCGCGCCTCGCGCGCCGCGTAGTCGTTGTGCTTGGCAATCCACGGGCCGATCCCCTTGCGGTCTTCGTGAATGAAGTCGTTGCGCAGCACGCCGGTTTCGCCTTCGACGATCAAATGCTCGTTCACGGCGCGATCTTCGCATCGGGCCTTGCCATACCTGAACAGTCGCAGTAACCGCGTCGGGTAATAGCCGCGCCGGATCCAGCGGCCCATCCAGATCATGCGCATGTTCAAATGGAAACCGTTCTCCCGGGGATTTCCCCCGACCAATAGAGCGATCTCCTGCTTCAGGGCCTCCGGCAGCCATTCGTCGGCATCGAGGAAGAGCACCCACTCGGCCTGGATGGGCAGGTGCTTGAGCGCATAGTTGCGCTGCTTCGCGTAGTCCTCGAACCTGTGCTGCGCGATGCGGCAGCCATAGCGACTTGCGATCTCCAGTGTGCGGTCCGAGCTGAACGAATCGAGAACGTGGATTTCGCCAGCCCAGCCCGCCAAGGAATCCAGTGCCTGGGCAATGTTTGCCTCCTCGTTGCGGGTGAGAATGATGACGCTCAAGGTTTTGGGCTGGCTACCGGACATCGCTGGGGTTCCTCGCCAGCAGGACGAGCTCATCGCCCCTACCAAGCCACTGCTGCATGCGCCTGAGCGGGAACGCGAATACGCCCGATATCACCATGGCCAGCCGGTAGCTGTGTTCCACGATCAGGGCCGGAGCGCGTGCCGATGACGCAAGAGCGCTGTGCTTCGCCAATCGCCGGTCGCGCCTGAGCAGCGTGCGCAGCAGAGCCAGGAACCAGCCCGAGAAGCTTTCGTGGGTGTCCACCTCGAGGACCTCGAAGCCCGTGTCCGCAACCGCCGCACCAAGCGTAGCGGAGGTGAAGTAAAGCAAATGATAAGGCTCGTAGCTCGTCCATCCAGGCAAATGCGCTTCCCACGCAGCGGCGTTCGGCACGGCAAGGTGCAGGATGCCGTCGGGCTTCAGGCGGGATAGCGCAGAGCTCAGCAGGGACCGCGGGTCGGCCACATGCTCGAGCACGTGATTCATGACGATGACGTCGAATCGCAGCGAAGCAGGAAACGAATCTAGAGAGCCGCAATGGACCGCAACGCCCGTATTCTGGGCGACCCGGCGGCAGATCGCGCTTGAGAGATCGCAGCCTGCCGGTGCAAATCCCTCCCTGCGCGCGTGGGAAAGGAACGAGCCACTCCCCACGCCCACTTCCAGGAGGCTGCCGCTCGTCGCCCCATGGCGACGAATGCGCCGCATCGTTCTGCGGTTGTTTGCGCTCTCGAAGAGCCGTACCCACTCGGACCGCGCCGGCTCGTAGCCGTCGCCGAAATGGCGTTCCTCAAGGCGTTCCGGGGCCCCTTCACACCATACGGCTTCATCGACGATCAGATTGCACAGTTCACAGCGCAGCAATCCGAACCGCCATTGAGCGAACCGATGTCCGTCGCACAATGGGCAACGGCTGGTCCGTGGGTCCGACGTGCTCAGGATAGCCTCACCCAGGGTGGAGCAGTGCCGCCGCAATCGAGCCAGCGATAGGTCTCCGCGAACTGCGCGCCGATCCGGTCCCAGGAGTACTCACGCCCTATCCACTCGCGTCCCGCGAGCCCCATCTCTCGCAGCCGTTGCCGGGGGGTCGCAAGCGCATGCTCCATACACGAGATCAGCGGCTCTGGCCCCAACGAGATCCACCAGCCGGCGTCCTGATCGGGCAGGCCTGCCCAAGGCGCGCCGCGGGTGACGATGGCCGGTACACCGGCGGCGAGCGCTTCACCTACTGCCATTCCGAAGTTTTCCGAATGCGTCGGCAGGACAAAGAGACTGGCTTCCCCGTAGGCCCGCCACTTCTGCGCGCCGTACAGCGGGCCGCGAAAGAAGACGCGCTTGAGCTGCAAATCCGTGGCCAGCGCCTTCATCTTCGCCAGATAACCGTTGTGGTCCGGGCCGACGATGTGCAGATCCCAATCGGTGAATCGAGCCTGTACGGCCTGCCACGCACGCAGCAGCACATCGATGCCCTTGACCGGATGGATACGGCCCAGGAACAGCAGGCGCCGGCGATCCCCGCCGGGCGCCTCGCCGAGCGGTGGCAGGTCGATGCCGTTCGGCAGGACGCACACGGGCTGCCTGAAGCCGCGCTCGCGGATATCCACGTACTCGCTTTGGGCAGTGGCGTGAAAGCATTGTGCCTGCCGGAGTGCAGACGCCTGCCACGCGTGCCAGAAGAGATGCTTCACGAAAGCGCTCCTGCCCAGCGCCCAGGCCGAAAGTGTCCCTCGCGGCGATACCACCAGCCGCGCGCGGCCTTTTCGGCAGGCACGGCCCGAGTAGACGTTCGGCATCATCCACAAACCATGATTGTGAACAATAGAAGCTTGTCCGGATGTTGTCTGTGCCATGAGCCAGCGCTTAAGCTCCGGAGACACACCGAGCCGCCGCGGGCCAATGCCCAAGGGAAAGGTCGACAGGTATGGCGGGCGACGTGAAGAGGGTGACCATTCTAGAGTCGCAAGCTGGACTTCGACGCCCGCGCGCAAGATCGAGTCGCAAAGTCGCGGTACGCTGTACGACGGACCGCTTGCCTCCTCGGTAATTGCGGGTACAACGTGAATTACGCGCATGCGCTTCTCGCGCAGTAGTAGAGCGAAGTCGGGAGCAATGCGAGAGCCTTCATCTCCGAAATACGAGGTGCTGCAACACCAGCGAGGCTGGCACAATTCTGACCAGATCCACCACTATGGTGTAGTAGACGCTGTCAGGAATGACGAGCACGCGCAGCCCCAAGAGAAACACAATGATGGCGCCTGATGTGCCGAAGGCGAGGAATCGATCGGCCCAGGCTCGCTGGACGATTCCTAGTGCGAAGAAGCCCAACGCTACGCCGAGAATTCCACCGGCAAAGTAGAGATAGGTGAACGGGGACATCCCGACGGCGGTCTTCACTTCCCACGAGTCCAATCCCATAACCTCGTTCCAGTACCAGAGGCCGTGACGCGTGGTCTCTTTGGACTCCCAAAGCACGCGTGGCACGATTGCATATAGCGGCGCAAGAAAAATGTCGCGTAGGAATCCCGGCGAACCTGCGGGCAGTTCTTTGGTGTCGGCGAATTCGATCCCTAGCGATGCGATATGCGTCATGCTGATGCGCTTGAGGAAAAGCAGCCCTGCCTCGAACTCCTGAGCGTCGGCGGGCTCCATGCTGTCGGTGACTGTGGCCGCGAGCATGGTCCCAGCAATGCTGGTCACGGACGTGCCCTGAAACGAACTCTGTCCGAACCGTGCAGCACGAAAGGGCTCGATCACCGCGAACGCAATGGCCAGCGAAACCGCGAAGAGCGCAATCCATCGCCAGGGAACGACACCCTGCCGCAGGTACTTGCACAGTCCAACGATCACGAATGGCATGGCCACCTCGTTCTTGAACCCGGACAGGAAGCCGAAAAGGATCTCGTAAGCCAGCAATCCCGCGAACCAGTACCGCGCACGCACATCGAGCCCGGGCGAGTAGTACTGCAAGGCGGCGACTGTCAAGGCCACGCGCCCCAAGCCGTCGACATAGCTCAGGTACTGGCGAATCGATGCAAGCTCGATCAGTCGGTCGTAGTCTGCGCTGTAGCCATACACGCCGAGGCCGATTTCGGTGAGCCGGCTTCCCAGGCTTGCGAGAGCCAACGTGGCCAGAACCCCTGGCCGAGGCGTGAACTCGCGCTTGAGCAACCGATCGAGCCAGCGTCGGCCGGCCAGCCAGGCCGACAACGCCATTGCCGAACGGGACCAGTACCCCAGCCACATCGCTATTGCTCCAACGAGTACGAGGAGCATCAGCCTGACCATCCAGGAGGTGACATCCGGAGTAAGGTAGAGTGACAGTAGTACTTCTTCGGGGAAGAAGTACAGTGCGTTGCTGATGCCGAATCCCACTATGAATGTCACCACCGAGCACAGCACTGCCGGATTCATCAGCCAAAGTCGCGGCGATGCGCGGTGCAGGCGGCGGATTTCCACTGCAAGATACCCGAGCAGCAACGCGGTGCACGCGACCAGCCCGGCTTGTGGAGTCATCAGGCCCAGTCCGGCAAGCTCCCAGAGCGTGAATGCCCCGAGTCCGACAACGAGAGCGACGCCCCAGGGAGACGAAGGCGCGCCGGCGTGCATCTTCTCTTACGCCCCTTCTATCGAGGGCAGCGGAAACCCGGTAGCCCGTCCCGCCACGGTGTCGAGCATCAGGTTGAGGCGCATGCGATAGGTATGCTCGGCATGGGCGCGCCGTCTCGCGGCCTTGCCGATGGCAAGCCGCTCGTCATCACGCGGCATCCAGTACTCGATCTTACGCAGCATTTCCGCAACGTCCCGGTACGTGATGACCTCGCGGGAGTCTTCAAACAGTTGACCGAGACCCGGCCGCCAGTCGAGCATCTGGAAGGCGCCGATCCCCGCCGCCTCGAATGTTCGCGCATTGACGCCCCAGATCTCCGTGTAGTGCAGATTGTTCAGGACGATCTTTGCGGCGAGAAACGCTCTTGCTTTGTCCGCGTACTGCAGGTATTTGCCGGCGTATCTGGCCGCGATGCCCAGGTGCGACATCCACAGCGGCGGCGGATTGCCCCAGATCTTGACGTCGTAGCGCGCCAGGTGATCGAAGAACGCCGCCCGGTACGCATGAAAGTTTCCCGCCGTGCAGATGTCGCACCGATACTCAGCGAGATCGTCCTCCGTCAGCGCCCCCTCGAGCACATGCCGCTCCGGGCTGAAGCACTCCGGCAGGTACCAGACGGGGCTGCGAAGCACGCCGCGCAGGCGCGCGACCTGGAACGGGTCCTTGAAGAACAGCGCGTCATAGGGCGCGAGCATGAACCAGCCTCGGCCGAACCCGGCGATGGAATCCGGAAACCAGAGCGCCACGGCGGCGCCGGTGCGGCGCTTGAGCTCCGCGACTTCGCCGGGCGAGAGCAGGTCGTGGCAGACGACTACCAGATCGAGCGGCGCGGCCTCAACCACCCTCCAGAGTCTGCTTATCCGTCTTGAGCGCACCCAGGGAATGCCGTCGGTCGCGGCGCGCAGGACGCCGCGCGCGCTGTTGAGCCGCGAAGCAAGGCGACTGGTCGCATGCCCGCGCGCTTCGGGATCGAACCTCGCGACCTGATGCCCCATGCGTTCGAGCGTGTCGGCGATGTTCTGGCCGAAACTGTCGTCATAGAAGCTGGCAACAACCAGAAGCCTCATCGTGCCCGCTCACGCATAGGTATTGGAGGTATCGATGGTCGTGAGCCGATGGGAATAGGCCTGCAGCAGGTCCTCGCGCACGAGCACGTAGTGGGTCTCGAAGAAGCGTTCCAGCTCGGGATGCCACTGCTGGATCATCTCGATGCCCCGCGGGGTGAGCCGTCCCACCCGGTAGGGGCGACCATGCGCAAAATCGAAGACGTCCTTGAGGAAATGCCTCCCATATACCCAGCGGTGGTTGTACTCGAGCTGAAACACGCCGATCTTCGCGCCGTCGAACAGGCCCTTGGCGCCTACCAGGACCTCTGGATCGTGTCCCTCGGCATCGCACTTGAACAGATGCACTTCGTCGATGCCTCTTTCTTTGCAGTAGGTGTCCGCCGTACGGACAAGCACGCGAACCGTCTGCAGGGGAGTGCCTGCTGCATCGGCATGGAGCGAGTTCGTGCCCGCCGCCGGCCCCGCGACGTGCAGGGGGGCCTCGCCGTCGACGCTGGACAGCGCGCATTCGACGCGATGTACCTTGACCTCTGATTCATCTCGGGCACAGCTTGCATCGAGCATGCGAAACGCATCCTGTGCCGGCTCGAACGCGTGTATCTCGAGGAGGTGTGCAGCGTTCGAATGCCGTGCGGTTTCGATCAAGGACCTGGTCCACTGCCCTCTATTTGCCCCGACGTCGAACGCCACCGATTGCAGCCCGAGCTTGGCGCGCCATTCGGAGAACTCGCGCTGCATCCGGGCTTCCCCGTTGCGGGCGATGTCGTTGACGCCTTCCCCCCTTGCGCGGATATACAGTGCCCGCCCCAGGCGCCAGACAAACCGCCGGCCGATCATCCGGCCCCCGTCTGGCGCTTCCTTGCAGCTACCGTCATGTTCTGCGAAAGGACGTGCCCGGTCGCGCCCGTTTCGGCGGACAGCAGCACGCGGATGGGTGCCGTCAGGCAGACCCACAGAACATGCCGGAACAGACTCGTCGGGCCGTGCACCACCGGCCTGTCCTCGTGGCACGCGATGTCACGAAAGCCGCAGACATGCAGCGCCTGCCGAATCGACTGAGGCGTGAACGCATTCTCATGAGTCAGATCTCCGTAGCGCACACGCATTCCGAAGACGCCCTCGGCGTTCGGAACATGCAGTATCAGGATTCCGCCGACCTTCAACGCCCGATGCACCTGGTCCAGCACTTCGAGCTGGGCCTTCCTGTCCAGGTGTTCCAGGACGTCCATCAGGAACACTGCGTCGAACTGCTGTTCCCTCCCGCGCAAGTACTCACCGATTTCCTGGCAAGACACCTCCCCCAGCCCGGCCGCATGAGCGGCGCGCACTCGCACTGGCGACGCATCGACGCCAGCGACATTGAGGTACCCGAGCTGCTTGAGGCAGGCCAACAATGCGCCGTCCCCGCACGCCAAGTCGACGACGGCGATATCCTTCACCGCAGGCAAGTGCCGGCGTATCAGCCTGGCGGCGAACGGGTAGTTCGAGACGCGATGTCCATCGCCGCGCCTCACTCGCACGCTGGCGTGACCCGTCGAGGCGTAGTTGTCGTACAGACGCTGCTTCCAGTCTTCCATCGCCTGGCCTCCAGCGGCGCGGCCTTCAGGATTGCTCCAGCTGCTTTCTTCGAATGATACTTGCCGCACGCTCCCGCGCGTCCTGGGGCAGCCGGCGCCAGGCACGCCATCCGAGGAGGAGCACGACGGCCGCTGCAGCGAGCGTCAACGCGCCCGGCAGATCGCCGGCAAACATGCCGTAGAGGCATATTCCGAGGACAGGCAGGCTCAGGAACAGCCCCTCGGCCTGCACCAGGCGCGGCACGTGCCCTTCGCGCGATGCGATCAGGCGCGGCACTATCACGAACGACGCTAGAAGCGATGCTGCGAGCTCACCAAGCCCGATTCCCAGTGCCACAGCGGCGAGCCCGAAGGCGTCCACGTACGCCACGCCTACACCCAATGCCGCGCCCGTGCGAATCAGGGTAAGCATCAGCTGTGCGCGCAGGCTGTTGATGACAGCCAGAAAGTTGCAGAACGGCCAGCCTGCGCTCCACGCCGACACAGCAGCGGCGAGGCCGAGAAACACCGGCAAGTCCAGAGACAGCCTGCCGTTGGTCCAGATGGCATAGACCGGCTCGGCGCAGGCGATCAACGCCAGCAGCGACACGTTGACCGCCAGGCCGCTGGAGAGGGCCGTGGCCCGGAACGCCAGCAGGAGCTTCTCGTGCTGCGCCGTGACGAAATAGCGCACCAGCTCCGGGGCGAGCGCGTTCGCGAAGACACCACCGAGCGCAGTCCCGAAGTTTGCCAGCGTTCTTGCGGTGCCAAACGCCGCGACCATGGCTGGCCCGAGGAAGCTCGAGACCACCAGCAGCGCACCGCTCACCCCGGCCTGCTGCACGCCGGAGTTCACCGTGAGGACGATGGAGCGGGACAGGTCCTGCAGCCCCGTCGACAACCGGCCGCCATGCCACCATGGGTAGAATTCCGGCAGCTTCCTGCGGATGTAGCCCGCGGATGTGAGGTAGATGAGAGCCTGTGCCGCAGCGTAGGCAGCCGCGGCCCGCTGGATGGAGGCGCCAAGCCACGCGGCGAGCATGACAACGGCGAACAGAGTGGCCTGATAGGCCAGGCTCCACCAGATCGCGTGGCTTAGCATGCCGGCGGGAACCAGCAGCCGATTGAGCAGCGCGGGAAAGTTGCCGGCCAAGGCCCATGCCACGACAAGTACGATGAGAGCGACGCCCGCATTGTCGCCGTCCAAGTGGCCCTTCCCGGCGCCCCATAGAATTGAATCGCTCCCGCTGGCAAGCAACGCCGCGCTCACCAGGATCTGTACGGCACCGAGGCCGGCGCACATCGCAATACTTGCGCCCAGCGTGCGCTGCAGCCGATCCCGGCTCTCGTGATAGAGGACGTTGAACTGGTTGCCGACGAAGGTGATGTAACCGCCCTCGATCGACCGCACGGTCATGACCACCGCCATCACGGCAAGCCAGAGTCCGTAGCGCTCTGCCCCCCAGAAGGTCAGTACGAAGGGAACGGTGGCAATCTGCAGCACGATCGACGCGGCGGTCGACACCAGGCCCGCGACGCTGGCGTGCGCGGTGCGCTGCTGGATGGTGCGACGAGTGGACACGACGTGCGTACGCCCTATGCGCGCTCGGGCGCAGCCTGAAGTGCTTCGAGTATGCCCCGCTCGCACTGGGCATAGCTCCACGAGGCCATCCGCTGGCGACACTTCTCGCGCATGGCGCCACCCGTCCCACATTCGCCGATCACACCGGCGAGGGCATCAGCTAGCGCAGCGACATCGCCCGTCGGAAACGTGCGGCCGGTCTCGCCATCCCGGATCAGGTCGGCAGCGGCGCCGACCTCGCTCGTCGCGACGACCGGCACGCCGCACGCCATCGCCTCGTTGATGGCCAGCCCCCAGGGCTCGTCCTCAGAGGGTAGAACGAAGACATTCGCCATCGCATAGTAAGCTGGCAGGTCCGCCTGATTCACGAATCCAGCGAACGCGACGTGCGATTGCCCGGAGCGCTCCGCCTCCTGCTCCAGCGCCGCGCGCTCCTCTCCATCGCCGACGAACAGGAGGGCCGCACGAATTCCGCGACGAATCAACTCCGCATGCGCAGCCAGCAGATCGCGGGGGCGCTTGCGGGGCAAGAGCTTTGCCGCATAGAGAACGATCGGCATGTCCGGAGGGAGGCCGAGCGCGCGACGCCGCGTCTCCGTGCCGGCCCGGGCGGCTTCGGCGCGTGCTGCGAACGCCTGGTTGTCCACCGAGTAGGGAACGAAGAAAAGCTTGCGCGCCGGCACGCCCTGCGAGATGTAGAAATCGCGATTGCGCGTACCGATATACAGGAACGCGTCGCACGAAGCATAGAGTGGACGCAAGGCCAGCGCGCGCAGTACGCGCTTCAGGCGGCCCCGGTGGAGCAGCAGATGCGTCTCGCCGCGCATGAAGACGCGCGTACCCGAAAGCTTGGCGGTCAGAAGCGCGAGCAGATTGGTAGCCAAATTGTGGCCGTGAATGAGCAAGGCGTCGTAGCGACCATTGCGGATCTCGCTCACGATCGAAGGGTTGATCAAGCTGAAGAACCCCCGGACCCCGCGGTCACCGCCTGCGTTGGGCAGGAACTTGTGCGGATAGCCTTCCAGCAGCGGAATGTCCCAGACAATTTCCTTGCCGAAACCCGGATCGACAAGTCCTTTGGACATCCCCTGCCTGCTGCAGTAGTACACCATGAGGTCGATGTCCTGCGACTCGGCGATCCGGCGATAGAGCGGCGCGAAGTATTGAATCGGATGGCTGTTGACGACCGCCAGCCGATATCGCTTGGTGGGCCCGGAGGATGTCATTACCTGATCCCACTGGATGCCGCCGGTGTCGCGCGGAGCAGCTTCGCGACCAGTGCCTCTACACGTGCGTCGAATCGCGCTCGGGAAAAGTACTCAAGGCCCGGTGGAATGGTCCCCTTCGGCTTGCGCAACCCATGCAGCACCGAGGCGATCAGCTGAGAGCGATCCTGGGGATCGACCACGTCCCCCAACATGCCGCCCCGCACAGCTTCCCTCCCTCCGTCCACGCTGCTCGCAATGACCGGCACCCCGCACGCCATCGCTTCGAGCAGTACGAACCCGAACCCTTCCCCGTAGCTGGGCATGACATACAGGTCGGCGAGGCGGAAGTGGTCGGCTTTTTCCGCCTCGGGGATCCATCCCGTGAACACCACCCGCTCCTGAAGCCCCAAAGCAGCCGCCTTCCGCTGCAACCGGGCCTTGTCCGGCCCTTCACCTGCGACGACATAGGCCAAAGCAGGGACATGCGTAGCAAGCTCGGGGAGCGCCTCGATGACTTCGTCAAACCCCTTGTAGCGCTCGGTGTCCGCCAGCCTCCCCATGGTCATGAGCACGGTCTTGCCCCGCAAGCCGTATCGCTCGACAAGCTGTGGGTTCTTGGGGCCGACGCCGTAGTGGTCGAGGTGGACGGCGTTGGGCAAGATTTCGATGCGAGTCCGGTCCATGCCGGACCACTCGGAGAATCGAGAGGCCGTGATCTCGCTTATGGATACCACCCGATCGACCTTGGCCACCAGCCAGTTCGCAAGCCGGCTTCCATTTGCCTGCCATGCATCGATCCCATAGATCAGGAGGAGCAGTCGCCCCCCGCTTAGTCGCGCGCAGACGTAGGCCAGCGACAGCAGATTAATGTGCGCGCAGATCACGACGCCGAATCGCGACCTCTGCAGCAGGCTGCGCAGGCTTGTGCAGGCAAAACGCAGCTTTCCGCCCAGCCCGGAGACTCGAAAGTCCACTCGCTCAGGCAGCGGGCCCGGGTCGTCCGTCTTGGTACGGGGGACGACAACGACTCTCGCGCATTCCGGCAGCTTGCTCACCGCCGACAGGAAGTCCCGGTTGTACTGGGCGATGCCGCCACGCCCGCCAAACGCGCCGGGCACGAGCGCGAGGACCCTGAGCGGTCTTGGCCGGGGTGCGAGGATTCGCAGTGCCCAGTCTCGCAGTCCCGCCGGTTTGACGGCTGATGACCGCTGCGCACCGAGCCAATCACGCATCGGTATGGAGAACCCGGTCTTGCGTCTGCGCAGGATGGAATCAGGCAGCGGCCTCTTCAAAGTCGCAACGGCATCCTGCTTTCCAGGAGGCGCAGGGCGGGCGAGGTACGGTGCGACCGCACGGAACAGTCCAACGTCGACCAACGGTACGCGTATCTCCAGGCCATGCGTCATGCCTGCCCAGTCCGCGTCTCTGAGCAGCTGATTGCGCATATACCAGGACTGCTCCAGTGCGGCGACGCGCGCCCACGGCTCGCGCAGCCTGTGGGCGGTACACTTCAGCCGGGTGTCCGTCGCCAGTCGCGAGAGGCCGGTTTCGATGGTGACCGGGTCGAGATGCGCGCCGAGTTCCCAGGGCCCGAAGAGCGCGCGCCGCAGAAGATACGCGCCGCCATAGGTTCCGCCATACTCGAGAATCCCGGCGTACTTGGGAGAGCGCGTTGCACCCAGGAGTGGTGCGCTCAGTGCGCGGCTGACGCGACCCAGCGCCGGCCACCTGCGCGAGACGGAAAGCCATCGCGCGAGGCGCGGAATCTGCCGGAAGCTCGAGTAGCCCCCGAACAGTTCGTCGCCACCCAGTCCCGAGAGGGCGACCTTGAGGCCTGCTCGGGCTGCCACCCTGCTGACGAAGTAGGTGTTGACCCCGTCGATCGACGGCTGATCCATGGCGGTCAGCAAGTGATCAAGCTCTGCCTCGAAATCCTCGCGCGAGACGAACGCCTCTTCGTGACGCGCGCCGACGTGGGCGGCGACCTTGCGCGCAAGAGGGACCTCGTCGTTCTCCGTGTCCTTGAACTCTCGGAATCCGAGCGTGAGTGCGCGCAGCGGCATCGGCGCTTGCTCGGCGGCAAGCGCCGCTACGAGCGCCGAATCCAGGCCCGCGGAAAGGAATACGCCGACGGGCACATCGGATACGAGGTGGTGGCGCACGGAGTCACGAAGCGCTTCGGCAAGGACCTCGCGCGTTGGCCGTGCCGGGGGCGGACCGTCCTGCGCACGCAACAATTCGTCGCGAACGCTGAAGTAGGTGCATGTGGCCGGCTCCCCGTCCCGGCGCACGAGCAGGTGCGAACCTGCGGGCAGGCCGCGAATGCCGCGGTAAAGAGTGAAGGGCTCGGGAACAGCCCCCCAGATCAGGAACCCGACCGAGCCAGCCGGTTCGGGGGCCGTGTCCACCGCGCCCCCTTGCAGCAAGGCCTTGACCTGCGAGGCAAAGCGCAGCGTCTTGCCGTCGTCGGCGTAGTAGAGCGGCTTGATGCCGAAGGGATCGCGCGCGAGGAAC
>Ga0224500_10001549_pt1 | contig 13441 bp, 11 predicted proteins | sample SF_Oct11_sed_USG_FD_168126 | JGI IMG/M metagenome (GOLD analysis project Ga0224500, IMG submission 168126) | Sediment microbial communities from San Francisco Bay, California, United States - SF_Oct11_sed_USGS_4_1 | ecosystem: Environmental > Aquatic > Marine > Sediment | place: USA: California... | reverse complement strand
GGTGCGCGCGGCCATCTCGTCGAGCGACGTCGTCTCGGTATCGAATGCCACCAGCGGCGCGGCGCGGATCCTGTCCAACCAGTGGTCCAGACGATCCTGCGTCCGGATGGTTTCGTAACTGCGGGCGACCGCGCCGCGTGGCACCGCCAGCGGTGCAGACGGGGAATCGGCTGCGTCTTCGAGTTCGCGCTTGAAGGTCTTGAAACCGAAGCGGCCGTAGAAGTCGAGCAGCGCCGCTCGGTCCACCGGCGCCAGCGCCAGGGCATCGAGCGCGGGCCACCGGGGCACGTGCCCGCTGAGGTCGCAGTCGGTGGCCACCGTCACGAGCTTGCGGCCGGTCGGCAGCCAAGGCAGCGCCTTCCTCAGGTTCTCGCCCACGGCCCCGCCGATCGAGTCCGCCGCGGCGATCACGCCGTCGAGCGAATCGTGTTCCGCGAGCCACTTCGCAGCCGTCTTCGGACCGACCTTTTCGACACCCGGGACGTTGTCCACCGCGTCGCCGACGAGCGCGAGATAGTCGACGATACGCGTGGGTGGTACGCCGAACTTCGCGTTCACGCCATCGACGTCGAGCGTTTCGCCACTCATCGTGTTGATCAGGGTCACCCGATCGTTGACCAGTTGCGCCAGATCCTTGTCGCCGGTGGAGACGACGACGCGATGGCCCGTCTCGGCGGCGCGCCGCGCAATCGTGCCGATCGCGTCGTCGGCTTCGATGCCCGGCACCTCGAGCACGGGCCAGCCCAGCAGGCGCACGGCCTCGTGGATCGGCTCGATCTGGCGCGCGAGATCTTCCGGCATCGGCGCGCGGTTGGCCTTGTACTCCGGGTACCAGTCGTCACGGAAGGTCTTTCCCTTGGCGTCGAAGACGCACGCGGCGTGCTCGGCATTCACGTCGACACGCAGTTTCTTGAGCATCGCGATGAAGCCGTGGATCGCGCCGGTCGGGAACCCGCCGGGTCCGGTGAGGTTGGGCATCGCGTGGTAGGCGCGGTAGAGGTAGCTCGAGCCATCCACCAGCAGCATCAGCGGGGCGGCCTTCTCCGTGTCTTTGTCGCTCATGCGGAGCATTGTGCGCTGGCTAGAATGGGCTCCGTGAGAGTGCTCGCTGCCACCGCCCTGCTTGCCGCCAGTGCCATCGTATCGGCGCAGGACAAGCCTGCCCCGGAGCCCGTCGTCCAGCGGATCGTGGTGCAGGACGACAACGTACGCATCGAGGAATTGCGCGTCCGTGGGCAGAGCAAGCGCATTGTCGTCAAGCCCAAGAACGCGGCCGAGTACGAGATCGTGCCCGCCACCGCCGGGCGCGATCCGTCGCAGAACCGCGCCGGCAGCCAGCCCGGCGCAGGCGGCCAGCGCGTGTGGAATCTGCTCAAGTTCTGAATCCCGGTGCCGACGGTTTCCATGCTCCATGCGTTCGCGCCTGCCTTCGCGCCGCGGGTGCCCAGGCGCGGCCGCTGAACCGGATGGCCGTCTTCACCGAGATCTCGCGCGAAGAGGCACATGCATTCGTCGCCCGCCTGTCGGTCGGCGACATGACCAGCCTGCGCGGCATCCAGGCTGGCATCGAGAACAGCAACTTCTTCGTCGATACGCTCGACAGGGGTACGACGCGCCACTGGGTGTTGACGATCTTCGAGCGGTTGACGTTCGAGCAACTGCCGTTCTACCTGGAACTGATGCGACACCTAGCGCTGCGCGGCATTCCGGTGCCGATGCCGCAGTCGGACGCGACAGGCGCCATCCTGCACGCACTCAAGGGCAAGCCCGCGGCGCTAGTCGACCGCCTCCCGGGTGGCCACCAGCTCGCGCCCGACGCCGATCATTGCGCCCAGGTCGGTGCGATGCTCGCCCGTATGCACCTTGCCGGGCGCGACTTCGAGCGTCATCAGCCCAACCTGCGCGGACTGTCATGGTGGATCGAAACGATCCCACTGGTGCAGCCCCACGTCAGCCAGGCGCAGCGAACGCTGCTGCGCGACGAATTGTCCTTCCAGCAGGCATTGGCGGCGTCGCCCGCCTATGCCGCTTTGCCGCGCGGACCGATCCACGCCGACCTTTTCCGCGACAACGTGATGTTCGAGCCCGGTGACACCGGCCATGAGCGCCTATGCGGCTTCTTCGACTTCTACTTCGCCGGGGTCGATGCCTTCCTGTTCGACATCGCGGTGTGTCTGAACGACTGGTGCATCGACCTGGCCACAGGGGCGCTGGTCGAAGACCGCGCGCAAGCCTTCGTCGCGGCCTATGGCGTCGTGCGCCCGCTCGACGGCAACGAGCAGCGCCTGCTGCCCGCACTCATGCGTGGCGCGGCGCTCCGATTCTGGGTCTCGCGGCTTTGGGACTTTCATCTGCCACGTGAGGCCGCCTTGCTCAAGCCGCATGACCCGACACACTTCGAGCGTGTCCTGGTGGCTCGCATTGCCGCGCCTTGGCACCCGGGGGCATCATGACCCTCCGCATCGTCGATGCACCCGCCCGCCGCGGCCTGGCCTGGGTCAGTCAGGCCTTCGCCCAGTTCCTGCGGCGGCCGCTGGCTTTCAGCCTTCTGTTCCTGGTGTTCCTGGTCGCGGCGATGGTGCTGCTGGCCATTCCGTACGCCGGTGCGGTGCTGGTGCTGGCCTCGCTGCCCTTGCTGACATTGGGATTCATGATCGCCACCCGCGCCGCGCAGGAGAACGGCTCGGTCCACGCGGGCCAGATGATCGAACCGCTGATGCGCGACGGCGACCCCGCGCGCCGCTCGACCCTGGTGCGCCTGTGCCTGCTCTATGCGCTCGCCACAGCAATGGTGATGTGGGGCTCCGATGCGATCGATGGTGGCGCGTTCGAGCGCTTGCAGATACTGCTTGCCAGTGCACGGACCGAGTCGACAAGCAAGGAGATCGATGAACTGCTTGCCGATCCAAGCCTGCGCACCGGCGTGCTCGTGCGCTTCGGCCTGTCGGCGCTGCTGTCCGTTCCGTTCTGGCACGCGCCGGCGCTGGTCTGGTGGCACGGCCAGGGAGTCGCCCAGGCGCTGTTCTCGAGCACGCTGGCCTGCTGGCGCAATAAGGGGGCGTTCCTGCTGTACGGCCTGGCCTGGGTGGGCACGGTGGCGCTGTTCGGCATCTCCTCGGGTCTGTTGTTCTCGCTGCTGGGCGCGCCGCAGCTGCTGGTGCTCGCCGCCGTGCCCGCGGGGCTGATGTTCTCGACCGCGTTCTACATCTCGCTGTACTACAGCTTCGCGGACTGTTTCGCGCAGTCGGGCGACGAACCGTCGACCACGGCATCGATGGCCTGACGTCCGCTAGATCGGCGACAGCTTCGCGATCGACAGCTGCAGCCACTTCGCGCCGTGGCGGCCGAAGTTGACCTGCGCGCGGGCGTCGTCGCCCGTGCCCTCGAGCGTGACGATGACGCCCTCGCCGAACTTGTTGTGGAACACCGACTGGCCAGCGCGGAACCCGTGCGACGGCACGCTGCGAGGGATGTAGGCCGGCGCGATGGGCGACTCGACGCGTCCGGCGCCGACGATTGAGCCCAGGCCCGTGCCGCGCGCCCAGGCCTGCTGGTACTCGCGCGCATAACCCGATCCGAATCCCTGGTTCTGGGGCGTCAGCCACTTCAGGTGCTCCTCGGGCAGCTCATCGAAGAAGCGGCTCTTGACGTGGTAGCGGGTCTGCCCATGGAGCATGCGGGTCTGGGAAAAGCTCAGGTACAGGCGCTGGCGCGCGCGCGTGATCGCCACGTACATCAGCCGCCGCTCCTCCTCGAGCCCGTCGTGGTCGGCCATCGCGTTCTCGTGCGGGAACAGGCCCTCCTCCAGGCCCGTGATGAACACGGCGTCGAACTCCAGTCCCTTGGCCGAGTGCACCGTCATCAGCTGGATCGCGTCGGCGCCGGCCTGCGCCTGGTTGTCGCCAGCCTCGAGCGCGGCATGGGTCAGGAACGCAGCGAGCGGGCTGACGATCTCGCCGGTGTCGGCGTCTGGTTGCAGCGCTTCGGCGGGCAGCGGTACCGCCCCCACGATCGCACCTGGTGCCTGTTCGTCGACCGGCAACGCCACCGCATCCTTTCCGAAGCCCTCCTGCGTCACGAAGGCCTCCGCCGCGTTGATGAGCTCGTCGAGGTTCTCGAGGCGATCCTGGCCTTCCTTCTCGTGACGATAGAACTCGGAGAGACCGGAGCGCTGCAGCATCGCCTCGATGATCTCGCGCAACGTGGCGCCTCGGGTGTCGTCGCGAAGCTGCTCGATCAGCGCATTGAAGGCCGCCAGATTGGCGCCGCCCTTGCCGGCCACCGCAGCCACGCTCTGGTACAGGCTACGTCCGCTCGCGCGCGCTGCGTCCTGCAGTTGCTCGATCGTGCGCGCGCCGATGCCACGCGCCGGGAAGTTGACAACCCGCAGGTAGCTCGTGTCGTCATTCGGGTTCTCGGTCAGTCGCAGGTACGCCAACGCATGCTTGACCTCCGCGCGCTCGAAGAAGCGCAGGCCACCGTAGACACGGTACGGAATCGCCGCATTGAACAGTGCGCTTTCGATGACGCGGCTCTGGGCGTTGCTGCGGTAGAGCACCGCGATTTCCGCACGCGGCATGCCGGTGCGATGAAGTTGCTGTGCCTCGTCGATCAGCCACTGCGCCTCGGCATAGTCGCTCGGGGCCTCGAACACGCGCACTGGTTCGCCTGGACCCGCGTCGGTGCGCAGGTTCTTACCCAGGCGCCTGAGGTTGTGCGCAATCAGGACATTCGCGGTATCGAGGATGTGGCCGTACGAGCGGTAGTTGCGCTCGAGCTTGACCACGCGGTCGACGCGGTACTCGCGCTCGAAGTCGGCCATGTTGCCGACCAGCGCACCGCGGAACGCATAGATGCTCTGGTCGTCGTCGCCGACCGCGAACACGCCCTGGTCTGGCGCCCCCGGCGGCGCAAACATCTGCAGCCACCTGTACTGCAGCCGGTTGGTGTCCTGGAACTCGTCGACCAGGACATGGCGGAACCGCCGTCGGTAGTGTTCGCGCACCGGATCGTTGTCGCGCATCAGTTCATAGCTGCGCAACATGAGCTCGCCGAAATCGACGACACCTTCGCGCTGGCACTGCACCTCGTAGGCTGCGTAGACGTCGACCAGCTTGCGCGTATGGGGATCGGGCGCGTCGACGTCCTGCGGCCGCAGCCCGTCCTCCTTGGCACCGGCAATGAAGTAGGCTGCCTGCTTGGGTGGGAACCGCTCCTCGTCGAGGTTCATCGCCTTGATCACCCGCTTGACCGCGGCGACCTGGTCGGCGGCATCGAGGATCTGGAACGACTGCGGCAGCCCCGCAAGTTTCCAGTGGGCGCGGAGGAATCGGTTGCACAGGCCATGAAAGGTGCCGATCCACATCCCGCGCACGTTGACCGGCAGCATCGTGGTCAGCCGCGTCAGCATCTCCTTGGCGGCCTTGTTGGTGAACGTGACCGCGAGGATCCCACCCGGCGACACCTGGCCGCTGGCCAACAGCCAGGCAATGCGCGTCGTCAGGACGCGGGTCTTGCCCGATCCGGCGCCGGCCAGGATGAGGGCCGGCACGGCAGGCAGCGTGACGGCGGCGAGTTGCTCGGGGTTGAGATGACGCAGCAGCGGGTCGGCGCGCGGCGCCGCGGGCGGCACGCCTCGTGCTTCGTCGAGGGGTAATGTCATCGGACGATTCTAGGAGCGCTCATGCGTCACTGGTTTGGCCCCCGGCCGCCGCCCCTGTCACTCGCGCTCCAGGGGGGCGGCGCCCATGGCGCGTTCACCTGGGGGGTGCTCGACGCCCTGCTCGAACGCGGCGTGCAAATCGCAGCGCTCAGTGGTGCCAGCGCAGGTGCGATGAACGCCGTCGCGTGCGCCCACGGCCTTGCCGTCAACGGCCACGACGGGGCTCGCGAGGCGCTGCGCGCCTTCTGGCGCGCGGTTGCCGATCACATGCCGCCGCTGTGGCACCTGCCGGGTGACCCTCCGAGCCTCGCGCCGGCTGGACGCGCCTTGCTCGCATGGTCACGCTGGCTGGCCCCGGCCCAGCTCAATCCGCTGGACGTCAACCCGCTGCGCTCCGTGCTCGCCGCGCAGATCGACTTCGAGCGCCTGCGCACCACGGCAGGCCCGGCCTTGTTCATCGCCACCACCGAGGCCGAGAGCGCGAGGCTGCGATTGTTCAGACGCGACGTGCTCACGCTCGACGCACTTCTCGCATCGGCGTGCCTGCCCGCGCTGGCGCGCCCGGTCGTCATCGACGGCCATGCCCTTTGGGACGGCGCGTTCAGCGCCAACCCGGCACTGTGGCCGCTGGTGCGCGAAGTGGCTGCCGATGATCTGATGCTGGTGACGCTGGCCCCGCTGACCCCCGTGGCACTGCCGGCCGACGCGGCCGGCATCACGGCGCGCACACTCGATGTCGCATTCCTCGCGCCCTTCATGCGCGAAGCGCGCTGGCTTGCCGAAGCGCAGGCAGACACGCAGCGTGGCAGCTGGACCCGCCTGCGCACAGGACTGGATCGTCGCCTCGCGCGGCTGCGCTGGCATCTGCTCGATGCAGACGACACGCTGGCCCATCTGCCGGGTCAGACGCGACTGATGCCCGAGTGGGAATTCCTTCAGCGCTTGCGTGACCGGGGACGCGAAAGGGTCGACCGATGGTGGCATGAGCATCACGACCGGCTCGGTCGTGGCTCGAGCCTCGATGCGTTGGCATGCTTCGGCGGCGACGCGCCGGGCTCGGTACTCAGGAACCGTCGAGCAGACTGAACAGTGTCATGGGGCTCGTGTCCGTGTAGCGGCTGCGCGAGCGGCGCCGCCCTCGGGTCTTCTTGTGGTTCACGAACCAACCCGCGAATTCCGAGCCGGGCATCGGGCGGCCGAGCCAGTATCCCTGCATCTCGTCGCATCCCAGATCGCGCAGCAGGCGCGCCTGCTCGGGCGTCTCGACCCCCTCGGCGACGACACACATGCGCATGCTTCGGCCCAGCGCGATGACCGCGCTGCAGATCGCCGCACCTTCTTCGTCGTCGGGCAGCGATTGCACAAAGGAGCGGTCGATCTTGAGCGTGTCGATCGAAAACCGCTGGATGTAGCTGAGCGACGAGTGTCCGGTGCCGAAGTCGTCGATCGCAAGCCGTACGCCCATGCGCCGGAATCCTTCAAGCATCGCGCGCGTCGATTCGTTGTCCTCCATCAGCAGCGATTCGGTCAGCTCGATCTCGAGGCGCCGCGCGTCGATCTCGTTCTGGCGCAGCGAGTCCTCGATCAGCGAGGCCAGGTACAGGTGGCGGAACTGGCGGGCCGAGAGGTTGACCGCCAGGCGCATCGACGGCAGGCCCATCCGGTCCCAGGCCGCGAGTTGCTCGCAGGCGGCTCGAATGACCCAGGCACCTACCGGCAGGATGAGGCCCGTGTCCTCGAGCACGCTGACGAAACGGTCGGGCGGCATCAGGCCATGGCCGGGGCGGTGCCAGCGCAGCAGGGCCTCGACGCCAGTGACTTGGCCGGTGCGCAGGTCGGCTTTGGGCTGGTAGTGCAGCTCGAACTCCTGGCGCTCGATCGCACGCCGCAGGCTCCCCTCGAGCGAGACGCGTGCGGTGACCGCCGCCGTGAGATCGTCGCTGAAGAAGCTGTACGTGCCGCGACCGAGTGACTTCGATCGGTACATCGCCATGTCGGTGTGGCGGATCAGGGTGTCGAGGTCGACATCGTCGGTCGGGTACATCGAGATGCCGATCGAGGCCGAAATGACGATCTCCTCCTCATCCACGAGGAAGGGCTCGTTGAGTGCCTCGAGCATGCGCCGCGCCACGTTTGCGGCGTCTTCGGCGGTGCCGATGTTCTCGACGATCACCGTGAACTCGTCGCCGCCCAGACGCGACAGCGTGTGTGCCATGTCGGTGTCTCGGGACAGCGAATCTCCGCCGCGCAGGCACTCGGTCAGCGCACGCGTCACGTGCTGGAGCAGGCGGTCGCCGATCTCGTGGCCGAGGTCGTCGTTGACGACCTTGAAGCGGTCGAGGTCGAGGAACATCAGCGCCATCGCGCGGCCGCTGCGATTGGCGCGCGCCATCGCCTGGCTCAAGCGATCGCGGAACAGCGCGCGGTTGGGCAGTCCGGTCAGGCTGTCGTAGTTGGCCATCTGCCGCAGGCGCTCCTGCACTTCGGCCTGTTCGCTGCCGTCGCGCAGCCGCACGACGACCTGGGGACCTCTCGACGACTCGAATGGCGTCAGATGCAGCAGCAGCCGGTGCGCGGCGGACGGCTCGCCACGCGCCAGTGCCGGGCCGTTGTGCAGCTTGGCGCGCCTGGAGGTCGTGCCCTGGTGAATGAACTCCGAGACCGGACGTCCGACGACCGTGGCGGCCTCGACATGCAGCAACCGCGCCGCGACCGGATTGCACGACACGACCACGCCATCGGCATTGCAGACCAGCAGCCCGTCACCCGCACCGTCGAACAGCGCGTCGAGCAGCGCATCGCGAGTGGACGACGAGAAGGCTGCGCCCGACGTGAGCCAGCGGCGCAGCGCGCTCAACGGGCGGTTCGGTGGGCCCTCGGCGGGAGGCGGATTCGATGGGGAGGACACGAAAGCGGAGGTGGCGCGAAGCGCGGACAAGGCACCGAATCGATTATCGGAACCGTCTCCGGCACCCGGGCGCGAGGCGACGGGTGATCTGCGCACTGCTGCACGCTTGCGCGCCGGATGGCGGCGTAGAATTGACCACCGGGCCCAAATTCTGGTGCCCGGTTCTTGTTTTCGGCCCCCGTTCCCGACCGCGGAACCGTCGCGGGCGCCCTGCAGACCGGTGCACCAGGTCAAGCGCTCTCATCCCCACAACGGAGCCTGACCATGGAAATCTTCGACTACGACAACATTCTGCTGCTGCCGCGCAAGTGCCGCGTCGAGAGCCGGGCCGAGTGCGACCCCTCGATAGAGTTCGGCAGCCGGCGCTTCGCCCTGCCGGTGGTGCCCTCGAACATGAGGACCGTGCTCGACGAGCCGATCGCGGAGTTCCTCGCCCGCAGCGGTCACTTCTACGTCATGCATCGTTTCGACCTCGACAACGTGGCCTTCGCGCGCCGCATGCGCGAACGCGACCTGTTCGTCTCGATCAGCTCGGGCGTGAAGCCGCACGACTTCGAGATCATCGATCGCCTGGCGGCCGAGGGGCTCGGCGCGGACTACATCACGATCGACATCGCGCACGGCCATGCCGACAGCGTGCGCAAGGCCATCGAGCACATCAAGTCGAAACTACCGCAGACGTTCGTCATCGCCGGCAACGTGGCCACGCCCGAGGCCGTGATCGATCTCGAGAACTGGGGCGCCGATGCCACCAAGGTGGGCGTTGGACCAGGCAAGGTCTGCATCACCAAGCTCAAGACCGGTTTCGGCACCGGAGGTTGGCAGCTCTCGGCGCTCAAGTGGTGCGCCCGGGTCGCGACCAAACCGATCATTGCGGACGGTGGCATCCGCCATCACGGCGATATCGCCAAGAGCGTGCGCTTCGGCGCCTCGATGGTGATGATCGGCTCGCTGTTCGCAGGCCACGAGGAGAGTCCGGGCCGCACGGTCGAGGTCGACGGTGCGTTCTACAAAGAGTACTACGGCTCGGCGAGCGACTTCAACAAGGGCGAGTACAAGCATGTCGAGGGCAAGCGCATCCTCGAGCCGATCAAGGGCAAGCTCGCCGACACGCTGCGCGAGATGCGCGAGGACCTGCAGAGCTCGATCAGCTATGCCGGCGGCCGGCAGCTCGCCGACCTGAAGCGGGTGAACTACGTGATCCTCGGTGGCGAAAACGCCGGCGAGCACCTGTTCATGTAGAGGTTGAACGCGCGCCGGCCCGCGCCAGGGTCGCTCGCGGCTCCCTTTGGGCGCGGCGTCCGCAGGGAACCTGGGGGCCAGCTAGTGGACTGTAACGCTTGAACAGGAAGTATCATTGCACCTGTGGAGGGTGCGATGAACTTGACTGAAGCCGAGGTCATGGAACTGCAGCGGCGAGCCAATGCGAGGACTGCTCGGGCGGAGTCGGCGCGCCATGCGCGGTTGATCCTGTTGCTTGCCGATGGGCTTACGTGGGCCGAGATCCGCGCCAAGCTCGATTGCAGCGACAGCTACATCGATCGTTGGAGCAAGCGCTTTGCAGCCGATCGTCTGGCAGGGTTGTTCGCTCGCCATGCCGGGCGGGAGCGCTACAAGGTGACCGACCGCGTCGAGGCGCGCGTGCTTGCGCGCACGACCAAGCACAAGCCTGCCGACGGTTCGACGCACTGGTCCACGCGCAAGCTCGCTGCTGAACTCGGCGGCGACATCTCGCACATGACGGTCGCACGCATCTGGGCCAAGCACGGCATCAAGCCGCATCGGCTCGAAGGCTATCTCGCCCCCAACGACCCGGACTTCGAGGCCAAGGCGGCCGACGTGATCGGGCTGTACCTGAACCCACCGCAGCACGCGGCCGTGTTCAGCGTCGACAAGAAGACGGCGATCCAGGCGTTGGACCGCAAAGACCCGGTGCTGCCGCTGTCGCCCGGGCGCGCCGAGCGCCACGGGTTCGAGTACTTCCGGCACGGCACGTTGTCGCTGTACGCGGCCTTCAACACCAAGACCGGCGAAGTGCTCGGCAAGACCGCCACGCGCCACACCTCGGCCGAGTTCGTGGCCTTCCTCACCGACATCGTGGCCAACCAGCCGCGCGGCAAGGAGATTCACGTCATCGCCGACAACCTCTCGGCGCACAAGACCAAACAGGTCGATGCGTTCCTGGCCGAGCATCCGAAGGTTCATATGCACTTCACGCCGACCTACTCGTCCTGGCTCAACCAGGTCGAGTTGTGGTTCGCCAAGGTCGAGCGCGATGTGATCGCGCGCGGCGTGTTCACCTCGGTGCCCGATCTGAAGAGAAAACTCATGCGCTACATCCGCAAGTACAACGAACAGCCAAAACCCGTGAAGTGGAAGTACTTCGATCCCACACGGCGCATTACTCCCGATTCAATCGTTACGGCCCACTAGTTAGCCGTCATGACCTCACGCGCTGCTGGTGTTCACGTTGCCGTGTGTCTCGCCGTCGGTGGTTTAGTCGCGGCGTTTACCCCTGCCAAGTGGCTTGCGGCCTCGCTCTGGGTGTCGGCAGCGCTGTACATCAATGGCTCTCTGGCCACCGTAGAAGATGCGCGCCCTGGCGGCTTCGACAACCCGGACGGTTCTGCAACGCCGTCGTTCGCAAAGGGAGTTGGTGCTACAAAGTACGCGCTTCAGTCTCTTGCCGTCACCTTGGGCCTCGCGGCTCTCGGTTTGTACATTCAGTTCATGTAGTCGCAATGTGCCAATCTGTTTTGGTCGGCGCGCCTTTGCGCCTGCTGACGGCTAACCCGTTGTTCCAGCCGACCGCCTGCGGCGGCGGCTGAACGCCAACGTTGGGCGTCATAGGGAGCCACCGACATGCCTACTCGCCCGCCGTTCATTCGCTCCGCCAGCGACGTGCCCGAGTACACGCATGTGTACCCGCAAAGCACCGAGCCCATGGGGCCAGTGCGGCGCCTGGGCAAGGAAGCCGGGCTCCAGCGCATCGGCATCAACATCCAGCGCCTGCCGCCCGGACAGCGCACATCGTGGCCGCATGCCGAAGAGAACGAGGAGGAATTCGTCTACGTGCTCGAAGGAGAGGTTGACGCCTGGATCAATGGCTACGTTCACAGAATGCGGCCTGGTGACCTGGCGGCGTTTCCTGCCGGCACCGGAATCTCCCATTGCTTCATGAACAACACGAACGCGGAGGTCGTCCTGCTGGTCGGCGGCGAGGCGCCGAAGGAAGGCAGCCGCATCTACTACCCGCTGAACCCGTCTCGGCGAAAGGACATGGACCCATCGAACTGGTGGGAAGACGTGCCGAAGCACGAGCTTGGCCCGCACGATGCGCTGCCACGTACAGACGCCTAGCCCGTCGCTCGCGTGCCTTCGATCCAGGCCTGCACACGATGTCCGACGCCTTCGACCCAGCCGCCTTCGCGCAACGGCAACTGGATGCCTACAACGCGCGTGACCTCGATCGGTTCCTGGCCGAGTACACGGACGACGTCGTCGTGTATCGGTTGCCCGGTGCCGAACCCATCATCGAAGGCAAGGCAGCTCTGGCAGAACACTACGCGCGGAATCGTTTCCATCTGCCGGGCTTGCGCGCCCAGCTGGTCAGCCGCATGGTCTTCGGCAACAAGGTGATCGACCAAGAGTACGTCACGGGCGTGCCGGGTGCCCCGCTCGAAGTCGCGGCGATCTACGAAGTCACGCGGGCCGGCATCCGCACCGTCTGGTTTGTCAGCGCGTCGTAGGTGGCGGCGGGCGCGGTTCGCGCGCCGTGTGTGCCGCTACGACCGCCCCCGCGGCTCATCCCCCGCCCCCCACGACGGCAGGCTCCAGCCGGTGAGCAGCGCCGCCACGCGCGCCAGCGTCGCGGTGGCCACAGCCAATCCCAACGCCACGCCCGCCGGCCACCCCATCGCCTGTCCGCCCACCAGTACCCAGCCGCCCGCGAACGAGCACACCGCATACGGCCGGTGATCGCTGAACGCGCTGGGGATCTGGTTGCAGACGATGTCGCGCAGCACGCCGCCGAACACCGCGGTCACCATGCCCATGAGCACCGCCACGATGGCGGGCATGCCGGCATCGAGCGCGATCTGCGTGCCGCTGGCGGTGAACAGGCCCAGGCCCAGCGCGTCGGGCCATTGCATCGCGCGCTCGGTGGGCTCGAAGTGGCGCGCGCGCATGAACAGCATCGCGGCGATGCACAGCGCCAGCAGCGCCCACAGCCACAGCGCGTGCTGCACCCAGAAGAAGGGCCGGCGGTCGAGCAGGATGTCGCGCAGCGTGCCGCCGCCGAACGCGGCCAGCCCCGCCACCACGCACACGCCCACCGCGTCGAGCCGCTTGCGCGCCGCCTCGATCAGGCCCGACAGCGCGAACGCCACGGTGGCCACCGCCTCGATCGCCACCTGCGCATGGGTCAGGGTCCAGAGCGTGGGGGTGGCCATGCGGCGATTGTGTTGCCGATTGAGCGAGCGCAGCCCTTGAAGCGCTCGCATGCGACCGCACCTTGCGGCCACGGGTAGCATCGTCCACCCGTTCACATAGGACGAAGGAAGGACAACCATGCCCGCCAATCGCCGCCGTGCGCTCGCTGCTGCCGCCACCCTCGCCGCCGCCCTGTCGCTTTCGGGCTGCGGCTACAACGACTTCCAGCGCCTGGACGAGCAGACCAAGAGCGCCTGGTCCGAGGTGGTCAACCAGTACCAGCGCCGCGCCGACCTCATTCCCAACATCGTGGCCACCGTCAAGGGCGAGGCCAACTTCGAGCAGGAAACGCTCACCAAGGTGATCGAGGCGCGCTCCAAGGCCACCTCGATCCAGGCGACGCCCGAGCTGATCAACAACCCCGACGCGTTCAACAAGTT
>Ga0224500_10001547_pt1 | contig 13479 bp, 13 predicted proteins | sample SF_Oct11_sed_USG_FD_168126 | JGI IMG/M metagenome (GOLD analysis project Ga0224500, IMG submission 168126) | Sediment microbial communities from San Francisco Bay, California, United States - SF_Oct11_sed_USGS_4_1 | ecosystem: Environmental > Aquatic > Marine > Sediment | place: USA: California... | reverse complement strand
ACCGTAGGTGGCCACCGGCCAGCCGTAGTTGAGCCCCGGCAGGGTGCGATTGAGTTCGTCGCCGCCCCGGGGTCCGTGTTCGTTCGTCCACAGTTCACCGGTGACCGGATGCAGCGCGGCGCCCTGCACGTTGCGGTGTCCGTACGACCAGACCTCGGGCAACGCGCCCGCGATCCCCGCAAACGGGTTGTCACCAGGCACGCCGCCGTCACGCTCGATGCGCACGACCTTGCCGAGGTGGGAGTCGAGCGTCTGGGCGCGTGCTCGCTGCGATCCCCGGTCGCCCAGCGTGACGAACAACCGGCCATCGTGAGCGAACACCAGCCGCGAGCCGAAGTGATGTCCGCCGGCGACGGCCGGTTGCTGCCGGAAGATCACCTGCACGTCCTCGAGCCCGGCGTCCGCGAGCCGACCACGCGCCACGGTCGTGCCGTTCGCGCCGTCGCGGGGCTCGGTATACGAGAGATAGACGAGGCCGTTGTTCTCGAACTCGGGATCGATCGCGACGTCGAGCAAGCCGCCCTGGTTGACTGCTGCCACCCCCGGCACACCGGCGAGTGCCGGGCCGACCTGCCCGTCCGTGGCGACGATCCGGAGCCGGCCCGGCCGCTCCGTGACCAGCGCCCGGCCATCCGGCAGGAACGCCAGGCCCCAGGGATGCTCCAGGCCCTCGGCGACCGTGACGAGACGCACGCGGCCGCTTTCGGTATCGGAGCACTCCGCGGTCGCACCGAGGGCGGCCAGCAGGACCAGCAACGACGCGTGCGAGAACCAGTGCATGGTGAGCGGATCCGGGAACGAGTGCGAACGCCTGCCCGTTCGCAACGCCGCCCGGTCCGGAGTCACCCGCGGCTCAGGCCCCGGGAGTTGAGCCTCCCGACACCGGCGGCAGCTTGCGGCCCTCGACGAAATAGTAGATCAGGAACGCGAGACCGACGCCGATCGGGATCAGGCCGAAATACCGGACCTCGTCGCCCGCCACCGCGCCGAGCGCTGTGAACAGGCCGATGCCCACGAACAGCCAGATCAGCCCGGGCAACAGGTAGCTCGAACGCCGGGCCGGCTTCATCGACTGGAAAAGCGCCTCCGGCATCGGCGGCAACTCCATGCCGCGCTCGATGGCCGCCATGCGCTCCTTGTGATTGGCCTCGACGAGGTCCCGGCGGCGCCGGTAGTCCACGATCGAAAAGACGATCGGGATCAGCAACGCCATGAAGATCGCGATGATCGGGATGAACAGTGCAAGGATGTCTTCGTCCATGGTCGGTCTCCAGGGGCCGTGTCCGGGGTAGGTGCGGGTTATATGCGCGGGACGGCCCCAGGGTTGCATGCCGCCGCATGCAACCCTGGGCCGCCCTGCGGCGTATAAGGAATCATGGACGCCGGCATCGAAGACCTCCTGGCGGCGGGGCACCATGCCCGCGCCTTCGACCTCGTCGTACCGGCGTACAAGGATCGCGTCTTCCGGCTGGCCTGGTCGATCCTCAGGGACCGGGCCGCCGCCGAGGACGCCACCCAGGAGACGCTGGTACGGGTCTGGAAAGCCTTGCCCGGCTTCGATGGCCGCGCGGCCCTGGGGACGTGGATCTACGCCATCACGCGCAACACCTGCCTGATGGAACTGCGGCGGCGCCGGCCCACGGTGTCCTTCGACGACCCGGACTCCGCCGAGGCACAGCATGCCGCCGCGAGCGTCGCGACCGGTCCGGCCGAGGACCCGGAACGCGACAACCTGCTGCGCCTGGTCGGGCAGCTGCCCGCCAACCAGCAGGAGGCGGTGCGCCTCTTCTACCTGGAGGATCGCTCCTACGAGATCGTGTCCGAGCAGCTCGGCATGCCGCTCGGGACCGTCAAGAACCTGCTGCACCGCGCCCGCAAGCGACTGATGGAGCTTGCGCGGCCCGCCGAGGTGAAAGCCGCATGAACGAAATGAACGTGACCAGCCCTTGCGCCGACTACGAGCACGACCTGGTCGAATTGCTCGAAGGATCCCTGGCGCCGGAACACGCCCGCATCGTCCGCGAGCACGTCGATGCCTGCGCGAGATGCCGTGCCTGGCAACGAGAGTTCGCGACGCTGGACGCGCGCCTCGCGGTGGCGCTGCCACGGCCCGAACTGTCGGCCGATTTCGAGCAGCGCCTGCGGGACCGTCTCGACGGGTCCACGCGGAACGCGACCACGCCCGCGCCGGATCTGCGGTCGGCCGCGGATCGCGAGTACCAGCGGCTGGTCGACTCGATTCGTCGCGGCGCGCGCCGCCACGCGTTGCTCGATGCCGTCGCATCCGCCACGGTGACGGGCTGCGTCCTGGCGGCGACGCATCGCCTGCTCGCGCCCCTGGGCGGATTCGTCGGAACGCTCGAGGGGCCGGCCCGCTGGATCATGCTCGGCGCCTTCGGGTCGGCCGTCGCCGTTGCAGCACTGGCCTGGTCCGCGCGGCGTGGCGCACTCACGCCGCGACTCCTGCACTGAGTCGACGACACCGCTAGCCGCTATTTGCCGGCCGAAAAACCCTGGTCGATCGCCAGGTCGGCACCCGTGATGGCCGATGCCGCCGGTGAGCACAGGAAAAACACCAGTTCGGCGACCTCCTCGGGCCGGATGAAGCGCGCCCGGGCGCCCTGCGGATACTTTGCGAGCAGCGCCGCGAGGTAGGCATCCGGGTCGCCCTGGCCGTACTCGCTCGCCTGGAAACGCAGCATCGGCGTGTCGACGTCCCCGGGCGAAACGGCGTTGACCCGCACGCCCTGCGGCGCAAGTTCGAGCGCCAGCGCTCTGGTGAACAGCGTGACGCCGCCCTTCGAAGCGCAGTAGGCCGCCGCCCCCGTATTGCCCTGGCGTCCAGCGTCGCTCGAGAGATTGACGATACAGCCCCCGGATTCGCGCAAGGACGGGATCGCGGCGGCGCACAGGAAGAAGGTGCCCTTGAGGTTGACGTCCATGACGACGTCGAAATCGGCCTCGCTGAACGACTCGACCGGGCCCTCGCGCCAGACGCCGGCGGCATTCACCAGCGCGTCGAGCCGCCCCGCCGCCTCGATGCTGCGATCTACGGTCGCGCGACAATGCGCGGGCGTGCGTACGTCGCCCCTCACACGCGCGACGATACCGGGCGCGTCGATACGCTCGAGCGCCGCTGCATCGAGATCCGTCGCGACGATCCGCCAGCCGGCTGCGGCGAAGCGCCGGACTACGGCGGCCCCGATGCCGCCCGCGGCGCCGCTCACCAGGACCACGGGATCGTTCACGCGTTGAGGTCCTCGACGATGGCGTTGCCGCCGTCCACGACGAAGAGCTGCCCGGTGATGTAGGACGCCGCGGGCGAGGCGAGAAACGCGACGAGGCTCGCCACCTCGGACGGCGTCCCGGAGCGGCCGACGGGTGTGCGTGCTCCGGCCGCCGCCTCGCGTTCCGTCTGCGAAGCCGTGGCGATCCAGCCCGGTGCAACCGCGTTGACGGTGACGCCGGAGCGGGCGACCTCCAGCGCGATGGCGCGCGTGAAGCCGACCATCCCGGCCTTGGCCGCGGCATAGGCCGCGTCACCGGCCACGCCGCTCACGGCGCCCGTCGTCGAAGCCACGTTCACGATGCGACCCTGGCCCCGCTGCTGCAGGCCGGGCAGCAGGGCGCGCGTGACGAGGAAGGCCGTGGTCAGGTTGCGCTCGAGCGAGCGCTGCCATTGCGCGAGCGTCAGGGCCGCGACGTCCGTGAGTGCATCCATCTCGCCGAGAATCGCCATACCGGCATTGTTCACCAGCACGCCGACCGGCCCCGCCGCTGCGGCGGCGGAAGCCAGGGCTTCGACGCCGGACTCGAGGGTCAGGTCGCAGGCGACCCCGCGCGCGTCGAAGCCCGCCGCACGCAATTCGGCCGCACGATCATGGATGCGACCAGTGGTCGACGCGACGAGCAGGCGGTGTCCCGCCTCGCCGAGGGCACGCGCGATGGCGAAGCCGATGCCGTCCGGGCTGCCCGCACCCGTGACGACCGCGAGCACTGCCTCGCGAGGGAGCCTCAGACCTTCTTCGTCCACCCGTAGCGATCCGGCGACTCACCGTTCTGGATAGCGACCAGGTCGGCACGCAGGCGTTGCGTCACCGGGCCGACATCGCCGCTGCCGACGCGGTGTTCCTGGCCGTCGTGCACCAGCGTCCCGACCCCGGCCAGCACGGCGGCCGTGCCGGACAGCGCGGCCTCACCCGCCTTGACCCACTGCAGCATTTCCGCCACGTCGAACACCCGCTCCTCGACCTTGAAGCCCATGTCACGTGCCATGGTGAGCAGCGAGTCGCGCGTCACGCCGTGCAGGAAACTGGTGTCGAGGCTGCGCGTCAGCAGGTGCCCCTCGCGGATGAGCAGGAAATTCGCCGCCCCCGTTTCCTGCACCGAGCCACCCGGGCAGAACAGCACCTGGTCCACCTTGTACTTCTCGCGGGCGGCGAGCGTCGGTCCCATCGCGGCCGCGTAGTTGCCGCCGGTCTTGACCATGCCGAGGTGTTCGGCGGTGCGGTGGCAGCGGTCCTCGACGAAGATCCTGAGGGGCTTCACGCCGCCGGAGAAATAGTCCCAGACGGGACTCGCCAGCACGATCAGCGTGGCCTCGTTGGACGGCGCCGAGGCCGCACCGATGTTCGGCATCGTCCCGTAGAGCAGCGGCCGCAGATACAGGGCGCCCGGCGGCTCGGGCACCTGCGCGCGGACCCGGTCGATGATGGTGAGCACCATCGTCGCGAGTTGCGCGGCATCGGGCTCGGGCAGCGAGAGGAGCCTCGCGCTCTGCCGCATGCGCTCGACGTGCTTGTCCATGCGGAAGACGCGGATGCTGCCGTCCGCCCAGCGGTAGGCCTTGAAGCCCTCGAAGCAGGTGCTCGCGTAGTGCAGCACGTGCGCCGCCGGGTGGATCTCGATCGGTCCGGTGGGACGGACCTCGTGGTCGCCCCAGCGGCCGTTGCGGAAGGTGGCGATGGCCATCTGGTCGGCCAGCACCGTGCCGAAGGCCGGGCGTGGCGTCGTCGTCGTGTTCATGCGCTGTGAATCCTGCAGCTCGCGGTCCGATTCGAGTGTGTGCATCAGTCTAGCCTGCCATGAAGATGGTCGCCGGGTGCTCCAACCGGTCCTTGAGCGCCTGGATCATCGCCGCGGCGTCATACCCGTCGACGAAGCGGTGATCGAAGGACGAGGACAGGTTCATGATGCGGCGGATGGTGATCGCACCGTTCGCCACCACCGGGCGTTCGATGGCCTTGTTGACGCCGATGATGGCCATCTCCGGCGCGTTGATGATCGGCGTGGAGACGATCCCGCCGAGCCGCCCGAGGCTCGTCACCGTGATCGTGGAGCCCGAGAGCTGCTCCTTGGTTGCCTTGCCGCTGCGTGCCGCGTCGGAAACGCGCTTGATCTCCTCCGCCAGATCCCACAGGGACCGGGCCTCGGCATGACGCACGACCGGCACCTTGAGTCCGTCTGGCGTCTGCGTGGCCACGCCGGCGTGCAGGGCGTGGTGTCGCACGACCATGTTGCGCTCGGTGTCGAACCAGGCGTTGCACTGCGGATAATCCTCGAGAACCCTCGCCAGCGCGGCGATCAGGAACGGCAGGTAGGTCAGCCCGGGCGCGCCGGCCGGTGCCTTCCCGTTCAGGTGCTGCCGCAACGACTCGAGCTCGGTGACGTCCACTTCCTCGACGTAGGCGAAGTGCGGGATGTTGCGCTTGGCGTCGGTCATGCGGTTGGCGATGACGCGGCGCACTCCGATGACCTTGATTTCTTCGGTGCCCGTGCGCGCTACGAGTCCGGACGCCGGACGGCGCGACGCGGGCGCGGTCGGCGCGGAACCGGGTGACGTGCCCGCCAGCGCGGCCGCGAGATCCTGCGGCGTGATGCGCCCGCCCGGCCCGCTGCCCGGCACCTCCGAGAGATCGATCCCGGCCTCGCGGGCGCGACGCCGCGACGCCGGAGATGCCATGACGCGCGCGGGCTTCTCCCCGTGCGGCGCCCTGCGGGCCACCGAGGCCTGCTTCGGTGATGCAGTCGCCGGTAGCTCCCGGATGTCCGTCTGCGCCATGGGCGTCGACCGGACCGGCGCTGGCTGGGACGCCGGCTCGGCGGAAGGATCGGACACCGTCGGGCGTTCCGTCTCCTCCTCCGCGCTCGCGGTCTCGAAGACGACCAGCTCGGCGCCGACCGGCACCATGTCGCCGGGCGCGCCGGTGATGGACACGACGCGCCCGCTCACCGGTGCAGGCACCTCCACGGCCGCCTTCTCGGTCATGACCTCGGCCATGACCTGGTCCTCGGTGATCTCGTCGCCGACCTTGACGTGCCAGGCGACGATCTCCGCCTCGACCGTGCCTTCGCCGAGGTCCGGCATCTTGAACACGTAGCGCGTCATGGCGTCTCCATCACGGCCTTGAGGCCCGTCGCGACGCGCGCCGGACCGGGGAAGTACTCCCACTCGAACGCGTGCGGATAAGGCGTGTCCCAGCCCGCGACGCGCTGGATCGGTGCCTCGAGGTTCCAGAAGCACTCCTCCTGGACCGTGGCGGAGAGTTCCGCGCCGAAGCCCGAAAAGCGGGTCGCCTCGTGGGCAATCAGGCACCGTCCCGTCTTCTTGACCGAGGTGCAGATGGTATCGACGTCGAGCGGCACCATCGAGCGCACGTCGATGATCTCGGCGTCGAGCCCGAGGCTGCGGGCGGCCGCTTCGCACACGTACACCATCGTGCCGTAGGTCACGATCGTCACCTGCGCGCCCTTGCGGACGACCTCTGCCTTGCCGATGGGCACGGTGTAGTAGCCGTCGGGGACCTCGCCCTTCGGGTGCGTGCTCCAGGGCACGGCGGGCTTGTTCGGCTCGCCGTCGAACGGCCCGTTGTACAGCCGCTTCGGCTCGAAGAACACCACCGGGTCGTCGTCCTCTATCGAGGCGATCAGCAATCCCTTCGCGTCGTAGGGATTCGACGGCATCACGACCTTGATGCCGCAGACGTGCGTGAAGATTCCCTCCGGGCTCTGCGAGTGCGTCTGCCCGCCGCGGATGCCGCCGCCGCAGGGCGTGCGGATCGTGACCGGCGCGAAGAACTCGCCGGCGCTGCGATAGCGCAGGCGCGCGAGCTCGCTGAAGATCTGGTCGCAGGCGGGGTAGATGTAGTCGGCGAACTGTACCTCGGTCACCGGCCGCAGGCCGTTCACGCCCATGCCGATCGCCGCGCCCACGATGGCGCCCTCCGCGATCGGCGTGTCGAGCACGCGGTGCTCACCGTACTTGCGCTGCAGGCCGTCGGTGACGCGGAACACGCCGCCGAAGAAGCCCACGTCCTCGCCGAGCACGACCACGTTCGGATCGCGCGCCAGCATGATGTCCATGGCGGAATTGAGCGCCTGGATCATGTTCATCTGTGGCATGGCTCAGCCTCCGAGCTCGGCGCGCAGCTGGTCGCGCTGCTTCTTGAGGTGCTCGGGCAGCTCCTTGAAGACATCCTCGAACATCAGGTCGCGATTGAGGCGCGGGCCCTCGTTCAGGGCGCCGTACTGCCCTGCCTCCTTCCAGCTCTCGTTGACGTGCTTCTCGAGTTCCGCGACCAGCGCGGCGTGGCGCTCCTCCGACCACTCGCCCATGGAGATCAGGTGGCTCTTGAGCCGGTTCACCGGGTCGCCGAGCGGCCAGCGCTCGTAATCGTCCTTCGGGCGGTAGCGCGACGGGTCGTCACTGGTGGAGTGCGCGGCGCCGCGATAGGTCACGTGCTCGATCAGCGTCGGGCCCGCTCCCGTGCGTGCGCGCTCCGCGGCCCATTGTGTCACGGCGTAAACGGCCAGGAAGTCGTTGCCATCGACGCGCACGCCGGCCATGCCGTAGCCAGGGCCGCGGGCCGCGAAGCTGCGCTGCTCGCCGCCGGCGAAACCCTGGAAGGTCGAGATCGCCCACTGGTTGTTGACGACGTTCAGGATCACTGGCGCCTGGTACACGGAGGCGAACAGCATCGCGTGGTGGAAATCAGCCTCTGCGCTCGAGCCCTCGCCGATCCAGCTCACGGCGATGTCGTCCTCGCCCTTGATCGCGGCAGCCATCGCCCAGCCCACAGCCTGCGGATACTGCGTCGTCAGGTTGCCCGAGATGGAAAAGATGCAACCTTCCTTCCAGTGGTACATCACCGGCAGCTGGCGGCCCTTGCACATGTCGCGCGTGTTCGAGAGCAGCTGGCACATCAACTCCACCAGCGGCTTTCCGCGCACCATGTAGAGGCCCTGGTTGCGATAGGAAGGAAACAGCATGTCCTTTGGCCGCAGCGCCATGCACATCGCGACCGATACCGCTTCCTCACCCAGCGACCGCATATAGAAGGAGATCTTCCCGGCGCGCTGGGCACGCTGCATGCGGTCGTCGAAGATGCGGGTGAGCACCATGTGCCGCAGTCCCACCTGCAGGTCCGGCACCTCGAGGTGCGGATGCCACGGACCGACGGCGTGGTGCTGGTCGTCGAGGACCCGGACGAGTTCGACCGACAGGTTCCCGATGTCCCGGACCCGTGCATTGACGTCGGGACGGGCCACGGCGCCGGCCGGCGAAGTCTCGAGGTAGCTGAAATCCGGCTCCTCCCCGGGACGCGAATGAGGTAGCGGGATGTGCAGTCGGGAACGACGGGGCATGGCAGTCTCACTCCGGTGGAAACCCGCGGGAACCGCGCGGTAGATTACTCATCCGTGCCGTCGCCGGTCGACTTCGTTGCGTTGCACTGCAACAATCCGGAACATACATTTCACAAACGAAAGCCTCATGGAAGAAAAAGCGCAACCTCCCCTCGATCGCAGCGATCGACGGATCCTCGACCTGCTGCAGCGCGAGGGCGCTCTCCCTGTGGCCGAGGTGGCATCGCGCACCGGCCTCTCCACCACGACGTGCTGGCGGCGCATCCAGCAGATGGAGCAACGCGGGGTCATCCGCGGGCGCGTGGCGCTGCTCGACCGCTCCGCGCTGGGCCTCGACGTCACGATCTTCGCCCACGTCAAGCTCTCCACCCAGGGGCGCGACGCGATCGCGGCCTTCGCCGGGGCAATCCGCGAGCGACCCGAGGTGCTCGACTGCTACACGACGATGGGCGAGTGGGACTTCATGCTGCGCATCGTCACGAAGGACATCAAGGCCTACGAGGCGTTCTACCTCGACCACCTCTCGAAGCTTCCCAACGTACAATCCATCAACTCCTCGGTGACGGTGACCGTAATCAAGGAGACCACGGTCCTGCCGATCGACTGAGGAGTCGTGCTTGATCCTGCTGCAACTGCTGTGGCTCGCAGTCCCCGTCATCGTGGCCGGGCTGGTGCACCTCGTGGTCCTGAGGCTCGACCTCCTGCCCGGGCTGCGGCGCATGCCGATCGACGGCGGCGCCACCTTCCGGGGCAGGCGCCTGTTCGGCGACAACAAGACCTGGCGAGGCGCCCTGGTCACGATCGGCTGCACGACGATCGCCGCCTGGGCCATGGCGGGCCTGAACGAATGCTGCTGGCACCTCCCGACCCTGGTGCCCTTCGCCGAGGCGCAGCCCCTCGCCTGGGGAGCGCTGCTCGGCACGGGCTACATCGTCGGCGAACTGCCGAACAGCTTCTTCAAGCGACAGCTCGACATCGCGCCGGGCGAGGCCGGCGCCGGCATCTCGGGTCGCGTCTTCTGGGTCATCGACCAGCTCGACAGCCTGGCCGGAATGCTGCTGTTCATTGCCCCGGTGTGGCGGCCGCCGCTGCCGCTGCTCGGGGCCATCGTGGCCCTGATGCTGGTTGCGCATCCGGTCAGCGCGTGGATCATGATGAAATTCGGCCTCAAGGACCGCGTCGGCTGAGGCGGACGAACGTCGCTGCGCAGGCGATGGCGCGCGAGGAGTTTCGACATGCAGAGTGAACGGATGACCCGACGGTCGGCGATCGCCGCGATGGCAGCGGCCACCGCCATGCTCGGCGCGCCCGGCCGCGCCATGGCCGCGGGCGCTGGCGGAATGGTCACGCGCCGCGTGCCGCGGACCGGCGAGGAACTGCCGGTCATCGGCATGGGATCGTCGGGCACCTTCGACGTCGGCGACGACGCCGCGAGCCGCGACCCGCTGCGGGACGTCCTGCGCACCTTCGCCGAGGCGGGCGGCAGCGTCATCGACACCTCGCCCATGTACGGCCGCGCCGAAACCGTGCTCGGGGACCTCATCGACGATCTCGGCCTGCATCCGCAACTATGGCTCGCCACCAAGGTCTGGACCCGCGGCCGCGAGGCCGGCGCCCGCCAGATCGACGAGTCATTCACCCGCCTGCGCACCGGGCGGATCGACCTGCTGCAGATCCACAACCTGCTCGACTGGCGCGAACACCTGCCGACGCTCCGCACGCTGCAGGACGCCGGCAAGCTGCGCTACACGGGCATCACGCACTATCGCGCAGATGCCCACGCCGAACTCGAACGGGTCCTGCGCGAGGAGAAGTTCGACTGGCTGCAGGTGAACTACTCGCTGGCGGAGCGGGAGGCCGAGACGCGGCTGCTGCCCTTCTGTCTCGAGCAGGGTGTCGCCGTCATGGTGAACCGGCCGTTCGCGGACGGCGCCTTGTTCGAGCGCGTGCGGGGCCGCGCGCTGCCGCCGTGGGCCGCCGAGATCCACTGCGAGAGCTGGGGGCAGTTCTTCCTCAGGTACGCGGTGTCGCACCCGGCCGTCACCTGTGCGATCCCGGCCACTTCAAAGCCTCGCCACATGCGTGACAATTGCGGGGCCGGGCAGTCGCCGCTGCCGGACGAGCGCCAGCGCCGACGGATGGCGGAATACTGGGAATCCCTGTAGGGGTCAGCCGGTCACGCGCCGCCACAACGCCCGGCCGATCAGCCGGGTCCTGGTCGGCAGGTCGAATCGCTCCAGGTTCGTCTTCACGATACCCTCGGTGAAGCGCGTGCGTTTCGAGTAGTCGACGGCGACGTCGACCAGGACCGGACGGCCCGTGGCGGCGACCGAGAACGCTTCCTGCAGGCCGCCGTCGATGCCCGCATCGTCCGCGATGTGCGCAAACGCGGCCCCCGTCGCCTGCGCGACGCCTGCGAGATCCAGCGGCCCGAGCACGGTGCAGGTCTTGCGGTTGTAGGGAACCTGCTGCGCCTGCGCGATCTGTGCAAGCTCGCCGTCGTTGAACACGAAGACGATCACGCCGAGACGTAGCGCGCTGGCGGTGGCGAGTTCGAGTCCCGTCATGCGGAACGCACCGTCGCCGACGATGCCCACGACCTGCGCCGCAGGCCGCGCCAGCTTCGCGCCGATGGTCGCCGGCACGCAGTAACCCATGCAGTTGAAGTCCGTCGGCGAGATGAAACCGCGAGGCTGATGGATGGGCAGGAGTTCCGCGGCCAGGAAGGTGTGGTTGCCGTCGTCCACGACCACCAGTGCATCGTCGGGCAGCCGCTGGCGCAGCGCGGAGAGGAACCGGGCCGGGTTCACCCGGCCCTTCGGCGAGTGTGCAAACCACGCTTCGAGATAAGCGGCCTTGTCCCGCGCGATGCGCCCGGCCACTTCACCGCCGCGGGCCACGGCCTGCGGGATGTCCGGCAGCACTTCGACGAGCCGCGACAGGACGGCGGCGGAGTCGCCCTCGAGCGCGACGCGCGCCGGGTAATTGGCGTTGAACACCGCCGGATTGATGTCCACGTGGATCAGGTTCGCGGGCGGTTCATAGCCGTAGCTGCCCGTGGCGATTTCGCCGAAACGCGCGCCCACCGCCAGCAGGCAGTCGCAGTCCTGAAAGGCGTTCTCGGCCGCCGGCACCGCGGCGCGACCGAGGCAGAAACCCGCGTGCAGCGGATGCTTGGCCGGAAACGAACTCAGTCCCTGCAGCGTGGTGCTCACCGGTGCGCCCAGGCGCTCAGCGAGCGTCGTGACCTCCCGCGTCGCGTCGACCGCCCCCCAGCCGACGTAGATACCCGGCGACTTCGCCGCCGCAAGCAGGCGCGCGGCTGTCTCGAGGTCCGCCGCAGTGCAGCGTGCCTCGCGGGCGACCGGGCCGTGAAAGGCCGGGACACTGCCCGCATCGCCGGCGATGAGCTGCAGGTTGACCGGAATCTCGACGAACACGGGTCCCGGCTCGCCGCTGGTGGCGACACGCACGGCCTCGTAGATCGTCGGGATGACGTCCGCGTGCCGCTCGACGAGCCAGGTGGCCTTGGTAATCGGCTTGAGGAGCGCATGCTGGTCGACGTCGTGCAGCTGGTAGCGCCGGCCCGTGTCGCGGCGGATACCGCCGGCGATGACCAGCATCGGGATGCCGTCGAGGAAGGCCTCGGCGATGCCGCTCGCCGCGTGGGTCACGCCCGCCGCCGGCACGATCACCAGCGTGCCGAGGCTGGTTCCCGAGCGACTGACGGCGTCCGCCATGAAGGCACCGCCGCCCTCGTCGGTGACCAGCACCGGCGTGATGGTCGGGGAGCTCTCGAGCTCGTCGTAGATCTCGGTGTTGTGCACCCCCGGAATGCCGAAGGTGTAGCGCACCCCGACCGTCTCGAGTGCCTCGCGTAGCAGCGATGCCGCCGTCCGACCCATGGCATTGCCTCCCCGGCAGCTTGACCAACGATGCTACCGCATTCGCGATCCGCTTCACGTTCGGGTGACCTTCCCGGCCAGGCCCCGACCCGCCCGGCGTGTTCCCGGCGGTACACTCCCCCATCGATCGGCAGGTGCACGGGTGGGCAGATGGACGACGTCAGTATCGCGGTCATCGGCGCGGGCATGGCGGGACTGACCTGCGCGCGCGAACTCGCGCGCGCCGACGTCCGGGTCACTGTGTTCGAGCGCTCCCGCGGCCTGGGCGGCCGGCTCGGCACGCGTCGCCGCGGCAACCTCGCCTTCGACCACGGGGCGCAGTTCATCACTGCGCGCAGCCGCCCGTTCGTCAGGTACGTCGAGATGGCCACGCGGTCCGGGGTCATGCGCCCCTGGCACCCGACGATCATGGAGGACGAGCGCTCCTGGGACGCACCGATCGACGACTGGCACGTCGGCGTGCCCGGCATGAGTGCCGGGGTGCGCCCGATGTCGCGCAGCATCGACCTGCAGACCGGCGTCGGCGTGCACGAGCTGCTGCAGGGGCAGCGTGGCTGGGAACTGCAGACGGACTCCGGGCGAGCGAGCCGCATCTTCGATGCGGTCGCGGTGGCCGTGCCCGCACCGCAGTCACTCTCGCTGCTCGGACCGCACGGACGGGCGTTCCGTCACCTGACGGGCGTACGCATGGCGCCCTGCTGGGCGGCCATGATGACCTTCGACCAGCCGATCGACGCAGGCGCCGACGTACGCCGCTGGACCCGGGGGCCCCTGGCCTGGGCCGCCTGCGACTCGAGCAAGCCGCAGCGGCCATCCGGTCCGCAGGCATGGACGCTCCATGCCTCCGTGCCGTGGTCGCGCGATCACCTGGAAGCGGATGGCCCGGAGGTCGCACAGCTGCTGTTGCGGGAGTTCGCAGTCGCCATCGATG